>Ga0315271_10000632_pt1 | contig 20015 bp, 19 predicted proteins | sample C3_top_MG_FD_204664 | JGI IMG/M metagenome (GOLD analysis project Ga0315271, IMG submission 204664) | Sediment microbial communities from Yellowstone Lake, YNP, Wyoming, USA - C3_top | ecosystem: Environmental > Aquatic > Freshwater > Lake > Sediment | place: USA: Wyoming | collected 2017-08-01
CCCAATCCAACGACCGCATTAGTTTAGTTGCGGTCGTTATCAACATCACTTTCAACCGTCCGCTACTGGCACAAAGCAGCCTATCGAGTTGTGATTTTAACCGCTTTTAGACGATTAACTAAGCGCTGATTACATCCGCGCATTTCAACCCGCTGATCACCGCGCCTTCCAGCGTGGCCGGATAATCGCCTGCCGTGTAGTCGCCCGCCAGCAACAGGCGGGGCAGGGGCGTTAATTGCGATGGGCGTTGCAGATTGGGAGCACAGCAGAAAGTGGCGCGCTTTTCAGCGATGACCTTGTACCATGCCGGTTGTGCGGCGATGCCGAATTCGTCTTGCAATTCCGCGATCACTTTTTGCGCCAGATCTTCCTGCGACAATTCCTGGTGGATGCCTTCCGCGCTGATCACGGCGGCCAGCAGGCCGCGCTGACCTGCGATGCGCCCCTTGTCGAACAGCCACTGGCTGTAGCGCTGGTGCAGGCCGAGCATGGGGTGGGGCAGCGTGACGTGAGCGGGATATTTCAGGTACAAGGTGTAGATCGGCTGGTGTTCCAGGCTGTCGATCTGCGCGACGGTTTCTGCAAGTGAGGCGATGGGTTGGAGCAGTTTGGAGGCAGCGGTCGGAGGTGCTGCGCAGATGACGTGGCTGAATCTTTCTGTGCCCTGTGCGCTGGTTATTTCGATTCCGTCTTCGAGCGGACGCAGAGCTTCCACACCGCATGAAGTGCGTACCTTGCCACCGTGCTGTTCGACATAGCTTGCGGCGCGTTGCGGGAACAGCGTGGTGAAGTCGAGGCGCGGCAGCAGCATGTCGCTATAGTCGCGCGACTGGTTCAGCGCGTCGCGTAGCACGTTGAGCAGCACTTGCGCAGAAGCCTTGTGGATTGGGGTGTTCAGCGCGGCGATGCACAGCGGTTCCCAGAGCTTCACTGTCAGGTCTGCATCTTGGCCGTATCGCGCGAGCAGTTCGGTGACGGTGATGTCGTTGCCCTCTCTCGCACCCTCTCCCCCAGCCGGCTTCGCCCCCCTCGCTTCGCTCTCCCCACTTACGTGAGAGGGGAGTTTAAAGTTCATGCGGCGCAGCGTGAGCATGAAGCGTGCGGCATTCAACCTTTCACTGAGCGTCAGGCCTTGTGCCGTCAGTAGCGCGACCAGCAAGTGGAGCGGGGCGGGCAGGCGCGGTGCCTTGAGCGAGAATTCGCCGTGCAGGTCGAGTTGCAACGGCAGGCGCAGGAAATCCTGTTCGATATTGCCGCCGACTTTTTCAATCATGTGCAGGGTCTGGACATAGCAGCCGAGCAGCAGGTGCTGGCCGTTGTCGAGTTGCGTGTCGTTGTACGTCACGCCACGCGCCCGTCCGCCGAGTTGCTGGGCGCTTTCGAACACCGTGACTGGGATACCGCAATCGGTTAATGCGACTGCTGCTGCCATGCCGGCGTATCCGCCGCCGATGATGGCGACATTATTTTGGGTGGGGTTGCTCATAGATTCATCGTTAGTATTTGAATTTCTACCCCCACCCTAGCCCTCCCTCTGCAAGGGGGAGGGAATGTGCGTAGCGCAATACGAGTGGCGCTTGGTACACGTCCCTTCCCCCTTGCAGGGGGAAGGTCAGGATGGGGGTAGAACCTTTAATCTTTCTATTATCGTTATTAACACTCCATCCAGATTATTCAAGACATCGTTGTTCCAGAAGCGCAGGTCTTGCCATCCTTGCGATTGCAAGAAATTCGTCCTCTGTTCATCATAAACAAGTTGTTCCTGATGTTGACCGCCATCCAGTTCAATCACCAGCATCTGCTCGATGCAGGCGAAGTCGGCAATGTATTTTCCAATCGGGTGCTGACGACGGAAGCGGTGGCCATCAAGTTGTTTGTCGCGTAAAGAACGCCACAGCATACGTTCGACATCGGTCAGGTTGCGTCTCAGTACTCTTGCTCTTGAGGTGGTCACCAAGTTGATTCTTCTGGCGATCATTGAAGATTTTACTCCCATCCTAGCCTTCCCCCTTAAAGGGGGAAGGAACCTTATTTACGAGGTCAGCCATGTCTTGATCGCCAACCATAATTTGTAACCGGTACCGAGCGAGACGCGCTCTTTCAGCACATGGCTGCCGCTGGATACGACTTCCTGCAACGTGGCCTGGTAGATCGCCGCCATGATCAGGCCGGTGCGCTGCGACTTGCGATCGACTGCGGGGAGTTGATCCAGCGCTTGCTTGTAGTAGCGCTGCGCGCGTTCGATCTGGAACGCCATCAGTTTCTGGAAATTCTCTGTCTCCTTTGAATTCAAGATTTCCGCCGCCGTGACGCCGAACTGCTGCAATTCATCCATCGGCAGATAGATGCGGTTGCGCCGCGCATCTTCGCCGACGTCGCGGATGATGTTGGTGAGCTGGAAGGCGATGCCGAGGTCATGCGCGTATTTGAGCGTCTTGCGGTCGGTGTAGCCGAATATCTCAGCGGCGAGCAGGCCGACCACCGAGGCGACGCGGTAACAATACAGTTGCAGCGATTTGAAATCTGGATAGCGCGCCTGTTCAAGGTCCATCTCCATTCCGTCGATGATCTCGAGCAGATGTTCCTGGGACAGGTTGAATCGCTGAACGATAGGAACCAGCGCTTGTGCCACGGGGTGTTGCGGCTTGCCGCCGTAGATTTCCGCGACTTGCGTGCGCCACCAGTTGAGCGTGGTGCGCGCCACGCTGGCGTCCGAGCATTCGTCCACCACATCGTCCACCTCGCGGCAAAACGCATACAGCGCGGTGATCGCGCGGCGCTTGCTTTGCGGCAGGAAGCGAAAACTGTAGTAGAAGCTAGAGCCGCTTTGTCTGGCCTTGTCTTCGCAGTATTGGTTAGGATCCATATCGGTTAAAAAGGTGCGCTTTTGCCGAGCATGATAACCCAGTCGAACGGCTTCAACACCGGGCGGTGGCGGAACATGTCGTACTGCGCGCATTCCAGTTTGTCGAGTATGCGCAATCCGCCCGCGATGATCATACGCATCTCCAGCCCGATGCGTCCGGTGAGTATGCTCCCCAGCGGTTTTCCGGATAGCATCAGCGCGCGCGCGCGATCCACCTGGAATTTCATCAATGCGCGCCATGCTTCATTGCTGATGCCTTGCGCGATCTGTTCTTCGTTCACGCCATATTGCGCGAGTTCGTCCAGCGGCAGGTAGATGCGCCCGATCGCGTGATCCTTTGCGACATCCTGCCAGAAATTAATGATCTGCAACGAAGTGCAGATCGCATCCGAGTAAGTGATGTTGACCGACGTGGCTTCCTCGTAAAGATGCAGCAGCAGGTTGCCGACCGGATTGGCGGAGCGGCGGCAATAGTCAAGTACTTCATCGAAGTCCGCATAGCGCTTTTTTACCACGTCCTGCGAGAACGCATCGAGCAGATCATAAAGCGGCTGCATCGGCAGCGCGTACTGACGGACTTCCGCGGCGAGGTTCTGGAATAGCGGGGTGAGAGGTATTTCGTTGTTGGCGATGCGCGCCAGTTCGGCTCGGAATTCGTTAAGCTGTCTCAGTCGTTCTTCGTTGGATAAGTCGCCTTCATCGGCGATGTCGTCCGCCGCACGCGCAAAGTGATAGATCGCAGCGACCGGCTTGCGCAGCCGTCGAGGCATCAGGATTGAAGCGACCGGGAAGTTTTCGTAATGGTCGACCGACATTACACAAGATCATTTTTATGCAGCATGAACACGAACTGATCTCCCGCGCTGACATCCAGCCAGGTGAAAGGCAGGTCGGGGTAGGCGGCTTCCAGCACGTCGCGGTTGTGCCCGATCTCCACGATCAATATGCCATTCGGGTTGAGATGTTGTGCGGCCTGTGCGAGGATGATGCGCGTGGCATCCAGACCGTCAAGGCCGCTGCCGAGGGACATTTTCGGCTCGTGTAGATATTCCTGCGGCAGCGCGGCGACCGATTCTGCGTCCACATAGGGAGGGTTGCTGATGATCAAGTCATATTTTTTGACATCAAGTTTTCCGAATAGATCCGATTCAATCAGTCTCACGCGGTCTTGCAGGTGGTAGTCGGCGACGTTGCGTCCGGCGACTGCCAGCGCAGCCGTCGACAAGTCCGCCGCGTCCACGCTGGCATAGGGGAAGGCATGCGCGGCAAGGATGGCAAGGCAGCCGCTGCCGGTGCACAGGTCCAATACGTTGCCGATCTCTTCAGGGTCGGTGATCCATGGGCTGAGTTGTTCAAGCAGCAGTTCGGCGATGAACGAGCGCGGCACGATGACCCGTTCATCAACGTAAAAGCTGAAATCTCCCAGGATCGCCTGATGGGTCAGATAGGCAGCGGGAATGCGATTTTCGACGCGCTGCTGGATGATGTTCAACACGCCGGCTCGCTCACTGTCGGTCAGACGCGCATCGAGAAACGGCTCCAACCTGTCCAGCGGCAGATGCAGCGTATGCAGGATGAGATAGGCGGCTTCGTCGTAGGCATCGTTGCTGCCGTGCCCGAAAAAAAGCTGGGCTTGATTGAAACGACTTACCGCGAAGCGCAGGTGATCGCGCACTGTGTGCAGATTTTGTGTAGCCGCCGAAGAATACTCGCTCATTTGCAAAGCAGATTTTCGAGCGTCAATTGATAGGTCAACTTGAGCGGCTCGATGTCTGCAACGCCGACGCATTCGTTGAGCTTGTGTATCGTGGCGTTCAATGGCCCGAACTCGATTACCTGCGGGCAGATGTCGGCGATGAAACGTCCATCCGACGTGCCACCGCTGGTGGAAAGTTCCGGTGTGATGCCGTATGACTGTTCGATCGCGCGGCTGATCGCTACGACAAGGCTGCCCTTGGCGGTGAGGTACGGCTTGCCGGACAGTTCCCACTTCAAGTCATACGTCACGCCATGCTTGTCGAGTATCGCGTGGACTTTGTCTTTCAGTCCTTGCTCGGTGCTGGCAGTGGAAAAACGGAAGTTAAACCATATCTCGACCGTGCCAGGCACGACGTTGGTCGCGCCGGTGCCTCCATTCATGTTGGAGATCTGCCAGGAGGTGGGCGGAAAATATTCGTTACCGTTGTCCCAGGTGGTGGCAGCCAGTTCGGCGATTGCCGGAGCGACCATGTGAATAGGGTTCTTTACCAGATGCGGATAAGCAATGTGCCCTTGGATACCCTTGACGATCAGCGTGCCGGACAGTGAACCGCGCCGGCCATTCTTGATCATGTCGCCGACTTTCTTGTTTGAGGTGGGCTCGCCGACGATGCAATAGTCGATGGTCTCACCCCGCGCCTGCAGTGCCTCGACCACGCGTACGGTGCCATCAACTGCGACTCCTTCTTCGTCGGAGGTGATGAGCAGGGCGATCGAACCATCGTGTTTCGGGTGCTGCGCGAGAAACGCTTCGATCGCGGTGATGAATGCGGCGATGGAGGTCTTCATGTCTGCCGCACCGCGCCCGTACAACATGCCATCCCGGATGGTCGGCTCGAACGGCGGGCTGAACCATGATTCAGGCGGGCCACTGGGGACGACATCGGTGTGTCCGGCAAATACCACGACCGGACTGGTGGTGCCGCGTCGTGCCCAGAAATTATCCACGTTGCCGAAACGCATACGCTCGATTTTGAAGCCAAGTTGTACCAAACGTTCGATCAGGATGTCCTGGCATCCCGCGTCGTCAGGTGTGAGTGAGCGGCGGGCGATTAGGACTTTGGCGAGTTGCAGGGTTTCGGACATAACGTTTTCAGGATTTAAGATTAAAGATTTTAGAATAAGCTGCCTCGTCGAAGCCAACATGCAGCAGTTTTCCATTTTGTTCCAGCACGGGGCGCTTGATCACGCTGGTTTTTTCTAGTATCAGTTTCAACGCAGAGGAGTTGTCGCAGACAAGCTGTTTTTGCGCATCCGGTAATCCACGCCAAGTCAGCCCGCTGCGGTTGACTAGCTTGCTCCATTCGGTTTGTTTAAGCCAGTTTTGTGCGCACGCAGAATCCAGGCGGTGCTTTTTGAAATCGTGGAATTCGACCTCGATGCCATGTTGTGCCAGCCAGTCACGCGCTTTTTTTACCGTGTTGCAATTGGGAATGCCATACAACCTCATTTGTTTCCATCCAGATTGAGCTTGATGTCGTAATCCGCCGGGGGTGTCGAGCTTTGAGGAGCCTGTTTCGGATCAAATGCCGGTATTTTGAGGTTGGTGCTGGTGCGTTCCGAAAAATCAACCAGCGAGGCCAGGTTGCTTGCCGAATCGGCGTTGCGCATGGCTTCTTCTCGGGTGATATGCCCAGCTTTGTACAGCTTATATAGCGCTTGCTCGAAAGTTTGCGAGCCGGCAGAAACGCTACGTTCGATGGCATCACGAATCTTGTCGATCTCATCGTTTTTGATCAGGTCGGCAATCATGGATGTGTTCAACAGGATTTCCACGGCGGGGATTTGCTTGCCATGTATGTTGCGCACCAGGCGTTGCGAGATAACAGCGCGCAAGCACATCGACAAATCTGACAGCACACTTCTGCGTGAATCGATCGGGAAAAAGTTCACGATACGATTCATCGCGTGATAGCTATTGTTGGCGTGCAATGTGGTCAGGCAAAGATGCCCGGTCTGCGCGAAGACCAACGCGTGTTTGAGTGTTTCCCGGTCCCGCACTTCACCGATCATCAGAACATCCGGTGCTTCCCGCATGCCGCTGATCAAGGCATCCTCGTATGACAATGTGTCCGTGCCGACTTCGCGCTGATTGATAATGCATTTGTCGTGGCGGAATAAATATTCGAGCGGATCTTCAATGGTGAGAATATGTCCGCTATGCAAAGTATTGCGATATTGGATCATGGAGGCGAGCGTGGTCGATTTCCCGGATCCGGTCGAGCCGACCACGAGCACCAGCCCACGCTTTTCCAGAATCAGCTTGTTGACGATATCGGGAAGATTCAATGCATTTGCATCCAGGACATGGGTTCTGATGCAGCGAATGACGCAACTGATGCTACCGCGCTGCTTGAAGATGTTGACGCGAAAATTGCCGACATTATCAACACGCATGGAAAAATTCATTTCCAGTGCGGATTCGAATTCAGCGATCCGAGCTGGTCCCATCAGCTCATAAGCGATACTCTTGAGCATTTCCCCGTCAAGCTTTTGTGCATTGACCGGCATCACCACGCCTTCGATCTTGATGTTGACCGGTGCACCGACCGAGAAAAAAAGATCAGAAGCCTGCTTTTCAGTTGCCATTTGTAGCAATGGTGTGACTATCATCGTGGTCTCCTTTTGATAACGGCGAGGGTGTGAAGCACTATTTCCTTAAGACTTATATGCCTCTCAGTAGCTCGTTGATGCCGACTTTGGATAGTGTCTTGGCATCGACTTTCTTTACGATCACTGCGCAGTACAAGCTATAGCTGCCATCCTTGGAGGGTAGGCTGCCACTGACTACCACTGAGCCGGCAGGTACTCTCCCGTAGTGGATCTCTCCGGTTTCGCGGTCGTAGATCTTGGTGCTCTGCCCGATGAATACGCCCATCGAGATAACCACATTATCTTCAACGATCACGCCTTCGACCACTTCCGATCGGGCTCCGACGAAGCAGTTGTCTCCGATGATGGTCGGGTTGGCCTGCACCGGCTCGAGCACGCCTCCAATGCCCACACCGCCGCTCAAGTGAACATTCTTGCCGATCTGGGCGCAGGAACCAACCGTTGCCCAGGTATCTACCATCGTGCCTTCATCGATGTAGGCACCGATGTTCACATATGATGGCATCAGCACCACGTTCTTGGCGATGAACGCGCCTTTGCGCGCTGCAGCCGGAGGTACCACGCGGAAGCCGCCCTCGCGGAAATCACGGCTGTTGTAGTCGGCAAACTTGGATGGCACTTTGTCGTAGTAGTTGGTGAACCCGCCCTTGATGAAGGCGTTGTCCTCGAGGCGAAATGACAGCAGTACAGCTTTTTTCAGCCATTGGTGAGTGATCCACTGGCCGTCGATCTTTTCCGCGACGCGCAGCTTGCCCTGGTCGAGTTGTGTGATGACGTTATCTACCGCCTCTTTCAGTTGGGCATCGGCATTGCGCGGGGTGATCTCGGCGCGACGTTCAAAAGCCTGTTCGATTATTTGTTGCAATTGCTCCATGATATCTTTCTGTTGGTTTAAATATTAATTAAGCGTCGAAACGAATGCGGCGATGCGCTGCGCAGCTTCCACGGTTTCTTCCGTACTTGCAACCAGTGCCAGGCGCACAAAATTTTCGCCGGGGTTGATGCCATGCGCAGTTCGGGCCAGATAGCTGCCCGGCAGCACGGCCACATTATAGTCGCGATACAGCGATTGCGCGAAGGTGGTGTCGGCAACAGGTGTGCGTATCCACAAATAGAAGCCAGCGTCTGGTGGCGCGACCGGGAGTACCGGCTTGAGTATCTCGATCACCCGTGAAAACTTCTCCGCATACAGGCGACGGTTTTCAGCAACATGAGCCTCGTCATTCCACGCGACGATGCTGACGGCTTGTATCGCCGGGTTCATGGCCGAGCCGTGATAGGTGCGATACAGGGTGAATCTCCCGATCAACTTTGCATCGCCCGCAACAAAACCGGATCGCATCCCGGGCAGATTGGAGCGCTTTGACAGGCTGGAGAACATCATCAGATTGCGATAGTCGCTGCGCCCAAGTTGCTGTGCAGCTTGCAGCGCGCCCAGTGGCGGCGTTTCGAAATAGATCTCGGAATAACACTCGTCCGCGGCAATCACAAAGCCATAACGATCTGACAGCTCGAATAAAACCTTCCATTCTGCCAGTGACATCACGTGTCCGTTCGGGTTGCCCGGCGAGCAGACATAGATCAGTTGAGTGCGTTGCCAGACATCTTCTGGCAGTTGCGTCAGGTTCAATGCATAGTTGTCCTCGGTCAAGGTGTTGAGGAAGCGGGGTGTGGCTCCCGCAAGGAAAGCCGCGCCCTCGTAAATCTGGTAGAAAGGATTGGGGCAGACCACGACAGGATCACTCTTGCTGCGATCGATCACTGTCTGTGCAAAGGCGAACAATGCCTCACGGCTACCGTTCACCGGCAGGACCTGAGTTGCAAAGTTTGGCGTGGGAATGTTGTAGCGTGTGGCCAGCCAGTTCGCTATTCTGGAACGCAGCGCATCGCTACCGGCGGTTGTGGGATAATTCGCCAGCCCGTCGAGGGTAGCAGGCAGTGTCAGCGCATCCCTAATAAAACGTGGCGTGGCATGTTTCGGTTCGCCTATGGACAAGCTGATCGGGCGAAGTGTTTGGTTGGGTGTAACTTCACGAAACAACGCGGCGAGTTTTTGAAACGGGTAAGGTTGTAGGCGATCGAGGTCTGGATTCATTATTGTTTGATGGGTCGCAAAATCGTGAGCACATTATAAAGGGTGCAAGGGTGCCATCAAAACAATATGTATTGCCGGTTGCAGGAATCCTGAGCGGCGCGCTGGTGTGGGGGCTGATCTGGTATCCCTATCGGGTGATGCAGGATGTCGGCGTGAGCGGGCCGCTGGCGACACTGATCACCTATTTAGTGGCGATCCTTTGCGGCACGTTCATGTTGCCGCACGTGTGGCGAGAACTGCGCTTGTGTTGCAAGGTCAGGGCTGGTTGGTGGGTCGCAGGTCTGGTGTTGAGCGCGGGCTGGGCGAATCTGGGTTATGTGCTGGCGATGCTGCATGGCGAGGTGATGCGCGTGTTGTTGTTGTTCTACCTCGCGCCGCTGTGGACGATCATTTTTTCCTATTGGTTGCTGGGTGAGCGGCTCAATCGCTACGGTTACCTGGTCATCGCACTGTCCTTCAGCGGTGCCGCCATTATGTTGTGGAAGCCTCAACTCGGTTTGCCACTGCCACAAAATATTTCCGAGTGGATAGGGCTATCGGCAGGCATGAGTTTCGCACTTTCCAACGTGGTATCACGGAGATCCGCGCATTTGAGCGTGGAGTCGAAATCTTACAGTGTGTTACTTGGCACCGTATTGTTGACGGCCCCGCTATTTTGGTGGCAGGGTGGCGGGCAGGTTCACCTGCCGGCGATGGGTGCGCAAACCTGGCTAATACTCGGTTTGCTGGGTGCCGCACTGTTTGCCACCAGCTTTGCCGTGCAATATGGCGTCACCAATTTGCCGTCCAACCGCGCCATGCTGCTGTTCCTGTTCGAACTGGTGGTCGCTGCTGTCTCGTCATATTTCCTCGCCAATGAAGCGATGCAATTGCGCGACTGGCTGGGCGCGTCGCTCATCGTTTCCGCCAGTTTGCTGTCGGGGAGGCTGCATGTGACATCAAAAATATAACGGCGCATGGCATCTTGCCCTTGCTGGCGAAACAGCACGATAATTTCATCCGGATGCTTATGACATCCTGTAATATATGTTGCGGAAATTGAATGCAGTGAATTTTGACGGGTATGCAACGAGCCAATTATTTGAACATGAATAACATTCCGACATCAGCCGAGATTAATAGCTTGTTCGCTAACAGTGACTCGGGCACGGTTTGGAGCAAGGCGGCTGCTCTTCTTGTCCGGATCAATCCCGGTTATGACACATTCCTGATCAAAACCATATTTGATGACGTCATGAGCCTGTTCCGCGGCGAATATCCCGGCTACAGTGCCATCAAGACTCTCTATCACGACAAGCCCCACACCTTGGACGTTTTTCTGTGTGTGATCAGGTTGATGCATGGCGTGCATCTTTCCGGCAACAGCTTGAACGAAGAAGAAATGACGTTGATCATGATCGCCGCCCTAGTGCACGATGCCGGTTATTCACTGGTGGATGGTGAGGAGGGCGGTACAGGAGCCCAATACACGCAAACCCATATCAAACGTGGCATAGAATTCATGAAGCACTACCTCGCCGAACGGCATCTTCCTTCGAGTTTTGCGGCTGCACTAGAGCCCATGATCAGCAGCACCGATCCATCCCTGGATTTTTCCCGGATCGAATTTCCCGACGAACGCACCCGACTGCTCGGTCAAATCGTCGCTACCGCCCATCTGACAGGACAGATGGCCGACCGTACTTATCTTGAAAAGCTGCTGTTTCTGTATTTGGAGTTCAAGGAAGCAAATTTCGGAAATTACCAGAATATGTATGATCTGCTATGCCAGACCAAAAAATTCTATGGCATCACTCGTGAAAAGCTCGACAGAACGCTTGGCGGCATATACGCTATGCTGAGCTTGCACTTCAAGGACGTGATGGGTGCCGAAAACAATTACTACCTGGAGTCGATTGAAAAAAACATCGATTACTTGTCGAAAGTGATCGCGCGGGACGAGCAGGAATATCTATCCATGCTCAAGCGCGGCGGGATCGCGGTAAGATCACAGGCATTGGTAACCCACCTTTGATACATCCCCGCTTCAGCAGCAGAAACCCCACCGACGAACACATCACACCGCATGAGCATACAAATTACTCCGCCTATCATCGGCACGCCCCTTACTCCTTCTGCCATCCGCGTCATGCTGCTCGGTAGCGGCGAGCTGGGCAAAGAAGTCATCATCGCGCTGCAACGCCTCGGCGTGGAAACCATCGCGGTGGATCGTTATGCCAATTCGCCCGGACATCAGGTTGCGCACCGGGCACACGTGATCAACATGGCGGACGGTGCTGCACTGCGCGCGTTGATCGAGCAGGAAAAGCCGCACATCATCGTTCCCGAGATCGAGGCCATCGCAACCGATATGCTGGTGGAAATCGAGAATGAAGGGCTGGCGCGAGTGATTCCCACGGCGCGTGCTGCACAGCTCACGATGAACCGCGAGGGAATACGTCGCCTTGCTGCTGAGACTTTGGGCCTGCCGACCTCACCGTATATATTTGCTGACAGTCTGGATGAGATGCGCGCCGCGATAGAGCACATCGGCTATCCGTGCATCATCAAGCCGGTGATGTCATCCTCAGGCAAGGGGCAGTCGAAAGTGGATAGTGCAGATGGAGAAGAAGCGGCATGGAATTTCGCTGCCAGCGGCAGCCGTGTGAATCAGGGCAGGGTGATCGTTGAAGGGTTGATTCGTTTCGAGTATGAGATCACCCAGCTCACTGTGCGCGCTATCGGTGCAGATGGCAAAACAGAGACGCACTACTGCGATCCGATCGGACATGTTCAGGTGCATGGCGATTATGTTGAAAGCTGGCAGCCGCAAGCCATGTCACCACTGGCATTGCAGCGTACGCGTGATATCGCCAAAAAGGTAACGGACAACCTCGGCGGTCTCGGTATCTTTGGCGTGGAACTGTTCGTCAAGGGCGACGAAGTCTGGTTTAGCGAAGTCAGCCCACGTCCGCACGACACTGGCATGGTGACGATGTGTTCGCAAACTCAGAACGAATTCGAGTTACATGTCCGGGCTATTCTCGGCCTGCCGGTCGATGTGAGACTTAGAGCGCATGGTGCGAGTGCGGTGATCTACGGTCAGTTGGAGGAAAAAGGTATTTCCTTCAAGGGGATGGATGAAGCCCTGCGTGTGCCTGACAGCGATGTGCGCTTGTTCGGCAAACCGGAATCTTTTGCCCGTCGCCGAATGGGTGTGGCATTATCTACTGGTCGCGACACCGTTGAAGCGCGTCAGCGCGCCAAACTGACGGCGAGCAAGGTCGTTCCGGTGAAGGGCCGTAACTGATGTGCGCTGGATTGCAACATGCTGTATCAATTCATGCAGTGTTGCTTATAATTGTCAGATTCGGTTTAAGTCTTTACGGGGGTATTTTGTGAATTGGCTGTGGGTTGAGAGCTCAGGTTCTCTGCAAATAGCGGTATGACCGAAGGAAATAATGATTGGCTGTCATTTTTATTATATTCAGGACGATGATTATGGTTAGGATTTTGAAGAGCACTGCGGTGGTATTTTTGATTTGCATATGGACTACCGTGAGTGCGGCAGAAGGAACTGCCGCAAGAGCGGTAAACGATGATCAGGTCAATGGCCTCGACGAGCAGGTTCAAGATCTTAAAAATGATGTGTTGGGCATCTCGACAGAGATTTCCCGTCTCGAAGAAAAGTTGCTCTACCCCGCGAATACTCAAGTATCGATCTTCCTTTTGGTAACTCGAGGAGAAAAATTCCGGCTCGATGCAGTCAAATTGAAGATCGATGGGAAAGAGATCGCCAATTACATATACACATCAAAAGAAATGGAGGCATTGCAAAACGGCGGTGTGCAACGAATCTATACCGGGAATATTCGAACGGGTGAGCATGCACTTGAAGTGGAGTCATTTGGCAAATCCAGTACCAATATTGATTATGAGCAAAATGTCAACTATCCATTCACCAAAGAGGCCGGCACGAAGTTTATCGAAATAAACCTTGCCGGACCGGGCTTTGGCAATAAAGGCGTAACCTTCAGAAACTAGCAATTATGCACAGATACATTTGGCTTCTCTGGATGTGCTTACCCTCGCTATCCACCGCTAGCGCTGATACTTTTTCTGTTGATGAACAGAAGCTTTATTTTGGCGAGGCATACTTTTTTGCCTCTCAGGGCAACTACATTGACGCTATCACTCGACGCGGGATGTTGTATGGGCCGATCAGCGCCAAGCTAGATCCGCTACATTTTCAGTTCGGCGATTCCCAGTTTTCTGCAGGTGACTTCGAGTTGTCTTATCGAATGTATCAGCGTGCGGGACGTACTTTCAAGGCTATCGCTGAAGGTAATGCAAATCAATTGGTTCGGAATGAGGCTGCGTACCGACTTGCGCGCTTTTACCTGCAAAATGGCGAACCAGTAAATGCCCTCAAGAGTATAGGAAAGATCACGGGGAATGTTCCCAAGAGTATCGGCGAGGATTTGATTTTCTTGCGTGCACAGATTTACATGGCCAACGGAAAGTTCTCGGATGCAGTAAGTTCATTACAGGAATTGAAAGCTTCCGATAACTATAAGGGGTTTGCGTCCTATAACCTGGGTGTCGCACTGATAATGAGTGGGCAGGAAAAACTGGGACTCGATCAACTCGCTATAACCGGGGAAATGAACGGCGCCGATGAGGTTACCTTAGCCATCAAGGATAAGGCGAATCTGGCGCTGGGCTATCGACTGATGGATGCCAAACAACCTGCGCTAGCCAGACAGTATCTCGACCATGTGCGGCTGGATGGCCCTTTTTCAAACAGAGCCCTGCTGGGTTCTGGTTGGGCCGAAGTCGCGCTGGGTAGATTTGATAGTGCAATTTCTTCTTGGTCCGCTCTGACCAAGCGCAATGTGAGTGACAGTTCTGTGCAGGAAAGCATGTTGGCAGTTCCTTATGCATATGCCCAACTCAACTTGCCGGGCAAGGCGGCCGTGCTTTATGGCAAGGCGCTTGAAGCGTTTGACAAGGAATCGGCCAGGCTTGATGCATCGATCAAGAGTGTCAACGAAGGGAAATTGCTGCCAGCCTTGCTGAGCAAAAAGTTGAAGCAGGATGACAGCTGGATCGCAAGAATCAAGTCACTTCCGGATGCCCCTGAAACTCGCTATTTGCTGGACATGATGGCATACAAAGAATTTCATGAATCGCTGAAGAATTTCTCTGATCTCCAAGATCTGTCAAAAAGACTGGCATTATGGGATGGCGATCTCTTTGCTTTTGAAGAAATCATAGGTTTGCGTCGAAAGTACTATGAGTCGGTATTACCCGGCATCGATAAACAGTTTTCAGCGCAGGACACTAAAATGAAAACGCGTCTGCAGCAGCGCCGGAATCTTGATGACAAATATGGAAATCGTCTTGCGGATGCCTATAAACGTCTTAAGCTGGTGGATAATGATATTGAACTGATGAAGAAGAATCATGATTCTTTCATTAACCTGCGGCAGTCGGTTACCCCGACTTATCAGGGGCACGATGAGCAGATACGCCAACTCACAAAACGTGTGCGTGATTCCAGGGAGAAGGTTAACGTTTTGATAAACAGGCAAGGCCATCTGCTTGAAGTGATGATCACCAACGAGCTAAATCAACGACGCAAGCGTCTTCAGGAGAATCAGTCACAGGCAAAACTTGCCTTGGTGGAGAATTACGAGCGCGCCAAAAAGCAGTCATCTGCAGGCGGAGTTAAATGAGTTTTTTTGGCACCTTGATACTTCGCAATACCTTTTCAGGGCCGCTGGTAACAGAGCATCGCTCTTTACCGCCGGAGACCCGCACGATACGGTTTTCAGAATACCTTTTTATTCTGTTGGGCCTGTCCTTGCAGCTTGCTTCCTGCAGCACGCAAACGATTGGACAAATAAAGGAGGCAGATGTCGATCTTAAGGACGTAAAGATCGAAGGTGGGCTTGATAAGGCGATGCAAAATTATCAGGTTTATCTTGATAAGGCGCCCGTAGTAGGCCTGAAGCCTGAAGCAATCCTGCGTTTGGCAGATTTGGAATTGCAAAAGGATTATGACCTCCAAGAAAAGAACGCTGATAGTGAGAAGGCAGCGTTATCTGTGCGAGGAAAAGTCGAACGACCGGCAGCTTCAGGCAAGACTAAACAACCTGACCTTGCCAGCAAGGAAGCGATCAACGATTTTGAACAGCGGGCAACGTCTAGTGGTGAGGCAGGCTCTGCTACGGATCTCAAGTCAAAGCCGGTCAAAGCCGGTGCCAGTAATGCATCTTCCGGAACGCGCGAAGCCATCGTGCTATACAAGAAGTTATTGAATGAGTATCCTAATTTTGAAAACAACGACCATGCATTATACCAGTTGGCTCGCATCTATGAAGAGATGGGTAATACTGAAGAAGCAATAAACATGATGGATCGCCTGGCTAAGGGTTATCCGCGTTCACGCTACATCGAAGAGATACAGTTCCGTAGGGGTGAGCATTATTATGTACGCAAGAAGTTTGCGACTGCCCAGGATGCCTATCAGGCGATAGTCTTGATTGGTGCCCGATCTTCCTATTACGAATTGGCACTGTATAAACTGGGCTGGTCATTTTACAAGCAGGAGCAGTACGAAGCGGCAATGCGCCAGTTTGTTGCGCTGCTTGATCATAAAATTGCAACGGGTTACGACATTGATCATCCCAGGGACTCATTTGATGAGAAACGTGTTGAAGACACTTATCGCGTAATGAGCTTGGGCTTTTCGTATTTGGGAGGCGGTGAAGCAGTCGCAGGTTTCTTCAAAAAATATGGAAGACGCCCATTTGAGGCTAGTGTCTATAAAAATCTCGGGGATCATTATCTTGAAAAGCGTCGTTATAACGATGCAGCTATGACCTTTCAGGCCTTTGTGAAAAACAATCCCGATCACAAGATGGCGCCGTACTTCGGTATGTGGGCAATCGATAGTTACAAAAAGGGTGATTTTTCCAAGCTCGTAATTGAGTCCGATAAAGAATTCATCACTAATTTTGGATGGAATTCGACCTACTGGACGCGAGTTAAAATTTCCGTTCCCCCTGAAATTGACGGGTATATCAATACCACCCTTAAAGAACTTGCAAACTATCATCACGCACAATTTCTGGACAAGCGCTTTGTAACAAGTAAAGATAAAAACTTTCAGGAAGCGATGAAATGGTACCGCGAATTATTGGCCTCATACCCTTACTCGAAGGATAAGAGCGTACCTGCTATGCACTATCAAATGGCCGAGTTGCTGCTTGTAAATAAATGGTTCGGTCAGGCTGCTATAGAGTTCGAGTACGTGGCGTATGACTATCCGGCCCATGACAAAACCGCTGCGGCTGGATATGCCGCCGTTTACGCGCTTCGAGAGAAGCTTGCAACGGTCGGGCAGGATGAAAAAGTGAGCGTCAAGCGTGACGTTATTCGCTCCTCGTTAAAGTTTGCCGACAATTTTCTGAGACACGAAAAGGCTTCACTCGTGCTTGGCGCGGCAATTGATGATCTTTATGGGCTGAAGGAATACGCGCTGGCGGCAACGAATGCCAGGAAACTACTAGCCAGATATCCCGGTGCTGACTCAACGATTCGGCGTCCTGCATGGCTGGTTTTTGCAAACTCTTCATTTGAGTTGGGGGCTCTGAAGGACGCAGAAGAAGGTTACGTATCCGCACTGGGGCTAACTGCCAATAATGATGCCTCCCGCGCAAATCTGATTGAGAATCTAGCGGTGACATTATACAAGGAGGCTGAACAGGCATCCAAACTGGGAGATTACAGGACGGCTGCAACTTACTTCTTGCTGGTGGATACGAATACGCCGACCGCTAAAATCCGTCCCGCCGCCGACTTTGATGCCGCCGTGGCATTGATGCAACTCAAGGATTGGGATGCGGCAGTGAACGTGTTACGCACGTTTAGGACCAGTTATCCCGGGCATGCGTTGCAACCAGAGCTAACTAAAAAGCTCGCACTCGCGTACAGAGAAGCCGGAGAGCTGTCGCTCGCGGCGACCGAGTATGTGCGCGTTGCAGCTGAAGCCAAGGATGCGGCTGTGCGGGGTGAGGCGTTGCTGGTTGCGGGTGAACTGTATGCTCAGGCAAAAGAATTGGACAATGCCTACCCGGTTTACCTGCGCTACGTGAAAGAATTTCCCAAGCCTTTGGAAACGGCGCTGGAAATCCACACAAAAATCGCAGAGTATTTGAAAACGCGTGATAACTTGAAGGACTATTTAAACGAGTTGAAATATATTCAGGACGCGGATGTCCGCGCGGGCCCCGAGCGCACACCCAGGACACGCTTTCTTGGCGCCTCAGCAGCACTGGAATTTGCTGAAATCGAGTTAAGGAAATTTTCCACAATCAAAATCGAAGAGCCATTCGACAAAACACTTGCCCAGAAGAAAGAAGCGATGAAGGTTGCGAAGGAACATCTTGACAACTTGTTTGGCTACGAAGTGGAAGAAATAACCTCAGCGGCCACATTCTACCTGGCTGAAATGTACTACGACTTTAACCGTAAATTGGTGACTTCGGAGCGTCCGGACGACTTGAGCCCCCTGGAAAAAGAGCAGTATGAGCTTTCTATCGAAGAGCAAGCTTTTCCATTTGAAGAGAAAGCCATCCAGATCCACCAGAAAAATCTGGAACTGATGACGCGCAATATCTTTAACTCATGGATAGAGAAGAGTATCGATAAACTGGCGATCCTGGTACCTGCACGATATGCAAAATTCGAGGAAAGCATTGGCTTCATCGATGCGATAGATAACGCCAGCTACGTGGCATTGGTCGAGCCTAAGCCACTGATTATGAAGTCGTCTCCAGCAGGTATCGCGCCGACTCAGCGGCTAAATCCTGTTCAAGAAGTGCCGCCAGTACAGAAAAGTAAGATTGAATCTGACCGGACGAATCCGGTCACGACCGTAGAATAATCGAACATGTTTACTCAAACGCATTCTGTGAAGAGAATAATGCCAATGAATAATTTGTATGCAAGCGTTGCCGGTAATTGCTATGCGCTATGCCGAATCGGCATTGCGTTGGCGTTTTTTGTGCCGCTGGCTGCCTGTGTCAGTAATCAGCCGGAAAAAGTAGCTGTCCAGCCTGATAGAGTTGCAGTCCAGCCAGAAAAACAACAGGTGGTGCAGACAAATCCGCAAACTAATTCCCAAGTAAATCAAAAGATAATTCCTAAAACGAGTCCCAAGGCGCGCGCCGAATTTTTAGCGGCAATGCAATCAATAAAGTCAGTAGAATACGAGAGGACAATCAAGTTGCTCAATAAAGTAATTGCGCAAACGCCCGGCAACCCTGTTCCTTATATCAACCTTGCGATCGTTTACAAAAAGATGCAGAACTGGACACTCGCTGAAGAAAATCTGAAGTTGGCCATTCAAATAGATCCGGATAATCCTGTGGCAAACAATGAGTTGGCGCTGGTTTACCGAAAAACCGGCAGATTTACCCAAGCTCGGGAGGCCTACGAGGCAATATTGACAAAATATCCTAATTTTTTAATTGCCCGTAAAAATCTCGGCATACTTTGCGACCTCTATATGAGAGACTACTCGTGTGCTGTAAAGAATTATGTTATCTATAGCGATGCCAGGCCTGATGAAGCGCCTGTCAAGATATGGATAGCCGATCTGAAAGGGAGATAGCAAAAGCATGTATAAGTCACTCAGTATTGCGACCTTAGCGTTGCTGTTTCCAGTTGTTGTTTCTGCTGCAGTGGATAAACGCGTTGATAACGAACCGAAGTTAGTACCCGGGATGTCGATTGTAGGTAATAATGAAACGCCAAAGTCCTTGTCTTTCGTACCTTGGGGAAGCTCTGAAGTGAGCAAGGAAGTAAATTTTACTTCCGGAGTAATAAACGAAGAATTGAGACCTGTTGATAAAAGCGATTTTATCCGCGAGCTTGATCTTTATAGGAAGAGCAATCCGAATTAAGAAATATCTTTAATTTAATTTTGTTTGGGAGTATGTGATGGGCATTCAAGCGGTGGTAAATTTTTTTGTTGGCGGTGGATTTTGGATGTACCCGATATTGCTGGTTGGCGCTTTGGGTTTGGCGATCTCTGTTGAGCGATTTATCACGCTTGGCAAAGTAGAGAAAGCAAATCGCAAGATTTGGGATCAATTGCAGCCGATGCTCAGTCGCGGTGAATTCGACAAGGCGCGCGAAATCACTGCCAATGACAATTCAACTGTCAGCCAACTCCTTCGGGAAAGCCTTGAGCAACAGGATTCGACTCGTCGCAGGGAAGACGTTGAAGTGGGCATGGAGGAGGAGATGATGTCTATAGTCCCCCAGCTCGAAAAACGCATCCCTTATACTGCGCTATACGCCAACTTGGCAACGCTGCTGGGGTTGTTGGGTACGGTCATGGGTCTGATCAGAGCGTTTGACGCGGTTGCCAACGCTGCACCGGCAGAAAAATCCAATTTGCTTTCGGCCAGTATCGCAGAGGCGATGAATTGCACCTCGTTCGGCCTGATGATTGCCATTCCCATGCTACTGATCAACCTATTCTTGACTACGAAGGCAAGCCGTATTGTTGACAGCCTCGAAATAATCTCGCTCAAAGCGCTGAATGTCATTTTCCGCCATGCAACCCGCAAACCAAAGACGGACTGACCATGTCGAGAAGGCATTACTACAGGCATAAACACAAGGAAG
>Ga0315271_10000633_pt1 | contig 19995 bp, 18 predicted proteins | sample C3_top_MG_FD_204664 | JGI IMG/M metagenome (GOLD analysis project Ga0315271, IMG submission 204664) | Sediment microbial communities from Yellowstone Lake, YNP, Wyoming, USA - C3_top | ecosystem: Environmental > Aquatic > Freshwater > Lake > Sediment | place: USA: Wyoming | collected 2017-08-01
TGTGTCCCCGGCTTCGTATAACCCATAATTATCCGTGAATTCGACGAATCCTGCCATGCGCCCGCGCCGACCCGATTGGCCTGCATCAAACTCCGGCGTGATCCTGTTCAACAAGCCGCATGGCGTCATCTGCCAGTTCACCGGCGACGGCACGCACCCGACGCTTTCGGACTATGTGGACGTCCGCGACGTGTATCCGGCCGGCCGGCTCGACACCGACAGCGAAGGGCTGGTGGTCCTGACGGCCGATGGCGCGCTGCAGGCACGCATCGCGCACCCGAAGCACAAGCTCCCCAAGACGTACTGGGTCCAGGTGGAAGGCATCCCGTCAGACGCGCAGCTCCTGCACCTCGAGCGCGGCGTCGAACTAGACGCCGTCCTGACGCGCCCCGCGCAGGCGCGCGCCATGCCGCAGCCGCCCGGATTGTGGCCGCGCGACCCGCCGATACGCGTACGCAAGCTGATCCCGACGTCGTGGCTCGAACTCACCATCGGCGAGGGCCGCAATCGCCAGGTGCGGCGAATGACCGCGGCGGTGGGACTGCCCACGCTGCGCCTCATCCGTCACGCAGTCGGTCCATGGACGCTCGTCGGCCTGGCGCCCGGGGCGTGGCGCCGCGAAGCGATCGCGCCTGGCGTGCTATGATCGCGCGCTTTCTGCGGACCGGTGTTGCCACGGTCCGGACGACCCGCCGCCTCCTTTGCGCCGCCGTGTCCAACCTCCAGCACCGCACGCTCCAATACCGCACTCCTCCAGCACCGCACGCTCCAGCACCGATGGCATTGCCGACCCGATGATCCGCCGCCTGTTCGCTCGCCTGATTCCGGGCCGGACGAAGGACGCCCCGAAGATCTATCGTGCCGACGCGCACGCGGTTCGCCGCGCGCAGGTCCCGCGCGGTGCGCGCGCCGTCACCGAGAAACTGCAGGAAGCGGGCTTCAAGGCGTTCGTGGTCGGGGGCGCCGTACGCGACCTGCTGCTGGGGCTCACGCCGAAGGACTTCGACATCGCGACCAACGCGACGCCGGAACAGGTCAAGCCGCTTTTCCGCCGCGCGTTCATCATCGGCCGCCGCTTCCGCCTGGTCCACGTCCACGTCGGCGCGGAAGTGCTGGAAGTCTCGACGTTCCGCGCCGCCCAGACCGGCGAGGATGCCACCGACGAGCACGGCCGCCTGCTGTCGGACAACGTCTACGGCTCGCAGGCGCAGGATGCGGCGCGCCGCGACTTCACGATCAACGCGCTGTATTTCGACCCGGCGACCGAGGAGATCTGGGACTACGTCAGCGGCGTGCCCGACGTGCGCGCGCGGCGGTTGAAGCTCATCGGCCCGCCGGTCACGCGCTTCCGCGAAGACCCGGTGCGGATGCTGCGCGCGGTGCGCCTTGCCGCGAAGGTCGGCGTGGCCATCGACGCCAAGACCGCCGCCCCCATCCCGAAGCTTGCGGGCCTCATCCAGAACGTGCCTCCCGCGCGATTGTTCGACGAGATGCAGAAGCTGCTGCTGTCGGGCCACGCGGTGGAGACGCTGAAGAGCCTGCGCACGCACGGACTTTCGCATGGGCTGCTGCCGCTGCTCGACGTGATCCTCGAGCAGCCGCTCGGTCCCAAGTTCATCGACGCCGCGCTGGCGGGAACCGACGCCCGCGTCCGCGAAGGCAAACCGGTGTCTCCGGCCTTCCTGTTTGCGACACTGTTGTGGCACGAGGTGCTGCAGACGTGGAACGCCGCGAAGGGGCGCGGCGAAAAGCCGCTGCCCGCGCTGTTCGACGCGATGGACCGCGTGCTCGAGCAGCAGGCGCAGCGGATCTCGATTCCGCGCCGCTTCGAGGCCGCGATCAAGGAGACCTGGTCGCTGCAGCCGCGCTTCGAGCAGCGGGCGGGCGCGCGTCCCTATCGGCTGATGGAGCACCCGCGCTTCCGCGCCGCCTACGACTTCCTCGAACTGCGCGGCATTTCCGGCGAGGTGCCGATGGCGCTCGTCGACTGGTGGACGAAGTTCCAGGACGCGAGCGACTTCGAGCGCGAGGCGATGCTGAAGCCCGACGAGGCGCCGAAGAAGGGTCGCCGCTCGCGCGGCCGCGGCCGCAAGCACCGCGATGCCTATTCCGGCGAAGGCCCGACCGACGCGGAACCGGCCGACGGCGAATAGCTCCGGGGATCCCCACGCGATGTCGACCGTGACGTTCGTCGCGCTGGGCAGCAATCTCGCTCACCCGCGCCGGCAGATCGCGCGCGCTGTGGCCGCCCTCTCGCGGCTGCCGCAGACGCGCATCGTCGCGCTGTCACCCAATTACGCGACGGCGCCGCTGGCCTGCGACGTCGACCAGCCCGACTACGTGAACGCCGTCGTCGCGCTGCGCACTTCGCTGTCGCCGCGCGCGCTGCTCGTGCATCTGCAGGCGATCGAGCGCGCGCAGGGCCGCGAACGCGGCGCCGCATCGCCGCGCAATGCACCCCGGACGCTGGACCTCGATTTGCTACTATTTGGCCGGCGCCTCGTTCGGCTGCCGCAACTGACCATTCCGCATCCGCGCATGCACGAACGGGCTTTCGTGTTGACACCGCTTCTCGACATCGCACCTGCCGTGGCAATCCCCGGCCGCGGCCTGGCGCGGCTCCTGCGGCAGGCCGTCCGCGGTCAACGCATTGCCCGCACCCGCAGCCATTCGCTGCACTGAACCCAACCTTTCCGCGCGCCCATGGACCTCACGAAGTGCCGCTACATCGTCGTCGAGGGGCCGATCGGCGCCGGCAAGACGAGTCTCGCGCGCCAGCTCGCCGACCGCCTCGACGCGGAGATGCTGCTGGAACAGCCGGAGGACAACCCGTTCCTCGCGCGCTTCTACGACGACATGGCGCGCTTCGCGCTGCCGACGCAGCTCACGTTCCTGTTCCAGCGCGCCGACCAGCTGCGCGGGCTGTCGCAGCTCGACATGTTCCGGCGCCCCACCGTGGCGGACTTTCTGCTCGACAAGGATCCGCTGTTCGCGCGTCTCAACCTGTCCGCCGACGAATATGCGCTGTACGAAAAGGTCTACGGCCACCTGAAGCCGCAGACGCCGGCGCCGGACCTCGTCATCTACCTGCAGGCGCCGGTCGACACGCTCGTCGCGCGGGTGCAGCAGCGCGGCGTCGACTACGAGCGCTCGATTCCCGACGAATACCTGGCACGGCTGGCCGACGCGTACTCGCGCTTCTTCTACCAATACGACGAGGCGCCGTGCCTCATCATCAACAGCGAGCGGCTCAACTTCGTCGACGTGCCCGCCCACCTCGACCTGCTGCTGGCGCGCGTCGCGAGCATGCGGGCGCGCCGTGAATTCTTCAACCTGGGCCTGGGGGGATGACCTCGCCATGAAGCTCGTGTTCCGATCGCTGGCCGTCGTTGCGGCCGTCTTGTTCGCGTGGCCCGCCGTGGCGCAGGAACCCTGGCCGTCCCGGCCCATACGGCTGATCGTGCCGTTTCCGCCGGGCGCCGGCACCGATTCGGTCGCGCGCTTCGTCGCGCAGAAGCTCGGTGACTCGATGAAGGCCACGCTCGTCGTCGAGAACCGCACCGGCGCCGGCGGCGCGATCGGCGCCGCGGAGGCCGCCCGCGCCGATCCCGACGGCTACACGCTGCTGTTCGTCGCCGGACCGTTCACGACGGTCGCGGCCTCGGCGAAGAACCCGGGCTACGATCCGGTGAAGCAGTTCGTGCCGGTCGCGCCCATCGCGGCCGGTCCGCTGGCGTTCGTCGTCGGCAACGACGTGCCGGCAAACTCGATGCGCGAGTTCATTGCGCTGGCGAAGCAGAAGCCGGGCACGCTCAACTACGGATCGGCGGGCAACGGCAGCATCAATCACCTGGCACTCGAGCTGCTGAACGTGCGCGCGGGAACCAGCATCGTGCACATTCCGTATCGCGGCATCGCCGACGCAACCAAGGACCTGCTGGCCGGCAACATCCAGGCGATGACCGCGTCGATTCCGGCGACGCTTCCGCTGGCGGCCACGAAGAAACTGAAGGTGCTGGCGGTGACCGGGACGAAACGCATTCCGCAGCTGCCCGACGTTCCGAGCTGGCAGGAAGAGGGCGTGCCCAACGCCAACGTCATCAACTACTGGGGCATCGTCGCCCCGGCCGGCACGCCGGCGCCCATCATCGCCAGGCTCAACGCGGAGACGCAGAAAGTCCTGGCGCAGCCGGACGTCCGCGAGCGGCTGGAACGCGAAGGTGCCGAGATCATCTCCGGTCCGCCGGAGCGCCTGGGCGCGATCATCGAGGCGGATCTCGCCGGCTGGAAGAAGCTGATCGTCGAGGCGAAGATCTCGCTCGAGTGATGCACTACGACGTCGACGGCCTGCCCGCGGGCCGCAGCGCGAGCCAGATCCCGAACGCGACGAGCACGACGCCGAGCGCGGCGATCCAGTCCCAGCGATAGCCTTCGAACAGCGTCGACAACAGCATCGCGATCACCGGCGTCGCCACGGTCGTGTAGGAGGACGGCCCCGCACCTATGCGATTGAGCAGTGTGAAATAGACGCCGAATGCGATCACGCTGCCGAACAACGCCAGGTAGGCCAGCGAGAGCACGTAGGGCATGCGCGCGTCGAACGTCCACGGCGTGCCCTGGACCGTCACCACAGCTGCCGCGAGCAGCGAGCCATAGGCCAGCCCCCACACCGTTGCGGGAAGCGTCGGAAATCCGGCGCGATGATTGCGGACCGCGATCAGGTTGCCGGCGGCGCACGACGCCGTCGCCGCCAGCGTGAGGCCGATGCCGTAGGCGACGGCGCCGCCTTCCTGCGCCTGGCGCAACTCCGGCAGGAACAGCAGCGCCACGCCGGTCACGCCAAAGGTCGCGGCGACGAAGGTCCGCACCTTGAGCGGCGTGCCGAACGCCAGCCGCATTGCGACCGGGCTCATGAACACCAACGTCGAGAACAGCACGGCGACCAGTCCCGACGTGACGTGCTGCTCGGCGCGGTAGATCCAGATGTAGTTGAAACCCATCATCAGCAGCCCCAGGCCCGCGAGCCAGGCGTGATTGCGCCACGAAAAGCGCAGCGAGCGTCCGGTCGCGGCACACCACGCCGCAAGCGTGACGGAGGCGAGCGCGAAGCGATAGCACACCGACACCTCCGGGGCGACGTTGCCCAGCTGGAAGGTGATCGCCAGCCACGTCGAGCCCCAGATCAGCGTCGGGATCAGGAACAGCACCGGGACGCTCATGTTCATGCGGCGGCAATCGTGAATTCTTCGGCGCCAACGGCCGTCGCGAGCGCGGCGACTTCTGCTTCCAGCGCGTGGCGGAACGCGGCGCCGCGCGGACGCGCCTTGGCAAAGCCGATGTTCACTCGAAGCGTCCCGTCGACGCTGGCGGCATTGGCCCACCCGATCACGTCGTCGCGCCACAACAGCGGCAGCGCGTAGTAGCCGAAGCGGCGCTTCGCGGGCGGCGTGTACGCTTCGAACCGGTAGTCCCAGCCCCAGAAGCATTCGAAGCGGAGCCGGTCCCACACCACGGGGTCGAACGGCGCGAGCAGCGCGACGCGGTCCTCGCATTCCGCGTCCAGCGCTTCGTCCGCAGGAAGGACGAAGCCGGTTCCCGCCGCCGCGACGCGGCGAACCGCGCGCCCGCCGAGCATGCGCGCGAGGGCTTGCGCAGCGACTTCCTCCGGGATCGAGATGCCGGTGACCATGCGCGCGAGCTTGCGCAGGCTCCCCTCGGGCAGCGGCGCGTAAAGGCGCAGCAGCAGTCCCAGGACGCCGGCCGCCCGGGCGGCCGCAGCACGCGGACGCGCCCGCGCTTCCGCCAGCGCATAGAGGCGAACGCCGGCCTCGCGGCGCGCGACGCGCAGCTTGCCGCGATACTGCAGCGCCTCGAGCATCCGCGTCGTCGCGGCGGAACTGCCTCCCCACCCGTTGCGGATGCTGCCCTTGCCCAACGTGGCATGGAGGTCGCGCGGATGCGTGACGCCGTGCACGCGGACGTGCGCCAGGATGCGCGCAGCCAGACGCGGATGCTCGCTGTCGACGTGCCACTCGAGCGGTGGCCGCGGGTGCAGCAGGTCCTGTGTCGGTGCCGGCATCACGCCATACACGTGCAGATAATCCTCGGCGAGGGGCATTTCCGGATAGGCGCGATCGAGGTCGCCCACGCGGTAGCCGGCGACGCGGTGCCGCAGTATCAGGTCGGCGGCGCGCGCGGGCGCGCGTATCGGATCGAGCTGGACGAAGCCCAGCGCGCCGATGGCCGCGGGCAGCGACGTGGGCGCGAACAGCGAGCGGCGGACCGCGTGCGCGCGCAGCAACTTGAGCGGCACCGTTTCGATCATGCGGCGCGCAGCGCGTCGACGATCTTCATCCGCGCCGCGCGCGCCGCCGGCAGGAAGCCGCCGACGAAGCCCATGATCAGCGAGAAGGCGAGCGACGCCATGATGATGCCCGGCGTGAGCGTGAAGCTGAAGGCAATCTCGGCGAACGTCTGGAAATTCATCGTCGAGATCGAGAACGCCTGCATGAACGCGGCGCCGATGAGCCCGACCAGGCCGCCGACCAAGCCCAGCAGCAGCGCCTCGCCCAGGAACGCGACCAGGATGGCGGCGCGCGAGAAGCCCAGCGCCCGCAGCGTGCCGATCTCGTTGGTCCGCGACGCGACGCTCGCGTACATCGTGATCATGGCGCCGATGATCGCGCCGATCGAGAAGATGACGGAGATGGTGACGCCCAGGTAGGAGATGAACTTGGACAGCGCCTCCGACTGGTCGGCGTAGAACTTGGTCTCGCGCTTGGCCTCCAGTTGCAGCCGCGGGTCATTCTCGATCTCGGCCTTGACCGCGTCGAAACGGCTCGGGTCGGCCAGCTTGAACATCGCCGAGGAAAAACTCACGCGGCGAAAGGACTGCAGCAGCTGCTCGGCGTCGCCCCATATTTCCGAATTGAACCCCGTGCGACCGGCGTCGAACACACCGACGACCGTCCAGTCGCGCTGGGCGAAGCGCAGCGTCTCGCCCAGCGCTGCGCCGCGGAAGCCTCCGGCGATCGACTTGCCGGCGATGATCTCGGACGTGCCGGGCTGGAACATCCGGCCCTGGACGATTTTGACCTGCGGCCGCAATTCGAGGCCGGCCGGCGTCGCGCCACGGATCACGACGTTCGACGGCTTGCCCGAATCACGCTTGGGCAGGTTGATGAGCACCACCGGTTCCTTCGAGATGAGCTTCTTGCCGTCGGCACCCGTCGCGATGTCCGGCAGGCTTTCGACGATGGCGGCGGACGGGCGGTCGACGCCGCTTTGCACTTCGGTCTGCGATCCGCGGCGGATCACCATGACGTTGTCGGGCTGGCCGGTGCCGACGAGCGTCTCCTCCAGCCCAGCCGCCAGCATCAGCACGGTGGCGAACACGTAGACGACCAGCGCCATGCCGCCCGCCGTGAGCAGCGTGGTCAGCTTGCGCGCGGTGAGGTTGCGCGCGATATAGGCGAGCGGGACGTGGGTCATTCAGGCCGTCGCGCGCAATCCGTCGACGATGCGGACCCGGGCCGCGCGCCACGCGGGGATACAGGCGGCGACGATGCCGACGACGAGCGCCGCGAGGAGTTGCATGAGCACGGTTTCCTGGCTGACGAAGAAGACCGGGAACAAGGTGCCGAGCGCGCCGGCGAACGCCGCCGCCAGCGGGAACGTCAGCAGGATGCCGAGCGCACCGCCGACCAGCGCAATGCCGATCGACTCCGCGAAGATCAGCAGCGCGACGAAGCCGTTGGCGAAGCCCAGCGCCTTCATCGTCGCGTACTCGCCGTAGCGCTCCCGCGCCGTCATCGCCATCGTGTTGGCCATCACCGCCATGATGATGATGATCACGACGAAGGACACGGCCTGCACGGCGAGCAGGATCGCCTCGGTCATGGCGATGAATCCCAGCTGGAATGCCTTCTCGGTCTCCGTCAGCGTCTCGGCCAGCGAATTCTTGAACGTGGCGTCCACGTCCTGGGAAATCTGCGCCGCCTGCGACGGGTCGCGGATCTCGATGAAGTACATGCCGATCTGGTCGGCGCGGCGCGGGTACTTCGCCTTGACCGCCTCGTTCAGGTAGTCCCAGTGGAAATAGAACTGCGTCTCGTCGACCTTGGCGTCGGCGCCGTCGTAGATGGCCCGCAGGTTGAACGTCCAGGTGCCGGGGAAGATCGTCCCGCGCAGCGGAATCTGGTCGCCCACCTTCCACCCGTACTGGTCGGCAAGCTTGCGCCCCGCGACGGCGCCCTTGCGGTCGACCATCCAGGCCTTCTTCTCCTCCGGCTTAAGCACGAACTCCGGATAGAGATCGAGGAACGAAGGCTCGATGGCGAACTGCGGGAAGAAATTGCCTTCCCTGATGTAGACGCCGCCGAACCAGTTGGCCCAGGACACCGCCGCCACGCCGGGAACCTGGCGGATCTTCTGCGCGTAGTTGATCGGCAGCGCGAAAGTGAGCGAGATCGCGTTGCGCGTGACCAGCCGCGCGGACGACGAGCCTTCGGCGCCGGCATACCACGCCTCGACGATCGTGCGCAGCAGGCCGAACGCCGTGATCGCAACGATGATGCCGACAACCGTCAGCGACGTGCGCAGCTTGTGGCGCAGCGCATTCTTGAGGACCAGGAACGGGACGAACATGGCGCGGCGCGTGGTCAGTCGACCAGCACGCCCTTCTCCAGCTGCACGATGCGGCGCGCATGCCCGGCCGCCTTCGGATCGTGCGTGACCATGATGATCGTCTTGCCCATTTCCGCGTTCAGCCGCTCGAGCAGCCCCAGCACCTCCTCTGCCGTCGTGCGGTCCAGGTCGCCGGTCGGCTCGTCGGCGACGATCAGCGTCGGATCGGTGATGAGCGCGCGGGCGATCGCGACGCGCTGCTGCTGGCCGCCGGACAATTCGTTCGGATAGTGCTCGACGCGGTCCGACAGTCCGACCAGCGCCAGCGCCGTGTCGACGCGCTCGCGGCGCTCGCGGCGCGACAGCGACGTCAGCTGCAGCGGCAACTCGACGTTCTGGTACGCGGTCAGCACCGGCATCAGGTTGTAGAACTGGAAGATGAAGCCAACGTTCGCGGCCCGCCATGCGGCGAGGTCGCCGTCGGACAGGCGCGCGATGTCCACGCCGGCCACGCGTATTTCACCCGACGACGGCTTGTCGATGCCCGCGATGAGGTTGAGCAGCGTGGACTTGCCCGAACCCGACGGTCCCATCAGCGCGATGTAGTCGCCGGCCATCACGTCGATGTTGATGTCGACCAGCACCGGGATCACCTGCTCGCCGCGCGTGTAGTACTTGGTCAGGTTGCGGATCGCGACCAGCGGCATCTCGCCGCTGGCGGGAGCTGCGACCTTGACTGCTTCGGCAATTTCCGGCGGCATGGGGGCGGGTTGCGATCGAAGGCGGCTGGTCGACGCGGCGGCGAGGACCTACTTCGCGACCTTCACCAGCGCGCCTGACGCCAGGTTCTCGGCCGGCTTCTGCACGACCTTTTCGCCGCTTTTCACGCCGCCTTCGATGCCGGTCAGGTCGCCCACCTTCTTTCCAGTCGTGACCGGCACGGCGGTCGCGATGCCCTCCCTGATGACGAACACGACCGCGTGCCCGTCGCGCTGGACGATGGCATCCGCGGCCACCGCCACCATCGGTTTCTGCTGCTCGGTCGTCACGTCCTGCGACAGGAAGCTCACCTTGGCGCTCATCTCGGGCAGGATCCGCGGGTCTATCGCGTCGAACTTCACCTTGGTCATCACCGTGGCCTTGGCGCGATCCACCGTCGGCACGATGCGGCTGATGCGGCCGCGAAACCGCGAATCAGGGAGCGCGTCGAGCAGGATCTCCGCGGGCTGGCCGACGCTGACCTTGGACAGGCTCGATTCGGCGACGTCGGCCTCCACTTCCAGCGTGCTCATGTCGGCCATCGACACCACGGCGCCCTTCGAGTCGGCCGCGTTGGAGAACGGCGTCACCAGATCGCCGACGTTGGCGCTCTTGGACAGGATCACGCCGTCGAAAGGCGCGCGGATCACCGTGTAATCCACCGAGACCTGCGCGTTGCGCGACGACGCTTCCATGACGCTGATCGTGGCCCGGGCGTTGGCCACGCCTGCGGTGGCTTTTTCCGCGCGCGCCTTTGCCGTGTCCACGGCCGCCGCGGAGACGAAGCCCTTGGCGAGCAGATCCTGGCTGCGCTTCAACTGCGCCACGGCGTCGCGCTCCTCCGCCAGCGTCTGTTCCAGCGCGGCGCGGGCCGCCTTCACGTTCGCCTGCGCGCCTTCGCCTTGCGCCACGACGTCGCGCGCGTCGATGCGCGCGATGATGTCGCCGGCCTTGACCCGCGAGCCTTCGGCGACGCCGAGCCACTCGAGCCGGCCGGTGGCCTTGGACGAGATCGCGGCCTTGCGCTGCGCGACGACGTAGCCGGTCGCATTGAGCAGCACGAACTGCTGCGACGGATAGGTCGTGACCACCGACGTCGTCAGGACGGTGACCGCGCGCGGCTGCAGCGCAAACCAGCCGCCGGCGATCGCGAGAACCATCAGGATGCCGCCCCACCACAGCCAGCGGCGGCGGCGCGAGACCACCGGGGCCACGCTGCGGTCGATGCGGAGTTTGGTGAGGTCGGGCGGGCTGGCTTGCGTCATGGCGGGGCTGGTCAAAAAATGAACGCCGGGAGAGGTTCCGGCGAACCGTCATTCTACCGGTTTGCACCTTCGTTCCACGGTGGACATTCCGGGCGCCCGGATCGGCCGCCTCCGCCGGCTAGCCTCCCTCCAGCGGCGTCGGTTCGGTGACTGCTTGCCCGGTGCGGCGATTGCCCAGCCACGCGTCGACGGAAATGAGTGCGAGCCCCACGCCGATGCAGCCGATGCCGAACCACTCGTTCCGGGAGAGGCGCTCGCCGAACACGGCCATCGACGACAGCAAGGCAATGACGGGAATGGCGAACATGTTGAGGGATGCCGTGCCCGCCGGCAGCCAGCGCAGGATGGCGATCCACAGCAGGAAGCCCAGCGCCGTGGACAGCACGCCGACGTAGACGAGCAGCAGCGAGTAGGTGACGCTCCACTGCGTCGCCGGCAGGTCGAGGAACAATGGCAGCAGCGTCAACGGCAGCACGCCGACCAGCATCTGCCACGAGATGAAATTGAGCGCATCGAAACGGTGCCCGCGCTGGAAGTATTTGGTGGCGACCGTGCCGGCGGCCCAGCCGAATCCGGACAGCACCGCCCAGAGCTTGGGTGCCAGTTCGCCGTGCCATTGCCACGGCTCGACCAGCAGCACCATTCCAGCGAGCGCGCAGGCGACCGCCAGCCACTGGTAGCCCTTGATGCGCTCGTGCAGCACCGGCCACGCCAGCAGCAGCGTCCAGAACGGCATCGTGAACACCAGCACCGACGTGCGGCCGGCGCCGCCGCCGGCCAGCGCCATCGTCGTCGATCCGAAATTGATCGTCGTCTGGAAGATGCCGGTGACGATCACCGCGATCCAGGATTCCGGCAGCAACGGTCCGCGCCGCCAGAGCAGCACCGCGAACAGGATCAGCGTGGCGAGCCACGTTCGCTGCACGTTGAGGATCACCGGATGCGCCGATTGCAGCGCGAATTTCATCGCGAGCCAGTTGCTGCCCCAGATCAGCGTGAGGAACGCGAGCGCAACGTACGCGCCGCGCCGCGACTGCACGGACAGGCGTCGCGGCATCAGGCGAGGAACATCTCGAGCGCGCGCGCGACCGCTTCCGGCTGGTCGTGATGGAGCATGTGCCCGGCATCGGCAATGGTGACGAGGCGCGCGCCGGGAACGTGCGCGATCCGCCGCGCGATTTCCGCTGCCGGATCGCCGCCGCCGGCCAGCCAGCGCGGGATGTCGGAATCGTCGGCGGCGACCCACAGCGCGGGCGCCGCGATGCGCTGCCAGATCGCGTAGACTTCCTCGAGCCGGTACACATTCGGGAACGGCAGCTTGTGGCGCGGGTCGGCGCGCAGCCGCGCGGTGCCATCGGGCATCGCCTCGCCCCAATGCGACGCCAGGAATTCCGCGTGTTCGCGCGGCAAGCGCGCATTGTTCTTCTGCAGGCGGTCGGCGACCGACGCGAGGCTGCGGTACGCGGAGAGCGCGGGGGGAGCTTCCAGCGCGTCCAGCCACGCAGTGAGCTTCTTCGGCGCGACATCCGGCCCCTCGCCGGGAATGCCGAACCCGTCGAGCGACACGACGTTCCTGACCCGCCCCGGCCGCAAACCAGCGTACATCAGCGCCACGTTGCCGCCCAGGCTGTGGCCGACGATGTCGACGGGCGCGTCCGGCGAGAGCGCACGCACCAGGCCGTCGAGGTCCGCCACGTAATCGAGGAACCAGTAGCCCTCGTGCGGCCACGCGCTCAAGCCGAAGCCGCGCCAGTCGGGTGCGAGCACTTGCCACTCCGCCTTCAACGCGTCGACCAGGAACTGGAACGACGCCGAGACGTCCATCCAGCCATGCAGCAGGATCAGTTTCCGCGCGCGCGCGTCGCCCCACGTGCGCACGTGGTAGCGCAGACCGCGGACCTCGATGAACTGCGAGGCCGAAGGCTTCATCCGCGCGCCGTCAGGATTCATTTCTTCTTGCATTGCGCAACGCCGTCCTGCCACCCGGTGCGATAGTTGCCGTCGGCGGAAAAGCGCGCCGCGTCCTTCTGATCGGTGCCGCGCGCGGTGGCGCAGCCGTCGCCGAACCCCAGACGGTACGTCGGCGGGAAACCTTGCAGGTTGACGGGCGGAGGCGGCGGTTCGACGTAGGGCTTCGGTGCAGGCGCAGGGGTTCCCGCGGTTGGCTTCGGCGGCGCAGCCGACTCCGCCGGCGCCGTCGGCGCAACGGTCGCGCAAGCCCCAAGCGCGGCGAGCAGCAGGGCAACTGCGAAACGAATCAAGGACATCGCGGAAGTTCCGGTGGATGCGTCGCGGTCGCGACCGACGCGCGAATGGATTGCGGTGCGAACAGGGTAGAATTCTACCAGTCCGGACCTCCCTCGAAATGACCGCTCCGTCCTTCGTCCACCTCCGGCTGCACAGCGAGTATTCGGTCGTCGACAGCACGGTCAGGATCGACGACGCGGTGGCGGCGGCGGCGCGCGACGGCATGCCCGCGCTGGCGATCACGGACCTGGCCAACGCGTTCGGCCTCATCAAGTTCTACAAGGCGGCGCGCGGCGCAGGTTTGAAGCCCATCGTCGGCTGCGACGTGTGGATCACGCACGACACGGAGCGCGACCGCCCGTTTCGCGCCATCCTGCTGGCGGCAACGCGCGAAGGCTATCTCAGGCTGTGCGACTGGCTGTCGCGCGCCTACCGCGCCAATCAGCACCGCGGACACGCCGAATTGCGGCGCGACTGGTTTGCCGAAGGAACCGACGGCCTGATCGCGCTCTCCGGCGCGCGCGACGGCGACGTCGGCCACGCGCTGCTCCAGGGCAATCCCGTCGCCGCTGAGCGCGCGGCGCGCGAATGGTCGGCGTGGTTTCCGCAGCGTTACTACCTCGAAGTGCAACGCGCCGGGCACCCCGACGACGACGCGTTGGTGGCCGCCACCGTCGCGCTCGCCAGCCGCCTCGCGCTGCCGGTCGTCGCCACCCACCCGACGCAATTCCTCGCGCGCGACGACTTTCGCGCGCACGAAGCGCGGGTGTGCATCGCAGACGGCGCGATCCTGTCCGACGCCAGGCGGGTGAGGCGCTTCACGCCCGACCAGTTCTTCACGACGAGCGCCGAGATGGCCGCGAAGTTCGCGGACCTGCCCGAAGCGCTCGCCAACACCGTGGCCATCGCGCAGCGCTGCAACCTGACGATCCCACTCGGCAAGAATTACCTTCCGGAATTCCCGACGCCGGCCGGCGTGACGATCGACCTGCACCTGCACAACGAGGCGGTGGCCGGACTCGAGACGCGCCTCGCGCAACTGTTTCCGGACGCCACTCTGCGCGACGGCAAGCGTCCCGAGTACGTGGCACGGCTCGAATTCGAGACGAAGACCATCCAGCAGATGGGCTTCGCCGGCTACTTCCTCATCGTCGCCGACTTCATCAACTGGGCGAAGCAGAACAACGTGCCGGTCGGCCCGGGCCGCGGCTCGGGCGCGGGCTCGCTCGTCGCGTACTCGCTCGGCATCACCGGACTCGATCCGCTGCGCTACGCGCTGCTGTTCGAGCGCTTCCTCAATCCGGAGCGGGTGTCGATGCCCGACTTCGACATCGACTTCTGCCAGACCGGGCGCGACCGGGTCATCGACTACGTCAAGCAGAAGTACGGCGCGGATTCGGTCTCGCAGATTGCGACGTTCGGCACGCTGGCGGCACGCGCCGCCGTGCGTGATGTCGGCCGCGTCCTCGACATGCCCTACCTGTTCGTCGACGGCATCTCGAAGCTGATCCCGTTCCAGCCCGGCAAGCATGTGCTGCTGCAGCGGCCGCCGGCGAGCAAGGACGATCGCGATCCCAACGCCATCTACGCCCGCGAGCAGGAACCGCTGCTCGTCGAGCGCGAGGCGGCCGAGGAAGAAGTGCGCCAGCTGCTGGAACTCGCGGAACAGCTGGAAGGCCTGCCGCGCAACGTCGGCATGCACGCGGGCGGCGTGCTGATCGCCCCCGGCAAGCTCACCGATTTCTGCCCGCTGTACGTGCAGCCCGGCGCCGACGCGATCCTGTCGCAGTTCGACAAGGACGACGTCGAGGCCATCGGCCTGGTGAAGTTCGACTTCCTGGGCCTGACGACGCTGACCATCCTCGACTGGACGCTGAAGTACGTGCGCCAGCTCGACCCGCAGGCCGACATCGTGCTCGATGCGCTGCCGCTCGACGACCGCGCTGCCTACGACATCTTCAGGACGGGCAACACGGTCGCCGTGTTCCAGTTCGAATCGCGCGGCATGCGCGACCTGCTGAAACAGGCGCCGCCGACGCGCTTCGAGGACGTCATCGCGCTGGTCGCGCTCTACCGGCCGGGGCCGATGGCGCTGATCCCCGACTACGTCGCGCGCAAATCCGGCCGCGAGCGCGTGCCCATGCCCGATCCGCGCCTGGAACCCATCCTCGAGCCGACCTACGGCGTGATGGTGTACCAGGAGCAGGTGATGCAGATCGCGCAGGTGATCGGCGGCTACTCGCTGGGCGGCGCCGATCTGCTGCGCCGCGCGATGGGCAAGAAGAAACCCGAGGAGATGGCCAAGCACCGGAGCATCTTCGTCGAAGGCGCGGTGAAGAACCGCGTCACGGAGGGCCGCGCGACACTGCTCTTCAACGACATGGAGAAGTTCGCCGGCTACGGCTTCAACCGGTCGCATGCCGCCGCCTATGCGCTCATCGCGTACCAGACCGCGTGGTTCAAGGCGCATCACCCCGCTGCGTTCATGGCGGCCAACTTGTCGCTGGTCATGGACGACACCGACAAGGTCCGCCACTTTCGCGACGACGCGATCGCGTTGGGGCTGTCGATGCTGCCGCCGGACGTGAACGCGTCGAACTATCGCTTCGAACCGGTCGACGCGAAGCAGATCCGCTATGGCCTGGGCGGCATCAAGGGCACCGGCCAATCGGCGATCGACGCGATCGTGGCGGCCCGCGCGGCCGACGGCCCGTTCCGCGATCTCTTCGACTTCTGCCGGCGCGTGGACAAGCGCGCCGTCAACCGGCGCGCGGTGGAGGCGCTGGTGCGGGCCGGCGCATTCGACGCCATCGAGCCGCGCCGCGCCGCGCTGCTGGCGTCGGTCGGCATGGCGCTGGAGGCGGCCGAGCGCGCCGAAGCCAACGCGGCGCAGGTCTCGCTGTTCGGCGAAGAATCGGCTGAGCGTTCGATGGGACTGGTGGCGGCGCGCGACTGGTCCGACGCCGAGCGGCTGCAGAACGAGAAGTCCGCGGTCGGGTTCTACCTGTCCGGACATCCTTTCCATGGCTTCGCCGCGGAACTGGCGCCCGTGGTGCGCACGGCGCTGTCCGACCTCGCGCCCAGGAACGGCAGCGTGCTGGTCGCCGGCATCGTGACGCAGATGCGCGTGCAGAACGGGCGGCGCGGCCGGATGGCCTTCGTCACGCTCGACGACGGCCGCGGCTCGACCGAGATCATGGTCTATAACGAGGTCTACGACGGCGTGCGCAACCTGCTGCGCGACGACCAGCTGGTGATCGCGGAGGTCAAGGTGACGCAGCGCATGACCGACGACGGCGAGTACGCGGGCCTGCGCATCATCGCTGACAACATCTACGACCTGCCGACGATCCGCCGGAAGTTCGCCAAGGGGCTGAAGCTTGCGTGCAACGGCAATGCCTCCGCGGCCCGCCTCGCGGAAATCCTGCAGCCGTTCCGTCCGGGCGACAAGCCGGTGACCGTTTCCTACCGCAATGAACGCGTCGGCGGCGACGTAGCGCTGCCCGAGGCGTGGCGCGTCAACCTCGACGATGCGCTGCTCGACCGCCTGCGCGAGTGGCTGCAGCCCGAAAACGTGCAGGTCATCTACTGATTCAGCGCCGTGGTCTCTGGCGGCACCGCGACTTCCTGCTGCTGTGGAGCGCGCAGGGCATCTCCGCCGTCGGCTCGCGCATCACGCGCACTGCGCTGCCGATGGCGGCCATCCTGGTCATCGATGCGAGCGCCTATGAACTCGGCTTCCTGGCCGTCGCGCTGTCGCTGCCCGGCGTAGTGGTCGCATGGGGTGCGGGCGGCTGGGTGGACCGCCATCGCCGCCGGCCGCTGCTGATCGCAACCGACCTGATCCGCGCGGCAGCGCTCACGGCCATTCCGCTCGCGGCCTTGAGCCACGCGCTGACGCTGCCCGTCCTTTACGTGGTCGCCGCGATCACCGGCATCTGCACCGTGCTGTTCAATCTCGCCGATCACGTGTTCATCACCGATCTCGTGTCGCGCAAGCGGCTGCTCGACGCCAATGGCAAGCGCAGCGCCGTCGATTCGGTTGCCGAGATCTCGGGCCCTGCGCTCGGTGGCGCGCTGGTGGCGCTGTGGACGGCGCCGCTCGCCATCCTGGCCGACGCCGCGACGTTCGTGGCCTCCGCGCTGCTGATCGCGCGCATCGGCAAGCACGAGGCGCCGCCCAGGCCGACCGCGACGACGTCGTTCATCGACGACGTGCGCACCGGCATCCGCGTCGTCTGGAGGACGCCCGCGATCAAGACGCTCTTCTGCGCGATGACGCTGTTCACGCTGTGCGGCAGTTTCATGGCGTCGCTGTACACGCTCTTTGCGCTGCGCGACCTGGGGCTGTCGCCCGCGCAGCTGGGCCTGGCGATCGGCTGTGGTGGCGTAGGCGCACTGATCGGCGCGGCGCTGGCCGCGCCCGCAGCGGCGCGCTGGGGCACGCGGCGCACGCTGATGGCGTCGCTTGCGCTGACGGCGGTTATGCAGGTGTTCATTCCGCTGGCCCCCGCCGTGCCGTGGATCGGGATGCTCTTCCTGGTCGCGCAGCAGATCGTCGGCGACGGCGCGATGACGGTTTACCTGGTCAACGAAACGACACTGCGCCAGCGCTTGCTGCCGCAGGAAGCGCTCGGGCGCTCGGCCGCCACGTGGCAGGTCGCGAACGGTTTGCTGACGCCGGCCGGCGCGCTGTTGGGCGCCGTGCTCGCGGAGAACATCGGCCTGCGCCCGACGCTCTGGGTGCTGGCGTTCGGCTTCGCCGCCGCGTTCGTGTGGCTGGTCGCGGCGCGCGGCACGCTTCCCGGAAGGGACGCCGAGGCGGCCGGCCCGCAGCTTGTAGAATTGCACTGAAATCCACCAGGAAATAGGTCATGCCGCTCCCGAACACCATGCGTTACATTGCCCTGCGCGAACCCGGCCCCCCCGACGTGCTGGTCGAGGCCATCGGCCCGGTGCCGCAGCCGAAGCCGGGCGAGGTCCTGATCGAGGTCGCGTATGCGGGCGTGAACCGTCCCGACTGCCTGCAGCGGTCCGGCGCGTATCCGCCGCCCACCGACGCTTCGCCCGTCGTCGGCCTCGAGGTTGCGGGACGCATCAATGCGCTCGGCGATGGCGTCACAATGTGGAAGGTCGGTGACGAGGTCTGCGCGCTCACGCCGGGCGGCGGCTATGCCGAGTACTGCACGACTCCCGCGGGCTTCTGCCTGCCCGTTCCCTCAGGGTTGACGCTGCGCGAAGCCGCCGGGACCCCGGAGAACTACTTCACCGTCTGGTACAACGTCTTCGACCGCGTGAAACTCGCCGCCGGCGAATCGATCCTGATTCACGGTGGCACCAGCGGCATCGGCCTCACGGCGATCCAGCTTGCCAAGGCGTTTGGCGCCACGGTGTTCACGACGGCGGGCAGCGCGGAAAAGGTCGCGTTCTGCACGTCAATGGGCGCCGATCATGCGTTCGACTACAAGGTGCAGGACTTTGTCGCGGAAGTACTCCGGATCACGGGCAAGCGCGGCGTCAACGTCGTGCTCGACATGGTCGGCGGCGACTACGTCGAAAGGAACCTCAAGTGCCTGGCGCTGGAGGGCCGGTTGTCGCAGATCGGCCTCCTCAACGGACCCCGCGCCGACATCGGCATGCATCACATCATGGTCAAGCGGCTGACAGTGACCGGCTCCACGCTGCGGGCAAGCCCGACTGCACGCAAGGTGGAACTTGCGAACTCGCTTCGCGCAAAGGTGTGGCCGCTCTTCGGCGAGCGGCGCCTGCAGGTCGTGATCCAGGACACGCTGCCGCTGGCGCGCGCCGCCGACGCGCACGCGCTGATGGAATCCGGCAAGCTGATCGGCAAGGTGATCCTGAAAGTTGGCAACTGAGGGTTGGCAACTGAGGGTTGGCAACTGAGGGTTGGCAACTGAGGGTCGGCAACTGAGGGTCGGCGCGTAGGCTTGGCAAATGCGCTGGTCGATGCCCCGGCTCAGTACGTCGCGCGGCCGCCCGAGAGATCGAACACCGCGCCGGTGGAAAACGAGCAGTCCTCGCTGGCGAGCCAGCACACCATCGCGGCGATCTCGTCGACGGTCCCGAAGCGCGCCAGCGGAATCTTCGACAGCATGAAGTCGATATGCTGCTGCGACATCTGGTCGAAGATCGCCGTGCGCACGGCCGCCGGCGTCACGCAATTGGCGCGGATGCCCGTCCTGGCCAGTTCCTTGCCCAGCGACTTGGTGAGCCCGATCACCGCCGCCTTCGACGCGCTGTAGGCCGACGCATTCGGGTTGCCTTCCTTGCCGGCGACGGACGCGATGTTGACGATGCGGCCGTAATCCTTGTTGCGCATGACCGGAACGACGGCGCGGTTGCACAGGAACACGCCGTGGACGTTGACGTCGAACACCTGTTTCCATGCATCGACCGGATACTCGGCCAGCGGCACGTTGGGACCCGTGATGCCCGCCGAGCAGACAAGCGCGTCGATGCCGCCGAAGGCCGCCGCCGTGGATTGCGTCACGCGTTCCACAGCGTCGGCGTCCGCCACGTCGAGCGCGAACGCAAGCGTGCCGCCCCCGATCGCGACCTTCGCGTCCGCCAGCATCCTTTCGTCCCGGTCCCACAAGGCAACCCGTGCGCCGCTCGCGGCCAGCCGCCGCGCCACGGCGAGGCCGATGCCCGCCGCGCCGCCGGTGACCGCCGCCGTCCTGCCCTTGAAATCGAGTTGATTCATCGTCTGCTTTCGTCAGAGTCCCGTGCGTTGGGGAATGGCGGTCGCGCGGGGGGGCCGCAGTCACGCGCGCTGGAACAGCACCAGCGCGATGACCAGCGCCGCCAGGGCCAGCACGCCGACGATGCCTAGCACTGCGAGCAGAGTGTTCTTCGTCTCGCCGTGAAACACCAGCAGGTCGTCGATCAGCTCGGCGACCTGGGCGTTGGTCGCCGGCGAGGGGCCGGGATCGGTTTCGTGGACCCCGCTCTCCTCGGTCCGCGATTCCGCGACGTCAATGGGGAGGATAAACGAGAAATTCGTGACCAGAAGCGTGCGATGCGCTGCAGTGTCCCAGAACTTGACGCGCGTTCCACCCCGCATTTCGTACTTGAGGCC
>Ga0315271_10000635_pt1 | contig 19960 bp, 14 predicted proteins | sample C3_top_MG_FD_204664 | JGI IMG/M metagenome (GOLD analysis project Ga0315271, IMG submission 204664) | Sediment microbial communities from Yellowstone Lake, YNP, Wyoming, USA - C3_top | ecosystem: Environmental > Aquatic > Freshwater > Lake > Sediment | place: USA: Wyoming | collected 2017-08-01
ACTTCTTGGCGTTGTCCCACGCGCCGCCGCCGTTGTTGAGGACGGTGGCGAGGAGGACGCCGGAGATGGTCCCGACCATCAGCATGCCCGCGACGGCCTGGTAGCCGAGCACGAGGCCGACGATGATCGGGGCCGCAACCGCGACCAGGCCGGGGGCGACCATCTCGCGCAGCGCGGCGCGAGTGGTGATGTCCACGACCCGGGCGTAGTCCGGGCGGCCGGTGTAATCCATGATCCCCGGGATCTCGCGGAACTGGCGGCGGACCTCGACGATGATCGTCTGGGCCGTCTTGCCCACGGCGCGGATGGCGAGGCTGCTGAAGAAGTAGCAGAGCATCGCGCCCATGAGGGCCGCGACGAAGACGTTGACGTCCGCCAGGTTGACCGACGTCAGAAGGACGACGCCCTGCTTGCCGGCGGCGATCTGGTTGCCCAGGATCAGGTTGACCTTGTCGATGTAGGCGGAGAACAGCAGGAAGGCGGCGAGCGAGGCGGACGCGATCGCGTAGCCCTTGGTCAGCGCCTTGGTGGTGTTGCCCACCGCGTCGAGGCGGTCGGTGATCTCGCGGGCGCCGGCCTCGGCGCGGGAGAACTCGGCGACGCCACCGGCGTTGTCGGTGATGGGGCCGAAGGTGTCCATCGCGAGGATGTACGCCGTGGTCATCAGCATGCCCATCGTCGCGACGGCGGTCCCGAAGATGCCGCCGACGTTCTTGCCGGCCTTGTCGACCAGGTCGGCCTGCGAGCCGAGCCAGTGGGACGCGATCAGCGCGACGCCGATGGTGAGGGCCGTGACGAGGGTGGTCTCGTAGCCGACGGCAGTGCCGCTGATGATGTTGGTGGCGGGACCGGTCTTCGACGCCTCCGCGATCTCGCGGACCGGGCGGAAGGAGCCGGCCGTGTAGAACTGCGTGATGTAGACGAACGCGACGCTGGTCGCGAGGCCGACGACGCCGGCGCCGAAGAACCAGATCCACGCCGGGATGCCGTTGGCGCCGGTCGCGGTGCCCGTGTTCATCATGATGTTGGTCGTGATGCCCAGGCCGATGACCGACAGGCCAGCCGTGACCCAGTAGCCGCGGTTGAGGATGTTCATGGGGTTCTCGGTCTCGTTGCCGCGAACGAAGAACATCGCCACGATCGTGGACAGCAGGCCGAAGGCGCGGATGACGAGCGGGAAGAAGATCCAGTTCTCGGGGTTGGACCAGCCCGCGTTCTTGGCGATGGTGTACGCGGCCACGCCGAGGATCATGGCGCCGATGTTCTCGGCAGCCGTGGACTCGAACAGGTCCGCGCCGCGGCCGGCGCAGTCGCCGACGTTGTCGCCCACGAGGTCGGCGATCACGCCCGCGTTGCGGGGGTCGTCCTCGGGGATGCCCTTCTCGACCTTGCCGACGAGGTCGGAGCCCACGTCAGCGGCCTTGGTGTAGATGCCGCCGCCGAGCTGGGCGAACAGGGCCACGAAGCTGGCGCCGAAGCCGAAGCCGACGATGACGAACGGGGCCTGAGCGATGCCGACCTCGGGGAAGAGCACCTGATACAGCGTGAAGATGCCCCAGACGCCGAGGAGCGACAGGGACACGACGAGGAAGCCCGAGACGGCGCCGCCGCGCATGGCCACCTGGACCGCCTCGACGAGGCTGCGGCGCGCTGCCGCGGCGGTGCGGACGTTCGACCGCACGCTGATGGTCATGCCGATGATGCCCGAGAGCATCGAGCAGCCCGCGCCCACGAGGAACGCGACGGCTGTCATGGCACCGATCTTCAAGCCGGCGAGGGCAGGGACGTCGGCGACGGCCGTGTTCTCCACCAGGCCGATGACCACGCCGATGATCACAGCCGCGACGAGGGCGAGGACGCCGATCGTCGTGTACTGGCGCTTGACGAACGCGTCAGCACCCTCGCGGATGATGTCGCCCACGTCCTGCATGGCTTGGGGGCCCTTGTCGCGGCTCAGCACGTCGCGTGCCAGGTAGAGCGCGAACAGGACCGCGAGCACGCCCGCTATCGGGACGATCCAATGTAGTGAATCGGCCATCAGGTTCCTTGAGCCTCCTACCCACGTGCTGCCGGGACGTTCGTCGATCGTGTGACTCGCCTGGGCGCCAGACCCATCCCGGGGACAGGACAGCATGGCTTCGCCGAGTCGGCGAGGGCGGTCGGACGGGGACTCGGAACACCACAGGAGCCCGCTCGTCAGACCTCCCAAGTCTATGCGTGCGCTCGCGCACGGGTCAAACTCCATGCGGCCCGGAGCGCATCGGTTGCACCCGGCCGTGCGGCCCATGCATGCGGGTCCGCCGATCCCCCCTGGCGGGCCCCTCGGCCCTACCGACCGTCGGCGGGACCAGTCGGCCTGTATGCTCCCCGGGTGGATAAGCGTTCAGGAATCGGGTGCCTCGTCGAGATCGTCGAGACCCTCGTCCTCACCCTCATCATCTTCTTCGTCATCCAGAACTTCATCGCCCAGCCGTACCAGGTCCAGCAGAACTCGATGGAGCGGACCCTGGAGCCCGGGCAGTACGTCTTGGTGGACAAGCTGACCCCGCGCTGGGACTCGTACAAGCGGGGCGACGTGGTGGTCTTCAGCCCGCCATCCAACTGGACCCCCGACCCGACGCCGTTCATCAAGCGCGTCATCGGCCTGCCGGGCGACAAGGTGGAGATCAAGGATGACGGCAAGGTCTGGGTGAACGGCGTGGCGCTCGACGAGCCCTACACGTACAAGAACGCGCAGGGCGTCAACGAGCCAACCGTGCCGCTCAGCGACACCTCGTCCTGGGTGGTCCCGGCCGGGGACCTGTTCGTGATGGGCGACCACCGTCAGAAGTCGGCCGACTCCCGAGCGTTCGGGCCCATCCCCGAGACGCAGGTGATCGGCCGCGCCTTCCTGCGGTACTGGCCGATCTCCACGATCGGCATCCTGGCGACGCCGTCGTACCCGGGCGTCCCCCTAACCGCGCCCTAGCCCGTCCCGCCGGTGCTGACGCCGATCCTGATCCTCGCGGCGATTGTCGTTGCTGCGTCCGGCGTGATCGCCGTGACCGCGCCCGACCCGCGCCATGCGACGCTCGGGGCGTTCGCCGCAGTCCTTCTCGCCGCGCTCGTCGTCGATCCCCTTCCCTCTGGCGTGGCCGTCATCGCGCGCGTCGCGGGGGCGCTGCTGGGCGGCTGGCTCGTCTGGACAGCCCTGCGCGGCGGCCCGCGTGCCTCGGCGCGGTCGGCCCTCGGCTGGCCCGGGGCGATCGGCGCGGCGGCGGCGACGTTCGCGATCGGCTGGCTCGCGGCCTCGTCCTTCGGGGCGACCGTGGCGATGGGCGTCGGCGACGGCCTCGTGGCCAACGTGCCGGGCGCGACCCTTGCCGGCGGCTCGCTGGTGGCCCGTGCGGCGATCGCCGCAGCGGCAACCCTCGCGGTCCTCGCCGCCGCGCCCGTCGTCCTGCCGCGGGACGGTCACCGCCTCGGCCTCGGGATCGTGCTCCTGCTCGCTGCCGTGAGCCTGCTGTGCGGGGCGCTGGACGCTGCGCCCGACGACGCGCTCGAGCTTGCGTTCGCGGTGCTCGTCGCGCTCACGGGCGCGGCGATCGCCGCCGTTGTCGCAGCGCTGCTTCGGACCGGCGGGGGCCTCGTGCTCCGGGACATGCTCGCGCGCGAACCGGCCGTTCGCCACCGTGCGGCGGACGACGCCCATCGGGGCACCGAGCGATGACGCTCGGCGCGCTGCTCGTCATCGGGGCCCTCGGGTCCGCCGGCTCCGCCTGGGCGCTGGGCCGCGGGGGCGCCGTCGGGCGGATCGGCGCGATCGGCGGCGTGCTCGCGCTGCTCCTGGTTGCCCTCCTCGCCGCGATCTCCCCCACCCCGGCGAGCCTGACGCCGGACGCGTGGGGCGCCGTGGACGGGACGCTCTGGAATGGGGCGCTCGTCCCGGGGGGGTACCTGCGCCTCGTCATCGCCCTCTGGGCGGGCTCGTCGGTCGCGGTCACTGGGGTCGCCTGGCTGCTGCGCGGGACCGCCGGGCTGCGCGGGCTGCTGCCCGCGACCCTCGCGGCGCTCGTCGGCGGCACCGTCGCGCTCGCCGCGTCCACGCCCGCGCTCGCGATCGTCGCGGCCGGTGCCATGGGGCTCGCCTCGGTGCCGGTCGTCCTCGCGTCACCCCGTGCGGCCGCCGCTGCCATCGCCGCCCGCGAGGTCAGGATCGCGGTCGCCACCACGCTCGTCGTGCTGACCGTGGCGTGCATCGCGCCGGTGGTCGCCCGCCTCGTCCTCGCCAATCCCGACGGCCCTGCCTCGGGCGCGGGGTCCGGGACGGCGGCGGCCATCGCCTTCGGGCTGCTCGCGATCTCGCTGGTGGTGGCCGGTCGCGTGGGCGCGATCCCATTCCACGTCCGCGTGAGCGCGCTGACCGACATCGCCCCAGCGGGGTCGTTCCCACTCGTGGCCGCCTGGCTGCCGCTGCCCCTGGCCGCGGCGACCGTGGGTCTGGTGGTTGCGGTGCTCGTGCCGCTCTCGCCGCAGGTGGGTTCCGCGCAGGCGCTGATCGTCGCGGCCGTGCTGCTGACCACGCTCGCTGCGGCGCTTGTCGGGTTCATCCAGGACGACCTGCGCCACGCCATCGGGTACCTCACGATCGCCGACCTCGGCTTCGTGATCCTCGCGCTCGGCGCGCTCGACCCGGCGCTCTGGGGCCCCGCCCGGGCGTGGCTGCTGACGGTCGCGGTGACCAAGACCGCCCTCGCGATCTGGGCGGCCGTCGTCGAGGACCGCTTCGAGACGCGCTCCGTGCCCGAGCTGCGCGGCTGGCTCCGGCCGTCACCGGTGCTGGGCGTCGCCCTGGTGCTGATCCTCGTCGCCACCTACGGGCTGCCAGGCTGGGCCGTCATGAGCGCCCGGGTTGCCCTCGCGGGTCACGGGGCCGGTGGTCCCTGGGACGCGGCGCTGCTGGTCGCCTCGATGCTGACCCTCCCCGCCTACGTCCGCTGGCTGTGGCTCGGCCGCGGAGACCCGACGAGCCACGTGGACCGGGCCGTGCCCGAGCTGTCCGGCCTCGGCAGGCTGCCCGTCCGTCGCCTCGCGCTCACGCCGCCCAAGCGACGCGGCGATCTCGGTCTGCCGGTTGAGCAGGAGCGCTCCGACACGCCCACGGCCGAGCCCGAGCCCAAGACGACCGCCATCCCGACCGACGTCCGAGCCGGCACCGGCGTCGGCGCACGAGGCCGCGCGCCGCGTCGCACCGTGAGCCCGATGACGAGCGGCCCCGCTCCGACGGCTGCGACCCAGCTGTCCCTGCTCGACGCACCGTCCCCGGCCGACGAGCCCGGGTCGGTCACGCCCGATGCCGTGCCGGCGCGACGCCGAACCCGCGACGCCTCGGGCGCGGACATCGCGACCCAGGTCGCCGAGACCGTCAAACGCCACCGGACGGGCCTGCTGTCGGGCGCCGTGCTGGCGCTCGCGCTGCTGGCCTCACTGGTGGCGTTGGGCGCATTCGGGCTGACGGCTGCCGCGTGCGAATCGACCCCGGCCGTCCCGGTGGTCCTCGCCTGCAGCTAGCGTCTCAGGGAGCGGCTGGCGCTCCCGGTGATCAGTCCTCCGGGGCGAGCACCCAGCGGTCGATCTCGCGCTCGTAGCTGAAGAGCTCGGTGTCCTTGAACCAGAGCGCGAGCTCGGCCGCGGCGTTCTCCGGGCTGTCCGAGGCGTGGACCAGGTTCTGCGCCGTCTCGACGGCGAAGTCGCCCCGGATGGAGCCCGGCGCGGCCTCGTGCGGGCGGGTGGCGCCGTTCATCGCGCGGACGATGGCGATGGCGTTGGGCCCCTCGATGGCCGCGGCGACGAGCGGCGACGAGGTGATGAAGTCCACGAGGCCCTTGAAGAACGGCCGCTCGCGATGGACCGCGTAGTGCTGCTCGGCGAGCACGCGGTCGGCCCAGACGAGCTTGAGGCCGACGATCTTGAGGCCGCGGTCCTCGAACCGGGACAGGACCCGGCCGACGAGCTGGCGCTGGACGCCGTCGGGCTTGACGAGGAGGAGGGTGCGCTGGGTCTCGGCCATGGGTGTTGCGTGAGCCTCGTGTGGCGCGGGCCGGTCACAACCCGCCGTCGTTGGTGTTTCGGGGACGCGTCGCCGCGAGCTGGTCAAACCGGCGCGGCGCGGGATGGAGAGGATAGCGCGCCCGGGCGCGGACGCGAGGCGGATCAGCCCGGGTCGTCGTCGAACAGCCCGGGGCCGGCGGGCTCCGATGACGCGGTGGCGGACGCAGACGAGCGGCCCCGAGCGCGGTCGAACGCCTCGAGCGCCTCCGCCTCCCGGCCCAGCAGCCGCAGGGCGTCGCCGCGGACCAGGGCGAGGAGCGGCTGGTCGTCGCGGCCGGCGACGGCGCGCAGGACGTCCTCGGCGAACCCTGGCTCAAGGCGCATCGCCACGCCGAGCAGGAGCGCCGCCCGGCTGGCGTCACCCTTGGCGAGGGCCGCGCGACCGCCGGCGAAGGCCTCCGACGCGGTCGAGGGGGCGCCGTCCTCCTCGCGCTTGGCCCGGCGGCCGCGCCGACGAGGGGCGGCAGGCGAGGGTTCGGCGATCGCGGCAACGGGCCAGATCAGAGCGCGGGGCATGCCGGCGAACACGAGGTCGAGCGGGCCGTCCACGACCTCGAGCGCCCGCGCGGACAGGCGTCGCGCCTCGCTCGGGCGCCCGGCGGAGGCGACCGCCTCGGCGGCGATCACGAGCGCGAGGGGCGCCTCCGTGCCACGGGCGAGGAGCGCGTTGGCGGCGTCCCCGGCGCCGGAGAGGTCGCCCGTGCGCCAGCGGACCTCGGCAAGGTCGAGGAGCGCGGGCTCGTCGAGGCGGCCGCGGCCCGCGAGGGACTCGAGCTCGGCGCGAGCGAGCGCGTGCTGTCCGGTCCGCAGGTGGAGGCTCGCGAGGCGCAGCGCGCCGGGTCGGCCGTCGGCGAGGGGGTCGGGCCAGACCGTGTCGTCGATGACGAGGTTCGGGGCGAACGGATGGGCGGGCGCGGGGGGCGGCGCAGGCTCGGGCTCGGATTCGGACGCGTTCCGTCCGCCCGCGACGAGCGCGCCGAGGTCCTCGTCGTCGCCGCTCGGCGGCATCGCGGGCGCGAGCGCATCGGGCGTGGGCTCGGGCGTCGGCTCGGCGTCCGGCGCGCGCTTCCGTCTGGACCTCGAGGTCGGCCTTCGGGCGGGCTCGGCGGTCGCCTCGACGGCGACGGGCACGGTCCCGGCAACGGCGAGCCCGGGCTCGGCGGCATCGGGCTCGCCCGGTGCGTCTGCGTCGGGTTCGGCATGCTCTCCGTGGGCGGCGTCGCGCGCCGAGTCGGCGGTCGCTGCCGGGGCGTCGGGTTCTTCGTTTGCGGCAGGCTCGTCGGACTTGGGTTCGGCGTCGGTCCCAGTCTCGGCAGCGGGTGCGTCGGGCGCGGGGCTCGCGTCGGCCTCGGCACTGGTGTCGACGGCCTCGTCGGCCTCAAGCGAAGCCGGTCGCGACGAGGTCTCGGGCGCCTCGGCATCATCGACCGACTCGGCCTCGACCGGCAGCCCGGCCTTGCCGCCCCGCCGCAGGAACCTCATGTCGGCAGCCGCAGGTACTTCTCGATTCCGCGCAGGTGCTTCGTGGGGGCGACTGCTGCCATCCGCAGCATGTCGTCGCGGATCAGCTCGCGGGCCACGCGCAGGATCGCCTCGGGTGTCACCGCCTCGACGGCGGCCAGCGCCTCGTCAAGGGTGTAGACCCGGTCGTGGAGCGCCTCCTGGCCCCCGAGCCAGGACGCGAGGTGTCGCGTGTCGTCCATGCGCAGCTCGAGGCCGCCCGAGAGGTACGCCTTGGCCTTGGCGAGCTCGTCTGCAGGGACCAGCTCCTGGGTCAGGCGGGCGAGCTCGGCGAGGATCGCCTCGATCGCGGCGGGCAGCTGGGCCGGGTCGACGCCGGCAGAGATCTCCAGCGCGCCAGCGTCCGCGTATTCCACAAGCCCCGAGCTGACGTCGTACGCCAGGCCCTTCTCCTCACGAACGCCGAGGAACAGCCGGCTCGACATGCCGTCGCCGAGCACGGCGTTGAGCAGCGCGATGTTCCAGGAGTCGGGGTGGTCGCGGCGCAGGGACGGCAGGCCGATGGCCAGCTGCGCCTGGGTCGTGTCGCGGCGACCGGTGAGGACGCGCTGGCCCGCAGGGAGATCGGGCGCCGGGTCGAAACCGGTCGTGGCACCGTCGCCCGTGCCGAAGGCGCCCGCCACGAGCTCGATCGCCTCCTCGTGGTCGAGGTCGCCCGCCACGGCCACAACGATGTTGGTCGGGCGATAGCGCGAGGCCCAGAAGTCGCGGATCGCCTGCGGGGGGAGTGCGCGGATGTCCGCCTCCTCGCCGCAGATCTCGCGCCCGAGCGCACCCGTGCCGAACAGCGCCTGGCCCATGAGCAGCCCGCAGTACTCGGAGGGGTCGTCGAGGTAGGAGCGGACCTCCTCCACGATCACCGTCCGCTCGGACTCGATGTCCGCGTCCGCGAGCGTCGGCCGGACGACGAGCTCGCCCACGACGCGCATGGCCGTGTCGGCCCGGCGGCGCGGCACGCGGACCCAGTAGACGGTGGACTCGCGGTCGGTCGCGGCGTTGGCGGCGCCGCCGACGCCCTCGATCGCCTCGGAGATGGCGCGGCTCGTGGGATAGGCCGCGGTGCCCTTGAAGGTCAGGTGCTCCATGAAGTGGGCGACGCCGATCTCACCCGGCGCCTCATCGCGAGAGCCGGCGAGCACGTACGCGGCGATGGACACGGACCGCGAGCCCGGCAGCCGAGCCGAGATGACGCGCGGCCCGTCGGGGAGTCGGGTGGTTCGGTGGAACATCAGCGCGATGGTAGCCCGACGGCCACGCATGCGGCTCCCGGCTGGCGCGCAACCCGGCCGCGGGGTCGCGAGACGCAACCCGGGCCGTCGCCGGGCTGTGCCCGTGCTGTCACCGGGTCCGGGACCGGGTGCCGGATCGGTGGCGGTCGCGTGCCATTCGGGTGGCGGTCCTATTCCAATGCGGTCAAGGGCCCGCACAACGGCCGCGAAGCCTGCGGGCGCGCCCCGAATTAGGCCCCCGGGCACCCTATGATTGCCGGGCGGGGCAGGACCGGCAGGTGGACCGTGTTGCGGACACGGCATCTGCGGATTCGCGTCACGCGAGGAGGAGCTGTATCGATGGTCGGGCGGACGACTCGGTTGTTGACCCTGGTGATGGCGGGTGCGCTCTTGGCGGGCGCATGTTCGGGCTCGAGCTCGAGCAGCCCGGCGGCCTCAAGCGCGGCATCGGCGGCGAGTAGCGCCGCCTCCGCTGACTGCCAGGCCGGCGCGGCCTCGGGCACCCAAATCCCGGAGATCGTGGCGGGCAAGTTCAACGTCGCGATGGTCCTGATCGGGCCCCACGACGACGGCGGCTGGAGCCAGGCCCACTACGAGGGCCTCCAGTACCTCTGCCAGCACGTGGACGGCACGCACGTCGCGTATATCGAGAACGTGCCCGAGGGTGCGGACTCCGAGCAGACCTTCCGGTCGCTCGCCCGCAAGGGCTTCAACTTCATCATCGGGACGTCCTTCGGCTACATGGACCCGATGGAGACGGTGGCAACCGACTACCCGGACATCACCTTCCTCCACCTGACGGGCTACAAGAGCAACGGCAAGAACTTCGGCAACCTCATGGGCGCCATGGAGGACATGAAGTACCTCGCCGGGATGATCGCGGGCTCCCGCGCCAAGAAGGACGGGAACACCAAGATCGGCTACATGGCCACGTTCCCGATCCCGGAGGAGCTCCGCCTCGGCAACGCGATCATGCGCGGCGTCAGGCTGACCTGCCCCGAGTGCACGATGGACGTCGCGTTCATCAACACCTGGCATGACCCGATCAAGGAGAAGGCCGGCGCGACCGCGCTCTTCGACGCAGGCGCGGCCGTCGTCTTCACCGGTGCGGACACCGGTGCCAACGCCGACGTCGCCCAGGCCAAGACCAAGTGGGCGGTGACCTACGACAACCCGGCCTCGTGCAAGGTTGACGCCTGCCTCACCACCCCCTACTGGGTGTGGGGCAAGGAGTACACCCGCATTGCCGAGCTCGTGAAGGCCAAGAAGTACACCGCGGGGTCCGAGTACTTCGACGCGCAGTCCGGGGGCCTGGGCCTCTACGGCTTCATGGACGGCGAGACGATCCGCAAGGGCGTCGCCGACCTGCCGGCCGCGGACCTCCAGAAGGTCAAGGACACGCTGGCCCAGATGCTCGCGGGCAAGTTCGGTCGGTTCGACGTCTTCGCCGGACCGCTCACGGACAACACCGGCAAGCAGCTCCTCGCCTCGGGCGAGAAGCTCGTTCAGGCCGACCTCGACCAGTTCCCGCCCGGCGCCACCGGCAACGAGTGCAAGACCTGCATGTACTGGTGGAACGAGGGCATCAACGCCCAGCTGCCCAAGCTCGGCAACTAGGTTCGATCGATCGCAGATGCCGGAGGGTGACGAGCGCATGCGCGACGCCCCCTCCGGCATCGTGATTCCCGGCGTGGCCGCCGCGTCCGGGTCGGCACCCGCGGCATCGCCGCTCGCCGTCGAGTTGCGCGGCATCACCAAGCGCTTCCCGGGCGTCGTCGCGAACGACGGCGTCGACTTCACGCTCGCGCGCGGCGAGGTGCACGCGCTGCTCGGCGAGAACGGCGCGGGCAAGAGCACCCTCATGAACATCCTCGACGGGCTCTACCAGCCCGACGAGGGGACGATCCTGATCGACGGGCAGCCCGTGGCCTTCCGCTCGCCGCGCGACGCGATCGCCGCGGGCCTCGGCATGGTCCACCAGCACTTCACGCTCGTGGACTCGATGTCGGTCACGGAGAACATCCTCATCGGCCTCGACAAGCCGCGCTTCAGGCTCGACCTCCGGCGCAAGGGGGCCGAGATCGCGGAGCTCGCCGAGGCCAACGGCCTGCGCGTCCACCCGGGCGCCAAGCTGTGGCAGCTCTCGGTCGGCGAGCGCCAGCGGGTCGAGATCCTCAAGGTGCTCTACCGCGGAGCCCGCGTCCTGATCATGGACGAGCCGACCGCGGTCCTGGCGCCCCAGGAGGTGGACGACCTGTTCCGCACCCTGCGCTCGATGACGGCGGCGGGGCGGAGCATCGTCTTCATCAGCCACAAGCTTGGCGAGGTCGTCTCGATCGCAGACCGGGTCACGGTCATGCGCCGGGGCAGGGTCACCGCGAATGGACTTCCCGCCACCGGCATGTCGAAGGCCGAGCTCGCCCGCTTGATGGTGGGGCGGGAGGTCCTCGAGAGCCTCGAGCGCACGTGGTTGCCGCCTGGTGACGTGACGCTCTCGCTCGACAACGTCCAGGCCATGAGCGACATGGGCGTGCCCGCGCTGCGCGGGGTCAGCCTTGACGTGCGGGCGGGCGAGATCGTGGGGATCGCAGCGGTCGCGGGCAACGGCCAGAGCGAGCTCGCGGAGGTCATCAGCGGCCTGCGCCCGTGCCACGGCCGGATCCTGGTGAGCGGCGAGGACATCGCGAACCACCCCGTGCGCAAGGTGATCGCCCGCGGCGTGGCGCACGTGCCCGAGGACCGGACCGGCGTGGGGACGGCGCCCAACCTCTCGCTCGTCGACAACCTGATCATGAAGCGCTACAGGCACAAGCCGATCGCGCGCGGCTGGACCATCGACATGGGCGCCGCCCGGGCATCGGCGACCGACCTCAAGGACAGCTACGAGATCAGCGCCCCGTCCATCGACACGGAGGCGCGCCTCCTCTCGGGCGGCAACATCCAGCGGCTGATCCTCGCGCGCGAGATCGAGTCCGAGCCCAAGCTCATGATCGCGGTCCAGCCCACGCGCGGCCTCGACGTGGGGGCCGTGGAGGCCGCCCACCGGCTGCTGCTCGAGCGACGGACGGCAGGCGCGGCGATCCTGCTCATCTCCGAGGACCTCGACGAGGTGCTCACCCTCGCCGACCGGGTCGCGGTGCTCTATGAGGGCCGCATTGTCGGGATCGAGGACGCCGCCGGAGCCGACGTCGGGCGGATCGGGCTGCTCATGACCGGCGGCACGCCCGAGGATCCGCTCCGGGGCGAGGACGAGCACGTCGAAGCCGCCGCGAAGGGCCTGGCATGACCGCGCTCCAGATGCGCCTGCCGGTCTCGTTCCGCCTGGAGCCCCGGCTCACCGCTCCCCGCTGGCTCTCCCCCGCCCTGACGGCCGGCGCGCTGGTCGTTGCGCTGGTGATCTCCGGCGTCTTCCTCGCGATCGTGGGCGCCGACCCGATCCGCGTCTACCAGCACATCCTCGTCTCGTCGTTCGGCGACATCGGCGTGCTCTCCGACACGCTGGTCAAGGCCACGCCGCTCATCCTGACCGGCCTCGCCTGCTCGCTCGCGTTCCGCATGCGCCTCTGGAACATCGGCGCCGAGGGCCAGCTCCTGATGGGGGCGTGGGGCGCCTCGGCGGTCGTGCTGTTCCCGCTCGTGCCCGCCGGCTCCCCGGCCATCGTGGTGCTGCCGGCCATGCTGGTTGGCGGCTTCCTCGGCGGCGCCCTGTGGGGCCTGATCCCGGGCGCCCTGCGCGCCCGCTTCGGGGTCAACGAGATCATCGCCACCCTGATGCTCAACAGCATCGCGTTCGCCTGGATCCAGTACTGGGTGTTCGGCCCGTGGACCGAGGGCGGTTTCCAGATGACCCGGAAGTTCCCGCCCGAGGCGTGGCTGCCGCGCCTCTCGGACCTCGAGGCGGTCGTGCCCGCGTTCCGCGGCCTGACGGTCCACGCCGGTTTCCTGATCGCGATCGCCGCGGCGGTCGTCGTCTGGTTCATCGTGGAGCGGAGCGCGTGGGGCTACGAGATCCGCCTGACCGGCGACAACCCGCGCGCCGCTCGCTATGCCGGTATCCGGATCGGCCGGAACGTCCTGCTCGTGTTCGCCGTGTCGGGCGGGATCGCCGGGATCGCGGGCATGACCGAGGTCGCGGGCGTCGTCCATCGTCTCCAGGACAACTTCTCGCCGGGCTACGGCTACACCGCGATCATCGTGGCGTACCTGGCCAAGTTCAAGCCGCTGCGGGTGATCCCGGTGGCGATCCTGTTCGGCGGGCTCATCCTCGCCGGGCGCGAGATCCAGCCGTCGGGCGTCCCCGCCATGATCCAGGGGACGATCCTGTTCTGCCTGATCGCGAGCGAGGTCTTCCTGCGCTACAAGGTCGCCATCGTGCGCCGGGCGACCCGCGTCGCCAGCGCGAAGGCCGGCTGAGATGGACCTCGTGCTCATCATGGCCGCCGGCATCGGCGTGGGGACGATCCTGCTGTTCGCCGCCGTCGGCGAGATCCTCGCCGAGCGCTCGGGCGTCCTGAACCTCGGTGTCGAGGGCATGATGCTGCTCGGCGCGGTGGCGGGCTACGCGACGGCCGTATCCACCGGCAACGCCTGGCTCGGCGTGCTCATGGCGATGCTCGCGGGCGGCCTGCTCAGCCTCCTGCACGCCATCGTCACGATCACCTTCCGCGCCGACCAGGTGGTCTCGGGGCTGGCGCTGACCTTCCTCGGCACGGGGCTCGCGAGCGTGCTCGGCGAGGGACTCTCCAAGTCCGGGGCCATTTCGCTCCTGCCGGCGTTCTCGATCCCCGGGCTGTCGCTGATCCCGGTCCTCGGTCCCGTCGCGTTCACCGACCAGAGCATCATGGTGTACGTGGGCTACGTGCTGGTGCCCGCGACCTGGCTCTGGATCAACCACACCCGGCCCGGGCTCAACCTGCGATCGGTCGGTGAGGAGCCCGCCGCAGCCGATGCGCTCGGCGTGAACGTCGCCGCGACCCGATACCGCTACACCATCGCGGGCGGCGTGCTGGCGGGACTCGCGGGGGCCACGATCACGCTCGCGGTCCAGCCCGGCTGGTTCGGGGCGCTGACCGTGAACGGTCGCGGCTGGATCGCGGTCGGCTTGGTCATCTTCGCCCAGTGGTCGCCGTTCCGGGCCGCCGCGGGCGCCTACCTGTTCGGCGCGGTGGTGCAGCTGACGCTCGCGATGCAGCTGCCGCCGACCCTGCTTGGCCTGCCGAACCCGTTCTACGAGTACCACCCGAACACGTTCTTCCTCGAGATGCTGCCGTACGCCCTGGTGCTGCTCGCGCTGGTGCTCGGGTCGCGCGAGGCCATGCGCAAGCGGATCGGCGCGCCGGCGGCGCTCGGCATCCCGTACATCCGGGGCGAGCGCGGGCGGTAGGTCGGGCTGCCAGGCAACCGGCGGGCCCCGGGCAATCCGAGGCCCCGGGCGCGCTACTCGTCGGGCGAGTCGAGCCCGAGCAGCTCCATCTGGACGAACCCGCCCGGGTCGAGCACGAGCTGCTGCGGAGCGGTGCGCGCGTCGTCCTCCGACGCCAGACCGGGCACGAACTCGAGCACGACGCGCTCATCGCCCTGGACCAGCGTGTAGACGAGCAGCTGGTCGGGCCGCGTCTCGAACTCGAGGTGCTCGAAGGAGTCCACGTTGATCGTGATGGCGATCGGCGTGAAGTACGTCGAGACCTCGGGCTCGTCGACCACGATCCGCTCGACCCAGCCCATGCCGTGGGCGACCACCTCGCGGCCGCGGTAGTAGCGGTAGGAGACGGTCTGCTTGGCGATGGGGCGAAGCAGGTGCCGGATGTCGATCCGGCTGGTCACGAGGCCCGAGTTGACGAAGAACTTCGCGGGCTGATCGCTCACGTTGGCTCCCACGAGAGGCTATGGCTGGACTCGGATGCGCGTGTCGCGGAGCCCTGTACCGGCGCCCGACGATGGGTCCGATCGTAGCCGACGACGCGGGTCGCGGACAGGGGAAGTTCGAGCACGCGCAGGATCCGCGGCCAGCGCTGCGCGATGCGTACGAAGCATCAAACCCATCGTCCGCGGGCCCGAAGGTGCAACTCCGATGCTTCTGAGGCATCAGCGGAGCCCAAACGATGCTTCCGACACATCGAACCAGGCCCTGCACGCGGCTGCGACACGGATTTGATGCCTCGGAAGCATCACCGCCCTCGCGGTCGCCAGCACCGGGGCGGTTCGGCACCACGCCGGGCGCGCCGCCAGGATGCCGACGGGCGCTTGAATGCCCGGTGGACGCGCTCGTCAGGGGAGGAGCCGCTCCGCCAGCTTGGCAGCGTGGACGCGAATCTCCGGGACGGCGATCGTCTCCCAGAGGACGCCGCGCAGGACGGGGCCGAGCGCGAAGACCGGCCGCCCCGAGCCGCCGGCCGCATCGCGGACCCGCAAGGTGGCAGCGTCCGCGTCGATGCCCAGGCGGAACGGTCCGGGGCGCAGGAGCCCGTCCTCGATCCCCGCGCGCAGGAGCGGCGTGGCGTCCGGGTCCTCGTCGGGGCCTGCTGCAAGGACGAGACGCTCAGCCGCGACGACATCGCCGTGCGTCGAGACGAGCTCGAGGCCGCCCGCGCGCTCGCGGACCGACACCGCCTCGAACGCCCGCAGCTCGAGCCTCCCGCCGCTGACCCAGCGCTCGAGGTCACGCCCCACCTCAGCCGGCAGGCGTGACCGGTGCACCTCCCACTCGCGCCGACGGGCGAGGAAGGCCGTGCGGAGTCCTTCGTCCATCGCCAGCCAGAGCTGCTGATGGAGCGAGCGCAGCGAATCGAGGCCCTGACGCCAACCCTCGGGGTGCGCCGCGATCGCCGCCCGCCCCTGATCGAGCGGGTCGCGGAACGCGAGGAACGTCTCCACGCTGAACACCGGCGTCGACGGCCGGACCCGGGGCGGGTCCTCATGCATCCGCGGCAACTCGCCATGCCGGGAGATCGCCACGACGCTCGAGGCTGGCCGAGTCCGGAGCACCGTCCCGATCACATCGGCCGCGGTGTGCCCGGTCCCCACGACGGCCACGCGCTCCCCGTCCTCGACAGCGTCGAGCGCGTTCGCCGCCCAGGCGTCCAGCACCACGCGCTGATGCATCCCCAGGGCTGAGAGCCAGGCAGGGACCCGAGGCAGGGCGTTGCCGGTCGCGATGACGATCGCGTCGCCCTCGAGGATCGAACCGTCGCGAAGCCGGACCGCCGGCGGTGCGCCCGGTCCGCGATCGACCAGCCGCTCGGCTGGCGTCCGCTCGTGCCGCAGGTGCGCCCGCGAGCCAGCGGCGGCCTCGGCGATCCGGTGCGCCAGGTACGCGCCCCAAGCTCCGCGCGGCGCGAAGGCGTTCCCGTCGATGCCCGCCCACGCCGCGAATTCGCCAGGCTCGTCGGGGAGCGCGCCCATGGTCCGCGCCGGCACGTTGATGCGGTGCCACGGCGTTGGCGTCGAGTAGGCGATGCCGCCGCCGAGGGCCTCGCGAGGCTCGAGGACCACGACCTCGACCGGCGACGGAGCCCGTCGAAGCAGGTGCAGCGCGACCAGCCCGCCCGACGCGCCCCCGCCGACGACGACAATGCGGCGCGGCCGGGCCACAGCCACTACCCCAGCGCCTCGAGGAGGAACGACGACGCCGCGATCACGAGGTACATCGCCATCGCGCCGAACACGAGGAACAGCCGCGTGCCGCGCTTGATCTCCGAACCGCCGGCCACGAGGTAGATCACCGGGCCCAGGAACGGCACCAGCAGCGTGATCGTCATCCAGAGGTAGCGGCGCCGGTCGGTGATGTCCTCACGGCGGACCAGGTCCCACAGCGAGATCGCGACCCACGCCGCGTACAGCACGAACGGCAGGATGTAGCCGTAGAGCCCGAGCACCGTCGTGAAACCCGACGCGAGCGGGATGCCCAAGAACATCACCTCCTTCGCCGCGGGAGCCGGCGCGTTCGCGGGCTTGCCCGCCATCGTGCCGGCCGATGCCGCGGCCTCGATCTGGTCCATGGTTCGGACCGTCACAGGTCCCGGGACCGCCGTCTGGGGAACAGCCAGAACGGGCGCTGCAGTGAGCGCGCCCGGCATCTGGGCCTGGGCGGGCGGCTGCGGCTCGGTGGTCCAGTCGCCACCCTGCCAGTGGCCGCCGAGCGCCGTGGCGAACTTGGCGAGCAGCGAAAAGGTGGCGCCGGCCTCCCCGCCGCCCGCGAACCGGTGCCCGCAGCCCGCCCAGGTCTCGACCGCGGGCGGCATCGACGTGTCGTAGGTGTTGCCCGCGAAGCAATCGCCCTTCGTGCTGATGGCCCCCAGCGCGAGGTCCGCGCGCCCCGAGTTGCGCACGACGTTGCTCAGCACCTGGTTGCCCTGCGTGAGCCACAGGTTGTCGTCGAGGTTGGGCAGGAGCGCAATCCCGAACGTCGGGTTGTTCTCGACGAGGTTCCCCGCGATCAGGTTGTCGCGCCCGCCGGCCGCCACGATGCCGATGCCGTAGGACGGGTACTCGAGGCGCTTGGTTGGCGCGTCGGTCGCCGCGTTGTCGTGGACCCAGTTGCCCTCGATCGTGATGTCGTGCTGGGGCGCCATCCGCTCCGAGTCGAGCGTGTTGGGCGCGATCCCCGCGAGATTGCCCGTCCACTCGCTGTTGGCGAGGACGAGATCTCCGCCCGCGTTCGTGCCGCTGTAGCCCAGCGCATTGTGCGTGGACACGCTGTCGGTGATGACCGCGTGGCAGGGGTAGCACTGGCCGATGTAGAAGCCCGAGTCGGGCGAGCCCGAGGCGTAGTCGTGGTCGAAGCGCCCCCACACCGAGTCGAACGCGTAGATCCCGTAGTCGCCGTTGCCGTACGCGGTCAGGTACGAGCCGCGGTAGCCGTTGACGCTCGTCCAGTAGAAGCCGTTGAGCGCATAGCGTCTCGCGCTCATGTTCTCGACCGCGACACCGTCCGCCTCCACGACGTGGATCCCGTTGGCCTTCGTGAGGTCGCCATCGAGGATCGTCGTGTTGCGGTCCTCGCCGCGGATGGTGATGTACGGCGTCCGGACCAGCACCGCCTCGTGGTAGACGCCGGGGGCTACCAGCACGAGGTCGCCTGGGGCCGCCGCGTCCACGCCCTTCTGGACCGAGGGCTGGTCGGCCGGGACGCGGATCGTCTTGCCGGGTGTCGTGGGGACGGGCTCGAGGCCCGGGCCGACCGCGGCATTCCCGCCCGGCGCGGGCAGCGCCACATCACCGACCACGATGATCCCGCTCATCCCGATGCCGCCGGCCGCACCGTGGAGCTTGCAGTTGAACGCGTAGATGCCGGGCGCCGTGTACGTGTGGTTCCACACGGTGCCCTTCTGGAGGATCCCGCTGTCGTACGCCCCGTCGTCAGCGGTGACCGTGTGCGGGTTGCGCCCGTCGTTGTGGAACTCAACGGTGGTGCCCGCGGGGACGCGCAGGATCTGCGGGTCGAAGAAGTCGTCGAGGTTCTTGACCACCTTGTTCGGCAGGGTGTCGGCAGTCGAGCCGCCCGAGCCGCCGGACCCGGACCCGGACCCGTACCCGCCACCGGGCTGGGCGCCCGGGATCGTGCTGCCGATGAACGCCACGCGCCCGGGCCCGAAGAGGCGGTCCCGCAGCGGGGTCGTGCCGTGGAGCGGGCCGAAGCCGATGTGAACCGCGGCCACGATGAACAGCAGGTACGCCAGCGGTATCGCGATGATCGCGCCGACCATGCGGCGGGCGGTGAGCCGCGGGCGGTGCAGGGGTCGTCGGAGCGGCATGGCGGGACGCATGGGCGCGCACGCTACCAGACGCGCGGGCATCGGTGGCGGCCGTCTTGCACCGTATGATCCCCTCATGCTGCTTGCGGTGGACGTCGGGAACACGAACATCACGCTCGGTCTGGTCGAGGGCGGCGCCCTGGTCGCCACCCGCCGCGCCGGAACGCCACGCGGGGTCACCGCGGACGAGCTCGAGCTGCTGCTCGCGGGCCTGCTCGGTCTTGACCGGCGCACGCTCGACGAGGTGCGCTCGATGGCTGTCGCCTCGGTCGTGCCCGCCGCGACCGCCGCGCTCGAGGCCGTCGGCGCCCGCCGAGGGATCGGCGTGCTGGTCGCGTCGTCGGGAACCGTGCCGCTCGCAATCCGCGTGGACCGGCCCGGCGAGGTGGGCGCTGACCGGATCGTCAACGCGCTCGCCGTGACGCGGCTGTACGGCGCGCCGGCGGTCGTCGTGGACTTGGGCACCGCCACCACGTTCGACTGCGTGGGGCCTGACGGGGCGTATCTGGGCGGGGCCATCGCGCCAGGTCTGGAGCTCGGCCTCGAGGCGCTGGCCGCGCGCACCGCCAAGCTGCCGCGTGTCGAGCTGCGCACGCCCGACCGCGCGATCGGCCGCGACACGGTGGGGGCCATGCAGTCGGGCGCCGTGCTCGGCTACCAGGCGCTCGCGACCGGCCTGCTCGCCCGCCTCCGGACGGAACTCGCGGAGATGGTCGGCGCCCGGCCCGAGGACGTCCGTAGCGTGCTCACCGGCGGGCTCTCGGCCGCGCCGTGGGCGCATGGCATCGAGGGCGTGGACGTGATCGACCCCGATCTCACGCTCAAGGGCCTCGCCATCCTGTTCGCGGAGGTGGCCGGCGGCGAGCCGCTGGCGCGCACCGCATGAGCGCGATCGGCGACGCCCCCGCGCCCCGCCCTGCCCCTCGCCTCGCCGGGCGGCTGATCGCCCTGGGCGCCTGCGGCTCGATCGCCGCCTACAAGGCGGTGGAGCTCGTGCGCCTCTTCCGCGCCGAGGGCGCCGAGGTCGTGGTGATGCTGACCCCCTCCGCCACGAAGTTCGTCTCACCGCTCACGCTCGCCGCGCTCTCGCGCCACGCCGTGGAGACGGACGTGCTGGGTCTGCTCCCCGACGAGCGAATCGGGCACATCGTGGTCGCGGACAGCGCGGACGCCGTCGTGGTCGCGCCGGCCACGGCCCGCTGGCTCGGCGCCATGGCGAACGGCATCGCCAGCGACGCGGTGGTCGCCGCCTGTCTCGCCACCTCCGCTCCGGTCGTCTTCTGCCCGGCGATGGACGGCGACATGTGGACGCACCCGGCCACGCGCGCCAACGTGGAGCGCCTCCAAGACGCCTTCGGCTACGTGATG
>Ga0315271_10000636_pt1 | contig 19942 bp, 20 predicted proteins | sample C3_top_MG_FD_204664 | JGI IMG/M metagenome (GOLD analysis project Ga0315271, IMG submission 204664) | Sediment microbial communities from Yellowstone Lake, YNP, Wyoming, USA - C3_top | ecosystem: Environmental > Aquatic > Freshwater > Lake > Sediment | place: USA: Wyoming | collected 2017-08-01
CGCTCGCCGACCGGGTGGTGCGCTCGCGGGGGGGGGCTCGCGGGGGCGCCCCCCCCGCCTTATCCCCCCCCGCCCGAATCCCGTGGCCGCAGACCCCCGTTCCTCCTCGAAGACGAAGCGCCCCCAGGGGGCGGCGAAGGGCAAGCAGCAACCGCCGCCGCTGGGTCTCACGGGGTGGGTCCGGCTCATCCTCGAGGTGCTCGCGATCTGGGTCGTGGTGCACACGCTCCTCGTCGCCGGCTACCGCATTCCCTCAGGGAGCATGGAGCCGACGCTCCAGGTCGGCGATTTCCTCTTCGTGACGCCGCTCCCCTATGGGCCGCACATCCCCTTCACGCGCTGGAACCTCCCCGGCTTCACCGATCCGAAGCGCGGCACGGTGAACGTGTACGAATCGCCGGTCCAGCATTTCATGGTGGATGACTCGACGCCCACCGTCGTGAAGCGGATCGTCGCGATCCCCGGCGACACGATCTTCATGCGGAAGGGCGTCTTCTACGTGAACGGGATCGAGCAGCGCATCCCGGTCGTGCCGGCCCCCGGGCCGATCGATCCGCAGGAGACGAGCCCCTCGTTCGACTGGCAGCACAAGTTCGAACTCCGCGGCTCACGCTTTGGCGAGCCGCCGGCGGTGCTCCGTCACGATGAGTGGGGGCCGATGGTCGTCCCTGTGGCGCATTACTTCTCGCTCGGCGACAACCGCTACAACTCGGTGGATGCCCGGTACTACGGGTTCATCCCGCGCCACAACTTCCGTGGGCGGCCGATGATCATCTACTTCTCCTTCGACACGCAGGACCTGAAGATCCGCTGGGACCGCCTCCTCAAGCTGCTGTGGCACGCGTGAGCGGCGACGGCGGGGGAGTGACGAAGCCGGCGGCCTTCGTCCGCGGGCTCTCGCTCTTCGGGGCGATCGCGCTGGTCGCGGGGAACATGCTGGGGACGTCGCTCTATACGCTCCCGGCGTCGCTGGCCGCGGCCGCGGGCCCGATCGGACTCCTCTCGTGGGTGATCACCGCGGCGGGCTTCGGCGTGCTCGCGACCCTCTACTCCGCCCTGGGCACTCGCTTCCCTCGCGCCGGCGGACCCTACGTCTTCACCCGCGAAGCGTTCGGCGACTTCGCCGGATTCCAGGTCGTCTGGATGTACTGGCTGAGCGCGGTGATCGGGAACGCGGCGATCGTGACCGGAGCGCTCGGCTACGCCCAGACCTTCTCCCCCGAGTTGGCGGCGAGCAAGCCGCTCCAGTTCGTCCTCGCGCAGGGGATCCTCTGGGCGTTGTGCTACCTGAACGTGCGCGGGATCAAGATCGGCGCCCGGATCCAGATGTCCATCCTCGTGATCAATCTCGTGCCGCTCACGATGCTCGGATACGCGCTCACGCACTTCAATCCGGCGAACCTCCATCCCTTCGCCCCGCACGGCATCGGCTCACTCGCCACCGGCTCCGCGCTGCTCGTGTGGGCCTACTCGGGGATCGAGTCCGCCACCGTCCCCGCCGAGGAGATGCAGGCGCCCGACAGCACGATCCGGCGCGGCACGATGCTGGGCTTCGGCTTCGCCACGATCATCTTCCTCGTCCTCGCGACCGCCGTGGTGGGCGTGCTGCCGAACGAGCTCATTGCCGGATCCCCCCGGCCGATCGAACTGGCGGTCCAGCAGGTGCTCGGGATGAAGGCGGGCTGGCTGGTGAGCGTGGCGGCGGTGGCGGCATCGATCGGCGTGCTCAATGGGTGGACGCTCATGGTCGGCCGCATCCCCTATAGCGCGGCACAGGACGGGATCTTCTTCCGCCGGCTGGCGATCCTGCATCCCCGGTTCGGGACACCGCACGTCGCACTGATCGCGGGCACCGCGATCGCCAGCGCGCTCCTGACGCTGTACTTCTCGAATGCGGGCACGCTGCTCGACGTCTTCACCTTCCTCGTCCTGCTGGCGAATCTGGGGACGCTGATGCCGTACCTGTACAACGCCGCCGCCGCGCTGCTGCTCGCGCGCCGTGACCCGGACGCGTGGTCGCCTGACGTCCGTCGGCGCATGCGGGCCTCTGCCCTGCTCTGTTTCATGTTCCTTCTCTGGACGACGTACGGCATCGGCGAGAAGGCGGTCTTCTGGGGCTTCCTCGTCCTCACGGCGGGCGTGCCCCTGTACATCTGGTTCCGGACCTCCGGAGCGACCCCGGACACCCACTGAACGGTGTTGCCGGGAGCCCCCCACAGTCGTACGTGGGGGAGGAGGGAAACGACCGTGTCCGAAAAGACCCTGATGTTCTACTCGTTCCTCGCGATCTTCGTCGCGGGGTGCGCGCTCTTCATCTCGTGGCGGCTGAGCCGGATCAAGGCGGACAAAGCCGAGGCCGAGCGGCGGCAGGCCATTGCCTTCGAAGAGATGAACCGGCTCACCAAGCAGCTGCGCGAGCGCCCCAAGACGACGGAGATGCAGGCGATCCTCCCCCCCGGCGAGCGGCTCAAGCACCTGTACCCCGGTGCGAGACGCCCGCAGGGCGGTCCCCGCACGTCCTGACGCCTGCGCCCGCCCCACAGGGGACGGGCGGCGTTTAGATTCCCTCCATGCGCCTGTTCCCACGCCACCGGGTCGTCCTCACCGACGAGGATTCGCTCCCGCAGCGATTCGCGCATTCGCTCCCCGGCATGGCTATCATCACCGGGGTGCTGGTGCAGGCGTTCCATGGCATCACCGTGCGGCTTGGCGCGGCGCACTCGACGCTCCTGTTCATCATCGGCGTCGTCGGCCAGCTCGCTCTCCTGCTCGGCTTCGCCACCCTCCACCTCGGGAGCCACCCGGTGCACCAGTGGCGCTGGCGCGCGCCGATCTTCGCGGTGGTCGAGAGCGTGACGGCGATGGCCATGGTCGGGCTGCTCATCGCGTTCCGCGCCGAGACGATCGGCACCCAGCGCGCGCGCTGGCACGACTGGATGACGCTGGCGCAGAGCGTCTTCTTCTGGCACATGTTCATCCTGCTCGTGTTCGCACTCGTGCTCGGCCTCACCGTGCAGTGGGTTCGGTTCGCCATGTTGAGACATGAGCACCGGGACTCGACGGCCATGATGATCCATGCCGACCACCTGAAGCAGGAACAGGAGTAGCGTGACCTTGCTCTCCCTCACCCGATAATGCCCCGCAAGGACAAACAGCTGATCGTCGTCGGCGACCGCGTGCTCATCGCCATCGAAGCCGGCGAGGAGCGCAGCAAGGTCGGGCTCTATCTTCCGCCGACCGCCGTAGACAACCAGGCGGTGCAGGGCGGACGTATCATCGCCACGGGGCCGGGGCTGCCGATGCCCGATCCCGCGGAGACCAGCGAGGAACCGTGGCGGACGGCCGCGCGCGAAACGCGCTTCGTCCCGATGCAGGCGCGCGTGGGCGACTACGCGCTGTTCTTCCGCCGCGCGGCGGTGGAGATCTCGTTCGAGAAGGAGAACTACCTCGTCGTGCCCCAGACCGCGATCCTCGCGCTGGTACGCGGCGGCACCCCCGGAGAGGACTGAGCATGCCGTACGACGAACGCTTCATCGCGCCGATGCGCGCCGAACTCACCCGCCTCGGCATCCGCGAGCTCAAGACGCCGGACGAAGTGGACGGCGCGCTCAAGGACGCACCCGGCACGACGCTCGTGGTGGTGAACTCGATGTGCGGCTGCGCTGCGCGCAACATGCGGCCGGCGGTCGCCCTCGCGCTCGCGGAAGCGAAGAAACCCGCGGCGATGACGACGGTCTTCGCAGGGCAGGATCTCGATGCCACCGAGCGCGCTCGCGGTTATCTCCCGGGCTACCAGCCGAGCTCGCCTTCGATCGCCCTGCTCAAGGATGGGAAGGTCGCGTTCATGCTGGAGCGGCACCAGATCGAGCGGCGCGACGCCGACGCGATCGCCGCCGATCTCGCCGCGGCCTTCGCGAAGTACTGCTAGCGGCGCCCGCTCCGCGCGCTCAGTGCGCGGAGCGGATCCAGCGCAGCAGTTCGCGCGGGGTCGGCTTCTTCCCGTACATCAGCAGCCCCACCCGGTAGATCCGCGCGGCGACCCACACCGCGCCCCAGCAGGCGAGGAGCACGCCGCCGATCGTCAGCCCGACCTCGAGCCACGACACCGTCGCCACGATCATCCGCAGCGGCATGATGATCGGCGCCGAGAAGGGGAGCCAGGAGAGGACCTCCGATGTGGTGCTCGACGGGTTCATCAGCACCGTCTGCAGGAAGAGCATCGGCGCCACGAGGAGCATGATCACCGGCGTCGCCGCCTGCTGCGCATCCTGCTCGTTGTTCACCATCGCGCCGACCGCCGCGAAGAGCGATGAGTAGAAGATGTACCCGAGTACGAAGAAGAGGACGAGCACGACCGCCGCGCCCAGGCTCACGCTCGGGAACTGGATCACCTGGGCCTCGGCGCCCATCGCGTGGAGGATCGGTACCCGTGCGCGCGCGAGCAGATACCCGGTGGTGAACCAGACGATCTGCTGCGTGATCCCGACGGCGCCGACGCCGAGCACCTTCCCCGCGAGGAGGGTGTTCGTGGACACGCTCGCGACGACGACCTCGGAGACGCGGGTGTTCTTCTCCTCGATGACGCCGCGCAGCACGGTCTGCCCATAGAGCACGATCGACATGTAGAGCAGGAAAGCGATCCCGAAACCGGCCAGGGCGTTGAGCATCCCGGAGCCGGCGCGGCCGCGCTCCGAGAGACGTTCGGTGGCGAGCTTGGGCTTGAGCGCCGCGAGCTCGGTGGCCGACGCGCTATCCACGTGCAGCTGCGCGAGCCGGGTGGACAGCACGCTGCGGCGGACGACCGAGGTGATCGCTTCCATGTCGCCGATCGAGCTCGCGTTGCGGCCGGCATATCGAGCGGAGTCGCCGGCGAGCGTGTGCGCGTCGAGCACGAGATAGCCGCGCGCGTCATTCGCCACGACCTCGTGCGTCGCCGTGCTCTCGGCGGGGGTGAGCGAATCGAGGGACATGACGCGGACGCGCGGGCGCGGGCCGCTCCGCGTGTGCGGGATGCCTTCGGCGATCTTCTGCCCCAGCCCCGCGCCGGTGGCATCGAGGATCACGATGTTCGCGAGGTCCGCCGACGCCTTCGTGCGAAGGGCGAGCAGCGGCGGCAGGATCAGGAGCGCGCCAAAGAGCACCGGTCCGAAGACCGTCGCGAAGATGAACCACTTGCTCCGCACCCGCTCCATGTACTCGCGGCTGATGACCGCCCAGAGCTTAGCCATGGCCGGTGACCCCCTCCTCGACGCCAGTCGCGCCGACGGCATCCAGGAAGATCTTGTGGAGCGAGGGTTGCACGAGTTCGAAGCGCTCGACGCCGGCGCCCGACTCCACCAGGCGCTTGAGCAGCCGCTGCGGGTCGGCGCCCTCGGCGAGCTGGATCTCGAGCGTCCGGTTCGAATCGTCGGCGTTCGCAATGAGCGACCGGTCGCTCAGCACCGCCGCCGCCTCCTCGGCGCCGCCTGCCGCGAAGGCGACCGCCACGAAGCGCCCGGCGTGCCGGGCCTTCACTTCGGCGACGCCGCCGTCGAGCACTTTCTCGCCGCGCGCGATGATGCAGACGGAATCGCAGAGACGCTCTGCACTCTCCATGAGGTGGGTGCTGAAGAGCACCGTGCGCCCTTCCTTGCGGAGGTCCACCATGATGTCCTTGAGCGCCTGGGCGTTGATCGGATCGAGGCCGCTGAAGGGCTCGTCGAGGATCACGAGCTGCGGCTCATGCAGCAGAGTGCCGATGAACTGTACCTTCTGCTGCATTCCGCGGGAGAGCTCGTCGACCTTCGAGAGCCCCCAGTCCTTCTCGGCGGTGCGGAGGCCGAGGCGCTCCATCCACGCGGTGATGCGCCGGTCGGCTTCCTTCGCCGGCACGCCCTTGAGCGCCGCAAGGAACCGGAGCACGCGCCGCACCTGCATCTTCTTGTACAGCCCGCGTTCCTCGGGGAGATAGCCGATCTGGTCGGTCATCCCGCGTTCGGTATGCGGGCGCCCGAAGATCTTGATCGAACCTTCGTCCGGCTCGATGATGTCGAGGAGCATGCGGATCGTGGTCGTCTTCCCCGCGCCATTGGGGCCGAGGAGGCCGTACACGGCACCGCGGGGGACGGTGAGGGAGAGATCGCGGACCGCGGTGTGCGCGGAGAAGCGCTTCGCCGCGTGGGAGATCTCGATGGCGGGGTCGCCTTTGAGTTGCATCGTGAGGGTAAGGTACCGGGGCGCCGGGCGAAGGGAAAGATGATTCATCGGGAGGCGGGAGGCGGGAGGCGATAAGGCATGACCACCTTGCTGTGCAGGTTCTCCAAAGTTCCTCTTCCTCATCGACTCCCGACTCCCGACTCCCGAATGTCGCCCTGCCCCTGTTGCCTCCGACGCGCCGCGAGCCCAACATTGCTCGATGCGCCTCTCGCTCCGCGGCCTCCTCGCACTCACCTTCGCCGCGCGCGCGGCGTCGGCGCAGGAAAGCACCATCACCGTCTTCGCCGCCGGCTCCCTCGCCCGCCCGCTCCGTGCCGCACTCGACAGCTTCGCGGCGCGCAACGGGATCCGGGTACAGCAGGAGAACTCCGGGAGCCTCGAGGCCGCGCGCAAACTCACCGATCTCCACCGCACTCCGGACGTGATCGCCCTCGCCGACCAGGCGGTCTTCACGCAGCTGCTCGTCCCGCGCTACACGGCGGGTTACACGCAGTTCGCGCGCAACCGGATGGTCCTCGCCTACACGGCGAGGTCCAGGTTCGCGAACGAGATCACGAGTACGAATTGGTACACCGTGCTTCTCCGCCCCGGCGTCGAGACCGGGCGGGCGGATCCGAGCCTCGATCCGAATGGCTACCGCACCCTTCTCGTGACGCAACTCGCCGAGCGCTGGTACCAGCAGCCCGGACTCTCGCACCACCTGCTCGATGCGAGTCCGCCGAGGAACGTGCGTCCCAATGAGACGGATGTGCTGGCGTTGCTGCAGGCCGGCGAGTTCGACTACGCCTGGAGCTATGAATCGATGGCGGAAGCGGCCGGGCTCCGGTATCTCCGGCTCCCGCCGCAGATCGATCTCAGCGATCCGAACGAAGGGGCGCGCTACTCGGAGGTCTGGGTGAGGGTCGCGGGCGCCACGCGGAGCGACAGCGTGGTCTTCCGCGGGGAGCCGATCGTGTACGGGATCGCGGTGCCCGCCGGCGCGCCCGATCGCGCCCTCGGCGAGAAGTTCGTTGCGTGGCTCACATCGCCGGAAGGGATCCGCGTCCTGCGCGCGGCCAAGCTCGACGCGCTCGACCAGCCCCGCTACATCGCGGGAACGCCGTGAGCGCGCCGCGGTCGGCCCACCGCGCGGCGAGCGTCGTCGCGGCACTGCTGGGGTCGCTCTTCCTGCTCTTCCTCCTCGCGCCCCTCGTGCAGCTCGTCGCCGCCGGCGGTGCGAGCGGTGCGGTGAAGCTCTTCGGCGATGGCGAGCTGCGCGCGTCGCTCCTGCTCACCGCGCTCACCGCCACCGGGGCGACGCTCCTCGGCATTGCCGGCGGCACGCCGCTCGCCTACCTCCTCGAGCGCCGGCGCTTCCGCGGCCGCACGGTGCTCGCCGCGCTGCTCGATCTCCCGCTGCTCGTGCCGCATCCCGTCGCCGGCATCGCGCTGTTGCTGGTGCTCGGGCGCCAGAGCGCGGTGGGCGGCACGCTGCTCGCGATGGGGCTTCGCATCGTGAGCGCGCCCGCGGGGATCGTCGCGGCGATGCTCTTCGTTTCCGCGCCACTCTATATCAGCGCGGCGCGCGAGGCCTTCGCGCGGGTGGACCCCCGATACGAGGGCGTGGCGCGGACCCTCGGCGATGCGCCCTGGCGCGCCTTCCGGCGCGTGACGCTGCCGCTCTCCATGCGCGGACTCATCGCCGCCGCGATCGTGATGTGGGCGCGCGCGGTGAGCGAGTTCGGGGCGATCGTCGTGCTCGCGTACAACCCGAAGGTCGCGAGCGTGCTTAGTTACGACCGCTTCACCGGCTACGGACTCTCCGAGGCGCTCCCGGTGGCGGCGATCCTCGTGCTGCTCGCCTTCATCCCTCTGCTCGCCCTCCGCGCGGTGCGCCCGGACGGCGGCACGGTGGAACCATGATCGCCGCGAGCGGCCTCGGCGCACGCGCGGGCGCCTTCGCGCTCTGCGACATCACCTTCACCGTGCCGCACGGTGCCTATGGCGTGGTGATCGGGCCCGCCGGCTCCGGGAAGACGACGCTGCTCGAGACGATCGCCGGTCTCGTCAGGCCCACCGCGGGCGCGTTGTCGCTCGGTGGGCGCGACATGGCCGGTGTCCCGCCGGAACAGCGCGGGATCGGGTTCGTGTACCAACGGGCATTCCTCTTCCCGCACCTCACCGTGGAGGAGAACGTCGAATACGGCACTGCCGACGCCGCCTTCGCGCGGATGATCGCCGAGCGACTGGGGGTGGCGGCGCTCTATCCGCGCGACGTGCGCTCGCTGAGCGGCGGAGAGCGCGCCCTCACCGCGATCGCGCGCGCCGTCGCCGCGCGGCCCGCGATCCTCCTGCTCGACGAGCCCTACAGCGCACTCGATCCCCGGCGCCGCACCCTCGTGCGCCGCGAGATGCGCGCGATGCACCGCGAGTTCGCCTACACGGTGCTGCAGGTGACGCACGACTTCACCGAAGCCGGTCTCCTCGGCGATGTCGCGGTGCTGCTCGATGCGGGGCGCGTCCTCCAGTGGGGAGCCCCGGACAAAGTCTTCCGGGAGCCGGCGTCCGCGTACGTCGCGGAATTCCTCGGCGCCGAGAACGTCTTCGCGGGTGAAGTGCGGACGGCCGAGAGAGGAGCGATCGAATTCCGCACCGGCGCGCTCACCTTCCATGCGGTCGGCGACGCGCCGGCGGGTGTCGGCCACGCGGTGGTGCGCGCGGAGGAGGTCTCCATCTCGCGTTCGGCGCCCGGCTCCTCGGCGCGCAATGTGTTCCCGGGGACGATCACCGAGCTGGCGGCGCTCGGGGCGCTGACGCGCGTGGTGGTGGACATCGGCGGCACGCCACTCGTCGCCGCACTCACATCGCATTCGGTGCGCGAACTATCGCTCGCCGAGGGACAGGCCGTATGGGCGTCCTTCAAGGCGATGGCGGTGCATCTCTGCTGACGTGGGTGGGGCGGGGCTTGGGCCCCGCTCCCCTACTTCTGCGCCGCGAGGGCCTCGGCGAGGGCGCCCCACGCGAGCATCGCGCACTTGAGACGCACGGGCAGCCGCGAGACGCCGGCGAGAGCGCGCAGGTCGCCGAGGGCGGCGTCGCGCGCGGCGGCGTCATCACCGTGGATCATCTCCGTGAAGCGGCGCGCGACGCCTTCGATCTCGGTGCGCGATTTTCCCTTCAGCACCTGCGTCATCATGCTCGCCGAGGCCTGGGAGATGGCGCAGCCCTGCCCGGTGAACTTCACGTCGGAGACGCGGTCGCCGTCGAACTCTACCTGCAGCGTGATCTCGTCGCCGCAGAGCGGGTTCTTCTTCTCGATGCACGCATCGTACTGCGGCAGCTGCCCGCGGTTGCGCGGCCGCCGGTAGTGGTCGAGGAGGACTTCCTGGTAGAGCGCGCTGAGCGCGTCGTCAGACGGTGGCATGGCCGAACATGGTGAGCGCCGCGCGCATGCCCGCGATGAGGGCATCCACGTCCCGCTCGTCATTGTACACCCCGAATGATGCACGCGCCGTCGCGCCGACGCCAAGGCGCCGCATGAGCGGCTGGGCACAGTGGTGTCCGGCGCGGATGCAGATGCCACGCGCGTCGAGGATCGACGCGAGGTCATGCGGGTGCACGTCGGCGAGGGTGAAGCTCACCACTGCGCCGCGCTCGCCGCCGGCCGGGGGCCCGAAGACGGTGACGCCGGGAAGGCGCTGCATCTGCTCGGCGGCGAACCGCGCGAGCGCCGCGCCGTGGGCGTGCACCTTCGCCATGCCGATCGCGTCGAGGTAGTCGGCGGCGGCGGCGAGACCGACAGCGCCTTCCACGTTCGGCGTTCCCGCCTCGAACTTGTGCGGGAGGGCGTTCCAGGTGCTGTGGTCGTCGTGGACGAACTCGATCATGTCGCCGCCGGTCTGCCACGGGGGCATCGCCTCGAGATGCGCGCGGCGGCCCACGAGAACGCCGACGCCCATGGGGCCGAGCATCTTGTGGCCGGCGAAGGCGTAGAAATCCACGCCGAGCGCGTCGATCGAGAGTGGCATGTGCGGCACCGCCTGGGCGCCGTCGCAGACGGTGATCGCACCCGGCGCGGTATCGCGCACCATGGCGGCGATGTCCTTCACCGGGTTCACCGCGCCGAGGACGTTCGAGACGTGATTGAAGGCGACGACCCGGGTGCGCGGAGCGAGCTTCTCGCGGAGGGCGAAGAGGTCCAGTGTGCCGTCCGCGTTGAGCGGCGCGACGACGAAAGCACAGTCGCGCTCGATCGCGATCTGCTGCCAGGGGACGAAATTCCCATGGTGCTCGGCGGCGGTGACGACCACCTGGTCGCCCGGCTTCAGGTTGGCGCGCCCCCACGCGGCGGCGACGAGGTTCAGCGCCTCGGTGCAGCCGCGGGTGAAGATCAGGGTGTCCGCCTCGGCGACGCCGACGAAGCGCGCGACGCGCTCGCGCGCCTCGCGGTAGCGCGTGGTCGCGCGCACCGAGAGCGCGTAGGCGCCGCGATGGGGATTGGCGTAATCGCTGCCATAGAACGCGGTGATGGCGTCGAGCACCGCCTGCGGCTTCTGCGCCGTGGCCGCGGAATCGAGATAGACGAGCGCCGGGCTGGCAGCGAGGAGGGGGAAGTCGGCGCGCGGGGCGAGCGGGGTCACGAGCGCCGCCCGCCGACGCAGACCATGCCGTCCTCCAGCGCGACCTCATACACCGCGATCGGTTCGGTCGCGGGCGGCCGGACCGGCACGCCCGTGCGGAGGTCGAACTGCGCGCCATGCCAGGCGCATTCCAGCCGCGCACCGGGGAGGATCGTCCCCTCGGCGAGGGCGAACTCCTGGTGGCTGCAGGCCGCGGCGATCGCGTGGATGCTGCCGTTGTCATTCACGAGACAGATGCGCTCACCGCGCGAGGTGGTGACCGTCCGGAGCGATCCGGCCGGCAGCTCGCTCATGCGCGCCACCGCCTCGAAGCGGCCGGTCACACGCCGGCCCCGGCGAAGCGCGCGAGGGAGAGCGCCTCGAGCGACATGCGCACCGCCGCGATGTCGATCGTCTCGAGCACATCGGCGGCGAAGGCATAGGTGAGCAGCCGCTTCGCGAGCTCGGCGCCGATCCCGCGGCTCTCGAGGTAGAACAGCGCCATCTGGTCGAGGCGCCCCACGGTCGCGCCGTGGGTGCACTTCACATCGTCGGCGAAGATCTCGAGCTGCGGCTTGGTGTCGATCCGCGCGCGCTCCGACAGCAGGAGGTTCGCGTTCGTCTGCTTGCCGTCCGTCTTCTGGGCCTCGGGACGCACGTACACCTTGCCGTTGAACACGCCATGCGACGCGCCGTCGAGGATCCCCTTGTAGAGCTCGCGGCTGAAGCAGTTCGGCGCCGCATGCTCGATGCGCGTCTGGTGGTCCACGTGCTGCTCGCCGCCCACCATGTACAGCCCATTGAGCGTCGCGCCGCTGCCGGGCCCGCCGAGCACGGTGTAGATGTTCGTGCGCGAGAGAGCGGCACCGCTGGCGAAGGAGAAGCTCTGGAGATGGCTGTCCTTCTCCTGCGCCGCTTCGACCGTGTGCACGTGGAACGCGCGGTCGCTCTCGCGCTGCACCTTCACGTGACGAAGTGTCGCGCCCTCTCCGAGGTGGATCTCGGTGACCGCGTTCGTGAGGTATCGCGGCGAACCGAGCGCGACGTAGCTCTCGATGACGCCGGCGTTCGCGCCGTGCTCGGCCACGATGAGGTTCCGCAACTCCGCGTGCCCATCCTCGGCGGCATCCGTGGAGACGAAGAGCAGGTGCACCGGCTGCGCCGGTGCCGCGTCGGCGGCGATGTGGATGACCGCGCCCTCGTGGGCGAAGGCGGTGTTCAGCGCCGTGAAGGCGCGCTCACCGTAGGACGCGATACGGGTGAGGTAGCGCTCGAGCAGCGCGGACTCCTCGCGCCACGCGCGGTGGAGCTCCATGACGCGAACGCCCGCGCCGGCATGCGAGATGTCGGAGAGTTCCGGCGCGTAGCGGCCGTTCACGAAGACCAGCGTGGGCCAGGCGGCAATGAAGCGGAAGGCGGTGAGCTCGGCGGCTCCGATGGGCTTCGCGCCGGCGGCCTTCTTGAGACGGAACTCGGTCTCGGCGATCGGCGCGGCGTTGGTGAAGTGCCAGTCTTCGTCCTTCGGCGTGGGGAAGCCGATGCTCTCGAACTCGGAGATCGCGGCGCGCCGCACCTCGCGCAGCCACGCGGGCGCGGTGCCCCCGCCGTTGGCCGAGAAGGCGGCGAACTGCTCTACATAGCGCGCGGTGGTGCTCACGCCGCCGCCCCCGCCGGCGCCTCGAGCCAGTCGTAGCCCTTCGCTTCGAGCTCGAGCGCGAGCTCCTTGCCGCCGGACTTCACGATCCGCCCGCCGGAGAGCACGTGGACGAAGTCGGGGACGATGTGGTTGAGCAGCCGCTGGTAGTGCGTGACGACGATCGTCGCGTTGTCGGGACGGCGGAGCGCCGTCACGCCGTTCGCGACGATGCGCAGTGCGTCGATGTCGAGCCCGGAATCGGTCTCGTCGAGGATCGCGAGCTTCGGCTCGAGCACCGCCATCTGCAGGATCTCGTTCCGCTTCTTCTCGCCGCCGGAGAAGCCCGCATTCACCGAACGCTGGAGCATCGCCGGGTCCATGTCGAGGAGCGGGAGCTTCTTCTCCATGTAATCCAGGAACTCCATCGGATCGAGCTCCGCTTCGCCGCGCGCCTTGCGCACTTCGTTGTACGCCGCGCGCAGGAAGTAGGCATTGGAGACGCCGGGGATCTCGACGGGATACTGGAAGGCGAGGAAGACGCCGGCCTGCGCGCGCGCCTCGGGGGCGAGGGCAAGGAGGTCCTGGCCTTCGTATGTCACCGAACCACCGGTGACGGTGTAGGCGGGGTGGCCGGCGAGGACCTGGGCGAGGGTGGATTTCCCGGAGCCGTTGGGGCCCATGATGGCGTGCACTTCGCCGGCGTTCACCTTGAGCGTGACGCCGCGGAGGATGATGCGATCGCCGGCGGAGGCGGTGAGGTCTTTGATTTCGAGCAAGGTCAGGAATCCATAGTGAAAGTCGAGCGAGTCTCAGATCATCGGGAGGCGGGAAGCGGGAAGCGGGAATCGGGGAGGAAGAACAACTGTGAGAAGCAGGCACATCGAAGTCGTCATGCCACACCGCCTCCCGGCTCCCGCTTCCCGCCTCCCGATGGTACTACCCCACGCTGCCCTCTAACGTGATCCCCAGCAGCTGCTGCGCTTCGAGCGCGAACTCCATCGGCAGCTCCTTGAACACCTCGCGGCAGAATCCCGCGACGATCATCGACACCGCCTGCTCGGCGCTCAAGCCGCGCTGTTTCAGGTAGAAGATCTGGTCCTCACCGATCTTCGACGTCGATGCCTCGTGCTCGACGGTGGCGGTGTCGTTCTGCACTTCGATGTACGGGAAGGTGTGCGCGCCGCAGCGGTTCCCGATGAGCATCGAGTCGCACTGCGTGTAATTCCGTGCGCGCGCCGCCTTCGGCATGACCTTCACGCGGCCGCGGTAGCTGTTGTTCCCCTGGCCGGCGGAGATCCCCTTCGAGACGATCGTGCTCTTCGTGTCCTTCCCGATGTGGATCATCTTCGTGCCGGTGTCGGCCTGCTGGTGGTTGTTCACCACCGCCACCGAGTAGAACTCGCCCACCGAGCGGTCGCCCTGGAGGATCACGCTGGGGTACTTCCAGGTGATCGCCGAGCCCGTCTCCACCTGTGTCCAGGAGATCTTCGCGTCGGTGCCGGCCTTTCCGCGCTTGGTGACGAAGTTGTAGATGCCGCCCTTCCCCTCGGCGTCGCCGGCGAACCAGTTCTGCACCGTCGAGTACTTGATCGTCGAGCGGTCGAGGGCGACGAGTTCCACCACCGCCGCGTGCAGCTGGTTCGTGTCGCGCTTCGGCGCGGTGCAGCCCTCGAGGTAGCTCACCGTCGCGCCCTCATCGGCGACGATCAGCGTGCGCTCGAACTGTCCCGTGTTCTCGGCGTTGATGCGGAAGTACGTGGACAGTTCCATCGGGCACTTCACGCCCTTCGGCACATAGCAGAAGGACCCATCGCTGAAGACGGCCGAGTTGAGCGCGGCGAAGAAGTTGTCGCTCGCCGGCACGACCGAGCCGAGGTACTTCTGCACGAGCTCGGGATGCTCGCGCACCGCTTCGGAGAAGGAGCAGAAGATGATGCCGTGCTTCGCGAGCTCGGCCTTGTAGCTGGTGCCGACGGAGACGGAGTCGAAGACCGCATCCACCGCGACGCCGGCGAGCATCTTCTGCTCGTTCAGCGAGATGCCGAGCTTGCTGTAGGTCTCGAGGAGCTTCGGGTCCACTTCATCGAGACTGCCGAGCGGGACGCGCGACTTGGGCGCGGAGTAGTAGATGACGTTCTGGTAGTCGATCGCCGGGTAGGTGACGTTCGGCCAATGCGGCTCGGTCATCGTGAGCCAGCGCCGGTAGGCCTTGAGGCGCCACTCGAGCAGCCACTCCGGCTCTTCCTTCTTGGCCGAGATGATCCGCACGGTCTCCTCGGAGAGGCCGCGCGCGATCGTATCGGCTTCGATGTCGGTGACGAAACCGTACTGGTACTGCCGGTTGACGAGGGACTCGATCTGGCTGCTCATGCGCGCTCCGTTGCGGCCCCCGCGGACGGCGCGGCCGGGCTCTACAACCCTCAATCCTAGCGATTCTATCGGAATTGTCAACACTGAGCCGGCGGACGCCGGATGTTCTCTAAATGTTTGTGATACAAAGCCTTACGCGGGCACGGTGTGAGGCTTCCCTTTGTGACGCGGTGCGGCAATCTCCCCCTTGCCTGTTATGCCGCACTGCGGTATAATCCGTTCGTGACGACACGACAGATCACCCGCTACGGCAGCCGCAAGCTCTACGACACGCAGGCGCGGCGGTACGTCTCGCTGGAGGAACTCGCGCGGCACGTGCGCGACGGGGAGCACCTGCGGGTGACGGACAAGAAGACGGGCCTGGATGTGACGACGCAGACGCTCGCGCTCGTGGTCTACGAACAGGCACGGCAGGGCGCGGCGGTCACGAGCGAGGTGCTCCACGATGTGATCCGCTCGGGGATCGGGCAGCTGCAGACGCGGGTGGACGAGATCGTCCACGCCGGCGTGGACCGGATGAAGCCGTTGCTGCGGGCGCGCGAGGAGATGGACCGGCTCCGCGCCGGCATGAAGGAGATCGAGCGATCGCTGCGCGAGTTCGGCGGCGACGCGAAGCAGGAGAAGGGACGGCGCGCCGCGAAGGGCACCGGACGGAAACAGGCGAAGAAGAAAAACTAGTACATGATCGATGGCGAACCGCCGATTGGTGGGGGCCACTGAACACGCGATGGTTCTGCAGGGCGGTCGAAGCGCTCTCCAGGCACCACCGAAGAACCTCAGGGAGGAATTATGGCGAAGACCAAGATCTCGAAGTACACACCCAAGGCGATGTTCGCCGGCGCGGCGGAGCGGATGCAGGAGCGCGCGGAGCGCGTGCAGGAGTCGGCGCAGAACGTGTGGCTCGCCGGGCTCGGCGCGCTGACGCTGGCCGAGGATGAGGGCGGGAAGTTCTTCAAGGCGCTGGTGAAGCGCGGCGCGGCGCTCGACAGCAAGAACAAGAAGGCGTTCTCGCAGATGGTGAAGGGCGTCGAGTCGCGGGTCGAGGTCGTGAAGGAGACGGTCGTCGATGCGACGAGCGGCACGGTCGACAAGATCGAGGCCGGCCTCGAGAGCGGCATGGCGACGGTGATGCACACCTTCGGCGTCCCGACGCGCAGCGAGATCCAGAACCTGACGAAGAAGGTGGACGCGCTGACCAAGAGCGTGGAGCACAAGGCGAAGGCGGCCCGCAAGTCCACGTCGAAGAAGGCGCGGAAGGTCGCGGCGGCCGTCGGTTCGGGCACGCCGTCCTTCTGACCGCCTGACGGTCATGCGCCGCAAGCGCCGCCAGGGGAGCCGCGGGATCGGGCTCGCCCTGGCCGGCGGCGGGCCGGAGGGCGCTGTCTATGAGATCGGCGCCCTCCGCGCCCTCGAGGAAGCCCTCGACGGGATCGACTTCAACGATCTCGACAGCTACGTCGGGGTGAGCGCCGGGTCGTTCGTGGCCGCGTTGCTGGCCAACGATGTCCCGGTCTCACAGCTCGTGCGCATGATCGTGAGCCACGAGCCCGAGGAGCAGCCCTTCCACTTCGAGAAGTTCTTCGCGCCCGCCTACGGCGAGCTCGTGAAACGCTTCGCGATGGTCCCGCGGCTCGCCGCCGAGGCGCTGCTGCGCTTCGCGCGCAGCCCGGGTGACCAGACCTTCCGCGAGGCCTTCACGCGGATGGGGCGCGCGTTGCCGGTCGGGCTGTTCGACAACGAGCCGATCCGCCGCTACCTCGAGCAGGCCTTCGCGCGGAAGGGGCGCACGAACGACTTCCGCCACCTCAAGCACAAGCTCACGGTGGTCGCCGCGGACCTCGGCTCCGGCCGCGCGGTGCTCTTCGGCTCCGAAGGGTGGGACCATGTGCCGATCTCCCTCGCCGTCCAGGCGAGTACGGCGCTGCCGGGCCTCTATCCGCCGGTTCGCGTGGATGGGATGGACTGTGTCGACGGCGTACTCCTCCGCACGGTGCATGCGTCGGTCGCGCTCGAGCAGGGGGTCGAGTTGTTGCTGTGCGTGAACCCGATCGTGCCCACGGACGTGCGGACGGCGATCGGGCAGGGACTCATGCCGAAGGGGATCCTCGCCGCACGCGGCTTGCCGGCGGTGCTCTCGCAGACCTTCCGCACGCTCATCCACTCGCGGCTCGAGGTGGGGCTGTCGCGCTACGCGACGCATTTCCCCAACGCCGACATCGTGCTCTTCGAGCCGGGGCGCGATGAGTACGCGATGTTCTTCTCGAACGTCTTCTCCTTCTCGTCGCGCCGCGAAGTGTGCGAGCTCGCCTACCGGAACACCCGCGACGAGCTCTGGGAACGCCGCCGGACGCTCGGTCCGCTCTTCGCTCGGCACGGGCTCAAGCTGCGGCTGGACGTGCTGAAGGACGACAGCCGGTCGATCTGGGACGGGGTCGGGATCTCCGTGGAACGTCGCGCGCCCGTGATCGCGCGGCTGGACCGCGCGCTGGCACAGATCGAAGCGGGGGAGCGGCCGGTCAGGAGGCTCGCGGCGGCAAAGGCCGCTCGCTGAGCCGCCAAATGAACTCCCCCCGCTTCTCGCGCGCCTTCTCCTTCGACAGCCCGCGATAGCCGTACGGCGGCTTCCGGAGCCAGCGGCAGAGCGACAGGATCGGCCAGCCGAAGGGCAGGTAGTAGCCGATCAGGTCCAGGTCCCGCAGGAACGCGTGCAGCCAGCTCCGCGGCGCCTCGCGCGCGCGGTCCCGCTCATGGCGCACGAAGGCGATCGGCCATCCCGTCGGCAGCACCCGCCACAGATGACCGCGTGCCCCCCAGAGCTTCCGCCCGAGTTCGCCGAATCGGTATGGGTGCCTCCCGTGCAGCTGCACGAGCTCGTTCAGCTCGCTCTGCATCCGGTCCCGCACCAAGTTCGCCACCGACCGCAACCGTTCCCGGTCGGGCTCGTCGAGGTCGGTGATCCCCGCCTCCTTCACCAGCTGCGCCATGTCGATCGGCTCGCCGACGACGAAGACCAGCTTCGCCGGCAGCGCGAGGTACCACATCCACGGGAAGATGATCGCGAGGATCCCGATCGGCAGCGGCAGGAAGGGGACGGTGAAGAAGCGCTGCATGAACAGGTCGAGCGGCTTGAAGGGGAAGCCGAAGGGGTTGATCCACTCCGCGTTGATCATGTAGAGCGGCAGCACCGGCGTCTTCGTGCGCGCGCCGATCAGCACGAAGCTCGTGCTGAAGCGCTGCAGCTGGTAGCGACGGTGGAACCCCTTCCCGATCCCCGGCACCCCCTCCGGGAAGTACAGCACCCGCTCCTTCCGGCGCAGCAGCTCCTCGAAGTTCGTGAAGAGCATGTCCACGCCGCCACCGCGCCGCCAGAAATCGTCGATGCCGAAGGGGCGCATCCACCAGACGTAGCTCAGTTCCTTCTCGTACACGGTGCGCAGTTTGGCGGCCTTCGTGTAACCGTCGAGCTTCCAGAGCAAGCCGTCGCACACGATCGCGTCGTACGGGAACGCGTTCCCGCTATGGTTCGCCGCGAGGATGACGGGTCCCTTCTCCGGGATCCGCTCCCGGCCGAAGATCTTCGCGCGGAACCAGCTCTCGTTGATCGGACCGAGCAGATGCTCCGAGACATCGTGCGCGAAGTCCTGTTGGAAGGGCTCCCAGTGCCTCTTCCCGGTGACCGGATCGGGGTCGTGGTAGGTCATGTGCTCACTTCCGGGATGCCAGGAAGGCCGCCACCATGAACATCGCCACCCAGGCGGGCGTCGGCGCGTGGAAGGCGACCAGGAGCGCGCCGGCGATCAGACAGCTCGCCGCGAGGATGGTGCCGCGGAGTCCGGCCAGTGGGTTCTCCGACCGCTGCTTCGTCGCGCGCTCGAGCACGCGCAGTCCCTCCGTCACGAGCGATGGCACCTTGATCAACGCATCCACGAGGTCGGGCGCGCCGCGCAGTTCCTCCTGGAAGAGCCGGACCGGGCTGAACTGCGCGATGAACACCTTCCGCACGTGCGACCGCGACACGTCCGCCACATCGAAGCCCGGCAGGAGCATGTGCCCCACGCTCTCGTACGTGATCAGCGACTTCACCATCAGCACGAGCTCCACCGGGAAGTACATCCGGAACTGCGCGCCCTTCGCCACGCTCTCCAGCGTCAGCTGCGCGAGCGAGAACCCCTCGTAACTGGACGCCCGCTTCCACCGCCCCGCGATCTCCGACACCTCGCGCCGGAAGCCGTCCGGATCGCCGCCCGGCCCGATCTCGGCGGTCGCGCAGAGGTATCGCGCCGCATTGTCGGCATCGCCCATCACGAGCGAGTAGTAGTAATACAGCAGCGTCCGCCGCAGGTCGTTGTCGAGCCGGCCCACCATGCCGAGATCGATGTAGCCGACCTGCGGCCCCGGGAGCACGATGAGATTCCCGGGGTGCAGGTCCGCGTGGAAGAACCCGTCCCGGTAGATCATCTTGATGATCGACCCCGTACCGAGGTCCACGAGCTTCTCGCGGTCCGCGAGCGGGAGCGCCTGCGCCGCCGGCGAGTCGGGACGCAGCCCCTCCAGATATTCCATCACCAGCACGTTCTGCGAGCTGAGCTCCCGGTAGATCTTCGGGAAGATCACGTCCGGCTGGTCGGCGAAGTTGGCCTGGAAGGTCTCGCAGTTGTCGGCTTCGCGCCGCAGGTCCACTTCCTTCAACGTGTAGTCGCAGAACTCGTTGATCACCCGGTGCGGCTGGTAGCGCGAGAATACCACCTGCAGTGCCACGCCGACGCCGCGCAGTAGCCGCGCATCCCGGATCAGCGTCTCGCGGATGCCGGGCTTCACGACCTTGATCACGACCTCGTCACCCATGATCGTCGTCGCGCGATGGATCTGCGCGATCGACGCCGACCCCAGCGGCACCTCGTCCACCTCGGCGAACATCGCACCGATCGGACGGTCGAGGCTCGCCTCCACCATCGCGCAGAAGGTCGAGTACGGGACCACCGGCAGCCGGTCGAGCAGGTTGCGCAGCTCGTCGGTGATCGGCTTCGGCAGCAGGTCCTCACGCAGGCTCAGGATCTGTCCGAGCTTGATGTACGTGGGCCCCAGCAGCTCGAGCCGCCGCCGGAACTGCACCGGGAACGGCTGCCGGCGCAGGTCGCGCATG
>Ga0315271_10000637_pt1 | contig 19937 bp, 15 predicted proteins | sample C3_top_MG_FD_204664 | JGI IMG/M metagenome (GOLD analysis project Ga0315271, IMG submission 204664) | Sediment microbial communities from Yellowstone Lake, YNP, Wyoming, USA - C3_top | ecosystem: Environmental > Aquatic > Freshwater > Lake > Sediment | place: USA: Wyoming | collected 2017-08-01
CCTGCACCTGATCGGCGGCTCGGCGGCGGCGCTCAGCGCGCGCACGATGGTGCGCCGCACCCAGACGTACCAATACGTCGTCACCATCGCGCTCGCCTACACAGGCGCCGCGCTCACGGTGGGGCTGGGCCTCGGCTGGAGCATCCGCGCGACGGGCGCCAGCGCGCTCTTCGGCGTGCTCAATGCGGTGCTCTCCGTCGTCTTCGCGGTCTTCCTCCTGCCGCTCGCCGAGCGGATGACCGGCGTCACCTCACCGCTCACCCTCATCGAGTACGGCGATCTCAACCGCCCGCTGCTCAAGCGGCTCAGCCTGGAAGCGCCGGGGACGTACGCGCATACCATCGCCATCGCCAATCTCGTGGAGGCGGCGTGCAACGCGATCGGTGCGAACGGCTTGCTCGGGCGCGTCGGCACGTACTACCACGACATCGGCAAGCTCGCCAAGCCGCAGTATTTCGTGGAGAACCAGGGCGGCGGGCGCAATCCGCACGACAAGCTGAAGGCGGGGATGAGCGCGTCGATCATCAAGGGACACATCCGCGACGGGCTGGACCTCGCCGCGGAGCAGCGGCTTCCGGCGGCGATCGCCGCCTTCATCCCCGAGCACCACGGCACCGCGCCGATCACGTACTTCCTCGAGCGCGCCAGGGACCGGGACCGGGAAGGGGGCTCGGCGCCCAACGCCGCGGAGTTCGCGTATCCCGGCCCGATCCCGCAGTCCGCGGAGACGGCGGTCTGCATGCTCGCTGACGGGGTCGAGGCGGCGGTGCGGGTGCTCGCGGAACCGACGCCGGCGCGCATCCGGGAGGTCGTGGAGCACATCGTGCGCCAGCGGATCGACCAGGGGCAGTTGCGCGATGCACCGCTCACGCTCCGCCAGCTCGAGGCGGTGAAGGAGCAATTCGTCCGCGTGCTGCTCGGGATGTACCACACGCGCCTCGAGTACCCCGTGGCGGGCGGGGGCGTGAACGCCGAGTTCGCGGCCAAGTGACGATCGCCGTCGAAGTCGCCTCCGACGTCGGCCGCCTCCCGGTGGCGCTCGGCCGCCTCGAGGCGCTGGCCGCCGGCGTATTGCGCGCCGAAGGCGTGAAGCACGCGATGCTCTCGGTGGCCTTCGTGTCGCGCCGGACGATCGCCTCGCTCAATCGCCGCCACCTGAAGCGGCGCGGCGCGACGGACGTCATCGCCTTCGGCTTCGCGCCGGCGGGGAAGCGGGGGCCGGTGGTGGGCGACGTCTACGTCGCGGTCGATGTGGCGCGCGCGCAGGCGCGCACCTTCGAGGTGCCGGTGGGGGAGGAGCTGATGCGGCTGGTGGTGCACGGCACACTGCACGTGCTCGGGCACGACCACCCCGAAGGTGCCGGCCGGTCGGCGTCGGCGATGTGGCGCCGGCAGGAGGCGCTGCTCGAGCGCCTGACGCGGAGCCGCGCCCGATGATCGCCGCGATCATCGCGCTGGCCTGTGCGGTGCTTGCCGCCGGCTGTTCGATCGCCGACGGGGCGCTCATCGGCTCGGCCGGGGGCGGCCCGCCGCACGGGGAGGGGAGCACCCTCCCGCACGGCGATACGCGCGACTGGGCACACCGTTCGCTCGCGATCGCGAAGGTCATCCTCGCTCTCGTCACCGGGATCGCGGCGGCGATGGCGCTCGACCTGCGCGCGCGCGGCGGCCTGGCCGCCGTGCTGCTGGCGGTAGCGATCTCCATCGCCGCCGCGCTCCTGCTGGAGGCGGCGCCGCGCGCCTTCGGCGAGCGGCGGGCCGAGGACGGGCTCCAGCGCCTCGCGCCGCTCACCCGGTTCGTCGAGCTGAGCATGTCGCCGCTGACCGCGTGCGGCCGCTGGCTCGATGCGCGTCTGCTGCGACTGTGGCCGCCCGCGGCGCCGCGCGAGTCGAAGGGAGACCGCGGCTCTGACGGCTACCGCGCCGTCTTCCAGACGCAGTCGCAGCTCCCCACCGTGCAGCGCGACATCCTGCGGCGCTGGTCATCGCTCGCCGAGACGGAGGTGCAGGAGGTGATGGTGCCGCGTGTGGACATCGTCGGCATCGAGAACCACACGCCGTGGTCGGAGGTCGTGGACCGCGTGCGGAGCTCGCAGCACGCGCGGCTCCCGGTGTACGACGACACGCTGGACACGATCGCCGGCATCCTCTTCGCCAAGGACATTCTCCCGGCGGTGATCGATGGCGAGGAGCCGGCGGGAGGCTGGGAGACGAAGATCCGCCCCGCCGCGTTCATTCCGGAAGGGAAATCGGTCGAGTCGCAGTTGCGCGATTTCAAGTCGTCGCACAACCACCTCGCGATCATCGTCGACGAGTACGGCGGCACCGCCGGACTCGTCACCATCGAGGACATCCTCGAGGAGATCGTCGGCGACATCCGCGACGAGAACGACGACGAGGAGCGCCCGATCCGCAGCGAGGAGGACTCGCGCTTCTGGGTCTCGGGCAAGGTGACGCTCGACGAGCTCGCCGAGGTGGTCGGCCACACCTTCCAGGCGGAGGATGTCACGACGGTGGGCGGTCTCGTCTTCCACCAGTTCGGCCGGGTGCCGAAGGCGGGGGAGAGCACGGTGATCGACGGCTTCTCCTTCACGGTGGAGCGGATCATCCGGCGGCGGGTGGACCGCGTGTTCATCGAGCGGCCGCCGCGCTCCGAGGAGGAGGACGAGTGATCGCGCACTGGCCCTTCGTCCTCGGCGCGATCGTCGTCGTCGCGCTCGTCAGCGCGGCCGCGACCACGCTGCGCGCGATGTCGCGTTTCTGGATGCGCCACTGGGTGGAGGCGCAGTTGGGGCCCGGCGGCGGTTCCGGGTCTCGCTCCGCGGGCTACCTCGCGCAATCGCACCAGCTCCTCGCCACCGCCACGGCGGCGATCACCTTCGTCGTCGCCCTCACGGGCGTCCTCCTCGGCGCCGACCGCGACGCCATCTCGGGCCGCTTCGTCCTCGAGATCTTCCTCGTCGCGAGCGGCTTCCTCCTGCTCGGGCAGGTGCTCCCGCGCGCCGTCGCCCGCCATTGGGCGCCGCAGATCGCGGCGACGCTGCTGCCGCTGCTGCGGCTGGTGTCGGTCGCGCTCGCCCCCCTCATGCTCGTCGCCGGTGCCGGCGGGCGGCGGGGCGAGCGGCAAGGGGCGTCGGCGGGCGAGGAGCGCGACGAGATCGAAGAGCTGTTGCGCGAGGGCGAGCTGGACGGGATCGGCGAACCGCGGGAACTCGAATTCATCTCCGAGGTCGTGGAGTTCGGCGAGAAACAGGTGGGCGAGGTGATGACGCCGCGGACGGCGGTCACGGCCGTCGACCGGGAACTGGACGCCCTCGAGATGGCGCGCCTCGTGGCCGAGTCCGGCTTCAGCCGCGTCCCCGTGTACCAGGGCTCCCCGGACGAGATCATCGGGATCGTCCATGTGTTCGATGTGCTCGCCACCGCCGGTGAGCGCTGGCCGGCGCTGCGTCCGGTGGTGCACGTTCCCGCGGGGAAGCGGTGCAGCGAACTGCTCTTCGACATGCTCGCGAAGCAGCAGCACCTCGCCGTGGTGCTCGACGAGCACGGCGGGACGATCGGCCTCGTGACGCTCGAGGACCTGCTCGAGGAACTGGTCGGCGACATCCGCGACGAACACGACGCGGCGCCCGTGGCCGCCGTGCCCGGCGCCGCGCCGGCGCTCATCGAGGGCTCCACGCCCGTCTTCGATGTCGCCGCGCGCTTCGACGTGCCGCTCGTCCCCGAGCCGCACGAGCGCGCCGAGACGATCGGCGGCCTTCTCGCGCGCCGGCTCAAGCGGATCCCCGCGGTCGGCGAGCGGATGCGGCTCGGCGGGCTCGACATCACCGTCGTCGAAGCGGAGCCCTCGCGCGTCGTCCGCCTGCTGGTGCAGCGCGCCACGACGGCGGCCATCGCCGACCTGGACGTGGCGCGATGACCGTCCCGCTCCCCCCCGCCATGGCCGCGATCCTCGACGACTTCACCGCGCGCCGTCCGGCGGCCCTTGCGCGGGCCGTGAGCATCGTCGAGAACCATCGCCCCGGCTGCGACGAGCTCCTCGGCGCGCTGCACGCGAGGCTCGGCCACGCCCGCCGCGTCGGGATCACCGGACCGCCCGGCGCGGGGAAGAGCACGCTCGTCATGCGTCTCGCGTCCACGTGGCGCGCGGCGGGGCTCACGGTCGGGATCGTTGCGGTGGACCCGACGTCGCCGTTCACCGGCGGCGCGCTGCTCGGCGACCGGATCCGCATGGAGGCGGTCGCGCTCGACCCGGGGATCTACATCCGCTCGATGGCGACACGCGGGGCGCTCGGCGGGCTCGCCGGGACGACGCGCGAGGTCGCCGACGTCCTCGACGCCTTCGGCTTCGACCGCGTGCTGATCGAGACGGTGGGCGTCGGGCAGAGCGAACTCGACATTGCGCGCACCGCCGACTCGAGCGTCGTGGTGCTCGTCCCCGAGTCCGGCGACTCGATCCAGACGATGAAGGCCGGGCTGATGGAGATCGCGGACCTCTTCGTGATCAACAAGGCCGACCGTCCCGGCGCCGACCGGCTCCGCAACGAGGTCGAGCTCATGCTCGGGCTGCGCCTCGGCCAGATGTTCAAGAACGTCCCCGCGCACCACGGCGTGGACCTCAAGCGGCTTGTGTCCTCGAAGGCCGCGCGCGTCGCTGCGGCCGCGGATCCGCACGACGACGCGGCGGACCGATGGACGCCGACGGTGCTCGCGACCGTCGCCGCGAAGGGGGAAGGGGTGGTCGAATTGGCGTCGGCGCTCGACCGGCATTTCGAGTATCTTGAGCGGACGGGGGCGCTGCGCACGCGGCGCCGGCAACGTCTCCGGGAGCGGGTGATCAGCGCCGCCGAACGCCATCTGCACGCCCGGCTCTGGGACGACCGGGAGACGGGCGCCTGGCTCGACGGGCAGTTGGACGCGCTCGAAGCCGGCCGGGCGACGCCCTTCGCGGTCGCGGACGAACTGCTCGCGCGCAGTGCCTCACGATTGGCCACGAGTCGCACCGACAGGAGCTCCCAATGACGACGACGCGCCCCGCAGCCGGCGAGCTGAACGAGATGCAGCAGGAGCTCGAGCGTTTGCGCGCCGAGGTGGCGGCATGGCGTGCGCGCTTCGAGCGCGGCGAGGTCCGCGACCTCGCCTTCAACAACTCCACCGGCCCCGTTTCGCCGCTCTACACGGTGCTCGACGCGACCGAGGGCGATCCGCTGGGCATCGGGGTGCCGGGCGATTATCCGTTCACGCGCGGCGTGCATCCCACCGGGTATCGCGGCAAGCTCTGGACGATGCGGCAGTTCGCCGGCTTCGGGAGCGCCGCCGACACCAATGCGCGCTACAAGTTCCTGCTCGAGCACGGACAGACGGGGCTCTCCGTCGCCTTCGACTTCCCGACGCTCATGGGCTACGACTCCGACCACCCGCGCTCACTCGGCGAAGTGGGGAAGTGCGGCGTCGCGATCTCGAGCCTCGCCGACATGGAGGTCCTCTTCGAGGGGATCCCGCTCGACCAGGTGTCGACGTCGATGACGATCAACGGGCCGGCGATCATCCTCTACTGCTTCTACATCGCCGCCGCCGAGAAGCAGGGGGTGGACTCGAAGAAGCTCCGTGGGACGATCCAGAACGACATCCTGAAGGAGTACATGGCCCAGCATGCCTGGGTCTATCCGATCGAACCCGCGCTGCGCCTCATCGTGGACGGGTTCGAGTGGAGCGCGACGCACGCGCCGCTCTGGAACACGATCTCGATCTCCGGCTACCACATTCGCGAAGCGGGCTCGACGGCGGTGCAGGAGCTCGCCTTCACCGTCGCCGACGGATTCACGTACGTGGAGCGCGGGATCGCGCGCGGGCTCAAGGTCGATGACTTCGCGCCGCGGCTCTCCTTCTTCTGGGACATCCACAACGACTTCTTCGAGGAGGTCGCGAAGCTCCGTGCGGCACGCCGGATCTGGGCGAAGCACATGAAGGAGCGGTACGGCGCCAAGGATCCGCGCTCGTGGATGATGCGCTTCCACTCACAGACCGCCGGCGTCACGCTGACCGCGCAGCAGCCGATGAACAACATCGTCCGCGTCGCCTACCAGGCGCTCGCGGCAGTGCTCGGCGGCACGCAGTCGCTCCACACGAACTCGATGGACGAGACACTCGCCCTTCCCACGGAGCACTCGGTGCAGGTGGCGCTCCGCACCCAGCAGGTGCTCGCCTACGAGACCGGCGTGCCGAACGTGATCGATCCGCTCGGCGGGTCGTTCTACGTGGAGTCGCTCACCGACAAGATGGAGGCAGACGCCGAGGCGCTCTTCGAGGAGATCGGACGGCAGGGCGGCGTGGTGCGGGCGCTCGAGATCGGGTGGCTGCAGCGCAAGATCGCCGAGAGCGCGGCTCGGCAGCAGTGGGAGGTGGAGCAGCACCGCCGCGTCATCGTCGGCGTGAACGAATTCGTCACGGAGGAGGATGCGCTCACAATCCCCCTCCTCAAGATCGGCGAGCAGACGGAGCGCGAGCAGCGCGCGCGCATGAAGCAGATGCGCGCGACGCGCGACAACGATCTCGTGCGGCGCCGGCTCGACGCGCTCCGCGCGGCGGCGAAGACGACCGAGAACCTCGTGCCCCACATCCTCGACTGTGCGCGGGCCTACGCCACCCTCTACGAGATCCGCGCCGCGATGGAGGACGTGTTCGGAGCGTATCGCGAGCCCGTCTTCTTCTAGGGAACAGGGCCGTGCCCGCGCCCCGTGAGTGGTGGCAGTCCCACTTCGACCGGCAGTACCTCCTCGAGTACGAGCCGCTCTTCACCCTGGAGCGGGACCGGGCCGAGGCGGCGCGGCTCGTCGAGTTGCTCGAGCTCCCCGTCGGCGCCCGCGTGCTCGACATCCCCTGCGGGCAGGGGCGCCATGCGCATCTGCTCGCCGAGGCGGGATTCGACGTCACCGGCCTCGATCTCTCCCCGACGCTCCTCGCGGCGGCGAAGCGGCGGGGGACCGGCCCCACGCTCCGCTACGTGCGCGGTGACATGCGCGCCCTCCCGGCGAAGTGGACCGGCCGCTTCGACGCCTTGATCAACGTGTTCACGTCCTTCGGCTTCTTCCTGAACCCGGCCGACGATGCCCGGGTGATCGCCGGCTTCGCGCGTGTCCTCAAGCCGGGGGGCGTGCTCCTCTGGCACGGCGGGAGCCGCGACGGCGTCATGGCGCGGTTCCTGTCCCGTGACTGGTGGACCACCAGCGACGGCACCATGATCGGCCATGAGCGCTCCTTCGATCCGCTCTCCGGCGTGCTCACCGTGGATGCGGAGTGGCGCGGGCCGAAGCACCACGGTCGCCGCACGCACCGCATCCGCCTCTACACCGCGAGCCGCCTCGCCGAGCTCTGCGCCGCGGCCGGGCTGGTGGTCGAGCAGGCCTTCGACGGTTGGAGCGCCGCGCCGCTCACCCGGCGCTCCTCGGAAATGCTGCTCATTGCGCGAAAGGATGAGTTGCCGCGCAGGCGCCGTGGACGCTAGACTTCACCCTCAGTCCGTACGCTCATTCCACCCTCCGTGTCCGAGATGCCGCGTCCCATCCGCGTCCTGATCGCCAAGCCCGGCCTCGACGGCCACGACCGCGGCGCCAAGGTCGTCGCCGCGTCGCTGCGCGATGCCGGCATGGAGGTCATCTACACCGGTCTCCACCAGACGCCGGAGATGATCGCGAACGCGGCGGTGCAGGAGGACGCCGACGTCGTCGGCCTCTCGATCCTCAGCGGCGCGCACATGACGCTCTTCCCGCGCGTGCTCGAACTGCTGCGCGCCGCGGGCCGGGACGACGTCCTGGTCACCGGCGGCGGGATCCTCCCCAAGGAGGACATGGAGGAGTTGCAGCGCCTGGGCGTCGGCAAGCTCTTCGGCCCGGGCACGCCGACCTCCGAACTCGCGGACTACATCCGCGAGTGGTTCGCCGAGCGCCAGCGGCAGGACGCGTGACCTCCCGGCTCCGCGCGCTCTCCGACGAAGTCCGCGCGCTCGAGCACACGCTGCGGCAGGGCGGGGGACCCGACCGGATCGCCAAGCAGCACGCGCAGGGGAAGCTCACCGCCCGCGAGCGCGTCACCGCCCTCATCGATCCGGGTTCGCGCTTCATCGAGACCGGGCTCCTCGTCGCCTACGACCAGTACGATGGCCAGGCGCCCGGCGCCGGCGTCGTCACGGGCATCGGCCTGGTGCACGGACGCGAAGTGGTGGTCGTCGCCAATGATGCCACGGTGAAGGCGGGCTCCTGGTGGCCGGAGACGATCCGCAAGATCCTCCGCGCACAGGAGATCGCCATGCGCTGCCGGATCCCCATCGTGTACCTCGTCGATTCCGCCGGCGTGAACCTCCCGTACCAGGGCGGCGTCTTCCCGGGGCAGTACGGCGCCAGCCGGATCTTCTATTACAACTCGCTCATGCGGCGCTATCTGCGCATCCCGCAGTTCGCCGCGGTGATGGGCCAGTGCGTCGCCGGCGGCGCCTATCTCCCGGCGCTCTCTGACGTGCTGCTCATGGTCGAAGGCACCTCCTTCATGGGCCTCGGCGGCCCGAACCTCGTGAAGGGCGCCACCGGGCAGGAAGTGGATGCCGAATCGCTCGGCGGTGCCGTCACGCACACCGAGCTCTCCGCCGTCGCGCACTACCGCGACAAGGATGATGCGACCTGCCTCGCGCGCCTGCGCGCGCTGATCGAGCGGCTCCCCGACCCGGTACGCCGCCCGTCGCGCGGTTCGCGTCCCCCCGCGGCGGACGCGGCGACGCTGTACGACCTCCTCCCGGGCGACCACCGCATGTCGTACGACATGCACGGCGTGCTGAGGACGATCGTCGACGGCGGCGCGCTCGATGAGTTCCAGGCGGACCACGCCCGCGAGATCATCTGCGCCGACGCGTCCATCGAAGGGATCGCCGTCGGCGTGATCGCGAACCAACGCGGGCTCATCAGGCCCCCCGGTGGCGAGCCGCCGCGCTTCGGCGGGATCATCTACGCCGAGAGCGCCGAGAAGGTCGCGTACTTCATCGACCGCTGCGACCGGCAGGGGTTGCCGCTGCTGTTCGTGCAGGATGTCTCGGGCTTCATGGTCGGTCCCGACGCGGAGCGCGCGGGGATCATCCGGGCCGGTGCCCGCTTCGTCGAGGCGATGGCGACGGCCACCGTGCCGAAGCTCGTCCTCACCGTGAATCACGCCTCGGGCGCGGGCTACTACGCGATGGCGGGGCAGGGCTTCGATCCGGATTTCATCTTCTCCTGGCCCACCGGCCGCATGGGCGTCATGGAGGGCGAGTCCGCCGTGCAGGCGGTGCACGGCGTCGCGCTCGGCGAGGCGAAGAAGAAGGGGAAGAAGCCGAATGCCGACGTGGCCGCTGCCGCCGACTCCATGCGCGCCGACTACGAGCACCAGCTCGACGCGCGCTACGCGGCCGCGCGCGGCTATGTGGATGCGATCGTGCACCCGGAGGACACGCGCGACGTGCTCGCGATGGCGCTGCGCGCTTCCCTGCAGAACACCGGACCCCATATCGGCGCGTTCGTCCTGCCGCCGCATCTCGGAGAGCACGCATGACCCGCGTCGTTCGCGTCGCATCAGGGCAGGGCTTCTGGGGCGATTGGCTCGAAGCGCCCCGGCGGCAGGTCGAGGGTGGTCCGGTGGACTACCTGATGCTCGACTACCTCGCGGAAGTCACGATGTCCATTCTGCAGAAGCAGAAGGAGCGCGACCCGAAGATGGGCTACGCGCGCGACTTCATCGGCGCGATGGAGAGCATCTTCGGCGCGGTCGCGGAGCGCGGCGTCAAGGTCGTCGCGAACGCGGGCGGGGTGAATCCCGCCGCCTGCGCCGCCGCCGTGCGCGCCGCCGCGGTGAAGGCCGGCGTCAGCGCGAAGATCCGCATCGGCGTCGTCTCCGGTGACGACCTCCTCGCGCGGCTCGACGAACTGCTCGCGGCCGGGCATCCGCTCAAGAACATGGAGAGCGGCGAGCCGCTGGCCGCGATCCGCGACCGCGTGCTCTCGGCGAACGCCTATCTCGGCTCGACGCCCATCGTGGAGGCGCTCGCACGCGGCGCGAACGTCGTGATCACCGGGCGCTCCACCGATACGGCGCTCACCATGGCCCCGCTCCGCCACGAGTTCGGCTGGGCCGCCGACGACTGGGACCGTCTCGCGGCGGGGATCGTCGCCGGCCATATCATCGAGTGTGGCGCACAAAGCTCCGGCGGCAACTGCCTCCGCGACTGGCGCAGCATCCCCGATCTCGCGAACGTCGGCTATCCGATCGTCGAGGGCGCCGCCGATGGCACCTTCATCGTCACCAAGCACCCGGGCACTGGCGGGCGCGTGGATGTCCCCGGCATCTCGGAGCAGCTCGTGTACGAGATGGGCGACCCGCATTCGTACATCACGCCCGATGTCGTCGCCGACTTCTCGACGATCCGCGTCGAAGGGGCGGGGAAGGACCGCGTGCGCGTCTTCGGGATCAAGGGTCGCCCCCCGACGGAGTTCTTGAAGGTCTCCATCGCCTACCGCGCCGGCTTCAAGGCCGTCGGCACGCTGGTGTACGCATGGCCCGACGCGCTCGAGAAGGCACAGCTCGCCGACCGCGTGCTCCGCGAGCGCCTCGACCGCCTCGGGCTCCGCTTCGATGAGGTCCGCAGCGAGTTCCTTGGCGCGTCGGCCACGCACGGGGCGCTCGCCGGACCGCCCCCCGATCTCCCCGAAGTGCAGTTCCGCATCGGCGTCCGCGGTGAGGACCGCGCTATGGTGGAGCGCTTCACGCGCGAGCTCGCGCCGCTCATCCTGAACGGTCCGCCGAGCGTCACCGGCTTCGCCGGCGGTCGGCCGAAGGTCGAGGACGTCGTCGCCTACTGGCCCGCGCTCATCGACAAGCGCGTCGTCTCGCCGGTGGTGCACGTGGAGGGCGCATGAAGGTCCGCCTGCTCGACATCGCGCACGCCCGCTCGGGCGACAAGGGGGACACCGCCAACGTCGGCGTCATCGCGCTCAAGCCCGAGTGGTATCCGGTGCTGGAGCGCTTCGTGACCACCGAGGCCGTCACCCGCCATTTCGGGAAGGAGATCGACGGCCCGGTCGAGCGCTTCGTGCTCCCGAACCTGCTCGCGCTCAACTTCCTGCTCCACGGCGCGCTCGGCGGCGGCGGCACGGTCTCGCTCAAGCTCGACGCGCAGGGGAAGGTCTTCTCCACGGCGCTGCTGCGGCTGGTCATCGAGGTCCCGGATGAGCTCGCCAAGCGCCTGACGCTTCCGACGGCGCCGCGATGAGCCGCGTCCGCACCGAGACCGCGGGCGGCATCGCGCGGATCACCCTCGCCCGCGCCGAGAAGAAGAACGCGCTCGATCAAGCGATGGTGTCGGCGCTCCTCGCCGCCGTGCGCGCTTCGGCGGAAGATCAGTCCGCCCGCGTGGTCCTGCTGGCCGCGGATGGCCCCGATTTCTGCGCCGGCGCCGACCTCGAGGCGCTCGCGAGCATGGTGGATGCCGCGCCGGAGGTGCACCGCAAGGATGCCGAGCTGCTCGGCCAGCTCTTCGTGGCGCTCCGCACCAATCCGAAGCCGGTGGTCGCCGCCGTCCGCGGACGCGCGCTCGCCGGGGGCACCGGCCTCGCGACCGCGTGCGACATCGTGCTCGCTCACGAGGAGGCGCGCTTCGGCTTCCCCGAGGTGAACGTCGGCTTCGTTCCGGCGATGGTGATGACGATGCTCCGCCGCTCGGTCGGGGAGAAGCGCGCCTTCGAACTGGTCGCCTCCGGGCGCCTGGTCACGGCGCGCGAAGCGCTGGAACTCGGACTCGCCAGCCGCGTGATCCCCGCCGCGGGCTTCGACGCCGATGTCGAGAAGTACATCACCGAGCTCGCGGCACGTTCGCCGGACGCCCTGCGGATCACGAAGCATCTCTTCTACGCCCTCGACACGCGCACCTTCGACGCCGGCATCGCCATCGGGGCGCAGGCCAATGTCGAGGCGCGCGGCACCGCCGGCTTCCGCGAGGGCGTCGCGAAGTTCACCAAGGGGAAGAAGGACGCATGAGCCGCATCGATGCCATCAAGATCGGCCTCCTGCTGACGGCGATCATCGTCTGGTTCACGGGCAACAGGCTCCAGAGCCGCGCGCTCATGACCGCCGCGCTCTCCCTCATGGTGATCGCCTTCGCGCTCCGCTTCTTCAAGACGCGCCCGCCGGGAGCGCCCTCGTCGTGACGGGCCACCGGGTACCGGAGCTGCTCGCTCCCGCCGGTTCGCTCGATGCCGTCCGGGCCGCCGTCGCCAATGGAGCGGACGCCGTGTACCTGGGCGCTGAGCGCTTCAACGCGCGCGACGAAGGGGCGCAGCTCACCCTCGACGAGGTGGGGGCCGCCTGCCGGATAGCGCATGAGCGCGGCGCGAGGATCTATCTCACGCTCAATACGCTCCTCAAGCCGGCGGAGCTCGAGGACGCGCTCGATCTCCTCGGGGAGTGCATCGACCGCGGCGTCGACGCCGCGCTCGTCCAGGACATTGGGGCGGTGCGCCTGATCCAGCGGGTCTATCCCGGCTTCGCGATCCACGGGTCCACGCAGATGGCGGTGCACGACGCGAGCGGCGCGGCCTTCGCGAGGGCGCTCGGCGTGCAGCGCGTCGTCCTCGCGCGCGAGAACACGCTCGATGATGTGCGGTCGATCCACGTCGAGGTCCCGGACCTCGAGCTCGAGACCTTCGTCCACGGCGCGCTCTGCATCTCATACTCGGGGCAGTGCTTCATGTCGGGGATGATCTCCGAGCGGAGCGCCAACCGCGGCTCCTGCGCCCAGTCGTGCCGGAAGGGCTACGCGCTCCGCGACACGCGCACGGGGGCGATGCTCGACGAAGGGTTCCTCATCTCGGCGAAGGACCTGGGCGCCGCCGAACATCTCGCCGAGCTCGCCGAGATCGGCGTGAGCACCCTGAAGATCGAGGGACGCAAGAAGAAGCCCGAGTACGTCGCCACGGTGACGCGCAGCTACCGGGATCTCCTCCAGCGCGTGTCGCGCGGCGAGAGCGTGCTCCCCGCCGCGTCGGACCACCCGGACCTCGTCCAGATCTTCAGCCGCGGCTTCACCGGCGGCATGTTCGCCGGCCGCGCCGGCCGCGATTACATCACGCGCCTCCAGCCGGACAACCGTGGCGTGCTCCTCGGCACCGTGACGACGTCGGGGGAGGGGGAGCTGATCGTCGAGGTCTCGTCTCCGGTCGTCCCCGGCGACGGACTGGGCTTCGAGCCCCCGGAGGGCGCGAGCGGACGCTCGGTCGGCTTCTCCGTCGCGCGGGTCCGTACGATCGAACTGAAGAACGGCGTGACGCGCCAGGCGATCCCGGCGAAGGAGCGCGTCCCCGCGGGCTGGGCGGTCTACCGGACCTCGCAGCCGGCACTGACCGAGCGCGCCCGCGCGAGCTATGCCGGCGTCGCGGTCCCCTCGGGGCGCGTCACGCGCCTCGATGCGCGCGTCATCGGGAACGCCGGCGCGCCGTTGACGGTGCTCTTCACCGCGGGCGAGGACGTCATCAAGACGCAGAGCGCCGTCACGCTCGCCCCGGCGTCGAAGCGCGCGCTCGATACGGCACAGCTGCGTGAGCAGTTGGGCCGGCTCGGCGGATCGCGCTACGTGCTCGGCACCGTCGATGACAGCGCGCTCTCGGCGGGGCTGTTCCTTCCCGTCTCCGAGCTCAATGCGCTCCGCCAGGAGGCGGTCGCCCGGCTCGACGAACTGCACGGCGGCGCCGAGGAGTCCCGGCACGCTGACCGGAGGTCGCGGATCGCGCAGGCCGTCTCATCGCTCGAGGCGCCGGCGGTGCCGGCGGCCACGGGATTCGCGCTCATCGCCGAGGTGTTCACGGTGGAGGAGGCTCGCATCGCCGCCGACGCGGGCGCCACGGAGATCGTCTTCGATCCCTTCATCCGCCACCCGGTGCCCGCGGCGCGGAAGGTCTCGTCGCTCGCCGAGGAGCTCAAGGAGCGCGGGATCGCGCTGCGGCTCCGTCTGCCGAGCATCGTGCGCCCCGAGGAACGCGACTCGCTCACGAAGTGGCTCGCGCTCGACCTTCCGGTGCTGACGGGGCACGCCGGCTATGCGGTGGAGCTCGCCGGCGCGGGACGCGATGCCGCCGCCGACTACGCGGTGAACGTCTTCAACCAGCACACCGCCGCCGAGTTCTTCCGGCGCGGCGTGAAGCGGCTCGCGCTCTCGATCGAGCTCACCACGGAGGAGATCGCCGCCGTCGTGGCGCCCTGGCAGGGGGCGGGATTCGACGTGATCGCGTACGGCCGCCCGGAGGGGATGACGATCGAGCATTGCGTGCTGTCGGCCGCCTTCGATCGCGTCGCGACCACCTGCCGCGATCTCTGCGTCCAGAAACATCCCGAGGTGGAGCTCACCGATCCCGCCGGCTACACCTTCCCGGTGGCGACCGATGCGCATTGCCGGAACCGGTTGCTCCATTCGCGGCCGGTGGAGGCGTCGGAGTTCCTGCCGAAGCTCTGGCGGAGCGGGATCCGCTCGTACCGTCTGCTCTTCAACGTGCACGGCGATCCGGTGGCCGAGATCGTCGCGCGGTGGCGCTCCTCGCTCGAGGCGCTCACCGCCGGACGCTCCCCCGAGCTGGCCGCGATCCGGTCGCTGGTGGGCGGCGAGTTCACGCGCGGCCATTTCGTCCGCGCGGTCTGACGTGCCGGCGCCGCACGGATCGATGCCGCACTCCGGCGCGCCGTCGCACACCGTAGGGTCATGATGGCCGCTCCCACCCTCGCGGATGCGCGCGCCCTGCTGCGCGACCGGATCGGCTTCGCCGACTTCCGGCCGGGGCAGGAGCGCGCGATCGCCTCGGTACTCGCCGGCCAGGATACGCTCGTGGTGCTCCCCACCGGCGGCGGGAAGTCGCTCTGCTACCAGGTACCGGCGCTGCTGCTGCCGAAGTTGACGGTCGTCGTCTCCCCGCTGATCTCGCTCATGAAGGATCAGGTGGACGCGCTCACCGCGCGCGGTCTGCCGGCGGCCTTCCTGAACTCCACGCTCACCGCGAATGAGATCGCCGACCGGCTCGCCCGCGCGGAGCGCGGCGAGCTCAAGATGCTCTATGTGGCCCCCGAGCGCTTCGATTTCGGCCGCACCCTCGAGCGCATCGCGGCGATCGGCGTCTCCCTCCTCGCGGTGGACGAAGCGCACTGCGTGAGCGAGTGGGGGCATGACTTCCGCCCGAGCTATCTCCGCGTGAAGCAGGTGCGCGAGCACCTGGGGAATCCGCCGACGATCGCCCTCACGGCGACGGCCACCCCCGAGGTCCGGAAGGACGTCGTGCGCCAGCTCGGGCTCAAGACGCCGGAGGTCATCGTCACCGGCTTCGACCGCGCGAACCTGAGCTATCACGTGGTGCGCACGCGCACCGAGCACGACAAGGACTTCGCCCTCGTGCGCGCGCTCAAGGAGTTCCCGGGGCAGGCGATCGTGTACGCGAGCACCCGGCGGGCCGTCGAGCGCGTCACCGGCGTGCTCGAGAAGGCGAAGATCCGTGCCTACGCCTATCACGCGGGGCTCGACGACGATCACCGTCACATGGTACAGGACGCGTTCATGCGCGAGGACGTGCGCGCCATCGTCGCCACCAACGCCTTCGGCATGGGGATCGACAAGGCGAACGTGCGCCTCGTGATCCATCACGCCATGCCCGGCACGCTCGAGGCGTACTACCAGGAAGCGGGCCGCGCCGGCCGCGACGGGCTCCCTTCCGCCTGCGTCCTCCTGCACGCCTTCCAGGACCGCTTCACGCACGAGTTCTTCATCAAGAGCGCGTATCCCGACCGCGACACCGTGGCGAGAGTGCACGCCGCGCTCGTGAAGGCCGCCGACGACGCCGGCATCGCCCGCGTCTCCGCCGCCGACCTGGCGGCACGCAGCCGCGGCAAGGTGAAGGATCGCGAAGCCGAATCGTCGCTCCGCATCCTCGCCGACGCCGGCGCCGTGATCGCGGAGAATGCGAGCGCGCTCCGCGTCACGGTGCGGCTGCTGGCGAGCCCCGAGCGCATCCGCGCCGAACTCGGCCCGGGGCACGAGGCGGAGCTCGAGCTGCTCCGCGCCCTCTGGCGCGTCGCGGGCACGCGCCTCGAGCAGGGCGCGGTGATCGACCCCGATGGCCTCCCTCCCGGCTTCGGCGGCTCGAGCGGCGTGCCGTCGCTCCTCGAGGCGCTGCAGTCCCGGCAGTTCCTGGTGTGGGAGCGCACCGGCGGCGGCCTCCGTCTCGTCGACCCGCGCGCGCCGCTCGCTCACTTCAAGATCGACTGGGCCGCGATCGACCGGCGCCGCAAGGCGGAGACCGACAAGCTCGACGCCGTCCAGCGCTATGCGTACACGGACCGCTGCCGGCGCGGATCCATCATGCGCTACTTCGGGGATCCCGAGGCGCGCGACCAGTGCACCGGCTGCGACAACTGCCTCGGCACCCACCGCAAGGAGGCCGACCAAGAGCTCAAGCGCGTGCCGGCGCGGGAGCCGCGGCGCCCGCGCGCCGTGAAGGGAGAGCGCCCCAAGCGGGAGATCCGCGCGACGGTCCAGTCGGACGATGTCGACGCCGGTGCCGCCGACCCGGCGCTCGTCGGCGCCCTCCGCCGCCTCCGCGTGACCATTGCGAAGGAAGAGCACGTCCCGGCATATGTGGTCTTCCCCGACCGCACGCTGGTGGAACTCGCGGTGCGCCGCCCCCGTTCCATGGACGCGCTCGGCGCGGTCCACGGGGTCGGGCCGGCACGGCTGGAACGATACGGCGAGCGCTTGCTCGCCGTCCTGAAGGATGACAACGGTACCGAGGCCGCCTGACGATGCCCGAATCCCCGTTCCTCTCCGAACAGCACGCCGCCGTCCGCGAGGCCGTGCGCGAGTTCGCCGCCGCCGAAGTCCTGCCCATCGCCGCGAAGGCGGACGCCGAGTCCAGGTTCCCCTGGGACACCGTCAAGCGGATGGGCGAGCTCGGCTTCCTCGGCGTCCCGTGGGAGGAAGGGCTCGGCGGCGCCGGCCTCGACTACATCAGCTACATCATCACGATCGAGGAGATGGCGAAGGTCGATGCCTCGCATGCGATCACGATCTCCGCGCACACCACCCTCGGCACCTCGCCGATCGTGAACTTCGGCACCGACGCACAGCGCAAGCGCTATGTCCCGCTGCTCGCGGCGGGGAAGGTGATCGGCGGCTTCGGCCTCACCGAGGAGACCGCGGGAAGCGACGCCGGCGGGACGCGGACGGTGGCCGTGCGGAAGGGCGATCACTATGTGCTCAACGGCACGAAGCGCTTCATCACGCACGGGAGCATCGGCGAGATCTTCGTCGTCACCGCGGTCACCGACAAGTCCAAGGGCCGTCACGGCATCTCGTCCTTCATCCTCACCAAGCACACGAGCGAGATGGAGCGCGCGAAGGCCGCCGGCATCGGCCACGAGGCATCGCTCCCGGCCATGAAGGGCTTCAGTGCCGGCCGGAAGGAGGACAAGCTCGGTTGGCGCGCGTCGGACACTGCCGAGTTGATCTTCCAGGACGTCGAGGTGCCGGCGGAGAACCTCCTGGGCGAAGAGGGGCAGGGGTTCATCAACTTCATGCAGACGCTCGATTCGGGACGCATCGGGATCGCGGCGCTCTCGCTGGGGATCGCCGAGGGGGCCTTCGACCTCGCCCTCCGGTATTCCACGCAGCGGAAGCAGTTCGGCCACCCGATCTCGGAGTTCCAGGCGATCCAGTTCCAGCTCGCCGACCTCGCGACGGAGATCGAAGCGGGGCGGCATCTGGTGTTCAATGCCGCGCGGATGGCCCAGGCGGGGCGTCCGTACGGCCCGCAGGCGGCGATGGCGAAGCTCTTCTGCTCCGAGCTGGCGATGCGCGCCACCCACCGGGCGGTGCAGGTGCACGGCGGCTATGGCTACACGCGCGACTTCCCGGTGGAGCGCATGATGCGCGACGCCAAGATCTGCGAGATCGGAGAGGGGACGAGCGAGATCCAGCGTCTCGTCATCGCCCGCCACCTGCTCAAGGGGCTGCGCGACTAGCGCCCGGACGCCGTCCGCCCCTATACTTCTCGTCGTAGAGACACACCGACTTCGAAGCTCTTTGCGCCAGGACCGCCGCGCGGCTCGCGGCGGCCGGGCGCATGCCTGACCCGGGGGCGTTCGCGCCCCCGACGCGGATCCGTTCCAAGGTTGGCTTCCGATCGCACGCTGTTCCGAGTCACCTCCCGCCCCGCCATGGGTGCGCGTGAGGCGGCAACAGGGTGGATGATCCAAGGCGGCGCCGAGGCGCCGCCGGCCGGCGAAGGGATGGAACGCGCCACCATGATGTCATAGACCGCCCCCGGGCACGCGCCGAGCCGCCGCGCGCCACAGGGAGCGCCGGGTTGCATGAAACGAGAGATCCTGATCAATGCCGGCGCGCGTGAGACGCGCGTGGCGATGCTGGAAGATGGACAGCTGGTGGAACTGATGATGGACCGCCCCGACAACCGCCGCATGGTCGGGGACATCTTCCTCGGCAAGGTCGACGCGGTGCTGCCGGGGATCCAGGCCGCCTTCGTCGAGATCGGCACCGAGAAGAGCGCCTTCCTCCACGCGTCGGATCTCGTCTTCCCCGAGGACGAGGAGAAGGACGACGACGACGCCCCCGCCGGCGAATCCGCCAATGGCGACGAGGCGGAAGAGGAAGAAGAGGAGGAGGTCGGGCGCCGCAACCGCCGCGCGAAGGCCCCGCCGATCCAGGACCAACTGAAGCGCGGCCAGGAGATCCTCGTTCAGGTCTCCAAGGAGCCGATCTCCACGAAGGGCCCGCGCGTCACCGCGCAGGTCTCTCTCGCCGGCCGCTTCCTCGTGTTCATGCCCTTCGCGTCGCGCGTCGGCGTCAGCCGGAAGATCGGCGAGCGCGCCGAGCGGCAGCGGCTGCGGGGGCTGGTGCAGGCGGTCCTCCCGGAGGATTCGGGGGGCGTGATCGTCCGGACCGTGGGCGAGGACGTCACCCAGGAGACCTTCCGCCGCGAACTGGACTCCCTGCAGAGCCAGTGGAAGAAGATCAAGCGGAAGACGCACTTCCAGAAGGCGCCCTCCCTCGTGCACCGCGAGACGTCGTTGACCCGCGGGCTGATCCGCGATGTGTTCAGCGCGAAGGTGGACGGATTGCAGGTGGACTCGAAGCAGGTCTACAACGAGATCGTCGAGTACCTGAAGGCGATCGCCCCGGAGCTGATCGAGCGTGTGCAGCTGTACGAGGACAAGGTGCCGCTCTTCGACAAGTACGGCGTGGAGTCGGAGATCCGCGACCTCTTCAAGCGCCGCTGCGACCTCCCGTCGGGGGGCTACCTGATCATCGAGCAGACCGAGGCGCTCGTCTCGGTGGACGTGAATTCCGGGCGGTATACGGGGAAGCGCGACCCCGAGAAGACGATCCTGCGCACGAACACCGAGGCGGCGAAGGAGGTCGCGCGGCAGCTTCGCCTGCGCGACATCGGCGGCATCATCGTCTGCGACTTCATCGACATGGAGACGCGGCAGAACCGGGAGAAGGTGCTGCAGGAGCTGCGCACCCACCTCTCCCGCGACCGCGCGCGGACGAAGGCCTTCGCGGTGAGCGAACTGGGGTTGATCGAGATGACGCGCCAGCGCGTGCGCGCCGGGCACTACCACAGCATGACGGAGCCCTGCGCGGTCTGCGCCGGCACGGGGCGGGTCTTCAGCCCCGAGAGCACGGTGCGGCGGTTGGAGCGCTCGGTCCGGCGAATGGCTTCAGAGGGGAAGAAGGAGAGCGTGATCGTGAAGCTGCACCCCGACGTGGCGCTGTATATCCTCGAGAACGAGCACGACTTCGCCCGGAAGCTGGAAAAGGCCCTGAGCCTCCCCCTGGACCTCCGGGACGACCCTCTGCTGAAGCCGGACGAGTT
>Ga0315271_10000638_pt1 | contig 19906 bp, 18 predicted proteins | sample C3_top_MG_FD_204664 | JGI IMG/M metagenome (GOLD analysis project Ga0315271, IMG submission 204664) | Sediment microbial communities from Yellowstone Lake, YNP, Wyoming, USA - C3_top | ecosystem: Environmental > Aquatic > Freshwater > Lake > Sediment | place: USA: Wyoming | collected 2017-08-01
CCTGAGTTGACCCTGCGGATCGTAGGCGCGTGCGACGGCCGTGTCCCGGCGGTTTCGCGCCCGCTCGCGCCGGGTCGGCGGACTCGCATCGCTCGACGGGTCTTCGCCGCGGCTCGCACCAGACCGGTCGGTCCGGCCCCGCTAGTTGCCGCCAGCGACCGCATGGTGCGCTCGCGGCCTCCATGACTCGCCGCGGTTGCGCGCGTCGGACCCAGGGCGCTGCGGCTCCGCGCCCATCCCCCGAACTCTCCCGGGCACCCGGGACACCGCCCCCATGCGCTCGGGACGCGGCGAGTCGTACACCAACGGTGCACCGCGGAACGACCCGTGGGGCGCCGCAGGAGACGAGGAGATCACCGTGACCAGCAACGTCAGCCTTCGCGAGACCGGCGAGCCGGCCCCGACCCGGCTGGCGCCGGTGTGGGACGCCGGGATCGCCTATGACGCCTATCGCGGTCGCCTCTTCGCTAGCGTCGTCCGCTCGACGCGCGACGCGGAACTCGCGGAGGACATCGTCGCCGACGCGTTCCTCGAGCTCGTCCGGGCCGGGCAGCGCGGCGACCTCCCGGAGAACGAGCTCGCGTGGCTCCACCGAGTGGCGGCCAACCGGGTCATCGACTGGTCGCGCAAGCGCGCCCGGTGGGCCGGCCACGTGCCGCCGTCCGAGGACACCGAGGAGGCGCCCGAGACGGCGGTCCTGCGCCACGAGGCGCACCGCGAGCTGCACGCCGTGCTCAACGAGCTCCCGGGCGACACGCGCCGCGCGCTCCTGCTCGAGGGCGAGGGCTACCAGCCCGCCGAGATTGCACAGCTGATCGGCAGGACGGGCCAGGCAACGCGCACACTGCTCTGCAGGGCGCGTCGGCGCGTCCGCGAACGACTCGTGCTCCAGCCCGTCTGAGTTCTCGTGGGGAGAGAGGGAGTTCGACCGTGGGTGCCGAGATGACCGCCACCACGCTGCCGGCCGAGGGCTGGCGCCCAACCGTCCGCTTGTCGAGCGGCTCGCTGATCCGCGTGAGCCTCTACTGGCTCGGCCTGTCGGCCGTGTTCATCGGGCTCAACCAGATCCTCACCGGCCGCATGGAGGCCGGGCTCCTGGGCCCCGACGCCAAGCGCGAGGTGGGCACGACCCTGTTCCGCCTGACCGTCGCGGGCTCGGTGATCGCCGCCATCGTCCAGCCCACCGTGGGCACGCTCTCGGACTACACGGTCTCGCGCTGGGGCCGCCGCAAGCCGTACATCGTGATCGGCTCGGCACTCGATCTGGTGTTCCTCGCCGGCATCGCATTCTCCAACAGCCTGCTCGCGATCGCCGCGTTCATCCTGATGCTCCAGGTCAGCGCGAACCTTGCCCAGGGCCCATTCCAGGGCTACATCCCGGACCTCATCCCGAACGAGCAGACCGGCACCGCGTCCTCGCTCGTGGGCCTGTTCTCCGTGCTCGGCAACGTCAGCGGCTTCGCCATCGCCGCCGCGGCCATCGCCACGGGCTCGTTCGCGCTGGGCACGGTCGCCCTGGGCGTCCTCGAGTTCTCAATGATGTTCTCGGTCGTGTTGCGGGTTCCCGCCGGCCCGCCGGCCCGCGACCGCGGTGGCCGCTCCTGGCCCTCGATCGCCCGCGAGGCTTGGGGCGCCGACATCCTGCGCGAGCGCAACTTCGTCCTGATCGTCATCTCGCGCCTGCTCATCCTCATGGGCGGCACGATGCTGATCAACTTCTCGACGCTGTTCCTGATCCGCACGTTCGGCATCGCCCAGCGCGACACCTTCGGGCCCAACATGGAGATCCTGGCCGCGGTGATCCTCGGCAACCTGATTGCTGTCATCCCCGCCGGCAAGATCGGCGACCGGATCGGCCGCAAGCCCGTGGTCTGGGCCGCGTGCCTCATGGCGGCGACCGGCATGGCCCTGTGCGCCACGGCGTCGGGGACCCCCGGCACGCTGCCGATCCAGGCGGTCATCGGCGCCGGGCTGTTCGGCACCGGCCTCGGCTCGTTCCTCTCGGTGGACTGGGCGCTGCTCACGAGCGTGGTGCCGGGCGCCTCGGGCGGCCGGTACATGGGCATCAGCAACGTGGCCACTGCGATGGCCGGCGTCCTGGGCATCGCCACCGGCGGTCCGCTCCTCGACGCGATGGACGCAATCGGCCTCGGCAACGGCCCCCGTGCCGCCTTCAGCCTCGCGGTCGTCTACCTCGTCCTGGGCATGCTGCCGCTGATCTGGGTGCGCGAGCCGCGACGGCCGCGGCAGGGGGTCACGACGGAGGCGACGGCGGCAGCGGCTGCCTGAGACCTGCCCGAAACCAAGCTGGGAGACCGCCATGGTTGACCTTGCCATCCTCGCCCGGATCGAGACATGGGTGGCGGACGGGCTCATCGACGAGCTCACCGCCGCCCGCCTCCGCGCAGCGGAGTCCGCTCGGGCCGACGCACCGATCATCCGGACCGCCCCGTCGCCGGTCGCCGGCGCCACCAGCTTCACCGCGGTCTTCGGGCCCGGCCTCGCCATCGTCGAGATGTTCGGCTACCTCGGCGCGGCGTTCCTGCTGGCCGCATGGCACACGTTCGTCCTGACCGGGGCCAGCGACGAAGGCCGGGCAGCCCGCCAGGTCTTCGACACGCTGATGCCCGCCATCGTCTTCACGCTGCTGGGCCTCTGGCTCGGCCGCGGGTCAGCGAGGCTCGGTCGGGCGGCCGGTGTCGCGTTCGCGGTCGCGACGTTCCACATTGGCGCCGCGGTCTGGCTCGCGATCGACGCCTTTGCCCCGCGAGCCGAGCGAGAGCTCGTCCTCATCGTCGCCTGCGGTGCCACCGCCATGGCTGCGGTCGCCTTCCGGCGCCAGCACCCGGCGCTCCTGACGCAGGCGAGCCTCATTGCCGCGCTCTGGGCGCTCGCAGCGTCGATCGTGGCATACGCGCAGCACGCGTTCCTATCGCCCGCCGTGCCGACGGGGGACACCTATGGGCAACCGCTGCATGACCCGGCGGTCATGGCCCTCGCCGCCATCGCGACAGCGGCCGCCTGGATCCTCGTGGCGGTCGGGGTCGGCGTGATCGGTCTCGGCGAGGCGCACGCCGCTCGCCGCGCTCGGGACGAGGAGGCGGCCGCCGCCGCACGCCGCCGTGCTGCGATCACGCGTCTCGGGGCCGGGATGATCGCGGTGATCGGCGTGTCGACCGGGGTGTGGCTCCAGAACGGCTGGAACGAGCACGGATCGATCCGGGCGGTGCCCGCGTTCGCCGGCGACGGCGTGCTGATCGTGGTGTCGCTGGCGCTCGTCTGGCTGGCGATCCGGGGCAGGAGCATCTACCTCTACCCGGCGGCACTGGGACTCGTGATCGCCCTGACGGACCTCAACGCACAGTACGTGGCACCCGAGGCAGGGGCTGCGCTGGCGCTGCTGCTCGAGGGGCTGATCCTGCTGGGCGTCGGCTTCGCCGCTGATCGCTTGCGGCGGCGCATGGCGCATGCGGGGCATGCGGAGCCCTCGGCCCCACCGCTGCCGCCACCGCCTGCGGGCTGACGTGGCCGGGTGCGTTGCCGGCGGGCACGATCACGACCGCCCCGAGACGAAGACGAGGCCCCGGCGCGGTGCCGGGGCCTCGGTGCGTGGTGCGATGGCGCCGTCGGCCGCAGTCCTTCGGCGCCGCGTGGGTGGGTCCTGCGTGGTGCTTGGGCCCGGCGTCAGGCCCCTTCGCCCGACGACTTCAAGCCGGGCGACGATTGCGTGTGCGGCAGCGAGCCTGGGGCCCACGGCGTCCCGAGCATCGGCAGGACGTAGCGGTCGAGCCCGTAGTAGCCCGCGACCTTCCAGGCGACCATCACGCCCACAGCGAGCGCGAACATGATCGGGTTGGTCGATGCCGTGCCCGCGAGCAGGTACGACATGTTCATGAAGCTGCCGAAGAACGCGGCGAAGCCGGTCATCAGCCCGAGGATCAGGCCGATGCCCACCGCGATCTCGCCGAACACGATCAGCGGCCCGAACCATGAGTAGTGGCCGCCGTTGAGCAGGAATGAGAGGAAGTCGCGGTACCAGTCGTAGGTGATGGGGCCCTTGCCGGTGTCGGTCACCGCGATCGCCGCGGTCCAGTAGCCCTTGAGGGCGGCGCCCCCGTCGAGCCACCCGGGAGCGCTCATCTTGTGCAGGCCGGCCTCGAGCCAGGTAAAGCCGAGGAACAGGCGGATCGGCAGCCACACGAGGCCCGCCCGCGAGTTGCTGAACAGGAACCGCGTGAACGCGGGGCCCTCGATCTCAACGGAGCCCGACTTGGGGTCACGCCGGGCGTCGACATAGAGCGTGATGACGAGCACGATCGCGAGGATCCAGAACGCCGGGGTCACGATGCCGGATAGGCCGTCCGGGACGCTGACCCATGGGTTGACCATCCAGACGAGCAGGATGGTCGCGACGGCGCCGACGACGGCCGCCAACGAGCGAGTTTGGGACATGGTGCCCTCCCCGTCCCATGGCCGAACAGCGCCCGAGCCGGTGGGACGCTCCCGGCGAGGGCGATCACGGCCGCGGGTGAGACCCGCGCGCTGCCGTGCTGGACTGTTGTAGACCGTCGGCGGTGGCACGGCAACCGTTGGCGACGCGGGTATGGGTAAATCCCGGCGATTCTCTCGAGGTTGCCGGAGATCCTCGGCGGGGCGGTTGGCTCGGCTCAGGCGGCCGTGGGCTTGGACCCCGTGAAGCCGATCACGAACTTCATGCACCTGTGCCCGAAGTCGGCCTTCTCGCCGAACATCAGTGGGCAGGCGCCGGCGATCACGGTCAGCCCGGCATCGCGGCCGGCCTTCGTCGCGGCGTCGTCCACGCTCCCGCCACCGAACGAGCGGTGCATCCAGACCCGTTTGACGCCCAGGGCCACGCACTGGCTCACCACGTCACCAGTCGCGGACGGGTTGGTGGCGATCACCACGGCGTCCACGCCACCCGGGATGTCGGCCAGCGTGTGGAAGCACGGGTCGCCCTCGACCGTGTCCGCGTTCGGGTTGACCGCGAACACCTCGTAGCCGCGCTTCCGCAGCGTGGTGTAGACGTAGTTGCCCCCGTGTCCCGCGGCCTTGCGCGAGACCCCCGCGACGGCGATGCGCCGCTGGGCGAGGAAGTCGGCCGCGGCCTCGGCGACAGTGCCCATTCGATCGAACCCTCCCGGCGGCCCGTGCCGCCTGCGTGGCGACCAAGGTACGGAACCGGCCCCGTCGGTGGACAGGGCCGGTGGTCGCGCGGTGCGGGCAGATGGACCGGGCCGCCAATACCAGAACCGGGCGGTGCAGCCGGTGCTGCACCGCCCGGTAGGGACCTTGATCGCTGCTGTGCCGTGCTCGGTGAGGACGAGGACGAGCCCCCCAAGCCCTCAGTCGGCCAGCGCGATCCCGGGGACGAGCTCGCCGCGCCGGCGATGCGCGACCTCGAGGCTGATCTCGACGGCCTCGCGCGTGGCGGGCGTCGAGGCCGGGAGACGGAGCGAGAACAGCAGGCCCAGCGTGATGAACCCGGCGGCCGCGAAGCCGGCGGTTCGCGCCGCGCCGGTGAACGCCTGCTCGATGGCCGGGACGACCGCGGCCGCCTGAGGATCGTTGCGCAGCTCGATCAGCGCCTGGCCGTCGGAGGCCTCGATGACCTTGACGATCTGGTCGACGGACGCTGCGGGGATGCCGGGGATCGCCTCGAGCTGGATGCGGGTGCCCGTGTTGAGCCCGACGAGCAGGATCGTGCCGATGAGCGCCGCGCCGATCGCGGTGCCGATCTGGCGCATCGTGGAGTTCGCGCCCGAGGCCAGGCCCGACTTGGCCGGCTCGATCTCGGACAGGACGACGTTCGCGAGCTGCGCGGTGGCAAAGCCGACGCCGATCCCGTACACGAAGAGCGGGATCGCGAGGACCCACCCTGAGACGCCGGGCGCGAGCAGCAGGGCCGTGCCCAGGACGCCGACCGCCTCGAGCGCCATGCCGATCTGGACCACGCGCCGCGGGGCGTACTTGTGGGCGATGCCGCCAGCGATCGGCGCGGCCACGAAGGAGCCAACGGCGAGGCTGAGGAACACGAGGCCCGTGTCGAACGCGGAGTAGCCGAGCACGCCCTGGAGGAACAGCGGCAGCGCGAACAGCAGGCCGAACTCGCCGAGCGCGACGATAGTGGCTGTCATGTTGCCGAACCGGAAGGACGGGTTCGCCCAGAGGGTGAAGTCGAACAGGATGAACTTGCCTGCGCGCTGGCGGCGGAGTTCGATGAGCGCGAAGGCCACGAGGCTCGCGATGCCGAGGGCGAAGGCGACCGGGATGATCGAGATGCTCGTGAGCGGCCAGGTCCAGCCGGCGATCGTGAAGGCCTTGGACGGCGCCCACCAGCCGTAGCTGTAGCCCTCGATCAGGCCGAAGACGACCGCGACGAGGCCGAAGGTGAGCGTCGCGAAGCCGGGGGCGTCGAAGCCCGCCTTGGCGTGCTCATCGCGGTTCTCGGTCACCCACATGAGCGTGGCAACGAGGGCGATGATCCCGATCGGCAGGTTGACGAAGAACGCCCAGCGCCAGGTCAGGTTTGTGGTGAGCCAGCCACCGACGAGCGGTCCCATGGCGGCCATGCCGCCGATGACCGAGCCGTACACGGCGAACGCGATCGCGCGGTCCTTGCCGCGGAACGTGGCGTTGAGGATGGACTGCGTGGCGGGGGCGATGGCCGCGCCGCCGACGCCCTGGAGGATCCGGGCGGCGATGAGGAGCGGGCCGGTGGGGGCGAGGCCGGCGAGCATCGACGCGCCGGTGAACGTCACCAGGCCGAAGATGTAGAGCCGCTTGCGCCCGAGGATGTCGCCGGTCCGGCCGAGTGTGATGAGCAGCGCGGCGAAGACGAGCGGGTAGACCGAGACGATCCACTCGGCGCCTGACCCATCTAGACCGAGGTCCCGTACGATGGACGGGATGGCCACGTTCACGATGGTGGCGTCGACGATGATCATGGAGATGCCGAGGCTGATGGCCAGAAGGGTCAGCCAGCGTGCTCGACCGAGGTTCACTGGGTACTTCCTTTGCGTAAGGAATTGAATTCGTGACGAATGTATCTGGTAGGGTGCGGCCTGTCAAGGTGGATCCGGCCTCGGCCGCCGCGGCAACGCTGGCTGCCGGCTCGGACCTGCCCGACGTGGCGCACCTGCCGCTCGGCCGGGCGGCGGTCGAGATCAGCAAGCTGCTCGTCGAGGTCCTCCAGGTCGGGCACGTCGGGCGTCGTGGCGGACCGGACGCGGGCACCACACCCGACGTTGAGGCCGGGAGCGTCGAGGCGGTCGCGGGCACCATCCCGGGCCACGCCGGGCCGATCTCGGCGCACGTGATCCGCGCAGCGATCCACATCTACGGGAACGGGCCGCAGACGATCGGCCAGCTGGCGTCGGGACTCAGCGTGTCGCAGGGCTGGGCGAGCCGGCTGGTGGACGAGATGGAGCGCGCGGGCTATGTGGCGCGCGAGCGGGATCCGGGCGACCGGCGGGTCGTGCGCGTGAGCCTCGTCCCGGCGGCCGTCGAGCGGGTGGAGAAGGCGTACCGCTGGCGCGGCGACGCGGTCGAGGCCGCGCTCGAGGGGATGTCGCCCAAGGACCGGGCCGTGATCGCCGCCTTCCTGCGGCGCTTCGTGGACGAGGTCAAGGCCTCGGCCGGCCAGGGCTGAGAGGGGGTCGGGGAATGGGGGGTGCTCCTGGCGCCGGGCGCCTCGCCGTTCGCCTCTGCCGACCCCCGGCCGGCGCCAATGGTCCGCTTGCGCTCGAGGCTGGACCTTGGGTCCAGCGCACGATGTTCCGACGCGGCTTCTGCGTCCGAATCGGTTGAGGACTGGACCTGCAGTCCAACCGGCGACATGAGGAGGTCGACAGCTTGGGCTGGCAGTCCAGTCGTCTGACGCTCGCGCCGGCCGGGCCCCCCGAGGGGCGCACCGGGCCTCAGACGGTTGCGATCTCGGATTCCCCGGCATCCGCGCGGGGTGGGCGGCGCGTGGCTAGCACGGAGCCCGCGATCACCAGCACGAAGCCCACGGCCATCGACGGCGTGAACGGCTCGGCGAGGATCAGGACGCCCAGGGTCGCCGCCACCGCTGGGTTGATGTACGTGATCAGCGTCGCGCGGACAGGCCCGATGGCCGCGATCAGCTCCGCGAACAGCACAAACGCGAGCGCCGTGCAGACGAGGCCCAGGATCGCGATCGAGGCGAGCGCGCCCTGGCTCGGCATCGTGCTCGGCCATTGCAGGATCGCGATCGGCAGGTAGAGCAGCGCGGACATCGCGAGCGACGGGGCCATGACGCCCAGCGACGGCACGCCGACGAGCTTGTGGGCGAGGATCCACGGCCCCACCGCGTACCCGACCACGACCAGCGCGATCGCCCCGATCGCCGCGGCGTTCTCGGCATTGAGGTCGGTGCCCGCGATCGCCGCCACGCCGACCAGCCCGAGCAGCAGCCCGAAGATGCCGGTGCGGCTGACGTGCCGGTCGCGCCCTGTGAGAACCGCGATCACCGTCCCCACGAGCGGGACGCCGGCCACGAGCAGCCCGGCGAGCGAGCTCGTGACGTGCTGTTCCGCCCAGCCGAGGAGGACCCACGGCCCGGCGATCTCGACCGCCGCGAACGCGACGACCCAGCGGAAGTGCGTGACGGTCGGGCGCAGGTCAACGCGGGCGATCGCGATCGGCAGGAGCACGGCCGCCCCGATCGACGTCCGGGCGAACACGAGCACCGGCGGCGACATCTCGGCCACCGCAACGCGGATCAGCAGGTACGGGATGCCCCAGATCACCGCCATCGCGGCGAACAGGGCAAAGGCTCGGCTCATCGGGCGGCGCCGGGGGCGGCGGGGGCGGCGGCGCTTCGGCTCACGACGCGATTGTCGGTCAGGCGGAGGCTGGTGTCAGCGCGAGCCGCTCTGCCCGCCGGTCGCGGCTCGGCCCGACATCACCGCAGCCAGGCGGGCGACCCCTCCTCGAGACCAGGCAGCATCGCGAGGTAGCGCATCACCGGCAGCGACGCGGCGAGGTCCGACGCGATCCGTCGAGGCAGGCCCGGGTCCTGCGTCTCCGCGTCCGTGATCGGGTGCCCGAAGACCACGTCCTTGAGCTTGAGCAGCTCGATGTCCGGGTCCGCCGGGTCGAAGCCGGTCGGCGCCTTCTTGAGGCTCGTCTCCCCGTACACCTTGCCGTACGACTTGGTGAACGCCCTGTCGCCGATCGCTGCGTGCACGCCGTCCCGGTCGTTGACCACGGCGTCGCGCCACGCCGCGAGCCGCGCCGTCGAGGGGTGGTACATCCCGCCGCCCGTGAACGACGCGCCCGGCTCGAGGTGCAGGTACCCGCCGACGCCGCCACCCTCGCCGGTCCACGGGAAGCTCGCGCCGAGGTTGGTCTTGTATGGCGACTTGTCCTTGGAGAACCGCACGTCCCGGTAGATGCGGAACGGCGAGCGCTCGTCCGCGCGCATGGGGATCCCGCGCTTGGTGAACTCCTCGCCGAGCGCCACGCAGAACGCCTCGAGCGGCTCCTTGAGCAGCGCCTCGTACTCAGCCTTGCGCGGCGTGAACCACGAGCGCTCGTTGTTGAGCCCCAGAGCGATGAGGAAGTCGAACGCCTCCTGGCGGAACCCTGTGAAGCCCGACGCCATCCCGACTTCCCTCCTGCGGCTCGTTGCCGGCCGTCGCCAGCGATCAGCGGACGATAGCGCCTGGCGCTCAACCCGCCCTTATGCCGGGCTTGCCCCGATGAGCGCGAGCTCCTCGGGCGTGCCGCCCCGCACGTAGGGCACGACCGCCTCGACCGTCTCGAAGCCGATGGCCTCGTACAGCGGCGCCCCCATCGGCGAGGCCCAGAGGAACGCCCCGCCGCGCGCCCGGACCCGCGACGCTGCGAGCCCGGCCGAGAGCGCTGCCCTCGCCGCGCCACGCCGCCGGTGCCGGGGCGAGGTCATCATCTCCCACACGCCGACGAGCCCATCGCCGAACGTGAGCCACGCGACCGACGCCGCGTCCTCGCCGTCGAACGCCAGCCAGCACTCGATCGACCCGTTTCGCCACTCCGCGAGGCCGAAGACGCGCTCGACGAGGTCAGACGCGGTGCCATGGGCGTCGGCGATGACCCGGGACGCGGCGGCGAGGTCGGCCTCGTCCGCGGCCATGCGCACGGTGAACGGCCCCGGCGCCGCCTGGATCGTGCGGCCCGGGCGCCACATGACGGCCTCCTCTTCGAGCGGGAGGAACCCTGCAGCGACCAGGACGCCGCGTGCCTCCGCCCCGACGGTCGGCGACACTGGCACCACGGCCGGACAACCAGCCGCATCCACCACGGCCACGAGACCCGCCGCGTCGGCTGCGGTCGCCATGCCATGGAGGCCGCACAGGTTGAGGTCGAGGTTCGGCTCGCCCGTGAGGTTGGCGAACGCGTGCTCCGTCCGCCAGCCGACGAATCCAGGGGCGCCGTCGTAGAGGCGGGCACCGTGGGCCGCGAAAGCGCGCCAGAACGTCGACGGATCCATGGTCATCGCGGCCCTCCCGCGCCGTGGGCGAATTCTGGACGACGCGCCCGATTACGCCCTCGGCCGAACGACGCAGCCACGGGCGTGGAATGATGCTCAGCGTGAGCAACCTTCCCGAGCCGCTGAACGGCCTGGTCACCTTCCTCAGCGGCCACGCCGTCAGCCTTGTGCTGATCTCCATCGCGCTGCTGTTCTTCTTCCGTGGCGCCCAGCCGCTGATCCATCGGCTGCTCATTGGCGCGTTCCGGGCGCAGCAGGTCGCGATCGGCGACCAGCCGGTCCACCGCGCCGAGATGGAACGCCGCGTCGCCACGATCGAGGACCTGCTGTCCAAGGCGATCCGCGGGCTGGTGCTCGCTGCGATCATCGCGCTGATCCTGGGCCTGTTCGACCTGTGGTCGCTCGTGGCCGGGCTTGGCGTGGTCATCGCTGCGCTCACGCTGGCCGGCCAGAGCATCATCCTCGACTTCCTCATGGGCATCCTGATCCTCGCCGAGGGCCAGTACTTCAAGGGCGACATCGTGCTGATCAACGGCATCGAGGGGACCGTCGAGGAGGTCACGCTCCGTCGCACGCTGATCCGCGACGTGCGCGGCACCCTGCACATGTTCTCGAACGGCCTCGTCCGAAGCCCGGCCAACCTGACCCGCACGTTCGCGGCCGCGTCCATCGAGATCGACGGCGTCTCGGACGGCGACGTCGAGGCGGTCATCGAGGTGCTCGCCCAGGTCGGGCGGTCGCTGGCCGAGGACGAGAAGCTCGGCCCGCTCCTGCTTGACACGCCCGGCTACTCGGGCACGACACGGCTCACCTCGGCCGGGGCAACGGTGCGCATGACGGGCAAGGTCCGCCCCGAGGCGCGCGCCCAGGTCGAGCAGGAGATGCGCAGGCGTGTCGCCGGGGCGATCGCCGAGCGCGGGCTCAAGCTGATCCGCCCGGGGGGATACCGAGCGCCGTAGGCCCGCGGCCGGCAGAACCGTACGCGGCTCTCAGACGAACCGAAGGGGCGACGCCCACCGTCGTCTGCGTCCCGTCCCGATCTCGTCCCAGGGGAACCTCCGCACGATGACCTCGTCCCAGCAGGCCGGAGGACGCTCGCGCCTCCCCATCGTCATCGGCGTCGCCGTCGTCGCTGTCCTCGTGCTGGGCGCGGCCGGTATCGCCTACATGTTCAGCGGGACCGCGCCGGCCGCAGTCTCCCTCGGGACCTCGTCCCCGGCCACGTCGGCGCCCACAGCTGCGGCGGCGGCATCGGTCGCCGCGTCCCCGTCGGCCGCGTCCCCGTCGGCCGCGTCAGCATCGGCGGCTGCCGCCTCCGCCGCGGCTTCGTCCGGAACTGCGGGCGGCTCGCTCGACGGTTCGTGGAAGGTCGACACGTCGATCGGCTCCTTCTCGGACTTCTCCGGCAGCTTCGTCGGCTACCGCGTCAACGAGAACCTGGCGCAGGTAGGCTCGACGACCGCTGTGGGGCGCACGCCGAAGGTCTCGGGTTCGCTCACGTTCGCGGGCAACGCCATTAGCGCCGTCTCGATCACGGCCGACCTGACCGCGCTTCAGAGCGACCGCTCCATGCGCGACGGCCAGCTCCGCCAGCAGGCGCTCGAGACGGGCCAGTTCCCGACGGCCACATTCGAGCTGACCACGCCGATCCAGCTCCCAGCCGCCCCGACCGACGGCCAGACGTACAGCGTGACCGCGCAGGGCAAGCTGACGCTCCACGGCGTGACCAAGGACGTGTCGATCCCGCTTCAGGCGAAGCTGTCGGGAGGCACCGTGACCGTGGTGGGGTCGCTCAAGATCCAGTTCGCCGACTACTCGATCAACCCGCCGCAGTCGATGCTGGTCGTGTCCGTGGACAGCTTCGGGCTGATGGAGCTCCAGCTGCACTTCACCAAGGGCTAGTCGCGGGGCCGCGCGCTTCGCGCCGACCAGCGCCCAGCCGCGCAGCGGGTCCTCGGACGCGCGCCTCGACGTTCTGCCCGCCTGGCGGGTGACTCGACGGTTCGGAAGCCCAGCCGGGCGCCCAATGCCCCGCTCAACGGCGCACCTGCAGCAGCGCCGGTCCGAGCGCCCGCTCAGCGGGCGGGGCTCAGCGGGCGGGGCTCAGTGTCCGGCCGCCCGCGTCGCGCTTCCCGGCCGATCTCTCTGACTCGTGCGACGGCTCTCGCTGCCTCTTGCGGCCAGCGACTCTACGGTGCGTTCCCCGCACAATGCATACGGCGGACGACCGACCTGTGCGCTCCCGGGCCTGATCGGGCGGTCTCAGCGCACGATCGACGCTCCCAGCGACCCAATCGTGCGACGAGCGCACCGTGCAGTCGCTGGCTGCATGCGTGCACGCAGTCCACCGCCAGAGCGCGGTGCGCCTCGCGCAGTTGACGCCCGGCCTGACGCACCCGACGCTTCGCGGGTGAGACCTGACTCGCCCCTCCCGTGCTCGGCGCCGGCGGACGCCCGGTGAGCGGCTTGCGCGTCATCGCCTGCGCGAGCTTCCGCCGCGACGGGCCGTCCGAGCTCCACGATCTGGCGCGAGCGCTTCGTGCCGGTGACGAGGCCGCGCTCAACGCGGTCGTGGCGATCGTGCTCGTCGGGCTCGCGCGCGAGGCGCCGGAGCTGCTGGCCTCGACCGACGCCGTCCTCGTCCCGATGGCCGGCCACCTCGCGGGCACCGTGTCCGGCTCGGCTGCGCGGCTCGCGGATCGACTGTGCGCAGAGGGCCCAGGCTGGGTCACGGCCCCCGGTCCGGAGCGGCTGGCCGAGGCGCCGCGCGCCATTGACGCCGGGCCTCGCGATCCTGACGCCGAGGCCGCGACCCTCCGCTGGCCCGTCCTCCCCGGCGGTGGGCCCGTCCTCCTGGCTGACGACGTCGTCTATTCCGGCGCCTCGCTCGAGGCCGCCTGGCTCGCTGCGCCGCCCGCGCTTCGGGAGCGCCTGGTCGCGCTCGTCGCCTTCCGCGCCGTGGCCTGAGCGGGGAGCCGGCGGGAGCGAGAACCCGCGACGGACTGGCTGGCGCGTCGCGGTTGACGCGTGACGGGCCGAGCCTCGAAATGGGCCTCCCGAGCACTGTCACGAGGACCGCGCCCATGGTCCCCACCGACCTGAGGTAGATCAGCGCCGTCGTCCAGAGGTGGCGCGCGCCTGGGTCGCGGTCGCGGCAGCGGACTAGCTTGGCTCGCCCGGCTTGGACGCGACGGCGTCTCGAGGCTCGCCCGGCTTCGGGATGCCGAAGGCGGCGCGGTAGGCGCGCACGGCAGCCGTGATGGTGGGGTAGAACGTGTCGCGCTCCGCGAGCCAGTCCATGCCGTAGCCCTTGATCTCCTGCCGAACCGCGTCCTTGAGCTCGGCGAAGGCGAGCTCGATGCCCGCCGCCTCGAGTTCGCCGTGCAGCGCCTCGAGCATGTCGGCGGCCGTGACGTCAACGTCCACGATGGCCTCGGATGCCACGAGGATCCAGCGCGGAGCCGGCTCTCGGCGCGCAACGGCCCGGAGGTCGTCGCGGAACGTTCCGGCGTTGGCGAAGATCAGCGGCCCGCCAAAGCGGTAGATGACCAGCCCCGGCACCTCGACCGAGTCGGGGTACATGCGCACGTCGTGCCAACCGGGCACCCCGGGCACGTCCTCGAGCTCGGTGCGGTAAGGGTCCCACGCCTGACGGAAGACCGCGAGGATCGAGAGCGCCACTGCCACGGCGATGCCCGGCAAGACGCCAAGCAGCGCCACGCCGAGGAAGGCCGCCATCGAGACCGCGAATTGGCCTCGGCGCTGGCGATAGAGGCGGGCGGTCCCGCGAATGTCCGCGAGCGAGAGCGAGGCCACGATCACGACCGCACCGAGCGTCGGCTGGGGCAGCCACTGGAGCAGGCCTGGCAGCAGCACGAGCATGACCGCGATGGACGCGGCGCCGACGAGCCCGGTGAGTTGGGACTTGGCGCCGGCGCGCTCGGCCACCGCGGTTCGCGAGCCGCTGGTGCTGACCGGGAACCCGCCGAACAGACCGGCCGCGAGGTTGGCCACGCCGATGCCCACCATCTCCTGGTTGGCGTGGACTTCCTGCTTGTTGCGCGCGGCGAATGCCGAGGAGGTCGAGATGGTGTCCGCGAGCGATACGATCGCGATGCCGATCGCGCCCGCGGCCAGCGGCGCAAGGTCGCCGAACTCGGGGATGGGCAACGAGAACGGCGGCAGACCGCTGGGCAGCACGCCGACCAGCTTCACGCCGGCGGCCCCGACGTTGAACGCGGCCGCGACCGCCATCGCCGCGACGACCGCGACCAGCACGCCGGGCACGCGCGGCAGCCATCGGCTGAGCACGACCATCAGGACCAGGCTTCCCACGCCGATGCCGACGGCCGCGCCGATCGCCTGCCCGCTCGCCACCCCGTGGACGAATGCCCGCGCCTCGCCGATCAGCCCATCGGCGGTCACCGAGAAGCCGAACAGCTTGGGCAGCTGGCTGACCAGAATCGTGAGCGCGAGGCCGTTCATGTAGCCGATCTGGGTTGGCTTGGAGAGCAGGTCGGCCACGAAGCCCAGGCCGGCACGCGCGCCAACCACCATCACGGCGCCGACCATCAGCGCGAGCACGGACGCGTAGACCACCGCTTTGCCGGGGTCGCCGCCAGCGGCCGTGAGGGGCAGCACCGTCGCAGCGATCATCGAACCGAGGGCCGAGTCAGGGCCCAGGACCAGCACGCGTGATGGGCCGATCGCCGCGTACGCGACCAGGCACAGGATCGAGGTGTACAGGCCGGTGATGGCCGGCAGGCCCGCAAGCTCCGCATAGGCCATGCCTTGCGGCACGAGGAGGCTGGCAAGCACCAGACCGGCCACCACGTCGCGCTGCAGCCAGGCGCGCTGGTAGGTCCTTGCTGCCCGGATGCCCGGGATTGCCTCGAGGCTGGCGATCGTGATCAGGCCCTCCGCCCCCAACCGCCCGTGCGACGAACGCCGTCGCGCGCGGACGTCACCATCATCAGGCTTCGGGCGTGTCGTCCGCTGGGCCACTCGTGCGTCCCCGTACACTCTGGCCATGGCCGACACCGACACCGTTTCCCCCGCCCACGCCGCGAGCGACCCCTCGGTGCCCGGCCCTATCGCGGAGCCGCGCGAGGAGCGCCCGCTCTCGAGGCGCGAGGAACGCCGGTTCGAGCTCGTGGCGACCATCATCCTCGCGGTCGCCACCCTCACGACGGCGTGGAGCGGCTACCAGTCGGTGCGCTGGAATGGCGTCCAAGCCCAGAACTACCTGCAGGCGTCCTCGGCCCGCGTGGAATCGACCAAGGCGTCCACCAGGGCGGGCCAGCTCTCCCTGTACGACTCGCAGAACTTCACGCAGTGGCTCAACGCCTATGCCGTCGGCAACACGCAGCTCGCGACCCTGTTCGAGAAGCGGTTCCGCGCCGAGTTCCGGCCGGCGTTCGACGCGTGGATGGCCACTGACCCGCTCCACAACGCGAACGCCCCCTCGGGCCCCTTGACGATGCCGCAGTACGTGCTCGCTGACTCGCAGCGCGCCACCGACCTCGAGGCCGAGGCGACGGCGCTGTTCAACGAGGGCAACGACGCGAACGAGTGGGGCGACCAGTACGTGCTCAACACGGTGTTCCTCGCGTCGGCGCTGTTCCTCGCGGGGATCAGCGAGCGGTTCTCGTGGCGCGTGCTGCGGGCCGCCGTCCTCATGCTCGCCACGAGCCTCCTCGTGCTCGGCCTGTTCAACGTCATCCGCCTGCCGATCGACTAGGCCCGCCCGATCAGGGCCGCCGAATCGAAACGGCCCGCCGCGGGGCGGGCCGTCGGGCTGGCTCGGGGTTCGCTCAGTCGGGCTTCTTGTAGGCGACGGCCACGCCGCCGACCTTGGCCTCGAGGCTGCGGAGCTGCTCCACCTGAGCGTCCGTCAGGGGCGCCGGGGCGAGGGGCAGGGATGCGGGCATGTCGCGCCGCGGGTCGCCGGGGGCGTACACAACCACGAAGTCGGCGCCGATCGCTCGCTCCGTCTCCTCGACGAGCGCGAGGTGGGCGGCATCGAGCCGCGCCCAGGTCCAGGTCTGTCCGGTCATGGAATCCTCCGTCGAGATGTGGGGCCATCGTACGCCACCCCCGCAACGGGGCCCGATCGCCCGTAGGATCAGGCGGTGGCAATCACCCCGGTCGAGGCGCTCGCGCTGTTGGGTGTCGGCGTGGCTGGCGGGATCGTCAGCATCCTCGTGAGCCTCGCGTCGCTGGTCACGTACCCAGCGCTGCTCGCGATGGGGCTGCCCCCGGTGGCGGCGAACGTGACCAACACCGTCGCGCTCGTGTTCAATGCCGGCGGGGCGGCGATCGGGGCGAAGGGTGAGCTCGAGGGCCAGCGCCCGACGATTGCGCGCCTGGCGATCGTGGCGGCGGCGGGCGGGGCGACGGGCGCGCTGCTCCTGCTCGTGCTGCCGGCGCGCTGGTTCGAGCTCGTGGCGCCCCTGCTCATCGCGGGTGCCTCGTCGCTCATCCTCGTCCAGCCCTGGCTCGCCACACACGCGCGGTTCGCGCCCCAGGGGATCACGCCGGCCACGGCGACCGCCTACTACCTGAGCGCGATCTACACCGGGTACTTCGGGGCGGCGGGCGGGATCATCGCGATCGTCGTGCTGTCGGGGATCATCGACCGGCCGCTCGCCCACGTGAACGCGGCGAAGGCGGTCCTCGCCGGCGTGGCGAACGGCGCGGCGGCGCTCGGGTTCGCGCTCTTCGGCCCGGTGCAATGGGCGTTTGTCGTGCCGCTCGCCGCCGGGCTGTTCATCGGCGGGCTCGTGGGGCCGTGGATCGCCCGTCGCTTGCCGCCGACGCTGTTCCGCGGGCTCATTGGCGTGTGCGGGATCGGCGTTGCGGCCATCCTCGCCTGGCGGACGTACGCAGGGGGCTGAGCAAGGCGCCGAACCGACCCGCAGGGCTCAGCGAGGCCAGGCGAACGTCACGCGCGTGCCGCCGCCATCGGCAGCGCCGACCTCGATCCGCGCACCCGCCTCGGCCGCCTGCAGGCGCATGTCGGCGAGGCCGAAGCCGGTCGTCGGCGCCGAGGGGTCAAAGCCGCGCCCGTCATCGGACACCACGACCCGCACCGCCCCCGCGCCGACGAGGACGCGGATCTCGACCCGCGACGTTCCCGCGTGCCGCACCACGTTCTCCACCGCCAGCTGCGCGACGCGGAACGCCGCCCGCTCGACCGTCCGCGGCGGCCGCGCATCGCCCGACGCCGGGTCGACTTCGACCGACGCCTCGAGCTCGCGACCCTCCTCGGCCCGACCGGCGAGCCACTCGAGCGCCTCGACCAGGCCGAACTCCTCGAGCACCACGTGATGCCGCCCGGCCATCATCGAGCGCACGTCCGACTCGACCGCCCGCAGCCGCGCTCGGACGCCATCGGATGAACCTTCGGCCTCGGCATCGGCTGACGCCTGGGCGAGACCCGGGAGCACGTCGGTGTGCAGGTCAGACGCGAGGCGTCGACGCTCGGCCTGCGCAGATTCAGCCCGGACCCGCGCCTGGGCGGTGATCGCCTCGGCGACCAGCGCGGCGACATACCGCGACGGCGCGAACGGGTCTCCCGCGACCGCCTCCGCCTCGGCCACCGCGGGCACGAGCCGTCGCCGCAGGACCGCGAGCCCCGCGAACACGACCGGCCCGAAGGTGATCGCCGGTGACCAGAGCCCCTCGATCGGGAAGCCCGGTGATGGGGCGAAGACCGCGCTGATCAGGACGGACGCGTCGGCGGCGGCGAGGATCGGCAGTCCGGCGAGCGCGGCAACGGCGAGGGCGAGCGACCGACCGCCGGAGGCGACCCGGCCCGGCACGGCTTCGGCTAGCGCGGACCAGCCGGCCGCCGTGGCGGCGAGCAGGAGCGCCCAGCCGACCAGCGGTGCGTCGGGTGCCAGTGGCCCGGCGGCGAGCGACAGTGACACGGTCAGCGCGGCCCAGGCGGTCGTGAGGCTCCAGCGGATCGAGACGAGCGCAACGAGCAGCCACAGGAGCGGGCCGAGCGCGACGGCGCCGTTGCCGACGGCCATGCTGTGCTCGAGCGTGGCGAGGACGCCAGCCGCCGCGACGAATGCTGCCGCCCAAGCGATGGCCGGGACGTGGGGCGATGCCCCGGTGGGCTCGGCCGGCCGACCGGCGGCGAGGTGCGCGAGCCCCGCCGCTCGCACCGAACCGGCGGCACCAACAAGCCAGACTGCGAGCACGAGGAACCCGCTGCGCCAGATTGCGGACAGGTCGATCGCGTCGGCTGCGACCGCCGGGTAGATCGCGGCCCGATTGGCCGCCCCGGCGAGGGTGAGCAGGACGACGGCGCCGCCGAATGGCCCGACCCACGATCCGAGCATGCGCGGCGGCCCGGCCGCCCAAATCCCAGCGACGAGCGCGGAGGCGGCGAACAGGTCGAAGTAGGCCACGAAGACGGTCACCTGAAGCGCGGTGTGTGCGGTCTGGAAGCCGGGGTCGATCGCGAACTGCGCCACGAGGATCGCCGCCACCTCGTGCGCAGCGACGCCCGCGAGCAGGCACGCGAGCACGAGCAGCGTGAACGCCGCGTCCTCCGAGGCACGCATCAGGCGCCACCCGGCGATCGCGAGGACGATCGACGCCACCAGACTCCCGACCCCCGGCGGCACGGCCAGCGCCATGACCGGCAGCCGGAGCCAGACCGAGGCGGGCGAGGTGAGGAGCACGACGGCGGCCGCGATGACCGCCAGCGCCGTCGCGGCGACCGCGATCGGCTTCGCGAAGTCCTCGAGGCGCCGCCGGGCCATCCCGCTTCAGTCCGGGGCCGGCAGGCCGGGATCGACCCAGCCTTCGCGCAGCGCGAGCACCGCGAGCTCGGTCCGGTTCATTACCGCGTATCGGTTGAACAGGCGGCGCAGGTGGCTCTCGACGGTCTTGAGCGAGAGCGTCAGCGCCTCGGCGATCTCATCGTTGGTCTGCCCGGCAGCGACCAGGCGCAGCAGCTCGATCTCGCGGTCGGTCGGGCGACGGGGAGCGCCCCGCATCGCGCGCAGCGCCGAGGCCGGGAAGGCGGTCCCGCCCGCGGCCACGCGCCGGATCGCGTCGACCACGGTACCCAGCTCGGCCGTCTTGAGCACGTACCCGGCGGCACCTCGCTCGTGCGCCGCGCGGTACAGGGTGGGGTAGTCGAACGAGGAGAGCATCAGGAACCGCGGTCCCCCGTGCTTGCCGAACCGCTCGAGTAGCCGGAGGCCCTCGGCCTCGCCGCCCATCTGGACATCGCAGACCACCACGTCTGGGTTCGTGCGATCGATGGTCGCTGCCGCCTCGTCCGCGGATCGCGCCGCGCCAACGACCCGCAGGCCCACCGCCGCATCCACGGCCCGCCCGACCCCGTCGAGCACCGACGGGTGGTCGTCCACG
>Ga0315271_10000639_pt1 | contig 19892 bp, 19 predicted proteins | sample C3_top_MG_FD_204664 | JGI IMG/M metagenome (GOLD analysis project Ga0315271, IMG submission 204664) | Sediment microbial communities from Yellowstone Lake, YNP, Wyoming, USA - C3_top | ecosystem: Environmental > Aquatic > Freshwater > Lake > Sediment | place: USA: Wyoming | collected 2017-08-01
CCGGGTGAGGATCCTCCGCCTGCTCGCGGCCCGCGAGACCTGCGTCACCGGTGACGTCGTGGCCGAGCGGCCGCTGGCCCAGTCCACGGTGTCGAACATCTGCGCATCCTGCGTGACGCCGGCCTGGTGCAAGGCGAGGTCGAGGGCCAGCGCACCCGGTACTGCCTCAGCAGCAACGGCCTGGCCGCGCTCAAGGCGGGTATCGCGGGACTGTGACCGGCCGGCCGGAGCAGGCCAGCGCAGGTGCTTGCCAGGCTCCATACATCGACTATCGTCGATTTCCGATCAGTTGGCGAGACAACCAACGTGGGGAGACGCCGATGGAGCTCGAGGTGTTCGACCCGGCGATGTGCTGTTCGACCGGGGTGTGCGGGTCCAGCGTCGACCCCGCGCTGGCGACGTTCGCCAGCGACCTGGAGTGGCTGGGGGCACGCGGCGTCGCGGTCCGCCGGCACAACCTGGGGCAGGGAGCCCCACCACACCGAGCTGGCCATCGTCCCCTGGCAGGGCGCCCCCCAGGGTGCCCACGCCCTGGCCACGCTGGTGATCGGCTCCCTGCTCACCCTCGGCTGACCCGACCACCAACCCAGGGACAGCGCAGACCCGCCCAGCATCGCTCGGCCCATCCGTCCGCACATCCGTCTACGCGTCGCCTACCACGTCACCTACCAAGGAGCCCGATGGCCAAGACCGTGATCTTCCTCTTCCACGACGACGAGGACTCCCTCAGCGCCGGCTCTCACGTCGCCGAGCGAGTCCGACAGGTCGCCACCGACCAGGGGCTGGCCCTGGAGGTGTTTTGCTTCGGGCCCGCCCAGCGGGCGCTGACCGAGCCGAGCGACCGGCCGGTCCACGTGGAGTACCGAGAGCAGATGGAAGCTCTCGTCGCGGCCGGTGTCACGGTCGGGGCGTGCCTGAACGCGGCGAACGCCAACGGCACCTTCGAGGAGCTGACCAGGCGCGGGGTCACCTTGGAGTACGCCCGTGATGCCTTCGTTCGCTACGGGCTCGAGGGCGCCACGGTGATCAGCTTTTGAGCGCCAGCGAGCGGCCCGGCCGAAGCGGCAGTCCCGTTGCGGCTGCCGCCGCGCCGGAGGACCCCCGCTCCGAGACCGGCTGGCTTGCCGCAGCCCAAGGGCTGCCCCGCTTCAGCGTGATCGACACGCGCTCCGCACAGGGCCGGCTGGACCCCGAGCCCAAGACCGTGACGGTCGCCGCCCTCGTGCTGTTCCACGGGCACGCCTGCGACGGCCTGCTGCGCGGCGCCTACGCCCTGCGGGCGCTCGGCGACGTCGCATTCCCCGGGCAGCCGTTCGACCGCAGCGACCTGACCGTCGTGTCCAAGAACAGCCCCTGCCTCGGCGACATCGCCGCCTACCTGAGCGGTGGCCGGGCGCGGTTCGGAACCCACCGCCTCGACGACAGCCTCGGGGTCGGTTTCGTGCTGCGGGAAAACAGCACCGGCGCGACCTGGGAGGTCCGCGAGGAGCCCGGCTGGTTCCCGCCGCTGATCTCCGCCTGGGAGGCCGCGCTCCTCGACGACACCCTCGTCGAGCAGGGCCTGCTTGACCCGGCGGACAAGGCCGAGCTGGCGGCGGTCAACGAGGCCATCCAGTGGAACTGGGTCCGCAGTGTTCTGCTGCCCAGTCGACCCGGCGACCACTACCAGGTCCGGGTGCTCGCCGACGCGGTGCTGCCCGACCCGATCTACCAGGCTCGGCGCACCGACGTCGTGAACCGTTCGGTGCCCGCACCCGAGCGTTTCGCCAGCCCGTACGAGGGCAGCCTCGAATCCCCCGCACCCGCCGTGCCCTTCGAGGTGACCTCGCCATGGCGGGAGCGCTACCTGGCCGGTCCGCCCCTGCGGTGACCGCACGTCCAGCGCTAGGGTGCGCCGGGTCGGTTTCCCGGGAGAGAGGAGTCCCCGCTGTGACCCCGCCAACGTTGGACACCATGTTCGTCGTGCTGATCCCGACCCGGACGTCGACGACCTTCACCGGGTTCGGTGAGCAGCCCGCCGGGATCGAACTGCTGTCCGAGGGCGAGTCGGCCCGGCGGGTGGCCCAGCTGGCGTCGGTCGAAGTCGCCCAGTTCGGCCAGGCGTACCTGGACAGCCGCCGGGTCCGGCGCTGGCCCCTCGGGCGGGTGCGCCTGTCCGCAACGCCCAACGGCTCGGCGCCCGACCATGCGGACGTGTACCTGGTGACCCACCTGGCCGGTGCCGCGCTGTGGGAGGCCTGGATCCCGGTCGGCGACCAGCCGCTGGACGCCACCCGTGACATCGCCCGGCTGCTGGCCGACACCGAAGGGGGGCCCGTCGCGGTGCTGCGCGAGCACCTCGCCGGAATCGACCGGGAGCTCTCCGCGGTCCCCGGGCTGGAGGACGCCTTCCCGTTCACAATCCTGAGGACCGCCGCAGCCGACCAGGCCGTCGACGCCCTGGCCAGCGCGCACGGCGCCGATCTGGTCCGCCTCGCCTACCTCGACCACTCCCCCTTCTCGTTCAAGCCTCAGGTCGTCCAGGACGAGCTGCACCGCGACTTCTGCCTGCGCGACGGTGGACTCCAGCTGCTGTCCCAGCGCGGCGCGCTGGACCTGCGGGTCGACGAGGAGATGCCGCGCACCGGAGATGACACGCTCGTCCTGGCCCCCCGCAGCTCGCTGCCCCTGCTGGTCACCATCGAGCTGCTGCTCATGGAACGCAGCGTGCTGCGCCTGTTCCACGAACGGGTCACGACCGCGGCCCCGGAGTCCGTGCAGCACCTGCTGGAGCTCAAGGCCGAGGTCCTCAACGGACTCGAGGAGTACCGAGGCACCGTGGCCGCATCGAACCGCTTCAGCAGCGAGGTCACCAGCTACGGCAAACGCGTGCTCGGCATCGATGACCTGTACGACTTCCTCGCCGAACGCCTCGACGCCATCACCTTCGAGATCACCACCCGCTACCAGCAGACCACCGCCATCTTGCAGTTCTGGCTCACCGTGGTGTTCACCGCCCTCAGCGCAAGCACCCTGGCCGCCACCGTCGCCCTGGTCAGCTACGGCCAGCAGCCGATTCCGGTGGCCGCCTGGGCCGCTGGCGTGGGGATCGTGTTCGCGTCGCTGATCGCACTGCTGCTCCGCGGCCGGCTGCGCTGACCCCCAGCTGCGATCCCGCGACTTGCCTTGCTCCACGCCGAACGGGACCTTGGCCCCCCTGGTGACTCACGTCAAGATGCGCGCGTAGCCCTCTTCGTTGACTCATGAACAGATGCGCGCTTGGTGACGGTGGGGATCTGGGGCTTGGCGTGGGCTGCGGCCTTGCTCGTGGTCAGGGTCAGGAGCTCGGCTGTGAGGGCCTGGATCTGTCGTTGGACGGCGGCGGGGTTCAGGTTGCCGAGGGTGTCTTCCATGATCGTCTTGTCCTGCTCGGTGACCGTCTCGTGCGCCGCGGCGCGTCGATGCGGGGTGGTCGGCCGGTCGTACTTCTTGGTGACCTTCGCACCGTCCCGGACCTTCGAGATGAGCTTCTGCTGGGGCAGGAAGTAGTTCGTCATCAGTGACTGCAGGACCCAGATCTTGTTGAGCAGCAGAAGTTCCGCGGGGGTGTCGTAGCGGTGGTAGCCGACCACCGTGCGGACCACCGCCCAGTTCTTCTGCTCCACGTGCGCGCCGTCGTTGGAGTTCCCAGGACGGGACCGGGTGAAGGTGATCTTCCGCTTCTGGCACCACTCGAGCAGGTGATGGTTGATGAACTCCGAGCCGTTGTCAGAGCCGACCCCAAGGATCGGGAACGGCATGATCTTTGCGATGTCCTCCAGCGCCGCGACGACCCACTTGCGGGCCTTGTTCTGGACCGCGCGGTTCTCCGTCCAGCCCGTCGCGATGTCGGTCACGGTGAGCGTGTAGGCATGCTCCCCCTCGGCGTTGCCGCCCTCATGACCCACCAGGTCGATCTCCACGAACCCGGGGACCGCGCCGTCCCACTGCGCCCAGGTCCGGATCGGGATCTGGCTCTTGAGCAGCGACCCCGGCTTGGTGTGGGAGCGACCCTTCAGGCTCATCGCGGCGCGAGCCGGCGCGAGCCGGCGATCCATCGTCGCCGGGGACATCGCCATCAGCTGCGCGGCGAGCTCATCGCTGATGTCGAGCTCGCCGAACCGCCGCAACGTCTCGACCAGCTCGGCCATGACCGGCGCGAGCCGCTTGCCCGTCGGGGCACCCAGCACCGCCCAGCAGAACCGCAGCGCCACCAGCGCTTCCGGCCCGTAGACCGGCGTCCGGGGCCGCCGCGGCGCCGGCACCAGCGTGGGGCGCAGCGCCGCACCCAGTGCCTTACGGGCATGGCTGCGGTGCCACCCGGTGGTCGCGCACAGCTCGTCAAGGATCTTGCCCTTCTCGGCCTTGCTGGCCCGCCGGTAACGGGACGCATTCGCCTTCGTCACGGCCTTGCGTTGCCCCATCGTCAGTCCCATGTTCAGGACCTACCCGCAGCCCCCATCCAGGCCGGGTAGGCGCGCTCACCACGCGCGCATCCGTAGATGAGTCAACGAACCCCCTACGCGCGCATTTCAGGTGAGTCAACGCGGCCCCTTGCCCCCCTCTCTCCGATACCTCACCCTGGGTTGTGTCTCAGGGAGAACCAAGACAGGTAACACCGATGCCGGGGAGCAGGCTGTCGGTACGGGACGAGGCCAAGCCGTTCGTGCTCCTTGCCGCCATCGTCGTCGGGATCGCTGTCAACCGGCTGCTGCACGGGCAGCTGGCCCACCTGTCGTGGATCGCGAACATCGGCCTGTTCGCCGTCATGTTCGCGGTGATGGCGTTCGTCGAGATCACTGACGTCGCGGTGGCCTTCCGGAAGGTCAAGCCGACCGTGCTTGCCCTGGTGACGAACTTCGTCTTCACTCCGCTGTTCGCCTGGGCGCTGGGGTGGCTGGTGCTGCGTCACTACCCGGACCTGTGGGCAGGCGTGATCCTCTACACGCTTACCCCGTGCATCGGCTGGTACCTGATCTTCACTGACCTGGCACACGGCGACGTGCCGTGGGGCGTGTCCCTGCTGCCGTGGAACCTCGTGCTGCAGATCGTGTTGCTGCCGCTGTACCTGTGGCTGCTGGTCGGCACGGTGGTCCCCACCTCGGCCGGCACCCTGTTCGCCAGTCGCCTCCGACTGTGGCGGTCGTCGGGCGGTCGCGTGTAGCCGGCAGCCCTTTGGCCACCGCAGTCGCAGCGACGACGGCGTCGTAGGCGCGGGTGCTGGTCTTAAGGCCCGCCAGGGTGACGACGAGATCGAAGCACCGCGGTTCGACAACGGCCTGGTGCGGCTACGACGTATGAACGAGCGAGGAACTGCTGAATCGTGCCGCCCGACGGCGCAGGTGTCGGTGTGGGTTGTACGCACGCGGTGGCCGCGGGCCCTGTGCCGCCGCGGCGCCGTAGAAGAGCCGTTTGCCGGCCTCGACGAGTGCCATGTAGGCCACGACCATGCCGGCCAGCGCGAGGAAGAAGCCGACGGGCAACGGTGCGAATCCCAGGGTCGGGCCTAGCGGGGACCCGGGCAGGATGGCGCCCACGGTGACTACGCCTAGCGCGGCCAGCGTCAGAGGCAGGCTCGGATGGCTGCGGAAGAACGGGATTCGTCGGGTCCGGATCGCGAAGATGATCAGGGTCTGGGTAGCGAGCGACTCGACGAACCAGCCGGATCGGAACTGCGCTGGTCCGGAGTGGAAGACCCAGAGCATGACCCCGAAGGTGACGAAGTCGAAGACCGAGCTCAACGGTCCGAAGACGACCATGAAGCGGCGGATGAAGGCGATGTCCCAGTGCGATGGATTGCGTAGCTGGTCCTCGTCGACGTTGTCGGTGGGAATGGCTAGTTGGCTGCTGTCGTAGAGGAGGTTGTTGAGCAGGATCTGGGAGGGCAGCATCGGCAGGAAAGACAGGAACAGGGACGCCCCAGCCGCGGAGAACATGTTCCCGAAGTTGCTGGACGTTCCCATGAGCACGTACTTGATGGTGTTCGCGAAGATGCGCCGGCCCTCGGCGACACCGTCAGCGAGAACGTCGAGGTCCTTCTCGAGCAGGATGACGTCGGCGGCGTCCTTGGCGACATCGGTGGCGGTCTCGACCGAGATGCCGACGTCCGCGGCGTGCAGGGCGAGGGCGTCGTTGACTCCGTCGCCGAGGAACGCGACCCCGCCGCCGCTGATCCGCTGGAGGCGGACTATGCGTGCCTTGTGCTCAGGGCTGACCCGCGCGAACACTGTGGTAGCGGGGATTGCCGCGGCGAGGTGCTCGTCGTCGAGGCCGTCGATGTCGTGCCCGGTCAGGGTTCCACCCGCACTGAGGCCCAGGTCGTGGCAGACCTTAACTGCGACCGCTGCGTTGTCACCGGTCACGACCTTGACGGCGATCCCGAGGGCGGCGAGACGTGCCAGCGCGTGCGCGGCGTCCTGCTTGGGCGGGTCCAGGAAGACGAGGAGGCCCTCAAGGTGCAGGGCGTGCTCGTCGGCATCGGTTGGTGCGCTGGTTGCCGTCACCGACCGGGTCGCCACCGCGACCACTCGGTTGCCAGCGGTGAACTCTGCCTGCAGGGCGGCTCGGGCGGAGTCCGGAACAGAGAGGCAGCGTTCCAAGACCGTCTCCGGAGCGCCCTTTGTCACCTGGGTGAGCACCCCGGCGGTATCTCGGACCAGCACGGAGACCATGCGACGGTCATGGTCGAAGGGCAGCACCCCGAGTCGGGCGTAGCCCGCGACCGCGGATCGCTGCTGGGTGGCGGCCGGGGAGTCCCACAGAGCCTGGTCCAGCGGATTGCCGCCGACCGGCTCGCCGTCCGTCCCCGAGGTCTCCGTGCACACCAGCCCCCAGCGCAGAACCTGCTCCGGCGCCCCGCCGCCGCTGGGGACCGCGCGCATGAAGTCGATGTGCCCTTGGGTCAGCGTGCCGGTCTTGTCGGTGAACAGCACGTCGACGTCGCCGAGGTCCTCGATGCACACCAGTCGCTTGACCAGCACCTTGCGCTGGCTCATCCGCCGAGAACCGGCCGCCAGACTCGTGGACACCACAGCCGGTAGAAGCTGGGGTGTGATGCCGACAGCGATCGCCAAGGAGAACAGCAGGGCGTCAATCAGTGGCTTGCCCAGCGCGACGTTGATCACGAAGATCGACGTGCACAGCACCCCCGCGACGTAGACGAGCAGCATGGAGAACTTGTTCAGCCCGACCTGGAACTCGGTGTCCAGTGGATGCGTGCTCAGACCGGCGGCGATGCGCCCGAACACGGTGCGGGCACCGGTGGCGACCACGACCCCCTGCGCGCTCCCCGCGTGCACGACCGTCCCCATCAGCGCACACCCGTCCAGCTCGGCGAGCGCGGCACCGGGTGCCACGACCCCGGTGGTCTTCTCCACGGGCAGCGATTCCCCGGTGAGCACGGACTCGTCGCACTCCAGGCCCGACACCGTCGTGAGTCGCAGGTCGGCTGCCACGATGTCGCCCAACCTCAGCTCGACCAGGTCGCCGGGGACCAATGCGGCGACGTCGACCGACTGGGGTCTGCCATCGCGGGACACGGTCGTCTCGTGCCGGATCTGCGAGTGGAGGGCCTCGGCGGCCTTCTCGGCCCGGTACTCGTTCATGAAGCCCAGCCCCACTGACGCCGTCACGATCAGGCCGATGATCTTGGCGTCGGTCCCCTCTCCGACGAAGTAGGAGACTGCTGCCGCGAGGACCAGCAGACCTAGCAGTGGGGAACGCAGTTGATGCCACAGCACCGGCCACACTCGGGCGCGGTGCGAGGCCAATGCGTTGGGACCCCACTGCGTCTGCCGCTGGATCACCTGCGCACTGCTCAGGCCGCCCGCGGGCACTCCGAGGCGCCGCAGGATCTCGTCCACGGGTGCGCTGGCTGCGTCGTGGACGCCGATCTGCTCCCCGCCGACGTCGAGCGTGTCGGTAGTCATGAGCCAATCTAATCGCTGATGCGACCCCGGCTGCTGTTCGCGTGACCGGCTTCCCAGCCTGACGTTATCGCGGCCACACCGATTCGATGCTCCGCGGGTCACCGTCCGGGGTGGGTGGCTCGCGTGGGCTGGGGGGAAGGTGGATGCGGTTGCTGCGTGGACGAGCTGCAGCCACCGGGTTGAGGTAGACGTACGCCACCGAGGGCCACTGCCGTCTCAGTCCGGCCGCCGCGGCGTCGATGACGGCCTCCACTTGCGGTACGTCGAGATGGTCGTCGAACACGACGTCGCCGTCCACGATGACGCTTGACGGCCCGACCACGACGCCGAACACGTCGGGGACGGCGACGACACCCGCATGCTCGCCGATGAGGGCACGCATCCGTTCGGTCTGCGACGGCGGGAGGCCTCGCCCGGTGAGCAGCTCACGGTTGGCGCGCAGGAGCACAGCGGAGGTCGCGAGCAGGAGCGTCGCGATGATGGCACTGGCGACGATGTCTGGCCACGGGTCACCCGTCCACACGGCGAACGCCAGGCCGAGCGCGGCTACCAACCCGCCCAGAAGGCCAGCGGAGCTGCTGAGGATGACCGTGGTGACGGCCGGATCGGAACCGCGCCACAGGCGGGTCGCCGGCCGGGTGGTGCGATCCGTGCGCGACTGTCGCCTGAACGGTCGCAGCGCGATCGCGAGGGCCACCGCGTCCAGGGCGATCACGACGGCGAGCACGACGAACCCGACGCCGTAGGATCCGGTCGGTCTTGGGTCGGCGATCGTATGGATGGTCTCGACCACCGCTGCGCCGAAGCCACCGACGAAGATTCCAACGGCTGCCACGAAGGACCAGAAGAAGCGCTCCCGCCCGTATCCCAAGGGGTGCTGCGCGTCCGCGGGCCGCTCGCCGCTCACGACGCCGATGAGCAGGAAGCCACCCACGGCCACGTCGGCGAGGTTTGTGATGGTCTGCGCCATCAGCGCCGCTGACGCTGTGAGGACGGCTGCCGCGGCGAGGGCCGCTGTCTGGCCGATGGCCACCGCCATGCCCACGATGACGCTCGTCCGGGTGGCGCCGGTGGGAGGGTTGGACGCGGCGATCGGCATGACGTACTGCGCTCGATTCTGCTTCGATCGGCGGCGTCGCTCAGATGCCGTCGCGTTGGATGGGGCAGGTCATGCAGTGCGACCCACCTCGACCTCGGCCCAACTCGCTGCCAGGGATGCTGACGACGTCAATGCCAGCGTCGCGCAGCATTCCGTTCGTCACGGTGTTGCGGTCATAGCCCAGGACGACGCCCGGGGAGACGGCGAGGAAGTTGTTGGCGTCGTCCCACTGTTCGCGCTGGGCCGCGGCGACGTCGTCATCCGCCGAGAGCACCCGAACCTTGTCGATGCCCAGGGCTTCCGCGATCGTGACGAACAGGTCGTCGCGTCGTTCGATGTGCAGGCCGCCGGTGTCGTGGTCGACCACCTCCTCGGGGTCGGCCGGGGTGATGACCCAGGGGACGAGCATCGCCGGGTCGAGGTAGGGGTAGCGGACGAACGTGTCGAGATCGATCATCGTGAGCAAGGTGTCGAGGTGCATGAACGCGTGCGACTTCGGCAACTCCACGACGATGACGACCGTGGCCTGACCGCTGCTGAACAGCGCGCGGGCGAGGATCTCCACACCGGCGGGGGTCGAGCGTTCGCCCATGCCGATGAGGACGGCGCCGCGGCCGATGGGGTGGATGTCGCCGCCCTCGAGGGTCGCGGGCTGATGGTCGAGGTCGTCGTCGCCGTAGTAGATCGGGAAGGGCGCCGAGGCGAACAGAGGGTGGAACCGGTAGATAGCTCGCGTGTGCAGCGATTCGCGGCGTCGGGCGGGCATCGCCATCGGGTTGATCGTGACGCCGCGGTAGACCCACGCGGAGTTGTCGCGCTGGAACATCGTGTTGGGCAGCGGCGCGAGGACGAAGTCGTCGAGGCCGAGGGTCTGCCAGCGCAGGCTGCGTACCTGCAGTGGTGAGAGGTCCTCGCGCACGATGCCGCCGATGAGGAGCTCGGCCAGCCGCGCCGGGTCGGTGTCGTCGGCGAGTGCACGCAGCGGTCCGACGAGGGTCGGGCCCACCAGCTCGTCGGTGCAGATGCGGTCGAGGACGAAGGCTCGAGCCTCCGGGATGGCGAGCGTCTCGGCGAGCAGGTCCGCGAACTCGTGGACGACGACGCCGCGCGACTCGAGCTCTCCGCGGAACACGTCGTGCTCCTCACGCGCCTTCGACGCCCAGGGGACGTCGTCGAAGAGCAGGTCGTGGCAGTTGGCCGGGGTCAGCCTGCTCAGCTCGAGACCCGGGCGGTGCACGATCGCCTGGCGCAGGACGCCGACCTCCGAGTCGACTCCCAGTGTCCGGGTCATGACGTTCTCCTTCGCGACGGCGCCGGCGGCGGGTGCCACCACTGCGCAGGATCAGAGGGGGCGAAGCGCTCGCGACGCCCACGTGGCCGCGACGGCGCACAGTCCGGAGCAGATGAGCAGGGTGAGCCCCACGGTCGACCACGCGACGTCGCCCATCGAGAAACCGCGCGCCGCGTCCACCGCGTAGGTCAGAGGGTTCACCTTGGCGACGACCTGCAGCCACTCGGGCAGCGAGGCGACAGGGACGTAGGCGCTGGAGGCGAACATCAGCGGGAACATGAGCATCATCGAGACCGACTGCACGCTCTCGGCCTTGCGCAGAGAGGCACCGAGCGCCTGGTAGAGCCAGGACAGCGCGAAGCCGAGGACCACGGAGACGATCACGGCGCCGAGCGCTCCGAGGCTGCCGCCGGCCGGTCGGTAGTCAAGGACGAGGTAGGCCAGGCCCAGGATGATGACGGCCTGGCCGAAGCCCTTGATCGCGTCGGAGATGCTCCGCGCCGTCGGTACCGACATCAGGGAGATCGGCAGGGCGCGGAACCTTGCCATCACCCCGTTCTCCAGGTCGGTGACGATCCCGACGCCGGAGGACATGGCGCTGCTCATCGTCGTGGTGACGAGGATCGCCGGCACCAGGTAGTCGATGTAGGAGACGCCGGGCGGGAAGGACGCCGAGCTGGTGAGCGCCGTCCCGAACACCTGACTGAAGAGCAGGAGCAGGATGATCGGCATCATGAGCGACGTCACGAGCCGGCTCTTCTCGTGCCAGAACGCGATGAGCGAGCGGCGTGTGAGCACGACCACCTGGGTGAACGGCCCGGCGCCCATCAGTGCAGGGCGGGTCCCGGCCGACGTCCAGGCCTTCGGGGATCGGCTGTCGATCGTGCGCGTGGTCGCCATGGCTCAGGCCGCTTCGGTGGTCGAGGTTGTCGGCGCGACGGTGAGGGCGAAGTACACGTCGTCCAGCGTCGGCTGCACCAGCTCCACGGTCAGCGCGGCGACCCGCACGCCCTGCAGGATGGCCGCGACGGGAAGGAGGTCGGCGCTGCTGGCGACGGCGACGACCAGCGCACCGTCGGAACGTCGGTGCGCGTTCGTGAATCCGCCGTCGGACAAGCGCGCGAACGCGGCGTCGAGGGGCCGATCGGGATCGGCCAAGGTCACGATGACCGACTGCTCCCCGTATTTCGCCTTCAGCGCCGACGCAGTGCCGCGACCCACCACGGAGCCGTGCGACAGGACCACCACCTGGTCGGCGAGCCGGTCGGCCTCGTCGAGGTCCTGGGTGGTGAGCAGGATCGACGTCCCGGAGGAGATCAGAGCGTCCACGTGCTCCCACATGGCGTGCTTGGCGACCGGGTCGAGGCCGGTGGTCGGCTCGTCGAGGAACAGCACCTCGGGGTCACCGACGAGGCTGGCCGCGATGTCCAGGCGGCGTCGCATGCCGCCGCTGTAGGTCGCGGCCGCCCGGCCAGCGGCGTCGACCAGGTCGAACTGGGCCAGCAGCTCCTCGGCCCGCGCCCCCGCACGCCGGGGTGAGAGGCCGAGAAGCCGCCCGATCAGCGTCAGGTTCTCGTGACCCGACAGGGAACCGTCGACGGCGGCGAACTGACCGGTCAGGCCGATGCGTCGCCGGACGTCGAGGGACTGGGTACGGACGTCGTAGCCCGCGACCCGAGCCTCCCCGGACGTGGCGGGTAGGAGCGTGGCCAGGATGTTCACGAGAGTGGTCTTGCCCGCCCCGTTGTGCCCGAGGAGCGCCAGCACCTGACCGCGCGGCAGGGCCAGGCTCACGGAGTCCAGCGCCAGCACCTCGCCGAAGCGCTGGGACACGCCCACGACGGAGACGACCAGTTCGCTGTCGGATGCGGTCGTGACACTCACGGGGACGTTCGGGACGGGCACGCGGATCAGTACTCGATGTGCAGGTGGTTGACCACACCGGTCACGCCGGGAGCCGACCATGCCAGGTGCTCGGCCTGGGTGCGCTCGGTCCAGGAATGCACATTGCCCTCGAGAGTGACCTCGCCGGCGCCGTCGGCGGTGACCTTCAGCTTCTTCGTCTCGAGCAGGGCGTTGCGCAGCAGCGCGGCATCGATCGAGGACTTGACGCCGACCGCGGACACCGGCGGCTTGACCGACACCAGGTTGTGGACATTCGTGACGCCGTGGAGATAGCGAACAGAACGGTGGGCGGCCTCACGCTCGTACTGCCACGCGACCTGGCCATGCAAGGTCACCACGTGGTCGGTGACCTCGGCCTTGACCGACCCGTCGGGGACGTCGACAGCACGGTCGAGGGACTCACCGGCCTCACGCGCGATATCGGCATCGTTGTTGTTGGCCCAGACGGTCTGCACCGTCATCTCGTCGGCGACGGCCGTGACCCCGCGAACCCGCTGAGCGGCCTTCACTGCCAGGTGGCGCTCGGGGTAGCTGGCGACCTCACCGGAGAGCGTCACCGCGCCGTGGTTGACGCCGACCCCGACATGGGTCGCGGTGACGTTCGGCGTCCATCCGAGCTCGTCGTCGATGGCGGACTTGAGCTGTTCATCGGTCCTGTTCAAGTGTGTGGTCATGTCTTCACTATGCGCACCTGCTCCGCACGAAGTCCAGGAGCACCCGACACTGCAACGCTCATAGTGGTTGCAGGACAACCCGTTTCGCGATTGCACATCGGTCGCGCGAGTTGTCGAAGGCTGCGAGGTCCCTGACGCCCGCCTGCGCCAGCAGGCAGATCCCCCGGGAGGGCGTAGGGTGCACAGTGGCTGGGACGACAGCCAGCCCGGGTTGGAAACCCTGTCCTCACTGGGTCTCCGCAGAGCGTCGTGCTCGAACCGGGCGCGTTCGGTAACCTCACGCGAGGGACACCATGGAAACGCCATCCGTTGCACCACCGCTCGCTGTCGGCGTCGTGGCTGAAACATGCCCACGCGAGCGCCGAGTAGCGCTCGACCCGGCCTCGGCCGACAGGCTGGTGGATGCTGGGCGAGTCGTCCTCGTGGAGCCCGGAGCAGGCCGCGGGGCTTGCTTCCCTGATGCCTCCTACGCATCGGCTGGGGCGACCCTCACGACGCGCAACCACGTCCTAGCCCAGTGCGACATCCTCGCCGTCGTCCAGTGTCCGGATGACGAGCTCATCGGCGGTCTCCGTCCGGGCCAGACGCTGATCGGCCTCGTCGATCCCATCACCAACGCTGCGAGCATGAGTGCGCTGGCGACCGCTCGGGTGACCACCGTCGCGTTCGAGATGCTCCCGCGGACCCTGAGCCGCGCGCAGGCCATGGATGCGCTCAGTTCGCAGTCCAGCGCAGCCGGCTACCGGGCCGCCATTCTTGCCGCGGAGGTGTTCGGCCGTTACCTGTCGATGATGATCACCGCGTCGGGCACGGCGACACCGGCCAAGGTCATTGTCATCGGGACGGGCGTCGACGGACTGCAGGCGATCGCGACCGCGCGGCGACTTGGTGCCGTGGTGACGGGCTTCCCCGCTTCCCTGATGAGCACCATCGCCGAACTGGGAGCCTTCCTGGCCCGCGAGGGTGCCGCAGCCCGCACCCACGGCGTCGACCTGCGCGGCCCGTCGGTCGCGGCCAGCCCGGTCGTTGCGAGCAACGGCTCCACGCCGTGAACAGGCCCGCGGGCGCGTCGAGCCGGGCGCAGCCCATCTTGGTGCCGACCATCGGTCGACACCTCCCGTCGCACTGGAAAAGGGGAACACCGTGACCCTCACCCCGCTCGAACCCGATACCGCAGACACACCCGAGGTGCCCCCGGTCGCCACCTCCCGAGCCACCGCCCAGGCACGCACCCTGGGGCTCCCCTCGGCCACCGCACTGGTCATCGGCAGCATCATCGGCACCGGCGTGTTCACGATGCCGGCGGTGATGGCAGGCGCCGGAACGGTGTCACTTCTCGTCCTGGGCGTCATCGGCCTCGGAGCCGTGCTGCTCGGCGTCATGTTCGGCCAGCTCACCAAACGCATCCCCAACAGCGCCGGCGGCCTCTATGCATACTCACGCCACGAGTTCGGCGACTTCGCCGGCTACCTCACCGCCTGGTGCTACTGGATCACCGCCTGGGCCGGGAACGCCGCCATCGTCGCCTCGTGGGTGTTCTACGTCGAGTCGCTGTTCTCCATCGAGAGCCCGTCGGCCTGGACCAACTTCGGCATCGCGATGACCGGACTGTGGATCCCGGCGGCCATCAACCTCGTCGGCATCCGTCAGATGGCGTGGTTCCAGAACGTCACCGTCATCCTCAAGTTCGTCCCTCTCCTTCTCGTGGCGGTCCTGGGGTGGTTCTGGGTCAAGGCCGACAACTTTCCGCCGTTCAACGCCTCAGGGGGCAGTCTCTACGACGCGATCGGCATCGCCGCCGGGGTCGCCCTGTTCTCCTTCATCGGCGTCGAGTGCGCAGCCATCGCGGCAGCGCGGGTCAAGCACCCACGTCGCAACGTCGGCCGGGCCTCGGTGATCGGGACCGTGGCCAGCGGGCTGCTCTACATCGCCGTGACGGCCGCCGTGATGGGCCTGGTCCCCCACGATGTCCTCGTCGGTAACGGCGCACCGTTCGTCGACGCCTTCCAGACGATGTTCGGCGACGCGGCTTGGGTCGGGAAGCTCGTCGCGGCGACCGCTGTTGTCTCCGGCCTCGGTGCTCTCAACGGATGGACGCTCATCACCGCGGAGATGCCGTGGGCGGCAGCCAAGGACGGGCTGTTCATCCCGCAGTTCGCCAAGACCGACCGCAACGGCACACCCTGGTTCGGGATCCTCGTGTCCACCGCCATCGCCTCGCTGCTCATGGCCGTTGCCTACAGCAGCCAGACCGGCCTCAACGTCTTCACCTACCTGGTCAACCTGTCGGTCGTCACGGTCGCGATCCCCTACTTCTTCTCCGCCTGCGCCCAGCTCGCCTACCTGGTCTCCCGGCGACGCCGCGTCGACGGCTGGGCCCTGACCCGAGACCTCACCATCGCCACGACCAGCATCCTGTTCTCCCTCTACGTCACATTCACGGCCGGCTACCAGGCCGTCTACCAAGCCCTCCTGCTCCTCATGATCGGGATCCCCATCTACGCCTTCCTCAAGGCGCGCCGGGAACGTCGCGGCGAGGTCAGCGAACCAACCGAGCAGGTTGTCATCGAAGAACCCGTCGCGACCTAAACCCCATCACCCCAAGACCACTCGACTGGAATGGAAAGTCATGGGTATCGGCTTCAGCATCTTCCTCCTCGCGGTCGGCGCCATCCTCACCTTCGCCGTCCACACCACCGTCGCCGGCATCGACATCCGCATCGTCGGAGTCATCCTCATGGCCACCGGAGCGCTGGGGCTCGCCCTGACCATGGTCGTAATCACTCCCCGACGCGCCCGCAGCGTCACAGCGACCCACACGGTCGACGGGCCACCGTCACCAGCCGTCGGACAGCGGATCGCCGACCAGGCGATCCGCGCCGACGGCGCGTGACCCGCAGCCCGTAGGAAACGCCTCGCACCACAACCGGAAGGGACTGCACTATGAACAGCCAGTCGGACCAGATCAAGGGTCACGCGTCGATGCTGGCCATGTTCGGCATCATCTTCCTGATCTTCTTCGGCAAGTCCGAGCTCATCGTCGCCAAGTGGAGCACCGTGCTTCTGCTGCAGGTCCCCAACGCCTTGTTCATCGCGATCACCTTGGCCGTGGTGACCGTGATCGACCACCGGCTCGGCCTGCGCTACGGCGACCACATGGCCGTGGTGTTCGCTCCTCATCGGCTACCTGAAGATGGCCGACCGGATCCGGGCCCACTTCCCCCCCGACCACCCGGGACACCCGCCGAGGGCGCCAACCGTGCGGGTGCCCCCCGGCCAGCCCACCGACACCCTCGGACAGCAGTCCGACGGCAACCCCGCCCCGCGAAGGAGACCGAAGCATGACCGCCACGACCACGACCACACCTCCGACCCTTGACCAGGTGCTCGCCGGAATGACCGCCACGCTGAACGGAACCGTGCCGCGCTCGGTGCAGCTGGCCGCGACCGTGGCACCGGACCTGGTGCTGCGCCACGCCCAGGACAGCGGGTACGCGATGCCCGAGGGAGCCGGCGCGCTCACCGACGAGACCCGCACCCTGATCTACCTCGGCATCGCGCTGGCCACCGGCAGCCACGCCTGCATCGAGGCCATGATGAACAAGGCCCATACCCTCGACATCGACCAGGCCAAGATCCTCGAGACCGTGAAGATCGCCCGCTTCGCCGAGGCCACGCGGGTGTTCGGCAACGCCGAGCACGTCTTCGCCGAGCTCGCCGCATCCGACCCGGGCGACGGCCACCGGTGAGCCAGACCTCAAGCGGCCGCCCGCGGGTCGTCATCCTCGGCGGCGGGTTCGCCGGGCTGCGCGCGGCGTACCGCCTCAGCCGACTGACCGAGCAGGCCGATCTCGTCGTGGTCGACCCCCGGGCGACCAGCCTGTCCCGCCCGGCGCTGCCCGAGGTGGCCCTGGCCGGCAAGCCGGTCGAGCACGCCCGGTTCCCGCTGGTCAGCGCCGTGGCCCGTGCCGGCGCCCGATTCCAGCACCGGGCGGTCCAGCGGGTCGACGCCGCCGACCGGCAGCTGGTGCTGGACGACGGCGACACCCTGGCCTACGACTACCTCCTGCTGGCCTCGGGCGCGACGAAGGACTACGACGCCATCCCGGGCTTCCGGGACTTCGGGTACTCCCTGTGCGACGACACCGAAGCACCGCGGCTGGCCGAAGCCCTGGACGGGTTCACCGGTGGCCCGGTGGTCATCGGCTCGGCCAAGAGCGTGTGGGGAACCCGGGTGCAGGTGCCTCAGCTGGCCGCGCCCTGCGAGGGGCCGGTCGCCGAGATCATGTTCATGGTCGACCACGAGCTGCGCCGTCGTGGCCTGCGTGATCGCAGTCCGATCAGGGTGTTCAGCCCAGGACACATCTTCTTCGAGGACGTCGGCCCCACGGTGCACGCCGCCGTGGAGTCCCTGGTCGAACGTGCCGGCATCGAGGTGACGACCGGCAAGGTGCTCAGCCGGCTGACCGACGGCGCGGTGGAGTTCGACGACGGCACCCGCTGGGACAGCGCCCTGTCCATCGTGCTTCCCCCCTACACCGGCAACGCCGTGGTCAAACGATCCCCGGGCCTCGGCGACGAGCAGGGGTTCGTCCCGACCGACCAGGCGATGCGGCACCTCGACCTCGACCGGGTATACGCGGCCGGGGACGGCACCGCACTGGCCATGCCCAAGCTCGGCCACATCGCCGTGCACCAGGCCGACGTCGCCGCCGCGGCGATCCGCCACGACCTGACCGGCACCGGCGACATCCCGCCCTACCGGCCCGAGGTGTTCTGCATCGCCAACCGGGGCGGCGCGCAGGCCACCCTGATCTACTCCGACACCCTGTTCGGCGGTTCGATCGACCTCACCGTGGACGGCCCGGCCGCCCACTTCATGAAGTGGGGGTTCGACGGCTACTACTTCCACACCCAAGGACATCTTCCGCCCGACCTGGCCACCGAAGGGCTGGAGATGCTGCTGCGCCGGGTCCGCGGCTGACTCGGCCCGCACCGGCACCGGCGCCCAGGCAGTCGAACCCAGCCATGACACAGTCCGATCGAGGAGGCAGACCAGTGGCCAGTCAACCCGCGAAGCAGCACCGGGGACACATCGTGGTCGGTGTGGGCGGCTGACCCCGGCGACTGGCAGACGGACGTCAACGCCAAGACGGTCCTGGACGAGGCTCTCGACGCCGTCTTCGGTGAGCAGCGACCACCCGGACTCGTCACCACCGTGCGCGAAGGCCACGCCAGCACGGTCCTGCTCGAGGTGAGCGAGGACGCCGACATGCTCATCGTCGGCAGCCGCGGCCACGGCGGCTTCGCCGGACTGCTCCTCGGCTCGGTCAGCGCAGCCGTCGCCGAGCATGCGCGCTGCCCGGTCCTCGTCGTCCACGACACACCCGCCTGACCCCTGCCTGACGTGGGAGGTGCACCATCAGCACGCACACCGAGCGGCTGTTCGCCTAGTTCCTCCGCTACCGGATCAACCGGCACGGGTACTTCGACAAGTGCTGCGAAGAGTTGCCGGGTGCACCCCGTGCGCCCCGCCCCAACGGCCGGTGCCGCCCCACCGTCCGGGATCAGCGGATACGGTCGGGAGCAGCAACTGACGGCATCCCTCGCGGGCGGCCCGTGCGCAGACCCGGCGAACGGGCCCGCCAGGTCAGGATCGGAGAGGACTGAGGCATGGATCGACTACCGGGCCGGGTGGCGCTGGTGACCGGAGCGGCCAGCGGGATCGGCCAGGCCATCGCGACGCGGCTGGCCAGCGAGGGTGCGGCAGTCCTGGTCACCGACGTCCAAGACGACGCGGGAACCGAGGTGGCACAAGGCATCGTGGCCGCTGGGGCCCGGGCGGCCTACGTGCACCTCGACGTCGCCTCCGAGACCGAGTGGCGATCCGCCGTCACGGCCGCCGTCGAGATGTTCGGCAGGCTGGACATCCTGGTCAACAACGCCGGGATGGGCGACCTCGCCACGATCGAGGAGACCTCACTGGAGGACTGGCAGCGCACCATCGCCATCGACCAGACCGGCGTGTTCTTGGGGATGAAGAGCGCGGCCGAGGCGCTGGCGGCCTCCGGCCACGGCTCGGTCGTCAACATCAGCTCGATCTTCGGCAGCAGCGGCGGCTTCGGGACCTCACCGGCCTACCACGCGGCGAAGGGCGCCGTGCGGACCCTGACGAAGAACACGGCTTTGCACTGGGTCGACCGCGGCGTCCGGGTCAACTCCGTGCACCCCGGCTTCATCGACACGCCCATCCTGGCCTCCGCGAAGGGCACCCCGTTCGAGCAGGCGATGATCGACGTGACGCCGATGGGGCGGCTCGGGCTGCCCGCCGAGGTGGCCGCCGGAGTGGCCTACCTGGCCAGCGACGATGCGTCGTTCGTGACCGGGCTGGAGCTGTACATCGACGGCGGGTACATGGCCCGGTGACCGCTCGGGCATCGTCGAACGGCCGCACCGGCGCCGCCACCCCGTGGTGGTGGCGTGGCCAGTTCTCTCAGGCGCTCGTGGGGCTGGCTCAGGGCGACCAGACTCGACGCTGGTAGTGGCCGGTCGCGGGCCTGCTAACGTCGGCCCAGCGGGCTGCCCGTCCGGACACAGTCCGATGATGGGTAGGGCGTGGCCCGCGTACGACGTCGCGTCGTCCACGTAGTCGCGGAGGGCGAGGTGAGGGCGTGTCTGGCTTTGACCGCGCGGTCCGGCGCCTGGATCTGAGATCCAAGGTGATCCCCGAGCAGGAGGGCGCCGCGGCGCCACTGCTGTCGATCCTTGAGTCGGCGGTGGGTGGGCCGTTGCCGGTCCGACTCATCTGCTGGGACGGTTCGCAGGCCGGTGACCCGCAGGCTGCGGCCAGCGTCGTGTTCCGCAGAAGGCGGGCCCTGAGGCGGATTCTGTGGGCACCCAACGAGCTCGGACTGGTCCGAGCGTACGTCTCCGGCGATGTGGACTTCGACGGCGACATCTTTGCCGTGCTGGACCTG
>Ga0315271_10000640_pt1 | contig 19882 bp, 16 predicted proteins | sample C3_top_MG_FD_204664 | JGI IMG/M metagenome (GOLD analysis project Ga0315271, IMG submission 204664) | Sediment microbial communities from Yellowstone Lake, YNP, Wyoming, USA - C3_top | ecosystem: Environmental > Aquatic > Freshwater > Lake > Sediment | place: USA: Wyoming | collected 2017-08-01
TTCCGTACTTCATCGCCGCCCACCCCGGCACCAGCGACGAAGACATGATGAACCTGGCGATCTGGCTCAAGAAAAACGGCTTCCGCGCCGACCAGGTGCAAACCTTCTACCCCAGCCCGATGGCCACCGCCACGGCCATGTACCACACCGACCTCAACCCGCTCAAGGGCATCCACCGCGATGACCGGGCAGAAAAAGTGGATGTTGTGCGCGGGGAACGCCGGCGTCGCCTGCACAAGGCTTTCCTGCGCTACCACGACCCCAACAACTGGCCGCTGTTGCGCGACGCGCTCAAAGCCATGGGCCGGGCCGATTTGATCGGCAACGGCAAGCACCATTTGATTCCGACGTTTCAGCCCATGACGGACGGCAGTTACATCAGCGCCCGGCGCAAGAACTCAAGCACCGCAGCGGTCAAGACGCCCCAGCCAGGCCAGTTGTTGACCCAGCACACAGGGCTGCCACCGCGGGTGACGGGTCAAAAACCAGTCAAAAATTTCAACAACCACCGGCCGCGTTAAAGGCCAGTGTCGATTCAGCGCACATCGGCCCGCTGCAATCGGATGTTGACGCACAAGCCACCGCTGCTGGCATTGCTGAGTTCCAGTGATCCGCCCATGCGCGACACAATCTTCTGCACGATGGCCAGCCCCAGACCGGTGCCGTTGGCGGCGGTGCGTGCGGTTTCACCACGAAAAAATGGCGTGGTCAATTGCTTGAGTTGGTCAGCAGGAACGCCCTGACCGTGGTCGCGCACACGCAATAACAATGCGGTATCCATCTTGCTGGCCGTGACTTCGACCCGGGCTACGCCGGTATCTGCCGACTGGCCGTAACGTGCAGCGTTTTCAATCAGATTGGTGATGACGCGCTGCAGTTCCACCGCATCGGCCATCACCATCAGATTCGGTTCCAGGTCCACCTTGAGGTCGATCTCGGGGCGTTTGCGCAGTGTTGCCAAACATTGATTGAGTGTCTGGTTGAGTTCGACCGGAGTCAACTTGATACGGTCGGGCCGGGCGTAATCGAGGAACTTGTTGATGATGGCATCGAGTTGCGCAATGTCGTTGGACATGTGCTCGCGCGCGCTCTTGTCGCTGACACTGAGTTCGATCTCCAGCCGCAAGCGCGCCAGCGGCGTGCGCAGGTCGTGCGATATGCCGGCCAGCATCACCGCGCGCTCTTCTTCGATGCGTGCCAGTTTATGTGTCATGCGGTTGAACCCGACATTGACCGCCCGAATCTCGTTGGTGCTGACGGATTCATCGAGCTTGCTGGCCTCGAAGTCGCCTTCACGCACCCGCTTGGCCGCAAAAGACAGGTCTTTCAGGGGGCGGTTGATCAACCGGGCCATCCAGGCCGCGCCCAGCAGCGACAAAACCGTGGCCGTGCTCAGCCAGACCAGCCAGGTCTTGGCCTCAGGCTGGTCAAAGCGGGAGCGGTCGGTTTGCAGCCAGAAATGGTCCTTGTTGATGTCAAAGCCGATCCACAGGCCTGGCACCCCGTTGACCTGTTCTGCCACCAGCGTGTCTGGTCCGAGCCGATTTCTGAGTTCCTTGGCAATGTAATGGTTAAGCTCTTCTTCACGGAGCGGCTGAATCACATCATTGGGTTCGCGCGGCACGATCACCACATGTTCCTGGTCTTTCATGGTTTTGAACAGCGAGACCTGGGTGATGCTGTCGGTGTGCATCACCGCGGCACGGCTCAAATTGACCATCGACGCAATTTGCCGTCCGGTCTGCATGGCACGCGGCTCGGCTTCTAGCTCGTGCAGGGTTTCGGTCCAGGCCAGCACACTGCCCAGCAGCAGCAGCGCCAGCAGCACAAAGGTGCGCCAGAACAGGCTCAGGCGGGGTTTATTTGCCATCGGGCACGAAAACGTAGCCGACACCCCACACGGTCTGGATGTAGCGTGGCGCCGTGGCATCTTCCTCGATGAGTTTGCGCAGGCGCGACACCTGCACGTCCAGGCTGCGGTCGAACGGCTCGAAGTCGCGGCCGCGGGCCAGTTGCGCCAGTTTTTCACGCGACAGCGGCTGGCGCGGGTGCCGCACCAGGGCTTTGAGCATGGCAAACTCACCGGTGGTCAAGCTGAGTTCCTCATTGTCCCGGCGCAGGATGCGGGCGCCGAGGTCAAAGCTGAAGGGGCCAAAAGTCACGGTTTCGTTGTCTGCGGAGGGCGACCCGGGCGCTTCCACCGGCGGGCGCCGGCGCAGCACGGCATGGACCCGGGCCAGCAATTCGCGCGGGTTGAAGGGTTTGCACAGGTAGTCGTCGGCGCCCACCTCAAGACCCACAATGCGGTCGATGTCCTCGCCCTTGGCGGTGAGCATGATGATGGGCGTGCGGTCGTTGACGCCGCGCAAGCGCCGGCAAATCGACAGGCCATCCTCGCCTGGCATCATCAGGTCGAGCACGATCAAATCGACCGGTTCGCGCAGCAGCACACGGGTCAGTGCCTTGCCGTCTTCGGCTTGCAACACCTCAAAACCCTCTTGCGACAGGTAGCGGCGCAACAGGTCGCGAATGCGGGCGTCATCGTCAACCACCAAAATTTTGTCAACACGGTCAGCGTTTGCGGACATACTTGGTTCCAGGTGAATTTGTAACAAACGTGATTTTGCGTGTTTGGCATTGAGATTTTGAGATTTTTTCGCCATAGTGACATGCTGTTACAAATTTCTCTGCCATTGACAGATCCCCATTCAACAGGAGTTCAACATGAAAAAATGGTTGCAAATGATTGCCATCAGCGCATGCATGAGCGGCGCCAGCCCCGCCTTTTCGCAATACATGGCGCCGCCCCTGCCAAGCCAGCGGGTGAGCTTGTCGGCCAGCGCCACGGTCCAGGTGCCGCAGGATGAGTTGACCTTGACATTGAGCACCCAGCGTGAAGGTGCCAATGCACAGGAGGTGCAAAGCCAGCTCAAAAACGCGCTGGATGCGGCCTTGTCAGTGGCAAAACGGCAAGCGCAAAGCCCCCTGATGAGCGTCAGCACCGGCCGTTTCGGGTTGTCACCGCGATACGACCGCAACGGCAAACTGGTCGGCTGGCAGGGCACGGCCGAGTTGGTGTTGCAGGGCAATGATTTTGTGCGCATCAGCCAGACGGCTGGCCAATTGCAGACCCTGACCGTGGCTAGCGTCAACTTTGGTCTGAGCACGCAACTGCGCCAGCAAGCGCAGGCGCAAGCGCAAAGCCAGGCCATTGAACAGTTCCAGAAAAGCGCTTCCGAGATTGCCAAAAGTTTTGGCTTTGGCGGCTACACCCTGGGCGAGATCCAGGTCAATGCCAACCAGATCGGCCCTGTGCGCCCCTACATGATGACGGCCAGTGCCAAGTCAATGGCTGAAGATGCCCCGGTGCCGCTGGAGGCCGGCTTGAGCCATGTCAGCGTCAATGTGTCAGGCTCGGTGCAGTTGAAATAGGGAAATAGTGCGTTGGCAGGCATGGGGCGGCATGGCATTTGCCAGGCTACGCCGCATTGAGCATGCCCCGGCTTTCGATGAAAGAGACGATCTGCTGCAATCCAGCCTGGGTCTTCAAGTTGGTCATGACAAAAGGTCTGAGGCCACGCGCCGTGGTGCGCATGCGGACGGTGTCGGCCTCCATGATGCCCAGGTCGGCCCCCACATAGGGAGCCAGATCGGTCTTGTTGATGACAAACATGTCGCTCTTGGTGATGCCGGGACCACCTTTGCGCGGAATTTTTTCACCGGCGGCGACGTCGATCACATAAATCGTCAGGTCGGAGAGTTCGGGGCTGAAGGTGGCCGCCAGGTTGTCGCCACCGCTCTCAATGAACACAATGTCGGCGTTGGGAAACGCCACCAGCATGCGGTCGATCGCTTCGAGATTGATCGACGCGTCTTCACGAATGGCGGTGTGTGGACAGCCGCCGGTTTCCACCCCCATGATGCGTTCGGGCGGCAGGGCGCCGCTTTCGGTCAGCAGTCGCTGGTCTTCCTTGGTGTAAATGTCGTTGGTGATGGCTACCAGATCGTACTGGTCGCGCATGGCTTTGCACAGCATTTCCAGCAGGGTGGTTTTGCCCGAGCCCACCGGGCCGCCGATGCCCACGCGCAAGGGGGGCAGATGTTTGGTGCGGTTCGGGATGTGGTGCAGTGGGGACATGGTGAGATTCAGGAACGGAACAGGCGGGAATATTGCACTTCGTGCTGGGCGCTGAGAATCGCCAGCATGGGGGAAAAAGCCTGGCGCTCCTCGTCTGGCAAAGACAAGGCGTGATCAACGGCTGCAGGTATTTGCGCTGACAAGGCCGACAGGATGCGCTGCCCGGCGCTTTGACCCAGCGGCACCGATTTGATGGCGGCTTGCACCATGTTCTCGGCCCAGCCAAAGGCACAGGCCAGCAGGCAATCGCGCACGGGTGCGCCGGTGGCGCTGGCGGCCAGCGCAAAAGCCAGCGGATAGGTGGGTTGCAGGTCGGCCAGCAAGGCGATTTGCGTTGCGCTGGCGGTGGTGTGGTTGCGCAGCCATTCGAGCAGGGAGCGGCCCATTTGCTCGGTCTGCGCCCGCAACTCGCTGCTTTCACGTGTTTGCAGCACCCAGGCGTTCAGCTCGGCAATGCGGCCGGCGTCGGCGGCCCGCCAGGCGGGAATGGCTTGCGCCAACACCGCCAGATCGCAGCGTGCCAGGCTGAGTTCAAGCTGATCGAGCAGCCAGGCAGCGGCTTCAGATTCTGTTGTGACGCGGGCGGTATCTACTGCCGCCTCCAGGCCTTCCGAGTAGGAAAAACCGCCAATCGGCAGTGCCGGCGAGGCCAACCACATGAGCTGGATCAGGCTGGTGTCATGCATGGTGGTGATCGAGCCCATGCGCGTGGCCACTGCTGGCATAGGCGCCACTCTCGGGTTCGAACGCCTCATTGACTTCCTCCACGGTCAGGTGCATGGCGCGCAGCAGGTCGGCCAGCACATGGTCGGGTTCGATCTTGAGGTGATCGGGCTTGAGTTCGATGGGCACATGTCGGTTGCCCAGGTGGTAGGCGGCGCGGATCAAATCAAACGGCGTACCGTGGTTGGGGCAGCAGGTGATTTTAAGCACGGCTTGCGGTGCTGCACACACCTTGATCAGGGAGCCGTCATGCGCCACCAGCACATCGCCACCGCGGGCTACGGTGCCGCGCGGCAAAAAAATGCCAAGCTGACGGCCAGCGGAGTCAGTGGCTTCAAAGCGGCTTTTTTGGCGGATGTCCCAGTCCATCTCGACCTTGTAGGCGTGTTTGAGCAAGGCAGCGGCCAGGCCAGCGCCTTGAGGGATGAGTTTGGAGACTTTGAGCATTGGGGGAGGTGAAAAACTGTTCAAAACCTTGGTGAAGGGGTCAACGCAAAAGCCGTGCCGACTCTTTGCGGCAAATTGCCGGCACACCCATTGTCGGGCTAACAACCGGATGTGACGTAGCGTCAATTGTTGGACTTATTGTCGCTTTGAGAGGCTAACATTTTGAAAGCCCCGGGCTTTACCGGGGGATGGTTACTTTGTAATTATGGGAGGCTCTATCGTTTTCTGAGCAGTGGTTGACGCCCTGCCTCCACGCTTGGAATACCAGCCCGGTCGCATCGCCTCGGGTCGAGCTCCGATCACATGACGGCATTCCCATTCGAGTTGACCCAGCAGTTCCCCTAGAAATGAAACGAATGCCTGAATCTCGGGGTCGCGCTTCGTGTCAGATCGGTATAGAGCACTGAATGGTGGAGAGTCGCGACTGTCCCAGTCAACCAGCACCGGTTGCAAAACACCTTCCTTGACATGCGGCCAAACCGATACATCGGCAAAGCGACCTACACCTTGTCCATCCAGTACCGCCTGGAGAACATAGTCCCGGCTCTCGCTGACCAGCCAGCCGCGCACAGCGACTTGTTCGGCCTCTTCCGACCGAACATGGCGCCATAGGTCGAGCACCGTGCCCTCGGGTGTCCTCACCAGTAGGCATTGGTGTTTAGCCAGATCGCTCGGACGGTCAGGTATGCCGTGCCGCTCCCAATAGGCTGGACTTGCGCAGATGATGAGTCGGCTCTGGGCCAGGCGGCGTTGCACGAGGCTGACGTTTCCAGGCCAACCCAGGGCGACCAGCACATCGAGTCCTTGCGTTTGTGCATCGGTTACGGTGAGGTGGTCAATCGCCCGCAACTCAATGTGAATATGGTTGTGCTGCTCCCGAAATCGCTTGAGCGCAGGCACGAGCACGAGACGAGATAACAGTCCGGGGGCGCCGACGACCAGGACGCGTTCGCTGCGCTGCTCTGGCATCGCTACGGCGATTTCGGCACGCAATAGTTGCTCGACAAGCGGAGCGCAGGTTTCAAGAAAGGCGCGGCCTTTTGTGGTCAGCCGCAGACCCTGGGTGTTTCTGTCCATCAGGCGAATGCCCAGTTCGCGCTCCAACCCACTGATCAACTTGGCGATCGACGGTACGCTGACATCGAGACGACGCGCAGCACCAGAAAAACTGCATTCTTCCGATGCGGCGATGAAGTATTGCAATGCCCGCAATTTGTCCATGTTTACTCCGAACCAGCGTTGTTGCGTTTTAACTAAAAGCTTAAGCCAGTATTACCTCGATCGCCGTTTCGCGCAACAGGGATCAGGACTAAATTGCAGGCATACCCACAACGAGGAGAACAATCATGCGACTCTTCACCACCCTGCTTTTTATCATCCTTGCCTGCCTGGTTTCCACAGCCAACGCGCAGGACACCTATCCCGGCAAGCCACTGCGTCTTGTCGTGCCCTTACCGCCGGGCGGCCCGACCGACTTTCTGGCGCGCACGGTTGCCAAAAATCTGTCAGTCGCCCTGAGTCAGCCTGTGGTTGTCGACAACAAGCCGGGTGCGGATGGCGTCATCGCCGCAAGGGAAGTCATCGCCGCGCCTGCGGACGGCTACACACTTCTTTTCGCGACCGGATCAATGCCGGCCACGCCGTTGTTAAGCAAGCCACCAAGCTTTAACTGGCAAGACGGGCTGGCTGCAGTGGGTAAGGTCGGGAGAATCAGTTTCTGCCTTGTAGTGCATCCCGACGTTCCGGCAAAAAACGTCACCGAATTCGTGGCTTACGCGCGTGCCCATCCCGATCAACTCAACTTTGCCTCCAGCACGCTCGGTGAATTGATGGTTGCATCACAATTCATGCAGGCTACCGGTATCCGCATGACACGAATTCCCTATAAGGGCGGCGCCCAAGCGATGCCGGATCTGCTGTCTGGGCGGGTCCAGGTGATGTTCGGACCTGTGACGCTGGTCCAGGCAAATGCAAAGAACGGCGCAGTCCGCGTCCTCGCCACCCTGCTGCCACAACGAAGCAGTGCGCTACCAGATACTCCCACGCTGGCCGAAGCTGGATATCATGGAATTTCGGTGCCGACATGGCAATCAATATTCGTCCCGGCCAAAACGCCTCACACCGTGGTCTCACTACTTGAGACAAAATTGATGGCTGTGATGGCCAGGCCCGAGGTGCGTGCCGAAATCGAACAACGCGCGATATTCGTCGAACCCTCGACATCGCAGGCGCTTGCCGCCACCGTCGAACAAGAACAGGCAGCGTGGAGCAAGCTCATCGCCGAATACAAACTCACGCAAGAGTGATGGCTGGAGTTCTCTGTTGAGCGATTGTTGGCGCCAACTCTTGCCGCGCCGCCTAAAACAAAAAGTACCGCTGCGCCATCGGCAAACTCACCGCCGGCTCGCAGGTCAGCAGTTCGCCGTCGGCGCGGACGCTGTAGGTTTGAGCATCGATTTCCATCTTGGGCAGGTAGGCGTTGTGGATCATGTGTTCTTTACGGATGCCACGAATGTGGCGCACCGCGCTCACATTTTTCGACAGCCCATAGCGTTCCTTGATGCCCGCGCATTCACCGGCTTGGGAGACAAAGGTAATTGAGCCGCGCGCCAGCGCGCCGCCAAAGCTGCCAAACATGGGCCGGTAATGCACCGGCTGCGGCGTCGGGATGCTCGCGTTGGGATCGCCCATGGAGGCCATGGCGATGAATCCGCCCTTGAGGATCAGGGCGGGTTTGATGCCAAAAAAAGCTGGTTTCCAGACCACCAGGTCGGCCCATTTGCCCACCTCGATGCTGCCCACCTCGTGCGCCATACCATGGGTGAGCGCCGGGTTGATGGTGTACTTGGCCAGGTAACGTTTGACACGATAGTTGTCGTTGCGGCTGTTTTGCTCAATCACCGAACCGTCACCCCAGCCCGACCCCGGGTGGAGCGCTTGGGGTACGGGCGGTGCCAGCCAGCCGCGCTGTGCTTTCATCTTGTGCGCGGTTTGCCAGGTGCGGATGATCACTTCACCGACGCGGCCCATGGCCTGACTGTCGCTGCTCATGATGCTGATGGCGCCCAGATCGTGCAGGATGTCTTCGGCGGCAATGGTTTCCTTGCGGATGCGGCTCTCGGCAAAGGCCAGGTCTTCGGCAATGCCCGCATCCAGGTGGTGGCAGACCATCAGCATGTCGACGTGTTCGTCGAGCGTGTTGACGGTGTAGGGCCTCGTGGGGTTGGTGGAAGACGGCAGCACATTGGGCTCGCCCACCAGCTTCATGATGTCGGGTGCGTGACCGCCTCCCGCGCCCTCGGTGTGAAAGGTGTGGATGCTGCGGCCTTTGAAGGCGGCCAGCGTGTCTTCCACAAAGCCCGATTCGTTGAGGGTGTCGGTGTGGATCGCCACCTGGGTGTCGGTGAGTTCGGCCACGTTCAGGCAGTTGTCGATGGCGGCGGGCGTGGTGCCCCAGTCTTCGTGCAGTTTCAGGCCCAGTGCTCCGGCGTTGATTTGCTCATGCAGCGCCTCGGGCAGGCTGGCGTTGCCCTTGCCCATAAAGCCCAGGTTCATGGCAAACCCGTCTGCGGCTTGCAACATGCGCTCAATGTGCCACGGCCCCGGCGTGCAGGTGGTGGCAAAGGTCCCCGTGGCCGGCCCGGTGCCACCGCCGGTCATGGTGGTGATGCCGCTGCTCAGGGCTTCTTCGATCAGTTGCGGGCAGATGAAATGGATGTGGCTGTCAAAGCCCCCGGCGGTGACGATGCTGCCTTCGCAACTGATGATCTCGGTGCCCGGGCCGATGATGATGTCCACACCGGGTTGCACGTCGGGGTTGCCGGCCTTGCCGATGGCGACGATGCGGCTGTCCTTGAGGCCGATGTCGGCCTTTATGATGCCCCAGTGGTCGATGATCAGGGCGTTGGTCAGCACCGTGTCAACCGCGCCTTGCGCCCGCGAGCGCTGGCTTTGCGCCATGCCGTCGCGAATGGTTTTGCCGCCGCCAAATTTCACTTCTTCGCCATAGCCACCCGCTCTGAGCGTCAGGTCGGCCTCGACTTCGATGATCAGGTTGGTGTCGGCCAGGCGAACCCGGTCGCCCACGGTGGGGCCAAATATTTCGGCGTAAGCGCGTCGTCCAAGGGTTGCCATGTTTGTTCTTTCTACAGAGCGCCTTGCGTGAGACCGCGAAAGCCGTAAACGATGCGGCTCCCCGCGTAATCCACCAGTTCCACCGTGCGCTGCTGCCCAGGCTCAAAACGCACTGCCGAGCCCGACGGGATGTTCAGCCGCATGCCTTGTGCTGCCGCCCGGTCAAAGCCCAGCGCGCCATTGGTCTCTGCAAAGTGGTAGTGCGAGCCGACCTGGATCGGGCGCTCCGACGCGTTGACCACCACCAGGGTGTGGGTGCGTCGGCCCGGGTTGAGCACATGCTCGGGGCCGTCGGTAAAGAGTTCGCCAGGGATCATGGGTGCCTTGCTGTGCGGGAGTTCAAACAATGGGTTGGTGGACCGTGACCAGTTTGGTGCCATCGGGGAAGGTGGCCTCGACCTGGATGTCGGGGATCATGTCGGCAATGCCGTCCATCACATCGGCTCGGGTCAGGATGGTGCGGCCGAAGCTCATGAGTTGGGCAACGGTTTGGCCATCGCGCGCGCCTTCCATGACGGCGCAGCTGATCAGGGCCACGGCTTCGGGGTAGTTGAGCTTGAGGCCACGCGCTTTTCGGCGTTCGGCCAGCAGGCCGGCTGTAAATAGCAGGAGCTTGTCTTTTTCGCGGGGGGTGAGTTCCATGTTTGTTTCAATGCAAAAGCCGTGCCCGAAAACCTTTGCATTGAACCCGCAGCGCGCATTGGGTTTCTGAACAGTTGAGGACAGAGCTGAAGGTCTGTCCCGCAAGCTTCAAGACCGCGAATGTCCCCCGGAGCGGTCTGCGACCGCTCCTCCTCCTTTATTTCGCTACGCTGGACACCCAACGCACGCTGCTAATCGCTGCTGGAGCTTGCTTGCTTCGGTATTGTCTAACGCTGCTGGCATGGCATGAATACTGCACCGTTGTGATGTGACTTCAGAAACCCAGCCTCAATCCAGCGCAGCGCTTTCAGCCGCGCCGTCGCAGCGCATCACGCTGGTGCGCCGCGACTACAACGCCTGGGTGGCCAGCGAAACGCTGGAGGACTACGCCTTGCGCTTTACGCCGCAGGGCTTTCGCCAGTGGTCGCCGTGGCGTGTGGCGCAGACCGCGCTGGGCGGGGCCGCCGCCTTTTTGATTCTGGAGGCGGTGGGTGCCACGCTGCTGGTTCAATACGGCTTTGTCAACGCGTTTTGGGCCATTCTTGCAACCGGGTTGATCATCTTTTTGGCCGGTTTGCCCATCAGTATTTACGCCGCCAGATACGGGGTTGACATGGACTTGCTGACCCGGGGGGCGGGGTTTGGCTACATCGGCTCGACGCTGACCTCGCTGATTTATGCCTCGTTCACCTTCATTTTTTTCGCGCTCGAAGCGGCGGTTATGGCCTATGCGCTGGAGCTGGCGCTCGACATTCCGCCGCGCTGGGGCTACCTGATTAGCGCGCTGGTGGTGATTCCGCTGGTGACGCACGGCGTGTCCACCATCAGCCGGCTGCAGGTCTGGACGCAGCCGCTGTGGCTGGTGATGTGGCTGCTGCCCTTTGCCTTCGTGCTGTGGAGCGAACCCACGGCGTTTGTAGGGGTGGTGCACTATATTGGTGATAAGGGGCAAGCAGAAGGCTTTAGTTTGCCCCTGTTTGGTGCGGCGCTGACCGTCGGGGTGGCGCTGATGACGCAAATGGGCGAACAGGCCGACTACCTGCGTTTTATGCCCGCCTTGACCGCAGACAACCGCCGAAACTGGTGGCTCAGCGTGCTGCTGGGTGGGCCGGGCTGGGTGATTCTGGGTGTGCTGAAAATGCTGGGCGGTGCGCTGCTGGCTTACCTGGCGATTCAAAATGCAGTGCCGCTGGAGCGTGCGGTGGATCCGAATCAGATGTACCTGGCCGCCTACGAGTACGTGTTTCCGCACTATGGCTGGGCCGTGGCCGCCACGGCGCTGTTTGTGGTGCTGTCGCAGCTCAAGATCAATGTCACCAACGCCTACGCCGGCTCGCTGGCCTGGAGCAACTTTTTTTCGCGCCTGACACACAGCCACCCCGGGCGTGTGGTGTGGGTGGTGTTCAACACGCTGATCGCCTTCATGCTGATGGAGATGAACGTGTTTGCCGCTTTGGGGGCCGTGCTCGGCTTGTATTCCAACATCGCCATTGCCTGGATGATGGCGGTGGTGGCCGACCTGGTCATCAACAAGCCGCTGGGCCTGAGCCCCAAGGGCATTGAGTTCAAGCGCGCCTATTTGTACGACATCAACCCGGTGGGCGTGGGTGCCATGGCGCTGGCCTCGGTGTTGTCGGTCACCGCCCACCTGGGGTTTTTTGGGCCGATGGCGCAGGCGTTTTCGGCGCTGATCGCCCTGGCCACCGCCTTGGTCACCTCACCCTTGATTGCGTGGGTCACCCAAGGCAAGTATTACCTGGCGCGTGACGCAGACGCTTTGCCAACTGCTGAATCCGGCATCTACCCGCGCTTGCGCCTGCAGCGCTGTGTGATCTGTGAGCGCGACTACGAGGGGCCCGACATGGCGCATTGCCCCGCTTACCAGGGGCCGATCTGCTCGCTGTGCTGCACGCTCGACGCCCGCTGTGGCGACCTGTGCAAACCGCACGCCAGCCTGGCCACCCAGTGGGCGGCCGTCTTGCGGTGGTTGTTGCCCCGACGCAGTTGGGCTGTTCTGGACAAAGGGCTGGGTTATTTTTTGCTGCTGATGCTGGTCATCGTGCCGCTGCTGGGCGCTGTGTTTGGATTACTCTATCAACAAGAATTCCGGATGCTCTCACTCGCTGAAACTGACTTTGAAGTGATGCAAGCGCCTTATGACGCGTTGCGTTCGGGCTTTCTCAAGGCCTTCATGGCGCTGCTGCTGATTGCCGGCCTGGTGGCCTGGTGGGTGGTGCTGGCGCATCAGAGCCGCCGGGTGGCGCAGGACGAATCGAACCGGCAAACCAGTCTGCTGCTGCGTGAAATTGCGCTGCACCGCCAGACCGATGCCGCGCTGCAATTGGCCAAGCAGGCCGCAGAGCGCGCCAATCAGGCCAAAAGCCGTTATATCAGCGCCATCAGCCATGAGTTGCGCACGCCGCTCAACAGCATTCTGGGCTATGCCCAACTGATGGGGCAGGACACCAGCATCCCGGCGCACCGCAAGCAGGCGGTGGCCGTGATTCAGCGCGGTGGCGAACATTTGCTGTCGCTCATCGAGGGCACGCTGGACCTGGCGCACATCGAGGCTGGCAAGCTCACACTGAATCCCCGGCCGCTGGCGTTTGCCGACTTCATGCAGGACCTGGCCGACATGTTTGCGCTCGAGGCCGAGCGCAAGGCGCTGCGCTTTGTCTTCGAGGTGCAGGGCAAGCTGCCCGCTGTGGTGCGGGCCGATGAAAAACGGGTGCGCCAGATTTTGCTGAACCTGCTGGGCAACGCCATCAAGTTCACCAGCACCGGCCAGGTCACTTTGCGCTTGCGCTACGCCGTCGAGATGGCCCACATCGAGATCGAAGACACCGGGCCGGGCTTGAGCACGCAGGATCTGGCCCATGTGTTCGAGCCCTTTGCGCGGGCCAGCGCACCTGGCGTGGGCGCGCCCGGCGCCGGCATGGGCCTCACCATTGCCCGCATGCTGACCGATTTGATGGGTGGTGCGCTCAGCGTCAGCAGCCAGCCGGGTGTGGGCTCGGTGTTCAAGGTCAAGCTATTTCTGCCCGAACTGCACACCCGTTTTACGGCGGGCGAGGGCGCTGGCGCGCAGCGTGACAAACTTCTGCTGGCGCCAGTCAAGTCACCTCTGGGTTACCTGGGGCCGCGCCAGCGGGTGCTGGTGGTGGACAACGAAGAAGCCGACAGGGAACTGCTGGTGCAATTGCTGCAACCACTGGGTTTCGAGGTGCGCACCGCCGCCAGTGGCCATGACGCGCTGGACCTGCTGGCCAGCGGCTACCAGCCCCATGCCGTGTTCATGGACCTGGCCATGCCCGGCATTGACGGCTGGGAAACCGTGCGCCGCCTGCGCGTGCTCGAACAAGCCACGCAGCGCCCCGCAGCGCAGATTGCCATCGTGTCGGCCAACGCCTTCGACAAAGGGCTCGACAACGATGTCGGCCTGCCCGGCAAGGATTTTTTTTGCAAGCCAGTGCGCCACGCCGACCTGCTGGACTGGCTGGCCCAGCGTCTGGGGCTGAGCTGGCAGGAGAGCGCCGGGCCGTTGGTGGTACCGCCCGTGGTCGTTCAGACCGCCACGCTGGTTTACCCCATCCGGGCGCAGCTTGATGCCTTGCAGGAAGTGGTCACGCTGGGCTTTTACCGGGGCATTCTGAACCAGCTGGAGGTGCTGCAAGCGGCCCAGCCCGAATGTGCCAACTTTGTCGCCCACATGCGCGACCTGGCACGCCAATTTCAGTTTGAAACCATGAGCCAACAATTGGCAGACATCCAGCATGAGCACTAAAGCGACCACGCCCTATGACCGCACCCTGGACCGCGCCAACAGCGACGTGGTGCTGATCGTCGACGACGTGCCCGACAACCTGGCGGTGCTGCACGACGCGCTCGACGAATCGGGCTACACCGTGCTGGTGGCGCTGAGCGGCGCCGCCGCCCTGCAGCGCGCGGTGCAAGCGCTGCCCGACGTGGTGCTGCTCGATGCCATGATGCCCGGCATGGACGGTTTTGAGGTGGCGCGCCAGCTCAAGGCCGCGCCGCAAACCGCGCACATCCCGATCATTTTCATGACCGGCCTGCTTGATACCGAGTACCTGGTGGCGGCGCTGGAGGCGGGAGGCGTCGATTACGTCACCAAACCGATCAAGCCCAAGGAGGTGCTGGCGCGCATGGCGGTGCACCTGCAGGGCGCGCGGGAAAAGCGCCAGACCCGCAACGCGCTCGATGCCTTTGGCTATGCCAGCATCACGGTGCGTGTGAGCGACGGCCGGCTGATGTGGCAAACCTCGCTGGCGCGCGACCTGCTGCTGCGCTACTACGGCACCGACGCGCCCACCACGCCGATTCCGGTGCTGACCTGGCTGCGCCGCCATGTGGCGCAAGGCTTGAGCGGCATCGAGCCGCCGCGCCTGAGTGTTGACGCAGGCCCCAAACGCCTGACTTTTCGGCTGCATCAGCAAATTGGTGACAGCGAGGGCGGCGGCGACTGGCTCATCATCATGCAGGAGATCAGCGACGAGAGCGTGATCGAGGCCATGGCCCTGAGCTTCAAACTCACCCCGAAAGAGGCCGAGGTGCTGTACTGGGTGGTCAAGGGCAAGATCAACCGCGACATCGGCGACATTGTGGGCTCCAGCCCGATGACCGTGAAGAAACACCTGGAGCATGTGTTTGCCAAACTGGGTGTCGAGACCCGCACTGCCGCGGCTGCCATGGCGATGCGCCGCATCCGGCAACTGCAGCCGCAATTCGAGGGCTGAGGGTCGGCGCTTCTACGCCACTCGGCGTATTTCCCAAACACCTGTGCGTCCCTAAAGTCACCCCATCGCTGATCAAAAAGCCTGGCCCAGTCAACAAACGCCAAGCCCAAGTTCAGCGACAACGGTTTCATCAACTTTGGAGGGCTTCTCATGCAATCTTTGAACTCACGTCGTTTCACGCTCAAGGCGCTCACCGCTGCCGTTGCGCTCACCACTTTGTCGGCACTGCCGGCGTTCGCCGCCGACACCATCAAGGTCGGCGTCCTGCACAGCCTGTCGGGCACCATGGCCATTTCGGAAACCGTGTTGAAAGACACAGTGCTGATGGCGATAGACGAGATCAATGCCAAGGGTGGCTTGCTCGGCAAAAAGCTGGAGCCCGTGGTGGTGGACCCGGCCTCCAACTGGCCGCTGTTTGCCGAAAAGACCAAGCAGTTGCTCGGTCAGGACAAGGTCGATGTGATCTTCGGCTGCTGGACCAGCGTGTCGCGCAAGTCGGTCCTGCCGGTGGTCGAGGAAATGAACGGCCTGCTGTTCTACCCGGTGCAGTACGAGGGTGAAGAACTGTCCAAAAATGTGTTCTACACCGGCGCAGCGCCCAACCAGCAGGCCATTCCCGCGGTGGATTACCTGATGAGCAAGGACGGCGGCGCAGCCAAGCGCTGGGTGCTCCTGGGCACCGACTACGTCTACCCGCGCACCACCAACAAGATTTTGCGCGCCTACCTCAAATCCAAGGGCGTGAAAGAGACCGACATCGACGAAAAATACACCCCGTTTGGTCACAGCGATTACCAGACCATCGTGGCTGACATCAAAAAGTTTGCCGCAGGTGGCAAGACTGCCGTGGTGTCCACCATCAATGGCGACTCCAACGTGCCGTTCTACAAGGAACTCGGCAACGCGGGCCTGAAGGCCAAGGATGTGCCGGTGGTGGCGTTCAGCGTGGGTGAGGAAGAACTGCGCGGCGTCGACACCAAGCCGCTGGTGGGCCACCTGGCCGCCTGGAACTACTTCATGTCCATCAAGAACCCGACCAACACCGAGTTCATCAAGAAGTGGAGCGACTATGCCAAGGCCAAGGGCATCGCCGGCCACAAGGACAAGCCGCTGACCAACGACCCGATGGAAGCCACTTACATCGGCATCAACATGTGGAAGCAGGCCGTCGAAAAAGCCAAGTCCACCGACACCGACAAGGTGATCGCCGCCATGGCCGGCCAGACCTTCAAGGCACCCAGCGGCATCATGAGCAAGATGGACGAAAAGAACCACCACCTGCACAAGAGCGTGTTTATTGGCGAGATCAAGGCTGACGGCCAGTTCAACGTGGTCTGGAAGACCCCCGGCCCGGTCAAGGCCAAGCCATGGAGCCCGTACATCGAAGGCAACGCCTCCAAGCCGGATGAGCCCGTGAAGAAGTAAGGCCCTGTCGTCATTGCGAGCGAAGCGCGGCAATCCATGGCTCCCTGATACATGGATTGCCGCGGCGCTGTCGCACCTCGCAATGACGGTTTGTCAAAGGAAATTGCAGTGTGGGCACCGTCAACGTGCCCACCCTACAGGTTCTTATATGATGCTACGAAATCTACTTTTATTCACCGCGTTCTGTCTGGCTTTCAACGCCCACGCGATCAGCGTCGAAGAGGCCAATGCCATCAGCAGCGGCGAGACCGATGCCCGCATCGAGGCCCTGAACCAGGCGGTGGCCCATGCCGATGCCGGCACGGCGGTGTTTTTGCAGGCGCTGGCCGATGACGCGGTCAAACTGGTGCGCGGCCGGGCCATCATGGTCAGGGACGACAAGGGCATCGACCCGGCCTCGGGTGCTGAATTTGCCCTGCCCGACGATGCCGAAGACGTGATCAACAACAACCGCATGCGCGGTGAGATCGACTCGGCCCTGGCGGCGCTCAAGTTGTTTTCCAAGGACGATGCGGTGCGCCTGGCGGCTGTGCAGCAGATGCAGCAAGATGCCGACCCGGGCAAGCTGGCGCTGATCGAACAGGCCTTCAATGACGAGCAAAACCCCAAGATCAAGGAACAACTCGCATTGGTGCGCGCCGCTGCGCGCTTGGGGAGTGCGAACAAGGCGCGGCGCCTCGAAGCCGCCGCCTTGTTGGGCTCCAGCAACCAGTCCGGCACCAAAACCATTTTGCTGGCGCACCTGGAGACCGAGTCGGATGCACAGGTCAAGGCGGCCCTGGGCAAGGCACTGCGCGAGGTGGAATCCAGGCTGGCCTGGGGCGACAAGCTGGGCGCCATTTTCAGCGGCATCAGCTTAGGGTCAATCCTGCTGCTGGTCGCCCTGGGCCTGGCCATCACCTATGGCCTGATGGGTGTCATCAACATGGCGCATGGCGAGCTCATGATGATTGGCGCCTACGCCACTTACGTGGTGCAGGGTCTGTTTCAGCGCTACCTGCCGGGTGCTTTTGACTGGTACCTGCTGGCGGCGGTGCCGGTGGCATTCATGGCCTCTGCGTTGATGGGCGTGCTGCTGGAGCGCAGCGTGATCCGCTTTTTGTACGGCCGACCGTTGGAGACACTGCTGGCCACCTGGGGCATCAGCCTGATGCTGATGCAACTGGTGCGCACGATTTTTGGTGCGCAAAACGTGGGCGTGGAAAACCCGTCGTGGATGAGTGGCGGCGTGCAGGTGCTGGGCAATTTGTCGCTGCCCTATAACCGCCTGGTGATCATCGTTTTTGCCCTTTTTGTGCTGGGTGCCGTGGCCTGGCTGATCGGCAAGACCCGACTCGGGCTGTTTGTGCGCGGCGTCACGCAAAACCGGCCCATTGCATCGTGCATGGGCGTCAACACCGCGCGCATCGACACCTATGCCTTTGCGCTGGGTTCGGGCATTGCCGGGCTGGCGGGCTGTGCCCTGAGTCAGGTCGGCAATGTCGGGCCGGACCTGGGTCAGGGCTACATCGTCGATGCCTTCTTGGTGGTGGTGCTGGGCGGTGTGGGGCAACTGGCCGGTACCGTGTATGCCGCCCTGGGCCTGGGCATATTGAACAAATTTCTGGAAGGTTGGGCGGGTGCGGTGTTGGCCAAGATTGCCGTGCTGGTGTTCATCATCATCTTTATCCAGAAACGTCCGCAAGGCATTTTTGCCATGAAGGGCCGCAGTGCGGAGGCGTAAATGATGACATCACCTACCCATACCCCAACACCCTCGGAACCGTCATTGCGAGGAGCGGCAGCGACGCGGCAATCCATGGATGCTGGATCGCCACGCTTCGCTCGCGATGACGGGCAGGTGGCTGCTTTATTGCCAGCTCATGCACCCTTGCTCAGCCGCACCGGATGGAGCGCCTTCATCATCGCGCTGATCGTGGTCTGCGCGGTGGCGCCGGTGCTCAATCTGCTGGTCCCGAGCGAAAGCGTCTTCCACCTGAGCGACTACGCGGTGGGCCTGCTCGGCAAGATCATGTGCTACGCCATCTGCGCGCTGGCGATGGACCTGATCTGGGGCTTCAGCGGCATCCTGAGCCTGGGCCATGGCCTGTTTTTCGCGCTCGGCGGCTATGTCATGGGCATGTACCTCATGCGCCAGATCGGCACCGACGGCAACTACAAAAGTAACTTGCCCGACTTCATGGTGTTCCTGGACTGGAAAGAGCTGCCCTGGCACTGGACCTTTTCTGACAGCTTCATCGCCACGCTGATTTTGATTGTGGTGGTGCCGGGGTTGGTGGCCTTTGTCTTTGGTTATTTCGCCTTCCGCTCGCGCATCAAAGGGGTGTATTTTTCCATCATCACCCAGGCCCTGACCTTTGCCGCCATGCTGCTGTTCTTTCGCAACGAGACTGGCTTCGGCGGCAACAACGGCTTCACCGATTTCAAACGGATTCTGGGCATCCCATTGGCCACGCAAGAGATGCGCATGACCCTGTTTGTGCTGACCGGGGTGACGCTGCTGGGCTTTTTCTTGATGTCGCGCTGGCTCATTGGCAGCAAGTTCGGCCGGGTCCTGCAAGCGGTGCGTGACGCAGAGACCCGCGTCATGTTCAGCGGCTATAACCCGCTGGGCTACAAGCTCACCATCTGGACCATTTCGGCCATCATGTGCGGCGTGGCCGGTGCCCTGTATGTGCCGCAGGTGGGTATCATCAACCCGAGTGAAATGAGCCCGGCCAATTCGATCGAGATCGCGATCTGGGCGGCAGTGGGTGGCCGCGCCACGCTGATCGGCCCGATTGTGGGGGCCTTCATCGTCAATGGTGCCAAGAGCTGGCTGACCGTGGCCTACCCTGAATTCTGGTTGTACTTTCTGGGTCTGCTGTTCATTGGCGTGACGCTGTTTTTGCCCAATGGGGTGGTGGGATTGGTTAAAAAGTTGAAGGGTGGTGCGAAATGACGCCCGAATTGATGGAGCAGGGCGCCCGGCGCATCGAGGCTTACCAGGCGGCGCAGGCGGCCCGGGGTACGCAAACTGAATCAGGCGGGCGCCAGGCGGGCTTCTCTCGCATTGCCACACTGGGCGAGGTGGACATCACCCACGGCCGCATTCTTTACCTTGAAGACGTGAGCGTGAGCTTTGACGGCTTCAAGGCCATCAACAAGCTGAGCCTGGACATCGCGCCGGGTGAGTTGCGCTGCATCATCGGCCCCAACGGTGCCGGCAAGACCACCATGATGGACATCATCACCGGCAAGACCCGCCCCGATGAAGGCCAGGTGTTTTTCGGCAGCACCATCAACCTTCTGAGCTACAAGGAATCCGAAATTGCCCAGATGGGCATTGGCCGCAAGTTCCAGAAGCCCACGGTGTTCGAGCAGTTGAGTGTGTTCGAGAACCTGGAACTGGCGCTCAAAACCAACAAGGCGGTCACCCGTTCCATGTTCTTCCGGCTCGACTCCGCACAAAGCGACCGGCTATCCGAAGTGCTGCACACCATCCACCTGAATGAGAGCGTGCGCCACCAGGCCGGCACCTTGAGCCATGGCCAAAAGCAGTGGCTCGAGATCGGCATGCTGCTGATGCAGGACCCCAAGCTCCTGCTGCTCGACGAGCCGGTGGCTGGTATGACCG
>Ga0315271_10000641_pt1 | contig 19871 bp, 18 predicted proteins | sample C3_top_MG_FD_204664 | JGI IMG/M metagenome (GOLD analysis project Ga0315271, IMG submission 204664) | Sediment microbial communities from Yellowstone Lake, YNP, Wyoming, USA - C3_top | ecosystem: Environmental > Aquatic > Freshwater > Lake > Sediment | place: USA: Wyoming | collected 2017-08-01
TTACACTGAGGGCGACGCTGGGCGGATTTCAAGGGTATGCGGTGCCTGGCAGTCGCCTTTTGCATCCGTCGGCCAACAGAAGACAGGTGCGGATCCTCGGAAGGTCGATCGCTGTCCTCGTTGAGCAGCCCCGCCGCCTGTACTATGGAACCCGCAACTCCATTGTCACACAGCGCCGACTGCTTCCCAGGTTGCGTTTTTGGTGCGCGTTTCTTCCCATCTTCGCACTTCGGCGTTTCATTTCCATCGTGCTTCTCTACAATAATCGTCGTGCCTTTCTGCAGTGCTTTGCCAGGGGTGTCCTGGACGGCCTCCGTGGCCGGAAAGGCGAACTCGTCTAAGGGGGTTGTGCACCATGAAGAACAAGTGGGTCGTTGGAATCATTCTTGCGCTGGTTATTGTGGCTGGAGTTGCGGCCGCCTACAAACTCACCCGCCCATCGGTCGGGGCCAAGGATCTCAGTGGCAAACGGATAGAAGCGACGTTTCTTGCCTATGAGATTCAACCGGCGACCGCTGAACAGATCAAGGAAGGCTCGACCATCTACGACCAGACAGGCAAAGCGTGTTTTACCATCACAAAGGTGACAACAGCTGCTGCTCAGGAAGTTGGAACTGACAGCAATGGCGTGCTTCACGCCGCAACTCATCCCTTCTTGAAGGACGTCGTGATCACTGCCGACTCGATCGCTCCCAAGGTCGCCTGGGCCTACATGTATGGTACCGACAAGATCCTTGCGGGGGCAAACGTTGCAATCTATGGCGACTTGTGGAAGGTCTGGACACGTGTTCTGACGGTGCACGAACTCCCATAGGCCAGCCATGAACGTCAACTCGACGAGGAGACGGGCTGGGCAAGCATTTCTGCTGCTGGTTGCCTACTATCCTCTCCTGAATTGGGCAATCCGCAAATCTCATGTACCGTTTGCAAATCTCTGGGAAGAGATCATGCTTGTGGTCTTCCTGGCATTCGCCGTTGCAACGAGCTGGCGGAAAGTCTGGCAGCTGCTGGCCTCACCCGTCGTCATGACGGCGCTGATCTTTCTGTCGGTCACACTGCTTGGCTATGCTGCGAACACCTATTACGTGGGCGCCTATATCCAAGAGGCTCGGCTGGCATTTGAGCCATTGATGGCCTTTGTGATTGTGTGGCTTCTTATTGACGGAGACGCTGCAGCCCTGTTGCGGCAGGTCATTCCTCATCTCATTGCAAGTGCGAGTGTCGTCGCACTGATCGGCGTGTATCAATACGTTCGAAAGGTCCCTGTTCCAGCACAGTGGCTTGACAAGGACACGGAAAGCACTGTCATAAGTACACGGGCGTTCTCGTTGTTTGGCAGCCCAAATGTTCTTGCAGGCTATCTTGAGATGATCATCCCGCTAGGCGTGTACCTGGCAATCAATCGCCACAGGTGGTATGAGCGAGTTCTGGCCGTTGCCTGTGTCCTTGCAATGACAAGCGGCTTTCTGCTTACACTTACACGTGCTGCATGGCTTTCAGCGGCGGGATCCTTCTTCATCGGACTGCTGATCCTCAACCCAACACTGGCAGCGCTTTTTGCTGTGGCAGGCGCGGCGATCTTGATCGTCGTTCCGACTTTCCGGCTTCGCATGACGACGCTGCTGAGTTCCGCCTATGTTGACAAGAGCAACAATCTGGGGCGACTCTTTCGATGGAGACAGGGTTTCCTCAACCTCTTGGATCATCCGCTCCTCGGCAGTGGTCTGGGAACGTTTGGAGGCTCTGCTGCTCAGAAATATGGCTATTTCACTGGTATCTCCATGGATTCTGTCTGGATTCGCGTGCTGTCCGAAACAGGAATCCTGGGGTTCCTTTCCTACGTTGCGTGGATGGCGAGCGCATTTGCGGGCGTGGCGACACGGTTTTTCCGGTCACGAGACCGTCTATGGCTGTTCACGTCAATTGGCTTGCTTGCCCTGCTGATGAACCTGTTCACGGACAATCTGCTTGACTCCTGGGCGATAACGCTGGTCATGTGGAGTCTATTTGCGCTTGCGGCCGTCTCGGAAGCTGACAGATGAAAGCAATTGTTCTCAGTACCAACAATTACCGCTCGTTTCCAAGCAGAAAGCAGCGCTTCACGCACAGACTTGTCCAGCGAGGCTATGACGTTCTGTACGTTGAAGCCCCGGTAACCCTCTTGGCAGCAGCTCATCCGAACATGTGGGGCAAGCTGACAGCCTGGCGGTCCGGCGTGCGGAAACAGGAGCCCAACCTTTGGATTGCATCGCCAACACCATGGCTGCCGTATTTCAAGAAAGTCGAGGCCATCGCCGACCATGATGCTCTTACCTACCTGACATGGCTTCGCAGACTGCCAGGCCGCTGGGCTGAGGAAGCAAGTCTCGTGGTCACCTACCTGCCGTTCGTACCCCGGACGCTGGAGCTGCTCGGTGTTCCCACCGTCTACGATTGCGTAGACGACCACAGCGCTTATCCAGGGCTGATCGACAGGGATGTCGTCGATCGGCTGGAACAGCGCACTGCGAGGATTGCTTCTGCCGTGATTGCTACCAATGAGACAATTGCTGCGAAACTTGGCGCCTTCACCGAAAAGCTTACTCTGATACAGAACGGCGTGGACCACGAGCTGTTTGCGGCTGCTGCTGGGGCATGGCTGGACACGATGGAGGTCCTGCCGCGCGAACACAAGTTCCTGTATGCCGGAGCGATGCGAGAGTGGTTCGATACGGCAACTCTGGCTTCTGTCGCAGCGGCTTTCCCTGGCGATCAGATTGACTGCTTTGGCGAGGCTTTGCCCCAGGTCCGTCGTGACCTTGCCAACTATGCGAACATCGTTTTCAAGGGATCGCATCCGCAGTCAGAAATTGCCCAGATCGCCCCGCGCTATGATGTCGCGCTTATTCCGTTTCGAGAGTCTCCACTGACGCAGGGCGTCGACCCGCTGAAATTCTACGAATACGTCTCAGCGGGACTTCCCGTGGTCTCCTCCCGCATCGATGCACTTGGAGCATTCGACGAGAGGATGGTGCGGCTGGCCGGTACCCCTGAGGAGTTTGTGGTGGCAATCCGGGAGACTCTTGCGGCTGACTCGCTTGATCTGCGCAAGTATCGTGTCCAGGCATCACATCGTTTCGACTGGTCGTTTCGGTTGGCCGAATTCGATCGTGTCGTCGATGCAGTATCAAACCAACAATCCTAATTGTGGAGGAAAAGATGAAGAAGAAGCTGGCGATCATTGGTCTTGGTTATGTAGGCCTCCCTCTCGCTCTTACATATGCACTGGCTGGCTTTGAGGTAGCGGGGGTCGACGTCAGTGTGGACCGCATAGCCTCGATAAAGGCAGCGTCACTCGGGATGCGGGAAGACTTCGATGGCGTTCCGGTCAACGAAGTTCTCAGGAGATGCCTTGCCAATGGCTCCCTGAGTGTAACCAGCAATTTTGGCGGACTGCCGCCCGATGTGACAACATATATCATTACTGTCGGGATTCCTATTGATGAAGCGTGGTCGCTGGACATGAGCATGCTTACCGCGGCATGCGAGGAGCTGGGCAAGCGCCTGAAGAAACATGACTTGGTGATTTGTCGTTCCACCGTGCCCGTTGGAACGACGCGTGGACTCATTAAGCCGACGCTTGAGCGTGTCAGCGGCCTAAGCGCTGGTTCTGACTTTGACCTGGCCTACTCATCGGAACGGATCGCCGAAGGGCGTGCGTACGACGAGTTCCGCAATATGCCGCTTGTCGTTGGCGGCATTACAACAGACAGCCTCGATCGCGCTGCCGAGATTCTTGGCGCCGTCAACTTCCAGCCAGTGTTCAAAGCTTCGTCGCTGGAGCTTGTCGAGACAGCCAAGATGTTCGAAAATGCACAGCGCGATGTCAACATCGCTATTGCGAACCAGCTCGCAAGGTTTGCCAACCGCTTTGACATTCCGACGTGGGAGCTTGTTCAGGCCTGCAACACGCACACCAGGGTCAAGATTCTCATGCCTGGCATCGGTGTCGGCGGTCATTGTATTCCCTATGCCTCACCCTATCTTTTTGACTCTCTCTCCAGCAGAGACGAGTGCAACGAGCTTCTGCCGACGTTTGTTTCGGCACGGGAGGCCAATGCGGCGCAACCCGCGTACATTGCAGGACGAATTGCGCGGCGAGTTGGTGGTATCTCTGGAAAGCACGTCCTGTTCGTGGGGATCGCCATGAAGGACTACTCAGATGACGTCACGGTGAGCCCGGCGGTAGACCTTGCAGCTGCGCTTGCCAGAGCTGGTGCAGAAGTCCGGGTGCTTGACGATGTCGCCAGCGTTCCTGAGCAGTTTGGCCGTGAAGCAACGCTGGAAGCAGCACTGACGTGGGCCGAAGTGGTCGTACTGCCTATCCTTCAGACTGGCGTCGACTATGAGCGCCTCAAGGCACTTGTCATGAATGCCGATGGGCGCATCATCCTCGGTGATTTCAGAGGAGTGTATGAAGGGCAAGAGGATGTGCAGAGACAACCTTGGTACGTGCGGTTGTGACGTCACGTTGACCAGAAGGGAGCAATGGGCGACCGACTCTACATAGCTGCTATCCCGGTCGACAACCTTGATATGGATGAGGCACTCGCCACCGTTGCGAGCTTCGTTCAATCGGGCCTTCCTCACATGGGAGTCGCCATCAACCCCGAAAAGGTCATCAAGGCGAAACAGGATAGAGGCCTCGAAACCGTGCTGCGCCGCAGTGATCTCAATTTCTGCGATGGAATAGGCGTGATCTGGGCACTGAGAGTCTTTTATCACGAGCGGATCAAAGCTCGGGTGACAGGCGTTGACCTGTTCCTCCGTCTCTTGGATCTGGCAGATGCTCGAGGATGGCGTCTGTATCTGCTTGGCTCCCGCCCTGAGATCGTCTCAAGGACGGCGCAGATCGTACACGAACGATATCCCCGTGTGGTCCTGGCAGGTTTTCACGATGGGTACTTTTCTGCTGCAGAAGAGGCTTCTCTGGTCTCAGAGATCTCGGCTTCAAAAGCAGACATCATGTTCGTGGGCATGGGCAGCCCCAAGCAGGAGAAGTTCCTGGCAAGCAATCTGGCTGCCATGGGTATTCCCTTCTCGATGGGCGTCGGGGGGAGCTACAATGTGTTATCGGGCGAGTTCAAGCGGGCCCCTGCGCACATCCAGAAGCTGGGACTGGAATGGCTTTATCGCTTTGTCCTTGATCCCAAGAGGCTGCCTCGGATTCTTTCTCTTCCCAGATTCGTGGGCATCGTGATCCGGTCTCCACGGCGACATGTTGAATCCATAGATTTCTTTGGAATCACGATCGTCAACAAGAATATTACTGAACTGCTTGAGACGGCCGAAGCATTCGTGAGCACTGGTACGACGCACCTGATTGTCACGCTCAACGGTGAGATGGCCGCTCGAGCCTTTAGGGATGAAGAGTTCCTGGAGATTGTCCAGCGCGCCGATCTGGTCGTTGCTGACGGGGTCGGCATCGTGTGGGGAGCTCGTATGCTGGGAACCCGCATTGAAAACCGCATTCCTGGCATCGAGTTTTCTCTGGCCCTGCTGGACTTGGCTCAGCGCAAAGGGTATCGCGTTTACTTTCTTGGTGCAAAGCCCGAGGTTGTCGAGCGAGCCGCAGCGAACATGCAACAGCGGTTTCCTCAGTTGCAGCTTGTTGGATTTCACTCGGGATACTTCGACGCTCACGAGGAGATGCTGATGCTCGAGGACATGCGCGCCAAGCGCATCGATCTGCTGTTGGTCGGCATGGGCGGGGGAGTACAGGAGAAGTGGATCACACGCCATCGTGACCTTGGGATTCCCATAGCTGTAGGAGTGGGCGGCACATTCGATGTCTGGAGTGGAGTCGTACGGCGAGCACCCAGATTCATTCAGAGAACCGGAACCGAATGGCTGTACCGGCTGATCGTTCAGCCTAGCCGCATCACCCGGGTGGGGAGCATCTTCTATTTCATGGTCCGCGTGCTGGCATCTCGTCGAAGCACGCGGCGGAGCTAGACCATGCTGGTTCTCGTGCTTGGATATTACGGCTTTGGAAACTTTGGCGATGAGCTAATCCTGACGGCAGTGCAAAGTGAGCTGGCCGAGATCGACACGCAGGCGATATTTGTCGTCAACGATCCTGGCCAGTATGCCAGCACGCAGAGCTCGCGGTCCATGTTCGTTGACCGCCGTGATCTCGCCGGCATCAGACGGGCAATTCATGACTGCGACTATGTCATGCTCGGAGGAGGCGGACTCATCCAGGACGCCACAAGCCTGCGCAGCAGTCTGTATTACCTGGGCATTCCCCTGCTCGCAAGCTTGCAGCGAAAGGGCATCATTTCGTACGCTCAGGGCGTCGGTCCCATTCGGCGGCCATTCATCCAGCGCTTGACGCGATTGGTCTTCGGTCGCATGGCATTGATCGATGTCCGCGATGAAGCCTCGGCCTATACGCTCCGGTCGTGCGGTGTCAGAAAGAGAGAGATTCATATCTCCTGCGATGTCGGGTTCTCCCTCCTCATGGCCCAGAGGCAAGTTCACAGTAATGTTTCGTGCACTCGTCCGAGGATTGTGGCTGCCGTCAATGCTCGCTTTGGATGGACGGCAGAGGAGACAGCCTCTTTTCTCGACTGTCTCGCATCTCAGTATGCTGCTCAGATTACACTTGTCGTGCTGTTTCCGTCGATGGACTCTTCGTTCAGCCGTGCTGTGCGCGATCGCCTGCTGACGACCTCTGAGGTCATCGATTCGCCAACGGCACAGGAGCTGGTCGACGTGTGTTCGTCGTCGACTCTCATCATTGCAGGCCGATATCACATGGCTGCTGCCGCAGTAGCAGCCAGGTCGCCAGTTGTGGGTCTTGCATACGATGCGAAAATCGCTCAGCTGGCCGCCTCTTTCAAGTTTCTGTCTGTTCATCGTGGCGACTCCCCGCAGCGTGCCGCAGCGCTCATTCTCCAGAGCCCGGCGGCCATTGCTGATGAAGGGGCATTGGACCATCTGGTCGAGGCGCGCTCTGATCGCATTGGGCGTCTCAGGAAGCTGCTGGAACAGCGTCCGGCATGACCCTGCTGTCGCTCCTGCACCAGGTTCTGGCGGACCGTGCCTGCTTTTTGTGCGGAGAGGAATCAGACCTGCCTCTGTGCCCCGCATGCAGCGCTCAGTTTCGCGCGTGTGACATGGCATGGGCCGAGCACGAAGTGCTGGCTGGCAGTTTTCTCGGGTTCTCAGCATTCTGGTACGAGGGAACCCTGCGTCAGGCCGTTCTTCAGATGAAGGTGCAGGGGGAGTTTCAGCTTCTTGGGCAGTTGGTCGAAAAGCTCGCAGAGCGTATGCCGCCGCTTTCACCCTCCGACCGCCCCATCTTCATTCCCATTCCGCACTTCCACCAGACTGATCTTGACCGGCGTCGTGACTTTCCACGCGCAGCATCTCATATGCTCGCGCGAAAAGCTGGTGGCGAAGATGGTGCAGGCATCCTCTTGAAAATCCGGAGAACTGCACTTCAAACTCAGCTGGGGGATACCGACCGATTGAAAAATGTTGCCGGAGCATTTGTCCTCGGACCTGAAGCAGAAAAGCAGCTTCAAGGCAGGACTATTGTCATTGTTGATGATGTGCTGACGACAGGAGCGACCATTGCTGCTGCAGAGGCGGCCATTTGCGGGGCGAGTCCTCATCAATGTCTGTACTTGACCCTTGCTCGGAGTCGGGCTACAATACCATCAGGCTTGTGAAGCCAGAAGCCGAATTTAGAGAAACGGGAGGCACACATGAAAGTAGAGCACAAGTCCAAGACCCTCGAGGTTCCTCCACGCATTCTTTCCTATCTAAATGAGAAAGTGAGCCGATTCGACAAGTTCTTCCGCAAGGAGCCCACGCTCGGCGCCAATCTCAACCTGCTGCGCGGGAAATACACGTGTGAACTTACGCTCGAAGTGTCCGGCCGGATCATAAAGGCTTCGGGACAGGGACCTGACATGGAGGCATCGATTGATGCAGCCTGTGACAAGCTGGACGTTCAGGTGCGCAAGTTCCACACCCGGGTGTTCCGAAAGGATTTCAAGGCAGTCGCAGAGCTGAAAGGGCTATTTCAGTCAGAACTGCCGATCGAGGACATGGAAGAGTCTTCTGAAGGCATCGTCAAGCGCAAGGAATTCGAAGTCCTGCCCATGTCTGAGGAAGAAGCACTTCTTCAGATCGAGATGCTGGGGCACCAGTTTTTTGTCTATAGAGATGCTGAGACAAACAAGGTCTGCGTGCTGTACAAGCGTACACTCGGGGGTTACGGCCTGATTGAAGTCGACTGATTCGAGAGCGCCTGAACGCGCTTTTCGTGCCATAGGACATTCGTCGCTTCTGAGTTCGCACCGCTGTCCTGTTTGCGATACGAGAGCAGTTACAATCGATGGTACTGAGCGGCCCGCTCAAGTCCATGCCAGAGGACGGGGCCGCTCATCGGGCATCAATGATGCCTTTCTGGCTTTTCCCGTGGAGGTAATCTGTTGATGGGATTGTTTAGTTCGTTTTCTCCTGCTGCACGCAAGTTGAAGACATACCAGGCCATAGTACCGACCATCCTGGAGCTCCAGCCAACAATGGCGCACCTGGACGATGACGGCCTGAAGAAGTATGCTGCTGACCTCAAGAAGCGCGCGGCTGATGGAGCATCGGATACAGAATTGCTTCCCGAGGCCTTTGCTCTGGTTCGTGAGACTTCCCGTCGCCTCATAGGGCTCGAGCACTTTCCGGAGCAGCTGCTCGGAGGTATTGCCCTGTACTTTGGCAATGTCGCCGAAATGAAGACCGGCGAAGGAAAGACACTCGTTGCCACGTGTCCACTGTACCTGAACGCCGTCATGGGGCACAAGGGCCATCTCATAACTGTGAACGACTATCTGGCAAAGCGTGACCGAGCCTGGATGGGCCCCATCTATGAGTTTCTTGGTATGACGGTCGGCCTGCTTCAGAACGACAGCCCCCCTGAACAGCGCCGCGCTGCCTATGCGGCAGACATCACCTATGGGACGAACAACGAGTTTGGATTTGACTATCTGAGAGACCATATGGCACCGTCTCTGCAGGACATGGTACAGAACGGTGCTCTGGACTTTGGTATTGTTGATGAAGTTGACAACATCTTCATCGACGAGGCACGAACAGCGCTCATCATCGCCGGTCCCGGCGGAGACTCGGACCGGCCCTACTACGAGGCTGCATCCTTTGTGCGTCGACTCAAGGGTACCGTGCGTTCGGAGCTTGCTCCTGGCGAGAATGGAGTGCCCGAAGGGTCGGATTATGTTTTTGATGAGAAGCACAAAACGATTGAGCCTGCTGATGACCTGCTGAACCGCTTTGCCCATCATGCGAAGATCTCGCAGGAAAAGCTGTTGAAGGACCAGGCGACCTATGACAAGATTCTCCGAAATGCCATTCGAGCTGAAGTTTTCTTTCACAAGGACAGCGAGTACATCATCAAAGATACGGAAGTCATCATCGTGGATGAGTTCACGGGTCGACTCATGTATGGCCGTCGCTACTCCGAAGGATTGCATCAGGCCATCGAGGCAAAGGAAGGGCTCAAGGTTCGCGAAGAGAGCCAGACATTGGCGACCATCACGATCCAGAACTTCTTCAAGATGTACCGCAAGCTGTCTGGAATGACAGGAACCGCGCTCACAGAGGCTGATGAGTTCAAGGAGATCTATGGACTGGACGTCCTGGAAATTCCCACACATCGGCCGGTACGACGCCAGGATGCCGATGATGAGGTCTATCGATCCGAACGTGGCAAGCTGGCCGCCATTCTTCAGGAGATCCAGGCTCGTCATGAAAAAGGTCAGCCGGTGCTCGTAGGTACGAGGTCAGTCGAGAAGTCCGAGGCACTCAGCCGTGAGCTCAAGAAGCTTGGCATCAAGCACCAGGTGCTGAACGCCAAGTATCACGAAAAAGAGGCAGAGATAATTGCACAGGCAGGACGCCGGGGAGCTGTCACCATTGCTACCAACATGGCGGGCCGCGGTGTTGATATTCTTCTTGGAGGAAATCCGGAGGCTCTTGCTCATGCCGGGGCTCTTGCCCACACGAAGGCCGACCCAAAGAAGCAGCCGGAGCTGTATGCTCAGCAATATACCGAGGAGTACAACCGCCTTCTCGCTGAATACAATGAATCTTGGACAAAGGAACACGACGAAGTGGTCCGGCTGGGGGGTCTGTTTATTCTTGGGACTGAGCGTCATGAGTCACGGCGTATCGATAACCAGCTGCGTGGGCGAGCAGGGCGACAGGGTGATCCCGGGGAGTCCAAATTCTTTCTTTCTGCCGAGGATGATATCCTTCGAATTTTCGGCGGTGAACGCATCCAGCACATCTTTGAGATGATGAAGGTCGACGAGACGATGCCGGTGAATCATCCACTCCTCTCCAAGACAATTGAAATGTCCCAGAAGAAGGTTGAATCCTACAACTTCGACGCGCGTAAGAGCCTTCTTGACTATGACAACGTCCTGAACAAGCAGCGCGAGGTCATTTACGCAGAACGAGACAAGGTCCTGGCTGGTGCCGACCTCACGGATGAGGTACACGAGTTTATTGGCGAGCAGGCGGCGATGACAGCCCAGCAAGTTGTCCAGGCGCAGCGAACGGATGAGACCGACATTGGCAAGGTCTACAATGACCTGGTTCTGGATGCATTCGGCCGGCCGCTTCCCATGTCACTTGAGGAGCTGAACGCAGCTTTGGAACAGCGTGATGCCGAACGGGCGCTTTCTGATCTTGTTCTCGAGCGGGCTGAGGCTATCTATCGTGAGAAGGAGGAGAGATACGGACAGGACGTCATGCATCAGGTTGAGCATTACGTCTTTCTGCGAACCATTGACAGTGCATGGCGGGACCACCTTCTTCAGATGGACGACCTCAAGGATGGCATTGGGCTCCGCGCGTATGGACAGCAGGACCCGGTCATCGCCTATCAAAAGGAAGGCTTTGAGTTGTTCAGCCAGTTGATGGACCAGATCAAGCAGGATGTGGTACGCACCTTGTTTACATTCGAGCTGCAACCAGCTCAGCCGGAGAAGAAGCATGATCGATCTTGAACCACTGCGCAGGCGCATTTCAGAGTGCGAGAAGCGGATTGCCGGGCTGTATCAGCCTGGCTGACTGACCAGCCGGCAGGCGCAGCTGGAAGAGCTGCGGCGCAGAACAATGGCTGCCGGCTTCTGGAATGATCCAACCAGCGCTGCTGAGATAATGGGCACGATAGATCGCATTGAGACAGAGATAGCGTCACAGAACAAGGCGCTGTCAGAGTTGGAGAATGCCACAGCTGCTCTGGATCTGCTGGAGAGCATGCCCGACGCTGAGCTTGAACGTGAGGCAACTGGGACAATCGACCGTCTCGAACACGTCCTTCAGACACTTGAGACAACGGCCTATTTCAGTGGACCCTATGACGCATCCAATGCCATTCTTTCGCTGTCGAGCGGAGCAGGTGGAACCGATGCACAGGACTGGACAGAGATGCTCATGCGCATGTATACGCGATATGCTGAGCGCCAGGGCTTTGAGGTGATTGTAACCGACTACATGCAGGGTGAGGAGGCGGGCATCAAGGGGTGTACCCTTGTCATCAAAGGGCAATACGCGTATGGCCTTCTGAAGCATGAGAAGGGCGTTCATCGCCTGGTTCGAATCAGTCCGTTTGATGCCAACAAGCGCCGGCACACATCGTTCGCCGCAGCCGATGTCATTCCTGAGATCCCAGAGACCAGTGCGACTATTGACATTCCCGAAGGGGACCTGCGGATCGACGTGTATCATGCGTCGGGTCATGGCGGCCAGAATGTTCAGAAGGTCTCCACAGCAGTGCGCATTACCCATATACCGACAGGCATCTCTGCGAGTTGCCAGAATGAGCGCTCCCAGCTGCAGAACAAACGCATGGCAATGTCAGTTCTGAAGTCCCGGCTTCTGGTGCAGCAGGAACTGCAGCGTGATTTGGAAATTTCACAGGTGCGCGGGGCATTCAAGTCAGCAGAGTGGGGCAATGAGATTCGTTCCTATGTTCTTCAGCCCTACAAGCTTGCCAAAGATCACCGAACCGGTGTCGAGAAAGGCAATGTTGATGCAGTCCTGGACGGAGACCTGCAAGATTTCATCCTTGCGAGTGTGCGGCGTGACGCGGAAGATCGTCGTTCGAGCGATTCGTGACGTTGTTGGCATAACGGTTGGGTGTGTTATCTACGCCCTGTCGTTTGCCCTCTTTGTTGTTCCGCTGAATCTCGCGCCGGGAGGCATTTCGGGCCTTGCGATCATTCTCAACCACTTCTTTGGCGCCATACCAGTCGGCATAACGATCATTATTCTTAACGCGCCTTTGTTCCTGTTGAGCCTGAAGCGACTCGGCAGGGGATTTTTATGGCGCTCCATCTACGCAACGGTGATTTCGTCGCTGTTGATCGATGCCCTCCTTCCCTACACGCACAACTTTCATGTGGACATTGTCCTGTCGGCGATCTATGCTGGTGTTGTTATGGGAATCGGTATCGGTATCATCTTCCGATTCTTCGCGTCAACCGGGGGAACAGACCTGCTGGCACAGATGCTTTCCGAGAGAATTGGACTGAGCTTTGGCACGACGCTGCTGCTCATCGATACCGTGATTATAGCCCTGTCGGGCATCGCGTTTCACAGTGTCACCATACCGCTCTATTCGATCGTTTCGCTGTATATTTCGTCGAAGGCGATTGATCTGGTTCAAGAGGGCGTTTCATTCTCAAAGGCTGCCTGGATCATCAGCAGCCAGCCAGAGACTATTGTCGACAAGATCATGACGGAGCTGGACCGCGGAGCCACCAAGTTCACTGCTGTCGGTGGCTTCACGAAGGAGCCGAAAGAGACTGTGTTTTGTGTTGTGCCGCAAAGTCAGATTTCGCACCTCAAGCAGATTGTGCATGAAATTGATCCAAACGCATTCGTCGTCATCATGGAAGTAACCGAGACATTTGGTCTCGGTTTCAAGGAGCTGGGGACACGCTGATGATTCAAATGCTGAGCGTTTCAAAAAAGTACGAGGATGGATACTATGGACTCAGGGACATCACGTTCACAGTGGCCCCTGGCAAATTTGTCTTCCTTACTGGTGAGTCTGGAGCAGGCAAGAGCACGGTGCTTCGTCTCATCTACCGAGCGGAACATCCAACCAACGGCACGATCCTCGTCGATGGAGTGGACACGGCCGCTGCTCATGGCAGGTCTCTCACTGCCTTGCGGCGAAAGATGGGAATGGTCTTTCAGGACTACATGCTCTTGTTTGATCGCACGGTCTTTGAAAATGTGGCTCTGCCGCTTGCAGTCAGAGGCATGAGTAGAGATGCCATTGCTCAGGAAGTGGACAAGCGCCTGGACCAGGTTGGACTATCGGGGTACCACCGCCGTATGTGCTGTTCGCTTTCAGGGGGAGAGAAGCAACGCGTAGCACTTGCGCGCGCCCTGATAACAAAGCCGGACATTATTCTCGCCGATGAGCCAACGGGCAATCTTGATATCAGCAATGGCGAAAAGATTATAGAAGTGCTTCACGAGGCCAACCATCAGGGTGCAACCGTCTTCATGGCCACTCATGACCTGTATCTTGTCCAGTCAACACGGCTTCCATTTGTGAGGCTAAGAGGCGGGCGCAAGGTCGAGGAGGGGAATTTCTAGCATGTTTACTCTCAGACAGACAATGCGCGATATCAGGAGACATCCGCTCAGGACGGTGATCGTATCCATCCTGATCGCAGTGCTCATGGTGGCAAGTGCGGGCATTTACGCCATGTCCATTAACGTGCGGCACACGATTTCGGAGATCGAGCGTACTCATGCCATCAATGTCTATTTGCTACAGGGGCTCGATCAAGGCTCGATCGACGCGCTTCTGGCGAACCTCCAGAAAGACGAAGCGATCACCCGAGCAGAGTATGTCAGTCCTGTTGACGGCCTCAAGAACCTTCAGGCTCGATATCCCCAATTTGCAAGCGTGTTCCAGGACCTTACCAAGAATCCCATTCCCCCGCTGATACGTGTCTATCCGGCTTCTGCCAGCGGAATTGCTGCCCTCGCGACGGAGCTTCGCTCGACGCCGGGTGTGCAGAGCGTAGAATATGATGAGGCATCGGTTCAGGGCATGCTCAACGCGAACGGGTTTGTCAACAGCCTTCTTGTGTATGTTCTCCTGCTCGCGGGCCTGCTCTTTGTCGCTGGCTTCAGCCTGATGGCGTTCAGCATCATTAATGGCAAGCGAAAGGAAACGGCAGTGTTGAGCATTGTGGGGGCAACCAACACGCAGGTGCTGCTTGCGACACCCGCCCATCTCGTCGTCGTGTGGGCCCTGGCATCCATCCTCTCGCTCCTTGTCCTGCCCGGCGTTATCCGCTATTCGACGGCGAAGCTCCAGTCCTCCTTTGCGTGGGTGACGCCCGCATCATCTGGGATCGTCTATGCGGGTGCTGCTTCGATCGTCATATTGGCGTCGCTTGCCTGTCTCTTTCTCGCGTGCGTGATCGCCACCATCCTAGCCTATCGCATCGATGAAGAACAGCGGCGTGAGGAGACGCTCCTCGAATGAAGCTGTCGAAGATCGTTGTCATTGTCGTTCTCGTTGTTCTCTTTGTTGTCACTGGTTCCATTGCTGCACCTCGGGTCCAGGGCGATCTTACCAGTGACCTGAAGGCTGCACAAGCGAAGATGAATCAGCTGAAGGCACAGCTTCAGGACATTCAGAAGCTCATCAGCGCCAACAAGTCTGCCAAGTACAGTCTGCTGAGTCAGCTCTCTTCTCTGAACGACCAAATGGACCAGCTGCAAGGTGAAATCGAGAGTATCAATGCCCGCATCGTGACTCTGCAGGGGACGCTGGCAAAGACAGCCGCGCAAATTGCCGACAAGGAAAAACAGATCGATGCCCTCTCAAGCCAGACAAGCACATCCATCAGTTTGCTGTACCACGTCTCAAACCTTGACGTCTCTGGCCTTCCGTTCTCGGGAGGCAATCTGAATGCCACACTTGAGGCTCAGCAGGCTGTTTCGTCTGTTTTGCGCCAGATCACGGGGTCGCTTTCTGCTGCAAATACCCAGAAGCTTGCACTTCAATCCGATCGAACCTTTTATGCCGAGACAAAAAGCGAACTTGAAAAAGTCTACGCTCTCGAGAAGCAGCAAGCAACGCTGCTGGCTCAGCAAAAGGCGGCCAAGCAGCAAACCCTCGACTACCTTGCAGCAAAGGGAAGTCAATATGCTGCTGACGATCAGCGGATCCAGAGCGAGATTGCCAAGGAGAACAAACTGATTGACCAGATCGTAGCGGAGATTGATCGCCAGAAACATCCCGGCAATGAGCCGACTGGGAAATTGCTGTGGCCCATCCCTGGATCCATCCACATCACGGAGCTGTTTGGCATGCGCCACGATCCTATCAACGGTGTCTGGGAGATGCACAACGGCATTGACCTCGGGTGTCCTACTGGCACCACACTGCTGGCGCCTGCTGACGGCGTCGTAGAATATGAAGGCAGGTTCTCCGGTTATGGGAATATGCTGATGCTTCAATGCGGCCAGCATATGACTCTCGTTTTTGGGCATCTGAAATCGTTTATTGCCAAGAAGGGTCAGTCCGTGAAGCGCGGCCAGGTCATCGCTCTTACAGATAACACGGGCTGGAGCACCGGACCACATCTTCATTTTGAAGTCCGCATCGATGGAACACCAAAGAATCCACTTCTCTATCTTGGACCGAAGCCGTAGCTCCGACAACACAAAGGAGACACTCATGTCATCGAAAAGATCCTCACTGCTCATCGCCACGGCGGCCGTGCTTCTGGTGGTAACAGCCTTCGGGGCTGGATTCATTGCCTATCCGTTTCTTGCTCCTCGCCTGGCAAGCTCGCCCCGTCCTGCGGCCGTACAAACTACACTGGACCGCGACACCTATCTCAAGCTGTCGGGAAGTATTTATGATACGCTCAGCCTGCAGTACTACCAGAAAGTCGATGCAACAAAACTCCTCAAGGGAGAGGTTGCAGGACTTGGCGACCCATACACAGAGCTGTTCACGCCTTCAGAAGCTGCTACCTTCCGAGAGGAGCTCTCTGGCGAGTACGTCGGCATTGGCGTCGTCATAACAGCCAACAAGGATGCGAGCGCCATCGAGATTGTGCGCGTGTTTTCGGGTACACCGGCTGAGAAGGCCGGTCTGAAGCCTGGTGACGTGATTGACAGCATTGACGGCGTTTCAGCACGTCATCTCGATTTGGACACCGTGTCTACGCGCGTCAAGGGCAAGGCCGGCACGTCCGTTCAACTGCGAATTGACCGCAACGGCGTTCTTCACGACTACACCATCACGCGCCAGAATGTGGACCTGCCAGTTGTGGAGAGTCGCACGCTCGGCAACAACGTCGGATACATTTCTGTCTCCTCGTTCAGTTCGGGAGTTGCCACAAAATTCTCTCAGAGCCTTCAGAAGCTTGAGCAGCAGAAAATTGCCGGACTCATCATCGACCTCCGCGACAATGGCGGCGGATACCTGAACGAGTGTCTTGATATGCTCTCGAATTTCATACCGCATGGGACTGCTCTCTGGACACAGGAGGCGGGAGGCACGCTCAACCCCGTGAACATCACCGGCAAGAGTGTGTCATTTCCAGTCATTGTGCTGGTCAACGAAAACTCTGCAAGTGCTTCCGAAATATTCGCCGCAGCAATGAAGGAAAACAAGGCAGCCTTGATCGTTGGAGTGACCACATTTGGCAAGGGTCTCATACAGCGAAGCTGGGATCTGGCAGATGGCTATGAACTCAAGGTGACGGTCCAAGAGTACTACACACCGGAGAAGAACACAATTCAGAAGAAGGGACTGGCTCCGAACGTCATTGTGCCTGATCCAACTCCGGCCAGCGTTGGAACGCTTCCGGGCGATGCACAGCTCGAGCGGGCCGTCCAGATGGCAGAGGCAGGGGTGCGTCCATGATCATCGTCGTGTCGGGACCTGGAGGAGTGGGAAAAAGTACGGTCGTCGCGGAACTTCTCCAGCGCCACCCGGAAATACGCCGCTCCATCTCCGTTACTACCAGAGCGCCTCGACCTGGTGAAGCAGATGGCATGGACTATCACTTTGTGACTGAGGCGCAATTCACAGATTGGATTGACAAAGGGCTGTTCGCCGAGTATGCTGTTGTACGCTCGCATCACTATGGCACCTTGAAGTCGACGCTCGACGCGGTTGGGCCCGATAGTTCAGTTATTCTTACTATCGACATTCAAGGAGCAGCGTCGATTAAGCGCCTGTACCCAGAGGCCCTCATGATCTTTCTCCGGCCACCGGATACCAAAGAACTTGAGCACCGGTTGGAGTGCAGGGGCTCTGAGACGCCGGAAGAGATTGCTGCACGCATCAAGCTTGGGCAGTACGAAATGACCTTTGCCAAGGATTACGACTATATGGTGACAAACCGCGACCTGAAGACAACGGTGGACATTGTTGACATGATCATCCGCAGTGAGCTGCGGAGATAGGAGCAGATGATGGAAGAACATGACGAAGTGACCGTACAGCAGCCGGAGTTGGCCACGCTCTACCTGGAAACGCTGACGGCAGAGGTAAATCCCAACAAGTATGAACTCATTCGAGAGCTTCTCGATGTTGCGCACGAAATGCTCGAGGAGAAGACTGATCCGTTGCGCGAGTCGGTCGACGATACTCTTCGCAAGGCAGCTGGACGCATGGTCCAGGTCGCCAGGCGCAAGTCAGCCGCTGCCGCTGTCGATGCGACTAAAGGAGAGCAGTAGGCGCTCTCGCTCCCTTGAGCGGTCCAGCGTTCCACGTGTGTGTACGTGATGTCATCCTTTCCAGAAAGGAGCAAGCTCAAGATGAATACGAGCCAAACGAGCCAGACGGTCGAGTTCGTAACCATAGGACATCCCGATAAAGTTGCCGACCAGATTTCTGATGCGATTCTGGATGAGCTCCTGACCAAGGATCCCTCCAGTCGCGTTGCGTGTGAGACATTTGTTACCCACGGGTTGGTGATCGTGGGTGGCGAAATCACTACAGACGCCTATGTGGACGTCGACGATGTCGTCAGGTCAACGGTCACCAGCATCGGCTATGACCAGCCAAAGTATGGATTTGACGGACACACCTGTGCTGTGATCAGTGCGATTGGCCGCCAGTCCCCCGATATCGCGCAGGGCGTCGATGCCGGAGGCGCCGGTGACCAAGGGATCATGTACGGCTATGCCACTGATGAGACACCTGCGTACATGCCCCTTGCGTATGAGTTGGCACGCAACCTCACAATGCGCCAGGAAGAAGTACGTCAGCAGAACATCCTTGATTATCTGGGACCCGATGGCAAGAGTCAGGTGACCCTCGACTATCGGAACGGAATGCCTGCGCATCTGGATGCCGTCGTCCTCTCATCGCAGCATCTTGAGACCGTTCTCGATCCCGCGGATCCCTCGCACATGTCCGATGTGGCACGAGAGGAAATCATTGAGACCATCATCCGCCCTGTGTTGCCCGCAGACCTTCTCGATGACAGGACGAAGATCTACGTGAACCCCACTGGGAAGTTCGTGGTTGGTGGGCCTCAATCCGATACTGGCATGACGGGCCGCAAGCTCGGCATTGATACCTACGGAGGTCGCATACCACACGGCGGAGGAGCCTTCTCGGGCAAGGACCCCACCAAGGTTGACCGGTCTGCGACATATCTCATGCGCTATCTCGCCAAGAATATCGTGGCTGCCGGCATTGCCCATCGCTGCCTCACGCAGGTGGCCTATATCATTGGTCAGAAAGAACCCGTTTCGTTCGAGATATCCTTTGAGGGCACAGGGGTCCTTCCTGAATCCGTTGTCAGAAACGCTCTGGCAGAGAATATCGACATGACTCCTTCTGGCATCATTGACTTCCTGGATCTTCGCAGGCCCATCTACAGACAAACGGCAATGCATGGTCACTTTGGGCGTCCTGGATTCACGTGGGAGGAACTTGGTCTGGTTCAGGACCTCAAGAGCTGGCTCAACGTTTGACCCGTGATTGGCAGCTTCATTGTCCTGACGCAGAGGGGTCCCTTCTCGCGGAATCTGCTCTCGTATGACCTGAGCTCTCTTCAAGCCCCGTTCAGACCAGGGACCTGGTTCCTGGTCCCATTTGTGCACCAGGTTGCTCCGGCACTTCTGGTGGCGATGCCCGAGACAGGACCCTCAGGACATGACGGTGAACCGGAAAGCCCGGTTCTGCCCGTACTGGGTTTCTGTGATGCCCCAGGTATCTACCCTGACTTCGGCGCGAGCGTGGCTCTGGTATCCCGAACGCTGGAGCGGCAGATGCTTGGGTGGGACGATGCGTTGGGCATCGTCCGGTTCTTGCAGTCTTCTCAGCGACACGCCGCCCAAAAAACCCGCCTCTCCGTCAGCAACTCCCAGGCACTGCTCCAGAATCTCCAGTTCATGGCAGGGCAAGACAGTTCTTTTGCCGAACACACGAAGGCCATCCGCAATCTCCTGATCGAGCTTGAGTCCGGAGCGCCACTGGCAAAGCTGCTTCGAGGATTATCTGTGACGGCAAGGCGACTGTTGTTTGACGAGGGGTTCGTTGTCGAACGGACACTGGCTGAGGGCACCACCGCAGGGACTTCGAACGGACACGAGGTCACTGATCATCGTCAGGAAGTTGTCACAGGGTCGTTCCAAGAGCGTTTGGAACAGATTCGGCCAGCCATTCGGAGGGCACTTGCGCAAGGCGACAGTGTCGCCCTCATGGTGAGCTCAGAAGTTCTGGCTGGCCTGTATCAGAGTGCTCTTGCCGACGAGCCAGACGTCCAGGTAATCCGGTGGCCAACCTCCTC
>Ga0315271_10000642_pt1 | contig 19862 bp, 16 predicted proteins | sample C3_top_MG_FD_204664 | JGI IMG/M metagenome (GOLD analysis project Ga0315271, IMG submission 204664) | Sediment microbial communities from Yellowstone Lake, YNP, Wyoming, USA - C3_top | ecosystem: Environmental > Aquatic > Freshwater > Lake > Sediment | place: USA: Wyoming | collected 2017-08-01
GCCAGTATGCGCCCGCCAGCTTCATCAGCTTGAAGGCTTTCAGCTTGCCGGTTGAAGGCACGTGAGGGCCGCGGCACAGATCGGTGAACTTTCCCTCGGTATACAGCGACACATCTTCACCCGCCGGAATCGAGGCGATGATCTCGGCCTTGTAATGTTCGTTGATGCCCTTGAAATAGTTCACCGCTTCGTCGCGGGCCAATACCTTGCGCGTCACCGGAATATCCTGTTTGGCAAGCTCAGCCATGCGTTTCTCGATCGCCGCCAAATCTTCAGGCGTAAATGGCCGATGGTAGGAAAAATCATAGAAGAAACCGTTCTCTATCACCGGGCCGATAGTCACTTGCGCATCTGGGAATATTTCCTTCACTGAGTAAGCCAGCAGGTGCGCGGTGGAATGACGAATGATCTCCAGGCCGTCCGCATCCTTGTCGGTGATGATGGCCAGCGCGGCATCCTGCGAAATCAGATGCGAGGTATCCACCAGGCGACCATCCACTTTCCCGGCCAGCGCTGCACGCGCCAAACCGGCGCCGATACTGAGCGCAACTTCGGCAACCGTCACTGGCTGCACAAAGCTGCGCTGCGATCCATCCGGCAAAGTTATAACGGGCATAAATACTCTCTAATTTAAATTTATTCTGGAATTTCAATTCTGAAAAAACAAAGTGCGGCAGCACCGCACTTTCTGATCATAGCCAAGGAAAGCCATGTCGAGGCCGCCTTGTTTGGCGCTCCTTGCTATATTTTCCGTTGAAATTTTAGCCGCTTAGCAGTGATACTGTCAAAGTAATGTATAGATCCTGCCCCCAAAAAACCTGCATTCTCGTCAGCAACACATACGCTCAACTGGTTACGACTTCATCCCTCTCATTTATGGATCATATGCTTCCATTAAAGACTGTCTCTTTCACTCATCCCGTCCAAGGCGTACAATTCCCACATTATTTTTCCTGCACGATCAATCCATGACTAACGATTCTATTTTTTCAATACGGCAATCGCCGGCTGTCAAGGCGGCAAGCGGCTTCACCCTGATCGAGATCATGGTGGTGGTGGTCATAATGGGCATACTGGCGGCGCTGATCGTTCCAAAGCTGATGGGCCGCACCGATGATGCGCGCATTATCGCAGCCAAGCAGGACATCGCCACAGTGATGCAAGCACTTAAACTTTACAAGCTCGACAATCAACGCTATCCGACCACCGAACAGGGCTTGCAGGCATTGATTGCCAAACCGACCACCGGACCGGCCGCTGATGGCTGGAAGACCGGCGGCTATGTCGACAAGCTACCTAAAGATCCGTGGGGATATCCCTATCAATACCTCTCCCCTGGCATCAAAGGTGAAATCGATGTGTTCTCGCTGGGTGCTGATGGGCAGCCAGGAGGAGCTGGTAACGATGCCGATATCGGTTCGTGGGACCTGTAATCAAGCATTTTTTAATCGAATCAGGGCGCATGCAACGCCAGCCGCTATCGCGCGGCTTCACTCTTCTTGAGTTGCTGGTAGTGATGGTGATTGTTGGTATCACACTCGGCGCAGTGACATTCAATGCGATGCCGAGCGAGCGTCAGGTATTGCAAAACGATGCTCAACGAATTGCACTATTGCTGCAACTGGCGCGCGACGAGGCAATCATGCGCAATCGCCCTATCGCCTTCGAGGCAGACACTGATCGTTATCGATTCCTGCTTCGTGAAGAAAATGCCTGGCAAACTCTCGCTCATGACGACCTGTTGCGCGAACGCGAATTCAAGCGAACCCCGGTCACATTATCAATCAGCCCACCAACGGCAGAGCAAACCACTCCGCTGCGCATTGTCTTTGGCCGCGAACCGGTCAGCATACCATTTGCTCTGACACTCGCCACTGGCACAGCACAAGCCACCATTCGCGCTGATGGTATCGGACACTTCACAGTCGAATGACCCTATTGCATCATAAAGCGCTGAAGGGCTCATTGAGGCATCAAAATCGGACTCGGAATGCTCATTTACCCGTGCGTAAACTGTGCTTCCTCACCCGATTTTTCCTTGTTCTGCATCCCATGATCGCTTTGTGACACAACAAGACGATTTCCACTTCTGGAATAAACATGTTTTTTTGCAGGAACCAGCATAAAAAACCGCCAGGTGCGTGAGCACCAGGCGGTTTAAAGTGTTACGACTACTGTGTTGTTAAGCTGTTACGGGCAAGCGTTGCCGCCTACTGTCTGACCAATCGTGCCGCACAGCGGTTGCATGACGCGCAATCCCGCGCTGCTGGCCGGTAGTGGGTTAACCAAGCTGATGCGATTAGCCGGCAAGTTAGCAGCCGTGACTGGACCTCCGAGCGACGCGAGGTACTTTTCAATGACCTGAGTCAGGTCGATCGGTGCACCTGCAATTACCGGCTTGCCGTCTTCCATGACCAATACGCCGCCGTTATTACGCACGTAGATCGGATCGCCGTTTGCGTCCAGCGCTGCATTGCCATTCTCATCCACGTTCACCGGAAAAACGTACGCTGAGTTAGCTGCGCCTTTGGTAACGTTCAGACCCATCGGATAGCAGTTGTTGCAGTTGTTGACGGTATTGGGACTTTGCGCATACCAATAACCCGCTGCTGTAAACAAAGGTGCCTTGAAGTGCTGGTTCACCGTGAATGTTGTGTCAGGCTGGTTTGGCGTACCACGCAGGTACTGCCAGCCATCCGGGTTCAACAGAAACGGCGTGTAGCCACAGTTAGGTTGTACGCCAGCAGCAGGAGTCGTGCACACCGCAGCTGTCGCGTTATTGGAGTACCCAGCAGAAGCCGGATAATTCGCCGTGAGCTGGGCAACGTTATAGTTTGCTTTCCAGTTAGTCGTGTACACGCCGGTACTCGTAGTGATGACCGTCGAGTAGCGGGTCGTTGTATCAGCCACGTTGCAGCCTCTCGAAGTGATTTCCGCAGGTGGCAGGTACTTGCACGGCATGTTCACAGTGAGATTACGCGCACGCGACGTGTCGGTGGGTGGATTCGCATACTGACCATTGTTACCCCCAGTAGTATCCAGGTATATCCCGGAAATGGTATTGCCGGTAACGACACCGCCAACCCTATTGGTCAAATCAAACGGGCTACCGGAGCGAAGAGTCTGCCAGCTCGGCGTGAAGTACGGTTCAAAGTCCACATGGAAGCCGTCAGCACTGTAGGCAAACAACCAGCCACCGCCCCAGCCCAGCGAATTGCCTGCCAGACCATACGCCGGCAATCCAGCACCGGGAGATTGACCTGCTTTAGCGCCGCCTGGTGCATAAGCCGTGTTGTTGTAGTTAGGACGCGGCGTTACCGGGCTGCCTGGATTGCTGCTGAATACTGCCAGTGACGAATTGTCGACCTGATTACGCAGCTGGTTCGCTGAGATGCGCGAAACCTTACCTACACGAGGGCCGATCGGCACAAAGTGGAACAGGTCATTACGTGTGATCGGACCAGGTGCCACATGGGTTCCATAACGGAAACCACGAACGGTCGCCATGTCGGACTTCGCCCACCAGCGCATGGCGTCGGCGATGAAGTCGTGCGAGCTGCCTTCGATGACAGCCGGCATGGTTTCGTTGGAGTAGTTGCTGCGATGCAACGCGACCTGGGTCGAACCCACGACATCACTCAACGGGCCGTTCAGGAAAGTGCCGGAGAACGGATTGACGTGCGTATTAGCAGTGAACCCTGCGTTGAACGGATAACTCACTTCCGCCACTTTGTTGGCCACTTGCACGTCTTCTACGATACGGTCATCGATGCGGTGTGCTGTATGCACGGGATTGCCAACCACTTGGCCTGCTTGTACAGACAATGTGACCTCATTGATCAGCGTGCCGTCCTGACCGGCTTCGTTGATCCAGGTCTTGTTACCAGCTGCATCAATCACTTCGATTGGATCAATTGATTCTTCGTGCATGTCCGCATTCAGAACCAGATCAATGTGCTGACCCGCGCCGAGTTTCTTGATCAACTGAATGTTGCGGCCGATTTCGATTTCTGAAATCAATACGACCACTTCAGCACCCGCATCACGCAGTTCTTTGGCGAATTTCGGTATTTCGTTGGAACAGTCAGTGAACTCCAGACCGACAGTCACCCATTTGCCGACGACTTGCGGGCCGCGGCTGGTGGTGCAACCCAGGATACCGACTTTCACGCCATTGACCATTTTGATGCTATACGGAGGCAAAACGCGCTGACCATTATCCATATACCATTTAGCATAGTTGTCATATTCCGCCTGTGACAGGTTGGCATCTTGATCAGTGCCAATTGCAGTAGGATCTATCGGAGCATTGCCGTTGCTGGTGTAATACAGATTGGAAGCTAATGCGCCCCAGCGGTTACCAAAGTTTTTGTTGTCAGGATTGCCTTGAGCCTGCGCAGGCAATGTGTTTTTATCGCCGAAGAACTCGATGAATCGCGCTGGACCATAAACATAGTCCCAGTTACCTGGCGCATAGCCATCGATGCCGAGCATGTCGACCACATCGACCATTGCCTGACCGCGCGTATAAAGCGCTTCGCCTGAACCTTGGATGGTGTCGCCGGTATGAAGGATCAGCGTGTTACCTGCGCCGCCTTTGCCAGCCTGAATATTCTTGATTTCCGAGGCGACCCGCGCAAGACCACCGACCATTTGGCCGGGATAGTCCGCAGTACTGCGCAGATTAGGACGTGGGGCTAAATGTCCGTGAAAATCACCTGTCTGTATGATGGTGATCTGACTATCCGCGAAGGCCGAAGTGGCCAAAGCGGCGCTCAGCAGTGTGCCAAGCAAAAATTGCTTTTGGAGTTGCATTGTTGGATTCCCCTGATGTTGTTAGTATTGTTGATAAATCCATGAAACATGGATTTATCGCAGCGCATCTTCCGATACTGTGTTTCTTCCATTTATGACCCATGGCAAAAACACGGACGCGACAATATCGAGGTTTATTCTTTTTGGCTATTGTACTTTGGTACAGGTAAATTGCATCAATGCCCTGAATTTGCAATACTTTTTTTCTGGTCAACACCTATCGTATTAATTTTAATTTTGGATGCTCCTTCCTTAAAATGGTGGTTAAATGACAATTTCTACTTTGGCAAATTTTATGAAGTTCCAGGAAACCGGCTCCATTACACTTTTTCACTCATCAAATATAAACGCCTGCAAAATCGCTGGTCATGTGCGGGTACGCCAATAGATGAATTTTTCAGGTATTCAAATGCAGCAACCAAAGCATTCCATTCTTTTTGGACACTTCACTTGCAAAGGTTTCACTTTGCTCGAGGTGCTGGTGGCGCTGGTCATCGTCGGTACCGCATTGGGTGCCAGTCTGCGTGCCGTCGGCAGCCTGACGCAAAACAGCAGCGACTTGCGCGCTTCGATGATGGCGGCATGGTCAGCCGAAAACCGGCTGGCGCAGATCCGTCTGGCCCATGAATGGCCTGCATTGGGACAGCGCAAATTCGATTGTCCACAAGGAGAATTGCATCTGGTATGCGAAGAAAACATATACACCACACCGAATCCTTTCTTCCGCCGCGTCGAAGTCAGTGTCCTGGATGCACAAAATGCCAGCGAAGTGCAAAAAGCCGGGAGCACGGAAACAGCCGGACGGCGCATCATCAAACTGACCCAAGTCGTTCCTAATGCGCAATAGTTCAAAAGCAACACGCAGCGCACGAACGAAGGGCTTGACCCTGGTCGAGTTGCTGGTCGCCATCAGCATACTTGGATTCGTCGCTGTACTTGGTTGGCGCGGGCTCGACAGCATCGTGCGGGCGCGCATCGCACTCGCCAGCGATCTCGAGCAAACACGTGGAATGCAGCTCGCCTTTGCGCAGATGCAAAACGATTGCGCGAATCTAGCCAGCCCCGCCAACCTGCCAAACAGGACCCCTCTGGCCATCGAGCAGGGGAAGCTCACGCTGGTGCGCACAGTGTTTGCAGATAACCAGCCCACACGTCTTCAAGTTATTAGCTATCGAGTCATTAACGGCGTGTTAACACGACGAGAAACTTTTGCGACACGCGACTTGAGGGAGTTGGATACTCTATGGCAGATTGCCGCTAGCGACACCGATACGAACCCACCTGTGAAGCTGCAATCCGAGGTGAACAGCATGTCCATGCGGATATGGATCAACGGTGGCTGGCAAGCAGAAACCGGTACGCCGGCACCACCCGTGGGGTCGACTGCGACTCCGCCAGCACCTAGCGGACTGGAAGTCACGATGCAACTGCGCGGGCGAGATACCGGCGTGCTGAAGATATTCTTGCTGGGGGCAGTGTGAAAACGCCCGCTGCTCCACCGGGTGCCCGGCCAATAGCTATAAGGATGCACCGGCAACGCGGGGTCGCGGTGATCATCGCATTGCTCTTGACGACGCTGGCGATCACCATCGTCGCCAGCCTTTTTTGGCAGCAGCAAGTGCAGGTCCGCTCGATCGAGAATCAACGCCTGCAGCTGCAAAAGCAATGGATCCTGCGCGGCGCGCTCGATTGGGCCGGACTGATCCTGCGCGAGGATGCAAAATTTTCAACCGTCGACACTCTAGACGAACCCTGGGCAGTACCTCTCGCCGACACGCGACTTGATCAATATGTCGAAAATGGCAGCGCCGATGGCGACATCGCCGATGTGACCCTGTCGGGCAGCATCAGCGATGCCCAGGCACGTTACAACCTGACCAACCTGAGCTTAAATGGAATCATCGACCCGGTCGAAGTCGCGGCTTTCAGGCGCATGCTCGAGAACGCGAAGCTGGATCCGGAACTTGCACAGGCAACAGCTGTAGCGATGGCCGCTGCCCAAAAAAAACCTGCAGACAATTCTGCCGGTAGCGGCGATCCAGTAGGCATGATCCCGATGAGTCTTAGCCAAGTAGACGACTTGCTCGCAGTGCCGGGCTTTACCCCTGAGATACTGGACAATCTAAAGGATTTTGTGATTTTTTTGCCGTACCCCGCGCCTATCAATGTCAATACCGCGCCTGCCGAGGTATTGGCAGCTAGGATCGAGAAGCTCTCACTGTCCAATGCTGCCGCTTTGGTGGAGAGCCGCAAGTCCGCCAGCTTTCGCGATATCGCCGATTTTTCAAACCGTTTGCAGGGAAATATCTTGGCTGGGCTAACCAAGCAATTGTCGGTCACGACCAATTTTTTTCTGGTCAATGGTAAAGTACGCATGAGTCGTGCCGGATTAGAAGTGCAGGCGTTACTCGCACGCAATGGCACCAATACCAGTCTGATCTGGATTCGTGAACACTAAAATAATCAAGACATTTTGAGCACACTATATATCCGCCTACCCTCCAAAGCTGCCGCCGACAGCGCGCCGGACTGGCTCGCCCTGACTTTTCAATTCGCCCTGCTATCAAACAGCAAGACAATCGAGCGCCAAGGCACAGCACCCCTGTCAGACCTTTCCGACACCATGGCAAAATCTCAGCGCGTTGTGCTGCTGCTTGCTGCAAGCGATGTCACCCTGCTGCACATTAAAGTTCCTCCGCTATCGCCAGCCAGACTGAAGGCCGCATTGCCCAATCTGGTAGAAGATCAATTGATCGCCGATCCGTCCGACTGTGTCGTGGTCGCAGGTGGTCTGTCCGGTGAATTGCGAACCATAGCCGTAGTACAGGGCGCCTGGCTCAACACCTTGGCCAAAACCTTGATCTCATTCGGCGCACATCACATCTCGGCCCTGCCCACACAATCATGTTTACCCGATCAATCAGGTAGCGTGATTGCCTCCGTTAACGAATGGGGTAACGTTATCGACTTGACTCTGCGCATGTCTGAACAGATCGGCATCGGTTTGGCGATCGTGCCTGAAAAAGAAGAAACCGCAGCCAGCGCTGCGATTCGGACATTGTGCGCAGTTACCCCTGAAGCACCGGTCACATTGTATGTGCCAATATCATCTATGCCTGCATATCAGGAAGCGGTCAACAAACCTGACACGTCGAATAAACACATCAGTGTATCTGCCGACGATTGGTCGACCTGGATCTCTGGTACCAACGATTCAGCTTTAGATCTGATGGCTGAACTGCGCTTGAGTACCGGCCCAAGGATGAATTGGCGTGCATGGCGCTGGCCGCTGGCTTTGGCCGCTGCGGTCCTTCTCGTCAATGTCGCCGCATTGAATATTGAATGGTGGCGAATGAAGGGCGAATCTACAGCACTACGCTCGGCCATGATCCAGATATACAAGTCGGCTTATCCAAAAGAGTCCGTTATCATCGACCCCATCGCGCAAATGCAGCAAAAGATCGCCGCTGCCAAACGCAATTCAGGACAGGCCGCACCGGATGATTTTACGGTCATCACTGCGGCCTTTGGCGAAGCTTGGTCCGGTGCAGCGGGTAAAGCAACTTCGCTTGCCTCGCTCGAATATCGCGAGCGCAGCCTGTTCGTGCGCCTGAAGCCGGGAATTGAAGCGCCAACCCAACAAGTGAAAGCCATTCTGGCTGCGCGCGATCTGGCACTTGACCTTGCACCCGAACAATCAGGCGCAGTCGTCTGGAAGATCAGGAGCGCAAAATGAATCCGATCCGTCTGCTGGAGCAATCGAGGTTATCGTTCTTTCAATTCTGGGCGGCGCGAGATACGCGTGAGCGCGCGATGCTTGCTGCCGCAGTGCTGGTCGTCACCATTGCGCTAGTCTACTTATTACTGATCGCTCCCGCGCTTTCGGGTCGCGTACAGCTAAACAAGAACTTGCCCATACTGCGCCAGCAAGTCGCGCAAATGCAGGCATTGTCCAATGTAGCTGCAGCGCTATCCGGAAAACCTGCTACCCCGTCGATAGCGTTATCCAAAGAGAATGTCGAGGCAGCGCTTGCGCGCCACGGTTTGAAGCCGCAAACCGTAACCCTGACCGGCGACTTTGCAAAGGTACAACTCGCGTCAGCCTCTTTTGCCGGAACGATGAATTGGCTGGATGATATGCAAAGAACCGCACAGCTTTCCGTGGTCGATGCCAACATCGTTGCACTTGGTCAACCCGACATGGTCAATGCGACAGTTACGCTGCGACAACCTAAAAATGAATAATCACTTCCAGCACAAAACCACAAAGGTCATCCATTGCGCAGCATCCTGATATGGATACTGGCAGGGATTGTCAGTGTCGCCCTCACAATGATGATTTTTCTTCCTGCCACCTGGATGGCCGCTCTGGTCGAGAAGCAGACTGCTGGCCGCTTGACGCTCGGAGATGCGCATGGCACATTGTGGCGAGGCTCAGCCTTCATAGGCGGCGCAGCGAGTGGTAGCGATCCGCTAACGCCGCTTTTGCCGGGACGCTTCTCGTGGCGATTGTCCCCGATGGTATTACTGGGCAGTGTCGATGCTGAACTGGAAAACGCTGCTTCACTATCGCAGCCGATCAGCATGGCCGGTAGCTGGCGTCAATGGCAGGTTAGTCCGGGGACGATTTCTTTACCGGCGGAGCGATTGACCGCGCTGGGGGCACCACTGAATACCGTTCAACCTTCCGGCCAGATGCACTTATCATGGGATATGCTGCAATTGACGCGGCAGAATGGACAAATCGAGATAACCGGCGCCATGAACCTAGCTATCAATGATATCGGGTCACGGATGTCACCAATCAAGCCATTGGGCAGCTATAATCTTGCACTGGACTGGCACGGAGCGCAGGCGACCGTGACGATGAAGACGGTCAAAGGGCCGATGCTGTTAAGTGGCTCAGGGATGTTTAATAACGGACGTTTGCAGTTTTCCATGAAAGCGGAAGCCGAGGCAGGACAGGAAGAACGACTGGCGAATTTTCTGAATTTGCTGGGCCAACGCCGCAAGGAAGGCGACAAAGACGTGATCGCTCTAGAGTTCAAATGATAAATATCAAATCGACAGAAAACAGTATGCCAATGATCAACAAGCCAGATACGACACAAAGACCGGCAAGATGGTGCAAGCCGAGCGCAATTATCGCGCTGTTGTGCGCGATGACAAACATGTCATTGGCAGCCCCTCTTCAAGGGAAGGATGGTTTTTTCCTTCCCCAAGCACAAACACCGGCGCAGGGTACGGAGATAAACGCAGCCCCCAGCGCAGCTAAAACAAGAAGCTCTAATAAAACTACTGTCGCAAGCAATGCCACCGGTACGAACAAAGGAACACTCAATTTCGTCGATGCCGATATCGAATCAGTGATCGCTGCGGTCGGAGATTACACCAACACTACGTTCATCATCGATCCACGTGTCAAAGGCACGGTCACACTGGTATCCGAGAAGCCGCTCACCAAGACGCAGGCATTCCAACTGCTGACTTCCGTATTGCGTTTGCGTGGCTACACAGTGGTGACTGCAAATGGTTATACCAAAGTGGTGCCGGAAGCCGATGCCAAGCTACAGGCGGGTCCTCTTCAACCCGGTTCCGGACAATCCGGCACGGTACGGGGCGACCAGATCGCCACGCAAGTCTTTCATTTGAATTTTGAGTCCTCCAGTAATCTGGTTGCAGTGTTGCGCCCACTGATCTCACCCAACAACACGATCAACGCCAATCCTGGAAACAACACTTTGATCATTACCGATTACGCCGATAATCTATTGCGACTGGGGAAAATAATCTCTGCGATCGATGGCCCTACGAACAGTGATCTGGATGTGGTGCCCATCCGTCATGCGATTGCCAGTGACATTGCTGCGATGGTCACTCGACTTCTGGAATCTGGTGGTACAGTCGGGGGCGATCCTGGTCGCGTCACTCTGCTGGTATATCCGCGAACCAATTCTATCGTGGTACGCGCGCCGACCGAAGCACGCGCCGATCTGGCCAAGACACTGATAGAAAAACTCGATCAACCGACCGCGCAACCGAGCAACGTGCATGTTGTCTATCTGAAGAATGCCGAAGCGACCAAGCTAGCACAAACCTTACGTGCCATCATGACATCGGATAGTTCTTCGACAATTACTGCAACGCCCACTTCGCCCACCTCCCCATCGCCGGCGCAGGCTCAGGCACCGCTTTCGAGTGGTGGCGCAGCCGGGTTCATTCAGGCTGACGCGACTACCAACACACTGATCATCACTGCAAGTGAGTCGGTCTATCGTGATTTGCGAGCAGTCATCGAGCAACTAGATGCGCGACGCGCCCAGGTTTACATCGAGTCGCTTATCGTCGAAGTATCTGCACAAACAGCAGCCGAATTGGGCGTCCAATGGGGCGGCGTGACGGGAAGTGCCACTGGCACCAAGGTCGGATTACTGACCGGATTCAGCACTGGAGGTAACAACCTGATCAACCAAGCTGTCGCAAAAGCAAGCTCAGGCGGAGTGCCTCTACCGCCAGGTAACGGTTTGACCCTGGGCATTTTTAACCCGTCAGGTTTGGGTGCCTTGGCCCATGCATTTGAAACCGACGCCAGCTCAAACATCCTGTCGATGCCCAACCTGATCACGCTCGACAATGAAGAAGCTAAGATCATCGTTGGTCAGAACGTGCCTTTCGTTACCGGCCAATACACGACGGCCGCCTCGTCCGGCGGAGCCGCGGGTGTGAATCCATTCCAGACAGTCGAACGCAAGGATATCGGCTTGCAATTACGCGTAAAACCGCAGATTTCGCAAGGCGGCTCCGTCAGGATGGCGATCTATCAGGAAAACTCCAGCATTGATGACAGTGTAAATACCAATGGAGCTGGACTAGCCACCACCAAGCGCTCGCTAGACACCAACGTGCTGGTGGACGACGGTCAGATCATCGTATTGGGCGGCTTGATCGATGACACCATGCAGGACGGTGTGGAAAAAGTGCCGGGACTAGGCGATATTCCATTCCTCGGCGGTTTGTTCCAATACAAAAAACGCAGTCACGTCAAACGCAACTTGATGGTATTCCTGCGGCCGACCATCATACGCGACGCTGAACAGAGCATAAGCCTGACTGGAGATCGTTACGAATACATGCGCAATGCAAAGATCGCCGGAAAACCGGAGCAAAGCATCTTGTTGCCAAACATGGAACCCGCGCAGTTGGCACCGCTGGAAAACGGCCAGATAAAAGGTGGTCCATTGTTAAACCGGATCGATAGCGGCCCTTTAACAACCACACCCGGATCTAATGCATCTAAGAATTCTCCACCCGGGCTTTCTCAACCCCCCGCTCCGCAAGCACCAGCAGCTGCCCCACCGCAGCAGTAATGCGCAATGAGTAATTCTGTGTTGGATGCCCGCATTCTCCCCTTCGCATTCGCACGCGACTTTGCGCTGCTTGCGCAACGCAACGGCACAGCGGATAGTCCTGTCGAAGTCATGATTTCAGATGCAACCACGCCAACAGCTATCGCCGAAGTCAGCCGCTGTTTCGGGCGTATCAAATTGAAATCGATGCCACGTGCAATGCTCGAAGCGGAAATCGCCAAGGCCTATGCCGGTGCGGGTGGCGATGCGGCACAGGTGATCGACGAATACGAATCCGATCTCGATCTGGCAAAGCTGATGCAGGACATGCCGGCCGTCGAGGACTTGCTGGAATCCGCCGACGACGCGCCGGTGATCCGCATGATCAACGCGTTGCTGACCCAGGCATTGCGCGAGGGCGCATCGGATATCCATATCGAGCCTTTCGAGCAGCATTCAGTGGTGCGCTTCCGCATCGACGGCAGCCTGCGCGATGTGGTGAGGCCCAAGAAGGCGATCCATGCCTCGCTGATTTCGCGCATCAAGATCATGGCGCAACTCGATATCGCCGAGAAACGCCTGCCTCAAGATGGACGCATCACGTTGCGCGTAGGCGGCAAAGCAGTTGATGTGCGTGTTTCCACTCTGCCGACTGGTCACGGAGAACGTGCGGTGTTGCGACTGCTCGACAAGGAATCCGGCAAGATGGATCTGCAGCATCTGGGCATGAGTGCAGAAGCGCTGGCGCAATTCGACAAGCTGATCGCACAGCCGCACGGCATCGTGCTGGTGACCGGCCCGACCGGTTCCGGCAAGACCACCACGCTGTATGCCGCCCTTTCGCGGCTGAATTCTTCCAGCGCCAATATCCTGACTGTCGAAGACCCGATCGAATACGAATTGAACGGCATTGGCCAGACCCAGGTGAATCCGCGCATCGACATGACTTTCGCCAAGGCGCTGCGCGCGATCCTGCGGCAAGATCCGGACATCATCATGATTGGCGAGATACGCGACCTGGAAACCGCGCAGATCGCGGTGCAGGCATCATTGACCGGTCACCTGGTACTGGCGACCCTGCACACCAACGATTCGGCGGCTGCCGTCACACGCCTGCTCGACATGGGCATCGAGCCCTTCCTGTTGTCATCATCGCTACTCGGCGTGGTCGCGCAGCGACTGGTGCGTAAATTGTGTCCGCATTGCAAAAAACGTGAAGGACAATTCTGGGTCGAGGTCGGCTGCGACAAATGCGGCAACACAGGTTATCAGGGACGGGTCGGCATCTATGAATTGCTGCTGACCACCGACCAGATCCGCGCCCAGATCCACAATCGCGCATCCGAAGCCGACATTCGTGCCACCGCGCAGCAGAACGGGATGCGCACGATGCGCGAAGATGGCCAGCGCTGGCTGGCCGACGGCCTGACCACGCAAGCGGAATTGTTGCGGGTGACGAAGGAATAGCGAACGTGTTGTTGATTTTAATTTTATATGGGGATAGTGATGGGCAAAGAAAAGAATTTGACTCCAGTACCTTTGGTTACTAAGATGAAATTTGCATCAATATCTCAAACGAATTCAGGGAGTAAAATAGTGTTTTTGTTCCGGTCACTCGACATCTCTTCGTGCAGGCGTGGCATATATTTTCTCGTAGCTTTATCGCTGGCCATCACCGGCTGCGGTGGTGGCGCAAATAGTGGTGGCACAAATGCAAATACTGGGGTAGTACTGCAATCCATCAACATTACACCGGCCTCACCCTATACCGGTGTCGGCCTTGTTGAACAACTGACAGCTACTGGCACCTTCTCCGATGCCAGCACACAGGACATCACCAATAGCGTGACTTGGTCTTCCGCTAACACATCAGTAACGACCATCTCTTCAGCAGGATTAGTAACTGGCGCGGCCTTGGGCACATCCGCAATCACCGCGGCATCTGGTGTAAATATGGTTAATACCGCCTTCACCGTGACGAATAATCCTTGGTCCGCAGCGGGCAGCATGGCGATGGCTCGCTCTTTCCACACTGCCACACTGCTGCCCAATGGCAAGGTGTTGGTGACTGGGGGACAAAATTCTAATTATGCCTCTCTTTCCTCAGCTGAACTATACGATCCAGCAACTAACGCTTGGTCGACTGCGGGCAGCATGGCGGCGGTACGCGTTAACCACACCGCCACGCTTTTGCCAAATGGCAAGGTGCTGGTAGCAGGAGGATGGATGGGGTTTAATCCGCTTGCTTCCGTCGAACTGTATGACCCAGTGACCAACTCCTGGTCGGCTGCGGCCAGCATGGCGGCGGCACGCTTTAATCACACCGCTACGCTGCTGCCTAGCGGCAAGGTGCTGTTGGCGGGGGGAGCAAATGGCGGTGGTGCTGGAGCTCTTTTCTCAGCCGAATTATACAATCCGGCAACTAACGTTTGGACAGCGGCAGGCAGCATGGCGACAGCCCGCCATCAGCACACCGCCATGCTGCTACCTAACGGCAAGGTGCTAATGGCAGGTGGCGCAAATGGCGGTGGTGCATTTTCTTCAGCCGAGTTGTACGACCCGGCGGTTAACACTTGGTCGGCTGCGGCCAGCATGACATCAGCACGAGGTTGGCACACCGCCACGCTGCTGCCCAATGGCAAGGTGCTTGCTACGGGGGGATACTACGATCCTGCTTTAGCTTCCCTCGCCTCGGTCGAATTGTACGACCCGGTGACCAACAGTTGGTCGGCGGTGGCTGGTATGGCGGCGACGCGCTTTAATCATACTGCCACGCTGCTCTCCAATGGCAAGGTCATGGTAACGGGGGGGCGTGGTAATGGTGGCGCCTCCGTCGAACTGTACTCTCCGGCAACTAACAGTTGGTCGGCGGTAACAAGCATGGCCAATGCACGAATTTGGCACACCGCCACGCCGCTCTCCAATGGCAAGGTACTGGTGGCGGGGGGAGCTAATTCTGGTGGTACGCCTGCCCTCTCCTCAGTTGAACTCACCTGGCGCTGGTAAGCAAATACGGATTGCGGCGAAATTTTCTGCCGCAATCTATGCATACAGTGATAAAGGTGCCAGACTGAAATTATTTTCCACCAACGCCAGACCATCCGACACTTGACCATCGTTTCTTTGATATCTAGCTAAAAACAACCCACAATGCCCGCCTTCAGCTACGAAGCCGTTGATGCATCAGGCGACACCAAAAAAGGTGTGGTCAACTCAGACAGTGCGCGTGCCGCGCGCTCCGACTTGCGCGCACAAGGGCTGGTGCCGATCAGCGTCGATGCGATCGCGGCCCAGATCGACGAGGCGGGACGAACCAGGCGCAGCGCATTCGGTGATCACCTGTCGACCGTGGAGCTGGCCTTGTTCACCCGCCAACTGGCAAGCTTGCTGGAAGCCAGCCTGCCGCTGGAACAGGCTTTTTCCGCTTTGCTGGAACAGGCAGAGCGCACTTATGTGCGCGACCTGATCGCTTCGATACGCTCGGAAATGATGGGTGGCGCATCCCTTTCGGATGCACTTGCGCGGCACCCGCGCGATTTTGCCGACATTTACCGTGCACTGGTTTCTTCCGGTGAACAGATCGGCCAATTAGCACGCGTGCTATCGCGACTGGCCGACTATATCGAGCGGCGCAACGCTTTGGTGCAAAAGATCAGGCTCGCGTTCACCTATCCTGCGATTGTTACTGTGGTGGCGTTCCTTATCGTGATATTTTTATTGACCTACGTCGTGCCACAGATCGTATCGGTATTTGCCAACACCAAACAAAAACTGCCCTTCCTGACCGTGGTCATGCTGGGTGTCTCAGACTTCGTGCGCAATTACGGCTGGATCGTTTTCCTGGCAGCTATTGGGTTTGGTTTCGCCTGGCATCGTGCCTTGAAAAATCCCGTGATAAAAATGCGCTGGCACACCTGGTTACTGAACGCACCCATGTATGGAAGGTTTGAGCGCAGCGTCAACACGTCCCGCTTCGCGAGTACGCTGGCGATCACCACAGGTTCCGGCGTGCCCATATTGCATGCATTGCAAACCAGCCGCGACACCCTGACCAATGTTGCCATGCGTGCACAAGTAGAGGAAGCCACCAACAGCGTACGCGAGGGTGTCAGCCTGGCACGCGCGCTGTCGGCTCACAAACATTTCCCGCCGATGCTGATCCATATGATTCGCGCCGGTGAAGTCACCGGAGAGTTGCCGGCGATGCTGGAGCGCGCTTCCAATGCGCAGGCGCAGGATTTGGAAAGACGCGCGATGACTATGGCCGGATTGCTCGAACCGGCATTGATATTGGCAATGGGCGTAGTGGTGCTGCTGATCGTACTGGCCGTGCTGATGCCAATCATCGAGATTAACCAATTGGTGCGCTAACACGATATGCTTGAGTACGCTGTGCTTGGACGCTGATATAGGAAATGCAATGAAACGCCTACCCCTGATAACAAGCTTTTTACTGTTCATCGCCTTGTGCGTGTCGACTGCCTATTGGGCGATGCAATTGTTCAAACCTCCGCTGCGAGCTGTCGCAGCACCACCTCAAACTTCACAGCCCGCCCCCCCCAAGTTGGAATCAGCCGCAACCTTGTTCGGTGGCCATACAGCTACTGCCGTTGTCGCCAGCAATTTTCAACTGAAAGGTGTAGTGGTTGCCAGCAATGCGGCAGAAAGCGTCGCTATTTTGTCGGCTAACGGCAAGCCGGCCCAGGCGGTCAGATTCAACTCGGAAGTGCTGCCCGGCGTCAAAGTCATGGAAATTAACCGCAGCTATGTGCTGCTCTCGGAAGGCGGTGCGATGAAACGGGTCGAATTGCCGGCAAATGCGAAACTCAAATAAACACCACTTAAGTCTACTTTATTTTTTCCTCAATCAATATAATCAAGTTTCACACGCTCGCGATTTTACAGACGCATGTTCAGAATCCCTTACCGATCTCGACCCATGAGCGTGCTGAAGCAGTGTTTGACACCAGTTGCGGAATAGAACCGATTGGCTTAGCAACATAGGCCTTCGAGATCCACTCGTTCGGACCTGACCAAAAAAGTCCCACGCCAGCCCCGCTCAAGGTCGCGGTTGATCCCGCTGTCCATGTGTTCTTGTTGATCGTCACATGCTGGGTGTCGATAAATCCTAATGCTTGCCATTGCCCCTTCCAAATTTGACCCAGTTCATGCCGGAATTCTGCGATTCCCAGATAACCCGTATCGCCGGATAAGACATCTATATCATAGGCGCGCACCGTATAAGGGCCACCCGCAAATATTTTCTCAGATGCATCAAGATTAACGTTCGACCATTGACCAGATAAAGCAAAATACAGCGAATTATTTGGATTCAGACTTTGCAGGCGTGCCAGGCTCCAGTTAAATTTTAAAAAGCCCCCCTGTGTTACCAGAGACGTCAAATCTGTTTGCTGCGCAGCCGCATCATCAAAAACGACATCACCCAATGTCAGGCCTATGTTCCAAGTAGTAGTACCACCAGTTAGAAACACTCCCCGCGAATCACCGGATAAGAATATCGTCAAATTATCCAGGTGTCTGTCCCATTTGGAATTAATAGAATCAGTATGGTCGCTCAATTGCTTGTGGTCATATCTTAACAGCCCATAGAAGTTAACATCCTGACTACGCACCATCGGATGCTTTATCCAAAAGTTGGTTACTCGAGCTGATCCGTATTCATTGAAAGATGCATAGATATCGCCCAAAATGTATTTTAATGCCGAGTATGACCCCCCCATACGGGTGCCCTCTCCATTCAATATAGATTCATAACTGATATAACCGTAATTCATCCCGCTGCCTGCACTCAAGCCATACAAACTCAAAAGATCACCCTGATGAAGGGGATTGATGAAGTTCACCGTACCGCCCAAGCGCGTCTTGCCGTTGTAGCGGCTGCCGTAATTATCCAAAGATACATAGCTGGTGACAAATCGACTGGGATCAGTTTCCACCAATAGATCTGATGTCCCAGCAGCCGCGCCAGTTTTCCATGACGTGTTGGGTACCACGCCCGGAATATCAGAGAGCAAAAGCAAGCTGCGATCCAGCACATTCAACTCGATGGCTTGTCCGCTTTTAATGTTTGAAAGCGTCTCAAGCAACATGTCATCGTCTACGGTGCTATTGTTTTTTAGATCGATCTTGCCGTAACGTGCCTCGATGATCTCGATCACTACGTTGCCGTCCTGGATCGCCTGATTCTGAATGATTGCCTGAGCCATGTAAAAGCCGTGACTACGATAGTAGTCCGTAATGCGGGCAGCCACTTCATTGAGCTCGGTTACCGTAAGGCTTTTCCCTTCAGCATCTGTGACCAAGGCATACAGGGTCTGTTTGTCGAACTGTGTGTTACCCACGATCTTGATGCTCTTCAACAGAAAAGGAGCAGAAGACGGAAGCTTTGCGGCACCTACCTCGTCGACCTTCAGTCCTGTTCCGGTGGATGCCGGATTGACCTGCTGCAGGATTGAGCCTGCTCCCGGCGATACGGGCCCCGCAGCCTGAATATGCAGTGAATAAACCAGCAGCAGTATTGCAAAAAGCGGCCTTGCGGTTTTCAACGGGTTGAGATCACATTTCAAAAGCACTGATTCCATAATATGAGCATTAAGCCAGCAACGACATGTCTACTTTAAACCATATCACGAATGAATGCAGTCGTATCCATAACAGTCTTAAAATGACTCGAAGGGACCAGCTTAGTGATGAAAGCCACCCAATTATCCCCATCAAAAGAAAAATGGGCTAGACCGTTTCTGATCTAACCCATTAAATTCTTTGGTAGGCACGATTGGACTCGAACCAACGACCCCTTGGATGTCGACCAAGTGCTCTAACCAGCTGAGCTACGCGCCTATTGCAGGGTTCGCATTGTATCCGAAAGGTCATCGCGCTTCAAACAAAATCACGCCTGCCAAACCCCATACCCCGCTTCACGCAAGCCGATCGCCAACTCCACTTCCATGTCGCGCGCTCCATCGTAAGGCATCGGGTTATAGACTTCGTACAGAGCAGGCAGCAAACGCAAGCCGAATACCTGCACGTAGCGGTTGGACTGGATACCTGCCTTGTGTTTGTCAAATCGCACGTCCGGATCCAACCCCGTCATGCCGACGTAAACGCACGGCTTACCCATGACGTAATCCGGGTTGGCCTTCTTGAAGCGGCCTTTGTAGAGAACGTCTTTCGACAGCTCTATCACATAGACATGGTAGTGGTTGCGGCGTGCCATGATTGCGTTACGCTAAACAGCGAAGGGAGCAGGAAAGTTAAGCCTATCCAGGAACAACCAGATCAATAGCTGCCCGAGGCCAGATTATCAAAGCGCGTGTACTCGCCCCTGAAGGCAAGCGGCACCATGCCGATCGGGCCATTACGCTGTTTGCCGATGATTATCTCGGCCTTGCCTTTGTCTTGCGAGTCTTCGTTATAGATCTCATCGCGATAAATGAACAGGATCAGGTCGGCATCCTGTTCAATCGCCCCCGACTCGCGCAGATCGGACATCACCGGGCGTTTGTTGGGGCGCTGTTCGAGGCTGCGGTTCAACTGCGACAGCGCGATCACCGGAACATGTAGCTCCTTCGCCAGCGCCTTTAACGAGCGGGAAATCTCTGAGATTTCCGTAGCGCGGTTCTCGCTGGCTTTGCCTGCGTTCGAACTCATCAGTTGCAAATAATCGACCACGATCAAGCC
>Ga0315271_10000644_pt1 | contig 19847 bp, 12 predicted proteins | sample C3_top_MG_FD_204664 | JGI IMG/M metagenome (GOLD analysis project Ga0315271, IMG submission 204664) | Sediment microbial communities from Yellowstone Lake, YNP, Wyoming, USA - C3_top | ecosystem: Environmental > Aquatic > Freshwater > Lake > Sediment | place: USA: Wyoming | collected 2017-08-01
TCCGTGTCGAACGTCATTACCGTGTAGGAGCCGTTGTTCATCGCGACGGTCGCAGAGTTGCTGACGCTGCACCCGATGAACGCAGGGCTCATGCCCGTGATGACGTGCTCGGCGTACCAGTCTGATGGCCGGACGTGGCTGGAGGAGCCGTCGTCGGCGGGAAGGCCGTCCTGCTTCGCGTGCTTGATACCCATTCCTACCCCCTAGCCGAGCCGAGCGAGCGCATCCCCAGCCGAGCAGCCTTGCGATTGAAGGAGTCCTCGACCGCTCGCACGATCTTAGCGACGGTGGCTTCGTCCTTCACGTCACCCTGAACGGTCAGGTTGAGGGTGACCGTGGTCTGGCTCGAGGATGAACCGCCGCCACCGCCGAAGCCAGCAAACGATGCCGTGGTCGGGTTGCGGAGGACCGCCACCGTCTCCGTGCCAGCCTCACCGATGGTGAGGTCGGTCGCGCCCTTGGTTGTGGCGAGTAGGCCCGAGGCCGAACGAGCCCCACGATTGACGGCCTCACCTGTTCGTGCGTCGATGGTGCTCATGCCCAAGGCGGATCGGATGGCTGTCGTGGCCTCGCCGATGGTCTTGCCGAACGTCCCCATGTACTCGACTGATGCCTGCAGGACGGAGCCGAACTTCTGCTCCGCACCTGAAACGTACCGCTCCGCCTTGGAGAGCAGGAGGTTCTGCTTGCTCTGTTCCGCGGCGATGTTCTTGTTGTAGGTCGCGATCTGCTTCTGGGTCTCCCACTCGACCTGAAGGATGTTGCGCGCCTTGGAGGTGTCCGTGACTCCACGGCTGGCCTCGATGCCGAACCCCTGACGCGACAGGTTCAACTGCTTCTGGGCGTACTTGGCCTCGATCCTCGCCTCCTCCTGACGAGCGGCGCGCTCCTCGGAGGTGAGACCCGGTGCTTGGAACCCGGCCATCGCGACGGAGAAGTTGATCTGCTTCTGCTGCAGCCCGAAGCCGAGCATGGTCTGCTCTCGCTGCACGGCACCGAGGTTGTTCTGCCCGTGGGCAAGCCCAGCCAAGCCACGGGCGTCCGAGACCGCCCTGTCAGCCAGTCGCTTCTGGTTCGTGTACGACAGGGTCGAGATCGCCAACTGGGCGTCTGCGATCTTCTGCTGCCAGTCGACGATCTTCTTGCCAATGGACTGCACGGACTCGAGCCCGACGGGCTGGGATGACCAGCCCGACCTACCGGCCTTCTGCGGCTGGTAGTCCACTTGTCCCAGCATCAGGCGGCGATACTCCGCCTCGTTGTCCACGGCGGGCGACGCGAATGCCTGCTCGATCCGAGTCTTCGACGCCTCGAAGGACCGCTCTCTCTCGAACGGAGTCATGGAGCCGCCGGAAACGCCCTCGAATGCCTGCTGCTGGCCGATGAACTTGGCCTGCTTCTCGATGGCGGCGGAGCCCATGGCCGTCAATGTGTCCTGCGCCTTCTGGGCGCTGGCAATGCCTGCCTTTACCTCGGCCGATGCCTTGCCGAGTTGGTCCTTCCCTGCCATGTCGCCCGTGGCGAGGATCCCGGTGGAGGCAGGCAGGAAGGGGGTCGTCGTGAGTTGCGTCCCCAACTGGGCGGGGATGACAATGGCGATCTCATGCGCGATCTGGGCCCCAAGACCGGCAAACTGCGCCGTCATGGAGACCTGCTTCTGTGCCGCGAACGCCTCAGGTGAGGCAATCGTGTTGCCCCGTGCGATCTGGGACAGAGCCTCGTGATACCGCTTCTGGTCGGTGATCAGGTTGCCTTGTGCGTCCTTCAACTCGAGGCCGCCGCGGGCCATGTCCTGCGCCTCAGTCCCGAGGTTGTCGGCCCACTTGGACTCCTCGGCCACCTTCTTCCCGACCTGTTCGAAGTGGTATGCCGTCTCGCCTGCGGCCGTTGCGGCCCGGCCCATCGAGTCATTCAAGTCGACGGTATACGCACTGAGAGAGTCCTTCGCCGCCATTGCCTCTGGCGTGAGAATGTTCGTCAGGCCGAGACCATTGCCCGGCGTGATACCGCCCGACGAGGGCCCCACATCGAACAGCACGCTCGAGACCGGCGCGATGGAGAGTTGCGTCTGGACGGACTTCTCGGCTAGATCCTTCGAGAGCAAGCCGACAGTCTCGGCCAAACCCTTCCCTCCGCCCAATTCCGAGCCGAGGAACGCGGAGCCAAGGAGGCCACCATATCCACCCACAAGCCCGGTCGGGGCGCCATTGCCAGCAGCGGCCTTGAACAGGTCTCCCTTCTCGCCCTGAGCGGCTGCGCCACCCTTTGCGAATGACGCCCCAGCAAGGGTGTCCTTCAGGAAGTTCATGCCGCCACCGCCGAGCCCGGCCGTCATCGCCAACTGCCCGAAGACAGTGCTCGTCTGGCCTCCGTTCTGCCGGAGCGACTCACCGATGGCCTTGGTCACGCGCTGGTTGACGGCAGTGAAGCCGAGGATCGAGTCAACCCAGACTCGAATATGCGAGGCGGAGTCCCCAATACCCTTGTTGACGCCGGACATCAATGCGTTGGCTGTGATGAACCCGGCCGTGGTCGCCCCGGCCCCAGCGAAGCGCGCGGTGATACCGGCACGACCTCGAGCCATGACCTGTGTGGCGTGTTCCGCTAGTTGCCGCTGCTTGACCTCGGCCTGCATCCCGGCATGGACAGCGGACGTGTGAATGTCGTATGCCTTGGAAGCGGCCGACACGTCTGAGGTCAGTTTGGTGATCGAGGTATCGAACTTCTGGAGTCTGGCTGTCTGCTGAACGGTGGGCACACCGCCCTGCCTCGTGATAATCCGGTCGGACAGTTTCTCTCGCTGCTGTGTCTGGTCGGCGAGTTTGGCCTGCAGCCCGAGAACTGCCTGACGGGATCGGTCGCGGGACAGGACGGACTCCTGTCCAATGGCAATCGTTGGCGCGAGCCTCGCGGCCTCGGCGTGGAGAGCAGAAGCCTCGCGTCGTGCCGACATCATCCTTCGCTGTTGGAGCGCCCTGATCGGAGCCGACAGGATGGAGGCGAAGGCCGACTTGGGCGTGCCACCTCCGATACCCGGTCCGGCGCCAGCCTCGGCTGCCTCACCGAACATCTCCTTACGCTCCTGCTCGAGCGCGAACAAGGAGGCCCTGTCGATATCCGACGCCCCGACCTTACGTGAGATGGCGATGCGCTCCGCTCGCGACATGCCGCGAGCGGTGTATCGCCCGCCTGCCGCCCTGCCAGTGACGTAGGGCAGCACCTCGTCAGCGAGGTTGTGCGGGAAGATCATCCCGTCGAATGTCGGCCGGTAGTAGTGCGGGCCGTTGACGCCGATCTGCTCGACGCCGGGAGCCAGCCTGCGGACGTTGCCACCCTTGGCGTAAGACGTGAACTGATCGCCCGACCCAATGGCCCCGATGCCCATCTGGGCGCCCTGCATCGCGCCCTGCGCGACCTGACTGCCGAGCCCACCCTCCATCAGCGATCCGCCGATGCGAGCGGCGAGACCGATCAGGGCGCCCCAGACCGCTCTACCACCGCCGCTGCGCTTGGGGATCTGATCCATGTACTTCTTGGGGATGCGGTCGAGCAGGTCATTGCTGACCATCAACTCGCGGAAGTGCTCGCCCACGAGGTACTCGCCGGGGTTCCCGATGTCCGGGCTGCCGCTGAACATCCACGGCTGGTTGCGCTTCATCGGCCCACCAGCAGCGCGGTTGGGGATCAGCAGGCCCTGCTCGTTGAACTCCCATGCACGATCAGACGGTCGCCCATCGGTGCCGCGCAGGCTGTCAAGGATGTCCCGCATCGGGTCGAACAGACGGCGGTTGACCTTGTTGCGCCGCTCGGGGTGCAGCAGGACCGTGGTCGCCAGTTCTGCCAGTGCTTCGTGCGGAATATTCCAGCCACCGAGGCGTTTCTCGCCCGGATCGTACTTGGTGATGTCCCGCTGGGCATATCGAGAGATGCGCCCGGTGATGCCGGTGGACCTGAGCAGGTTGACGAGGTTGAGGTACTGCTTCCCAATGTCGGAGTGGGCACCGTCCGGCTGCTTGTAGATCGAGGAGTCGATGTACGACATCAGGGCATGGCTGGCCTCGTGGGTAGTCGTCCCCTCGATGGTCGGCTCCGAGAAGTCGTCTTCCGCGTCCTGTAGTTTCCGCCCCTTCTTGTCGAACCAGAAATGGCTGTTCGCCATCACGCCCTGATTGCCCATCCACCATGGACGCGGCCTTCGGAAGTGCCGCATCCCGATGGCATGCACCCCCTCCCGCTCCGATCCTGCTCCCGTCGCAACGACCGACCACTTCATTCTGCCGGGGCTCAACTGCTCCCCGCCGTAACCGTGCATGCCGGGCAGGGTCCTGAAGCGGGGGTCGTCATAGTTGGCGTAAGGGGGGATTTCGGCTGTCAGAACGTGGGACAGCGTCGGTGAGTACCTGCTGACGTGGGTGCTGCTGGCATGCGGGGGGCCGCCGACGAACGGGAACTGGTCGAGGAAGCCCTCGGTCGTGTCGATGACCCTGCCGCGCAAGTCCGAGCGCATTGCGTCGAGGTGGTACTTGACGCCGCTGTCAGCCCTGCCGCCCATGGCATGGGCCTTGACGGGCTTGTACATGGCCTTGATGAACGGAGACAGAGCGAGGTTGCCCGGGGGATTGCGAGGCGCCATCCAGCCAATAGCCGAAGGCTTCCCCATGGGGTCCGCACGGCGGGGATCCATCATCATCGCCCACAGTCGGGAGATGCCCGGGTCCTCGAACTTGTCCCCCTGCTTCAGCATGTGGAGCAAGCCCTCGTCGAGGGCTTCGTTCCCCATCGGAGCCCCAACGAAGTCACGGTTGATCCGGTGCTGCATCTGCTGCCGTGGGCCGCCCGAGAACTTGCCGTCGAGGTAGAAGCCGCCCGCCCCAAAGTCTGTGTATGGCCCCATGTAACCGGCTCTGGTCACGCCCCAGTCGCCCCGGCCCCGCCGGGCATCCCCTCCTCTGTCATTCCTTCTGTCACGCGGGAACGCATCCATCTTGTAGATGGTCTTGTAGCCAGCATCAGAGAACTGGAGCGGATCGAACGGGTTGATCTCGAAGCGGCCAACAGGCTTCCCTGTCAGGTCCCGGTCGCTCCAGACCTTCTTCCCCTCCTTGACCGGACCCTCGAGTTTCCCGGCGTCCCTGTCCCAGAGGATGCCGCTGCTGACCCCGAACGGCTTCGTCGGGTTGGCTCTGCCGAGCGGACCCATGCGCTTGGGGAGGCCCTCGAGTGCCTTGTCGATCTGGCCCCAGTTGGCAGCCGTCGACTGGTTGTAGTAGCCACCAGACTGCAGGTCGCCCAGCAGGATCTTGATCGCCTCGGACTGCTCCGGCCCATCCGAGTCGATCTCGACGGGGGGACCGCCGAAGATGGAGCGCATCTGCATCCGGTCGATGGAGTCGCCTCCCACGCCCAGTTGTCCCAGTCGCCTCACCCGGTCCGACGCTCGATGTATCTCGGCCGCTGCGCTGGCATGATCGGAGACTCTCCCGATCCGCCGCAGGATGCCCTTGATCGACATCAGCGGCTCGCGCGGCATCAGGTTGCCCATCAGCGAGTTGAGGTCACCACCGTTGGCCACGTCACGGGTACCACGCTCGTGGTCCTCGACGCCAATGAGTTCCCGTGCTCGTGCCTTGCCGAGACGCTCGACCGCTCGACTTCCGGGACTGTGGAGCGTGAGGCCGCGGAGATCGCGAGCCTCCATCTCGCCCCAGCGACCGTACTCGAGATCCTCGTCCCAGTACGGGACCTCCCTGTCGACACCGGCACGCTTGAAGCCGGTCACCCGAGCCTTGTAGGCGGCCGATGCCCTCCGTCCCATCTTCTCTGCCATCTCGGCTGGAGCAGACAGGATGTCCTTCCACCCCATGGAGGCGCGCCCGCCACCGGCAAACTTCGGCCACCGGCCGGTGCGACGCATCCGGTCCTCGTAGAACTCGGTTCCAGCGCCGATACCAACGGAGGACGGCAGATAGATGCCGCCGGGCGAGAGGTCGAAGCCCGGGGGCGGATCCAGCCGCTTGCCAATCGTCTTGCGGCTGTCGATGACATGGACGCGAGCGGGCACCGTCTCCATGCCAAGCCGCTCCGCCACTTCGAGACGGTGGTTGCCGTTGGTCAGACCAGCGTAGCCACCGTGGAGGTTGTACGAGATCTCGAGCGGGTCGTGGATGCCGTGTGCTGCGATGTCCCTCTGGAGGGAGTCGAAGTCCGTCCCGCCGGGACCGGGGCGCGGTCGCATCATGCGGTCGATGTGCTGGATCTGCCGCAGCACCGAGACCGGAACGTCCTCAGGCGGCATATGGGCGCCGATGATCTGCCTGATGCGCTCCTCGGGCAGCGTTACCGGTCCCCTTCGGACGCGAGGGGACTTGAAGTTGCGGAGGTTGAAGAGGTTCCGCTGGCCGAAGAAGCGGCCGACCTGATCGGCTTCCGGGTACGTGTCCATCACTGTCGCCGGATCAACGTGGATGCTGCCACCGTGGAGCCACGTCCCGATGTACGGGGCACCCACTTCGCGAGACATCTTCCGGGCCTTGTGGAAGGCTCGCATGAACTCGAGGGGATCGCCGGGGTTCTTGACGCGGACGCCTGTGCGGTACTCCTCGCCGTTCTCCTTCCACTCCTCTGCGGTGGTAGGCGGAACGCCAACAGCCCAGCCGCTGGACGGCTGTCCGGGTGCCATGCCGCGATGGGCAGGGAATGTGCCGCCCCCGTTCTGGAGCGTCTGGTAGTAGGCGTTGGCCGTCTGGCCACGCCATGCCCTGCCGCCCATGGCCTTGTCGGGTGCAACCGGCTCGTAACCGGCCATCATCTCCATGATGTCCGGCACCTTCGGCTGCTTGCCCTCCCGGCCCTTGGCCTCCCAGTTCGCCATCCGCTTGGCGTACAGGACGTTCTCGGACTTCTCCTTCTCCTGCAACCAGAGGGCGGCTTGGAACTCCGCAGGCTTCATGTCGAACTCGGCGGCCACCTGACGGAATGCCTTGTCCACCTTGGTCCTGAGCGGCCCGCGACCAGCCTGATCGATCTTCCCTCTGGTGGCCGTCCGCAACGCCCAACGGTCGATGGTGATGGCGTCGAGATCGCCGCCCATGTTCCGGTAGAACTTGCCGGTCTTCGGTGTGTGCGCCAGCAGCGACTCCGGGCTCGCGCCCAGTGTCAGCCACCATGCCTTCAGGTGCGCCCCGAGCGGTCGCTTGCCGCCCGGCATGAACCTTCCGGTCTCGAGGTCGGTCAGGGGCGGGTGAGGGAAGTAGTCGAACTCGTCCTTGGCAACCTTGCCGAACACGTCGTAGGGGAATGGTTCTCCCGCAGCCTCTGCCTTGAGGATGCTGTCAACCTTGGACTTGTTCGCCTTCCACGACGTTCCAGCCGAGAGGATCGCGGTGAGACCACGGACGTAGTCCGGGTCCTTCTGGTAGGTGTCGGCTCTGGACTTGATCCAGTCCTGTGCCTCGACGTACCAGTCCTTGCCGCCCTGCTTGTGCTTGTCCGCGAGAAGGTTCCCGGCATCGCGCAGGTTCGCTGCGTAGGCACGGTCGCGGGGCTTGAGCCGCTTCTCGATAGCCGACAGCACGTTCCGATGACCAGCCATGGCCCTGCCGCCGATGCCCCTCTTGCGCTTGAGCGGAATGAAGTCCGGGAACTTGGATCCCGCGATGATGGATGGGTCGTGTGCTGATCGACTGTTGAAGCAGACCGCGCAGGGACCACGACCGCTCTCAACGAAGGCGTGCTCCCCGTACTGCATCAGACGGGCTTGCTCCCAGTCGGCAGTCGCGTTCCGGGCAGACACAGCCTCCGGGATGTTCAGACCAGTGACGTGTCCGAACTCACGACCGAACGGACGACGCAGTGGCTCGCCCGGCTTGCCACCGCTGCGCCACATGGCCGCCCCGGGGTCGAGGTGGATCCCCGAAGGCGCGACCACCCTCCCGGTCCACTTCTCGGCATCCTCGTACATGGCGCTGGCGATGCCATGGCCCTTGTACAGCGGGTGCGTGTGGACGCTCAATGGATGGAGGTAGTAGGACATGGGCTTGTTCGCCCTGCCCTCGAAACGGGTCGTGGTCATCCCCGAGTCGAAATCCTGATTGATGTCCTCCCCGAGCGACAGACCGAGCAGGACGTTTGACGCTTCCTGATCCATCTCGCGGTCAATGACCGACGCTCTGATCCCCTTGCCGGTGTGCATGTATGGCGGCTGCGCGTCTGCAGCCAGCAGCCAGTTGGGAGGCGCGGAGATCAGTCCGCCATTCTGGATTGAGTCCTCGTACTCCATGTAGAAGCGGTCAGAGTCAGGATTGCCGCGGGCGCGGACGATCCGATCCGCTCCGCTACCGGCACGCCCACCACCCATGCGACGCTTGCCCATAGGCGCACTGACACGAGGGCCAGAGGAGGAGAGCGTCAGGGAGGAAGGGGTAGCCCCAGCGCGCAGGCGCTGGTACTTCGGCAGAACGCCCTGCACATACTGCTCGCTGCCCCACGAGCGGTGCGGGCTGCGCCAGAGCGCCTGACCCATATCAGTCTGGATGTCGTCGGGAATGACCTTGGCGCCTGACCACCGCTCCGCCTTGGTGTACATGGCCGTCGCGAGGCCCTTGCGACGATGGTCCTCGTCGACCCACGTCGCCTGCGGCTGCAGCGTGTATCCGCCATCCCCTGCGCTTCCCGTGTTGAACGGGGCGGCGGCAACGATGACACCCTTTCGATCCCTGACGATGGCCGTGAACCCGGATGGCCAATGCGACTTCCCACTTGAGGGCATCGTCGGCCTGTCGAGCCTGCCGAAGTTGGTCGTGGGCGGGCGAAGCGAGTCGCGGATGGGCAGAAGGCTGGGGGGCGGATCGAACCGGGCGTAATCTGCCTCGGGGTTCCAGCCAGCAGCAGGCCCACCACCCTGAATGCGCGTGCCCGGCTCACCCGTTCGCCCGTAGAACTCGATCTTGTAGCCACGCGGAAGGCCGCCAGCCTTCGCTGGTCCTGCCTGTGCTCTGGTCGATGTGCCATGTCGCTTCTTGGCGAACATGCGCCACGACTCGATGGTCCCGTCGGCGGCATGCAACTGGACGACGTTGCCGCCATGCCCTGTCGGAGCCACGCCGACGTAGCCGCCGGGACCGGCGTGCGTCTGGTAGTTGTCGATCTGGCCGAGGACGCGGTCGATCATCCCGCCCACGTCGCGGGCCTCGTCCCATTCGCCCGTGGGTCCGATGCGGTACTGGTTGATCTTCCCGCCTGAGCCCCGCTTGGGCTTGTCCTTGTCGTACCACGCTCCAGTGTGGTCGATGCCCCAGTTGGGCATGGGCTGGCGGAGGCGGCGCTGCTCCGCTTGGCTCTGGGGATGGGACCGCTCCATGCGGTCGAGCCACTCCTCGAGCGTCTTGTCCTGATAGTCACGCCTGACGGGACCGCCAGATGCGCGGTACTGCTTCGGCGGGAGTTTCCCCTCCCGGGCGCGACGGATCCACTCTGGCTCAGGAGGCCGACGTGTCTCCTGCTGCTGGACCTGCTGCTCCTGCTGGTTGCGGCGGATGCGCTCGAGCAGCGACCCGTTGCCAGCAGGCCCGCCCGCAGTCCTCAGTCTCGTGTTCTCGCGCTGGAGGTGCTCGATCTGGCTCAGGTACGGCGACGTGCCCGACCGGTAGACCTGTGCTGGCTGGACGAACTTGACGACCTCAGGGCCATCCTCGCCCACGAGCCTGATCTGACCGGCTCCGACGGGGCCGCCTCGCCACATTCCGGGCATGGGCCCGACGCCCTTGGAGGCAGCCGCCTTCCGCATGGTCGTGGCCGCCCCGGCGAGGCTGCCTCCCTGAGAGTAGGCGATGAACGACTCGACCAGTTTCAGCAGGTGCATCGTGTCATTGCCGCCAGCGGCGGCGAGACTCTTCGCACCACCTCGAGCGTTGGCAAGCGTGCCCTGATTGAGGGTGATGGTGATCGGCACCGAGCCGATCTTCTGGGCGATCTGCTGCCGCATCCCCGCCCAGTCGGACTCGCCCAGTTTCACCGGGATGGCGACGGCCTCGTTGCGCGCCGCCATCTTGGTGAAGTGGTCGTTGATGTCAACCTTGAGCGCACGCACATGGCCCTGATTGACCTTGAACGCAGGAGCGATGGACAGGGTCTGAGGGGCGCGCAGCAACACCTTGCGGCTTGTTTCGAACGCGGACAGGTCAGCCTTGGCGGCTGTCAGTCCAGCCTCGAAAGCAGAGGTGTCGAGCGTAAGGGCTACGCCGATGGTGTCGACGGTCTGCGCGCTGTCCTCAGATCCCATCGCATCTCCTAGTGGAAGTCAGTGAGGTCGCCCTCGACGACTTCGAACGGAAGGTCAGACTTTGCCTTCGGTGGCTTGATCAGTCCAAGTTCCCGAAGGTAGGAGTCTCTGATGGAGAGGTAGTAGGAGAGCGGGAATGCTGCCACCTCGTGGGGCCAGCCGCCGAAGTGCGCGGCGATCCGGCAGACGAGGTCACGGGTGGTCAGCCTTCCCCCTTCTCCTCGCCCTCCTCATCCTCGGCGTCGGTGATGTCTTCCCAGATCTTGTCCTTTCCCTCGGTCTCGGGAAAATGCATGTCGTTCACCAGCCTGTTCAGCGAGAGAACGATGGGCATGTCGAGATCTGCCTGCTTCGACAGGGAGAGTGCCTTGCCGTCGAGCGTGACGCTCCGCTCGACCATGAAGCGCAGGAGAGACTGCTGGTTCACAACCTCTTCCTCGCGGCCCGTCACCGCGTTCTCGCGCTTCTCGGTCGCCTTCGCGACACAGGCGTCGTACTCCCCGATGGTCAGTTCGCGCAGCACGTACACCCGGCCCCGGATCCTGATCTTGCGGATCGCCGGGTCCTTGGTAAGCGCTGCCGCGCTTGCCGCTACCTTGACCATTCCCAGTTGACTCCTTCCATGAACAGCACCCTGCCCTGCAAGTTGATCCTTGCCGGGTCGTCGAGCCGCACGATGATGTTGCGCCCCCTAGCAACTGCCAGCAAGAGAGCCCGGTCCTCGTTGTAGTCCGGGTCGAGCAGCAGGCTGGGGACCAGAAATGAAAAGACGGCACGGAGGTCGAACAGGCCCGCTGATGGGCCTTCTTCTCCGCGCCGGGTGATTGTCCATGTGGCGATCTCGCCAACGAGAGTGCCAAGTCCCTTGATCGTGGCCGTGCCGTCTCGTCCTTCGAGGCGGTTCATCATGAGGGGCATTGGGTCTCCCTTCCCTGCCGTTCAAGGGAAGTCTAAAGGGGCGGCTGGGGCCAGCCAGAGGGATTGGCTGGCCCCCGCCCTATCTGGTGCCGACTAGGTCAGCGAGCCGTCCTTGAACACGGTCCAGTTGCCCGAGGCCCGGAAGTTGCCGGTGACCTTGATCGCGTCCGAGATGGACGCCGTGATCGAGGCATCGAGCAGGCCGGGACCGTAGGCGACGAGGACCGGGGAGCCCGTGACCACGCCGTCGTCGGCGTAGAGGTAGATGTACTCCGCGCCGGAGTCGGTGGCGTTGACGAGCGAGTCGCCCGAGACATCGAGCAGGCCCGCGTAGGTGCCCGAGATGTCCTTGAGGCCCACGAGGTAGACCTTGTTGGTGTTGCCGAACGTGGTGGCATCCACGTAGTCGCGGTTGAGGTTGAGCGTCCACTCGGTGCGGTTGACGACCTTCACCTTGGGGCCGCCGAGGTCCGCGATGTAGATGGAGCCGTTCTTGCCGTGGAGTTTGGTGCCGGAACCGGCCATTGGTCTGGTCTCCTACCCAATCACTGGGTGTCGGTCCAGACGGCGTATGAACCGCCGATCTGGTAGATCCTGCGTCCCGTCGAGTCGGTGGTCGGCCCCGTCGGCGTTGCACCCATTCGTCGGCACAGAAGCAGCCTCTGCTCACCCACATCCAGCGCGGCGTCGTGCAGCGCCTCGGCAATGAGCGCGTCGAGGTTCTCGGCCTCGACGGAGTCCACCGACCAAGCGAAGACATCGAACATCGCGCGGACCTCGGTTCCGCCCCATGTGAACTCACTGGGAGCGGTGACGAGTTGGTACGTGATGAACGGGTACTTCGCCTTGTACGGGGCGAATGACTGGTGGATCCCACCCTTCACGGTGGTGAACCACGCCTGCTGGCGCAAGCGCCTGACCAGCCCTCGCTTGATGGGGGACGGAGTGGGAACAGCCATCCTGTACGTGCCTCCGTCAGATCTCCATCTCTTCCGTGAACGACTTCCCACGGAGGGAGGCCCGTACCGCGGCCTTGATCAGGTCGCGGACCTCGGCCCTTGACTCGTGGAGTGCCGGTCGCAGGAAGGGGTGAGCGGGGTTGTGTCGGGTTCCGAACTCCTGATACTTCGCGTATGCCGTCGGGGAGACGACCATGGCCGTGAAGTGGGTGCCGGTACCCGTTGCAGGGAGGGCGTGGATCTCACCTCGGAGACGCCCGCCAACCGATCCGTTGAAGTCCGCCCGTCCGCTCTGGACCTCGGACCTGCCCCTTCGGTGGAGCATGCTCTCGGCCTCTGCGCTCAGGCCGCCATGCTTCAGGCGGAGGCGCATGACCGGGACGTGGGCGTTGGCCTCGTCCGCCTTGGTGACGGTCTTGGCCTTGTTCGCTCCACGGCGGGAGTTGAGACGAGTCCTCGGTGCTGCCGCGTACTCCCGGCCAAGACCGAGCCTCTTGCGGGTGTCCCGGTCACCCTCGACCTCGGCCATTGTCTTGAAGCGGACTCTGCGCATGCCGCCCATGAAGATGTGGCGAACAGGGGCGTGCATCTTGGCTCTGATCTCGACGACGTGAGCGCCCGCGTCCAGTCCTGAGATCGCCGCTGCAGTGATGGCTGTCGAGATCTCGCTCCACCTGTCCGTCACGTCAGTCCCTCTTCCTCAACGTGCAGGCGAGCAGTGCCTTCCACGTTGACTCGTCGGTGGTGTCCGAGACGATGTAGATGAGACCGCTGTCACCTGCCTGCACCTCGTCCCCCTCCTTCACGTCCGTCCCGACGGGGAGGTAGAGGCGATAGGTGTTGACCGTGACGAGCGACCCGGCGTCCTCCATCTGCATGGGCGTCGGGGTCGAGTGGAACCACCCAAGGACCGAGAAGGTCGACGACTCGGCGGTGGCGGTGTAGGCGACGACGTCGTCGCCATAATCATCCACGCCGACCGAGGACCCCATCTCGGCAACACTCCGACGCCGGATGGTGATTTGGGTCTGCATCCCCCGCTCCGCGACCTGCTGGACGTTCCATAGCACATGGTCCGGGATCAGGGGCTTCGTCATACCGCAGCCCGCCAGTTGCTGAAGTCGTCCAGCAGGATCGCCGCCTCGGGAACCTTGCGGCTGATGTACTCGCGAGCGCTGCCGGTGTTCTCTGCTTCGGGCATCCGGCGGAGGGTGACCTCGGCCACCTTGATCTCCTGCAACTCGGCGAGCCCCCGCTCGGTCACGGCAGCCTCCTCGAGGATGTGGGTCACGATGTACCCGGAGGCGTCCCTGATCTCGACCGGCAACTTGTGCTTGTACGAGACCGTGACGGATGCATCGATGGCAGGCGCAGCCGACAGCGTGGCGTGACCCTCGATCCTGTTGATGGAGGCTGGCGACACAGGGATGTCGTTGACCTTCACCGTCACCTCATCCGCGTGCCAGAAGTTGTTCTGGCTCTGGAACGTCAGCCCGTCCGTCGGGTAGACCACCTCGTCCACCACGGAGAACGCCCAACCGTAGGAGTAGTCCACGGTGGCGATGGGGCTGGCGAGGTAGATCGCGGGGACGATCAAGGCGTTGAACAGACCGGTGCTCGTCATCGCCGCTGAGACCACCTCGAGGTAGTCCTCGCTGCGGTTGACCATCAGGTCCTTCGGATCCACGAGCACGTACTGGCCATCCTCCACGTCTGGATCCGGCTGTGTGACGTAGATGCGGAATTGGGTGACCTTGCGGATCGGCGTGTGGTACGGGTACAGCCGCCGCTGCGTGGTCTCGAACGGTGTCTGTGCGAGACGCCACGAATGCTGCTCGTTCTCGATAGTGCCACCGAGAAACGAGTGCCTCTGGGGCCGGAGGGGGACATTGCAGTAGGCGTCAACAAGCGACGACGCGCGGGCGATGACTGAGGCCAGTTCCACGTCCGTCATGTCAATGTCCGTGCCGAACCGCATGGTCCGGTAGCGGTCAGCCGTGAGGTAAGCCGTCACCGCCGTCCCTCCAAGGAGATAGGTGGCTGGCTCCTGAGGCGAGGCAGGAGCCAGCCTGAGATCACGTCAGGTCTAGACCTTGACGCGGATCTTGTTCGAGAACTGCGGCACCTTCACGGCGAGGCCGTTCATCATGAAGATGATGAACAGACGGGTCAACTGACCCGAGATGCCGACCGGGATCTCGAGAACCGTCGGGCCGGGCGTGCCGAGGAACGGCAGGCTCATGCCATCAGGCTGGACGAGGTACACGTCGCGCACCGAGTTGCTGGAGTACGTGGTCGCGGTGTACGACCCGATGCTGTCGCCCGGAACGATGTTCCAGCCGATCTGCCCGGCGAGCGTGTTGACCGCCTGCGTCACGACACCGACGGAGGCGCCGCGCTGGGATGCCTCGAGGATGCGGATGTTGGCGTCCTGCTGCTCGTCGAAGGTGATCTTCTCGGAGGGATGGGACCAGATCTCCCACGGCCCCGTGGCACCCGTCTGGATGGCCTCGAGGATCGCGGCGTCGACCGCACGCCGGACGTTGCCGGTCGTGGTCGGGCTGGTAGCCGGGTCGACGTTCTTCACGCGACCCGAGTTGAGGATCGACCGGAGGCCGGTGAAGCCGTCGGCGTCGTACAGGCCGAGTTCGTTGGAGGTCAGCCCGCCGCTGTCGGCAGCCTGCCCGCTGAAGATCGTCTGCTGCATCTTGTGCGCGATGGCGCGGAGGCCACCCTGCATCTCGATGGCCTCGGGCGACCACGCCATCCCGCCCGCGGCGACCGCGAACTGGGACTTGAGCGTCACGCCGCGCCGGGTCGCGATGATCGCGACGTTGGTCGACGCGCGCTCGTAGGTGGACTTGTCGTCCGTGACGGTGCCGAGTTCCGGCATGAACGACGCGGAGCCGTATGCCGTGACCCGGTTGAAGGCGTGGATCAGGCCGTTGGCCGGTTCCTTGCCCATGCGGTCGTAGAACGGGAACTGCCGCACGAACACCTGATAGAGCAGCGGCTCCAGATCCTGACGGATCAGGACGCTGACACCGGAGGTGTCGATGGCCTTCGCCACGTCGAGGTCGAGGTGGTCGCTCTGCATCATGCCGAGCGCGTTCTGGAGCGTGTAGCCGCCAGCGCCGAGCCAGTTGTCGAGGCCGACGCCCGCGTCACGCTTCCGCATCTGGGCGGAGAACATGGCGCTGATCTCGGCGTCCGACTTCTTGCTGAGTTCGGCGTGGAGGAAGGCCCGCTCCTCGTTCGACAGGAGGCCCCTGCGAACGGGCATCTGGGACTGGGTGTCGCCCACAGTCTGCGTCGGGACGTTGGTCTGGATCGAGGTCTCGAGCGGGGCTGCGTTCAGCCGCTCGAGATAGCCACCGATCTTCTCATTCGTCTCGGCGACGGACCGCAGGATGTCTGCGTATTCGCCACTCATGGATTGGTTCCCTTCTCGAGGATGTCGATGAACTGGTCCGAGTAGAGCCCGCTGTCGCGGATGCCCTCGAGCGCCTTGGCGGTCTGGGGCAGTTCGCGGGCAATTGCCCGGCGCCCGCGAGGAGTCGCGGCCACCCGGGCGATGAACGCCTCGAGCGTCTTGGTCAGCGTTGACGCTGCCCTGACGATCTCATCGCGCTCCGCCTCTGCGATCTTGGCGCGCTCGACAGCCTTCTCCACGACAGCCACCAGAGCCAGCGTTACCTGCTGGCTGGTCTGGAGGGATGCCATGACGGTGGGCTCCAGAAGTGCTGCCACTTCCGGCTCGATGTCGCGCGTCATCTCGCCAAGAGCGGCGGCGACGGCGTCCGTGGACTCCTCGGTCTCAGGGTCTGCCTGTGGGGCGGCATCCTGCGAGGAAGTTGACGGGGTTGTGTCGACGCTCACCTTGCCGGAAGGCCACACCGTGACCTTGGACTTGGTGGCATCGATGGGATTGTCTGCGTAGGGGGCGAGCAGCGCGGCTGCGGCCTCGCCGATGGCGTCTGCGGTTTCAGGCTCGACCGGCTCGCCCTCTTCTGCTGAGAGAGCCGCAGCGATCTGTGCCTCGGTGGGCTCGGGCTCGATGGAGGCGAGGATGTTGTCCTGCGTGACCGTCTCGGGCGACGTGGACGGGTCGTCCTCGCCGTCCTTCAGGACCGGCTCCTCCTCGTCGACCTCGGGGACATCATCCTTGGTGAGCAGACTCTTGCGCGCATACTCGACCCACGACCGTGGATTGGCCGGGATCGAGACGATGGAGGTCTCGAGGAGTTCGACCTCATCGATGGTGTACGCCCCGCTCTTGCGGTCCCGCTTCGCGCCGCCCTCGGGGATCATCGCTCCGATGGAGAGCCCGAGTTTCGTTCCCTTGTCGATGGCGTTGAACGCCTGAACGGCCCGCGGGTTCTCGTCGTTGATCTTGATCTGGAAGTGCAGATCGTGGAGGTCGTCACTGGACTTGTCGATCCACGACGCCTGCACGGTCCCCGCCACATCCTCGGGCACGTTGTAGGAATGGTTGAGGTAGATCGTCATGCCGTCTGCGCTGCGGAGCATCGACTCCAGCGCCTTGGGCGTCATGGTGTCGCCGTGACGATCCTTGATGGTGGACGATGCGATCCCGGTCAGGATCATCCCATCGTCGGTTCTCGCTGTCTTCAGCAGCCCCGTGAACAGAGAGAAGTCGCGCTTCATGCGGTGTCTCCTTCTTGGGCCACGGCCTCGAGAGCCTTGGCCGCGACGAACTCCTCGAAGCGAGTCACGTTGTCGCGGATGTGCTCATCGAAGATGCCCGTGGTGGTCTCCCAGTTGAAGTTCTGCCGGACGTGCTCGACCCCCCTCCGACCGAGTTCCTTCCTCCGCGACGGCGAGTCGTAGAGGTCGAGGATCGCCTCGGTGAAGGCATCGATGTCCGCTAGCCATTGGTCCTCGCCGCTCGGGACCGTCAGGAGCCGTTGCGGCTTGATGAGTACGCCACCGGGTCCGACCACCTCGCTGATCGCGGAGCAGTCCTGAGCGATGACGGGGACGCCGCAGGCGGATGCCTCGGCGTTGTTGAACCCGAACCCTTCCCCTCTGGCAGGGCTGACCCGGAGATCAGCCGCGTTCATCAGGACGTTCATGTCCTGCTGCGGCCAACCCTCGAAGTCATTCTTCAGGCCCGGCGTGAAGAACCTGTCTGCGACCTCCGGCTCCCTGCTGAACATGGAGTCGAAGTTGACGGCGGGGTTGCTCCGGTTGGAGCAGTGGAAGTGCGCCTTCACGTGCTTGTGCTTCTTCATCACCGGCACGAGCGCCTTCCACAGCGCGCCGAAGTCCTTGCGACCGCTGTTGGTGTCAGCCGTCACGACGAGGAAGTCCCCGGGTTCGTACCCGAGCGCCCTCTTGCAGTCGGCCTTGGTCTTGCACACCACGCCAGTCGAGGTCACGACGGGCCGCTCTTCGACGGGCCACCATTCCTCGGGATCGATGCCGTGATAGGCCAGTGACGACGGCTGGTACTGCTCCTGCCCCCACTTGGACATCGCGATGGTGTCCGTGATGTTGGGCAGGATCGTCGTCCAGTCGGGCGGCAGGTTGGTCCCGTCGCAGGGGGCGTACCAGATGATTGGCCTGTACGTCAGCAGGACCCTGCCCGGGTCAATGCTGTTGCGGAACAGCAGGTTGAGGACTGCCTGCGGGTCGTTGAGCATGATCACGACGTCAGGCTCGATCTTGCCCAGCAACTCGAGGATCCGGGCTGCCCCGTAGAGGTCCCTCCCGACCGTCGCCAGAGGGCCACTCGTCGTGTACAACTTGAGCGGCTGGACGTTCGAGTCCTTGATGCTGGGCCAGAAGTCGCCCTTGTAGTTGGCTGCGAGGACCGACACGTCGTGACCGTAGTCGGTAACGAGTCGCTCTCCAATGGCATGCGTCACGCGGGCAAACCCCGTGTGGCAGCCGCCATCGCTGATCCAGAGAACCTTCGCCACGATCCCTCCGTGGGGTTGGTCCGCCTACTGCCTGCGGACAATGATTGGGTTGGGCGGGTCCGTCGTCTCGATACGACCCGAGAGGAACGTGACCTCCCACTGGACGAGGTACGTCCCGATGATGTTGAGGTCAGATGCGCCCCAGACGTACTTCACCTTGCCCGATGCCTCGTCCACGATGGTGGCGGCAGCGTTGACGGTGTACCGCTTGTCGTCGTCCTTCCGCATCTGGAACTTCACGCTCGCGCCAGTGAGGCTCTCGGCTGCGCCGGATCGGTTGAGAGTCGCCGTGATGGCAGGTTCTGTGTCGCCCTGCACCCATGTGTTCGTCATGCAGAGCCTCCCTGTCAGGTAGCGATCACCGCACTTGCAGTGAAGTCGCAGAAGCGCGTGTACCAGCCCAACTCCGACGACAGGTGGATCGTCGTCATGGTTGCCGACAAGTGCGCGGACGTGAGCGACGACGCTAGGTGAACCGTCGTCAGCGTCGCCGCAAGCGCGACCGGCGTTGGTGACGCTGAGAGGTGGACGGTCGTCAGGGTCGAGGTCAGCGACCCGACACGGAGGATGTCCAGCACAGCGTCAGCACGGAACGATCCACTGGCGCTGGCCGCGATGACGGCGTCCGCGGAGACCGTCCCTGAGCCAACGCGAACGATATGCGCATCGGCGGTGAAGGAACCGGTCGCGACCTCGAGAGTGAAGGCGTCGACAGTGAAAGAACCGGTCGCCGGGGACAGCAGGGCCGCGTCCATCGCGACCCCGCCCATTCGGGGTGCCAGCAGGATCGCATCGAGTGCGACGCTGGCAATGACCGTCTTCCCAATGGAGGCATCGGACGTGAAGGTCGATGCCCCGGCGGCCACGAAGACCGCGTCACAGGTGAGCGTACCAAATCGCTGGGACTGCACAAGTGCCGATGCCGTCCACGACCCTGAGACGTGACGGACGATCCACGCATTCGCAGTGACCGTCCCAGTCGATGTCGCGCCGGAAACGCAGGCGTCGGCTGTGAATGCCCCCTGCCTGTGGGCGTTGATCTCAGAGTCAGCCGTGAGCGATCCGGCTCGAGTCAGCGTGAGGACGGCGTCGCCCGTGAACGCTGCTGTCGCAGTCCGCTTGACGACGGCAGAGGCGGTGAGGCTACTGGCAGTCGAACGCCCGATGACCGCGGATGCGGTAAGGCTGGCCGACGCCGTCTTGAAGATGACCGCGCTCGCGACGTATCCGCTCGTCAGGCGAGCGGAAACAATCGCTCGGGCGTCGAATGTATTCGCTCGCCCCGCAAGCGATACCGCATTCGCGGTTAGGCTGAACGACGTCGTCCTGAGTACGATGGCGTCGGTTGTCAGGGTCGCAAACGCGGATGGACGCATCCGTACGGCATCGGCCGTTGTACTACCCGATGCCGTTGCCCTGACGACCGCTTCACCGGAGAACGCCCCGACGCCAGTGCCTGCGACCCAGCCCTTGGCCGTGAACGTCCCGCTGGTCGCGGCGAGCAGCACAGCATCCGTGGTGAACGAGTAGAACTGTGTGCCCGCTACGATCCACGCATCAGCCGTGAACGACCCAGCACCGACAAGCAGCAGCAGGGAGTCAGCCGTGAACAGCCCGCTCGTGCCGCGCAACAGGGTGGACGCGGCGGTGAAGGTCGTCGTGACCGAGGACTGGACAACCGCGCTGGCGGAGAAGGTGTACGTGGAGTTCCGCAGGATGATCGCGGAGGATGCGAAGGAACTCTGG
>Ga0315271_10000645_pt1 | contig 19841 bp, 17 predicted proteins | sample C3_top_MG_FD_204664 | JGI IMG/M metagenome (GOLD analysis project Ga0315271, IMG submission 204664) | Sediment microbial communities from Yellowstone Lake, YNP, Wyoming, USA - C3_top | ecosystem: Environmental > Aquatic > Freshwater > Lake > Sediment | place: USA: Wyoming | collected 2017-08-01
ACCCCGGCGATGGTGCCCAGCGTGTTCAGAAAGCGCTCGAGCTCATGCACCACGTGACGCCCGGCATCTTCAAGACGCTCCATCAGCGCATCGCGGCTGCGGTGCCGGTTGGCGAGGCCCGCAGCCAGAACCTTGCCGAGCGGTGAATTCTGCTGCAACGCCTCGATGACCTTGTCACTGACCTGATTGGCCTCGACCAGCTGCCAGACGCGCCTGGTCAACTCGGGCGGCAATACGCGCCGGTCCTGCAGGGTCCAGAGCCGCTCCAGCGTAATGGCCGCGGCGATCACTGAAAACAGGATGATGGGCCCCATCATCCAGCCGCCAGCGCGAACGATTTCCCACATCGGCCCGTAAACTCCAGAAGCTTCAGAGTGGGCATAATACTTGAGGGCGCGCGCGCGATTAAGGCTTTCGCCACTGCGCCAGCAGGACGTGACCTGAGGGCTGAAACAGCAGTTCAAGAGCGCCATCGCGCCCGGTGATACGCAGCTGCGCGCCGAACGCACTCCAGGCACGCAGCGTAGCCGCCACCGCGGCACGCTGTGGCGCGCGTGCCGGAGCGCTCAGTATGGCCAGCTGTGGCTGCAGCGCGTCTGGCAGGCTGGCGGAATAGGCAATGCGGCTGCCATGAGCGGGGATCAGCGCCACGCTGGTCTGGCCTGGACGGCGCGCCAGATGCCCGGCCAGTTGCGGCGCCAGGCGCTCACTCTGCGCGGCCGCGCTGGCACTACCGGGCAGTAACAGCTCGCTGTTTGCGGTAGCGACGCGCAGGGCGCACGAGGCTGCATCGAGCGTCTCGAAATCCACGCCGTCCCACTGCCAGCGCTGGCCGGCTACACAGGGGTGAAACTCCACCGGTGGCGCCCGCGTGCCGCCGGCATAGAGTTCGCGCACGGCAAGTGTGGCTGTCAGGGCTGCGGCTCCGGCGCCCCGATCCGCATCGACGCGCGGCAGCACCAGTCGATCCAGAATGACAATGTGATAGTGGCGCAGCGCCGGCAACAGACGCGTAGCGCTGACGATTCCGGCGCTGCCCCAGACCTCGCCGTCGTCAAACAACATAGCGTGATGCGCGGTACGCAGCAGTGTGGCCTCGCCGGCGCCGAGGTCGAACACCGTCGCGGCAAAGCTGCCCGACGCTATGCTGGTGCGCACCGGCACCAGCACCGGCAGTAGCGCCAGCGCCGCGCTGGCGCGCATCCACGCGGGCCACGGCAGCATCGCCACGAGCACGGCCACTGCCGCCAGCGCAAACCACCAGGGCGCAGGATCGGCGTGCCACAGCGCCAGCGGACTGTCGGCGACGCCCTGCAGCAGCGGCCAGACCAGGCCAATCAACCACGCGCACAGTTTGAGCAGCGCGAGCGCCAGCGGCGGGCAGATTCCCAGGCACAGGGTCGCGGCGAGAATCAGCGGCACCAGCAGAAAACTGAAGAATGGAATGGCCAGCAGATTGACCAGCAACCCCGCCAGCGACATGGAGCCAAATACCGCCAGGGTAGCGGGCAACAGCGCCACGGCCACGAGCCCCTGCTCATGCAACAGGGCGCGCCAGCCCTGCGAACGCTCGCCCGCGACCGCAGCACCCAGCAGCAGCGCCGCCACGGCCAGAAACGACAGCCAGAAACCGGCCGCCAGCGGCGCGAGCGGATCCAGGCACAACACGCCGATGAGACCCGCCGCCAGCATGCGCGTGGCGCGGCGTGGACGCGCGAGCATGTGCAGGCCATGCCAGGCCGCAAGCATCAGCAGGGTGCGCTGCGTAGGCACTGACCAGCCGGCCAGCAAGGCATAGACACTCGAGGCGGCTAGACCGAACAGCGCCGCACAGCTGGTGCGCGACACGCGGGTCTGCAGAAAACCCACGCGGCGCCACAGGGCCGCCATGGCCGCACTGCTCAGCACGCAAAAGAGTGTGACATGCAACCCGGAGATGGCAATCAGGTGAGTGATGCCGTTGGCATTGAACACCCGCCACTGCTCGACCGAAACGCGCTGCGTATCGCCGATTGCCAGCGCGATGATCAACGCCGCCGTATCGCGCTCGCTCACCCGCGCCGCGATGCCGGAAGCGATGCGCTCACGCCAATAATCGAGCGTGCGCGTCGCGCCAGGCAGGGCATGATTCAGGGGCGAGGCGATGACCTGTCCGCTGGCGTGGCGGCGCCGGCGCAGATTCAGCGCCTGGCTGGCGCCACTGCCGGGGTTCGCCGACTGTGCCGGTGCCTGCAGGGCCGTGAGCAGCTGCCAGCGCCCGCCGGCATGCAGTTCGGGCGCGCCCGGCCAGCGCAGCGCCGCGCGCACGGTGCCGGAAAACGCAGGCACGGCGCCAGCGGCCTGCAGTTGCGCCGTGAAATACACTTCATCGCCACGGCGTAGCGGCAAGCCCTCAATCGTAGCCGTGCTGAGCAGGCGTTGGTCGAACTGTTCAGGCAGTCGCTGCTGCTCGTAGCTGCTGACCTGCCACCAGACCAGCAGAAAACCGCCGATCAACGCGGCCAATGCGCGCAGCGCCTGCAGCTTTCGCCAACGCCCACGCTGCGGGGCGCACAGCAATGACAAAGCCAGCAACCAGGCGCCCCACAGCCATGGCCCGGAGACCGGCATGAAGCCCTGCGCCTGGGCGCCGAGCGCCAGCAGCACGCCGGCGAGCAGGCCGAAAGCAGGCAGCGCAGTCACGCTAAGGCAATTGCGATAGCAGCGTCACGAATTCAGCCGGGACGGTGCGCAACCACGCGCCGGGCGTTAAAGTGATCGCCATGTCACGCCGCATCGTCAAACATCTAGCCCGCTGGGTCGAGGCGCGACGCGATCGCTGGTATCTGCGCATTTTTGGCGAGCGCCTGACCGACCACCATCTGTGGTCGCTGAGCCGGCGCTCCATAACCGCTGGTTTCGGCGCCGGCCTCGCGATCGCTTTCATTCCCCTGCCCGTGCACACGATTGTCGCAGTGCTGGCGGCGCTGTATTGGCGCCTGAATCTGCCGGTGACGCTGGCGAGCACCTGGGTGGTCAATCCGTTCACGGTCGTGCCCTGCTTTTATGGCGCCTACCGACTCGGCGCCCTGCTGCTCCATCACCCCTCGCATTATTTCGCCTTTCAGCTCAGCTGGCGCTGGCTGGAACACGGGCTCGGGCCACGCTGGAAGCCATTTCTGCTCGGCTGCCTGGTCAGCGCCGTGATCATCGGTCTGCTGGGTCGGTGGGGGCTGGAGTTCGTCTGGCGTACTGCGGTGCGCCGCAAGTTTCGCTTGCGCCCCGGGCACCGGGCAAGCGGCTAATCAGCCCTGTTTGCGCCGATTGGGCGCAGCTGCCCCTGGTCGAGTTCGAGCACCCGGTCCATGCGCGCGGCCAGCCGCACATCGTGCGTCACCACCACCAGGCTGGTGCCCAATTCGCGGTTGAGCTCCAGCATCAGCGCAAACACCTGCTCGGCGTTGCGGCCATCGAGGTTGCCGGTGGGCTCATCGGCCAGCACCAGGCGCGGCTGCGTCACCAGTGCGCGCGCTACCGCGGCACGCTGGCGCTCGCCGCCGGAAAGTTGATGCGGGCGATGGTTCAGGCGCTCGCTCAAACCGACGCGCCCGAGCAATGCGGCGGCGCGCTGCGCGGCACTGGCGGCGTCCATGCGTCGCACCAGCAGCGGCATGGCGACATTTTCCTGTGCTGAAAATTCCGCCAGCAGATGATGGAACTGATAGACAAAGCCGATGGTGCGATTGCGCAGCTGACCGCGCTCGGTTTCGCTAAGGGCGTGCAGATCGCGCCCGTCGATGCTCACCCGGCCGCTATCGGGGCGATCGAGTCCGCCGAGTATCTGCAGCAGCGTGGTCTTGCCGGAACCCGAAGCGCCGATGATGCCGAGTCGCTCGCCAGCGCGCACCTGCAGGTCGAGGCCGCGCAGGACCTCCAGCGTCGAGGAGCCTTCGTGAAAAGCGCGCGTCACGCCCTGGGCCGAGAGCACTACGCTGCCCGCATCCGCATTGCCATCAGTCATGCCGCAAGGCCTCCGCCGGCAGGGTGCCGGCCGCACGCCAGGCAGGATACAGGGTCGCCAGCGCACACAGCAGAAAGGACACGGCGCAGACCTGCGCCACATCGCGCCATTCAACATACGCCGGCAGTTCATTCATCATGTAGACCCTGGCATCCAGAAACTTTGAGCCGCTCAGGTGTTCGAGCGCGCGCACCAGCTGCGCGAGGTGACGCGCCAGCAGGGTACCGGCCGCGGCGCCAGCGAGCGTGCCAATCAGACCGATCAGCGCGCCCTGCACGCTGAAGATCGCCAGGATATTACGCGGCAGCGCCCCGAAAGTGCGCAGCGTCGCGATGGCCTGACGTTTCTCCTTCACCACCATGACCAGTGCCGCGACAATATTGAAGGCCGCCACGGCCACCACCAGCAACAGCATGATGAACATCATCGATTTGGTGGTCTGGATGGAACGGAAAAAGTTGGCGTGATTGCGCGTCCAGTCGCTGACAAAATAGCCGCCGCCCAGCGCCAAAGCCAGCTCGCGCACCACGCGTGGCGCCGCGAACGGATCGCGCAACGCCAGCCGCAACCCGGTGATCTGATCACCCATGCGGTAGATACGCGCTGCATCCTGCAAGGGCGCCAGTGCCAGGGCACTGTCAAATTCATACATGCCCGAATGAAACAGGCCGCTGACGCGCAGGCGCCGCATGGTGGGCGCAAACCCAGCCGGCGTAATGCTGCCTTGCGGCGCGATCAGCACCACATCTTCGCCCACCTTCACTTCCAGGCTTTCAGCGAGGGCATCACCCAGCACAATGCGGAAACTCCCTGGCACCAGAGCATCGATGCTGCCGCCACTGATATGCTCTGCCAGTCCGACCGCGCGCCGTTCCTGCTCCGGCAGCACGCCGCGCAACGCCGTGGCAGCACTGTGCGCGCCGTGCACCAGCATGGCCTGTGCTTCGATATAGGGCACGGCAGCGATGATTTCCGGCTGCGCCTGCGCCCGGCGCTGCGCGGCGCGCCAATCGGGCAGGTTGCCCTGCAGGCCCATCAGCGTGGCGTGCGAAGTCACACTCAGTATGCGTGTGCGCAGCTCGCGCTCGAAGCCATTCATCACCGAGAGCACCACGATCAGCACGGCGACGCCCACCGCCAGACCCAGCATCGAGACCATGGAAATCAGCGACAGAAAACCGCGCCGCTGGGTGGAACGCAGATAACGCGTGCCCAGCAGCCATTCATAGGGAACATTGCTCAGCCTGGCCATGAGCTTCATTCGTAGCGCAAGGCTGCGGCCGGCGGCGTCGCCGCGGCGCGGCGTGCCGGGTAAATTGTGGCCGCCAGTGTCAGCAGCAGCGCGGCCGCGCTGATCCACAGCACATCACGGCCGTGCAGCGTCGAGGGTATGTTGGTCGCGTAGTAGACATCGGCGTCGAGAAAGCGAAACCGGAACAGCCGTTCGAGAAATGGCACGATGCGATCAACATGGCGCGCAATCAGCACCCCGAGCGCCACGCCGGCAGCCACGCCACACCAGCCAATCACCAGGCCCTGGATCATGAAGACGCGCAGTATCGTGGCGGGCGCGGCGCCGAGCGTACGCAGGATGGCGATATCAGTGCGCTTGTCGGTCACCACCATCACCAGCATGGCGACGATATTGAACGCCGCCACGGCGACGATCAGCAGCAGGATCAGCGCCATCATGGTTTTCTCAATGCGAATGGCGCGAAAGTAACTGGCGTGATCCTGGGTCCAGTCACGCACCAGCGCGCCGGAGCCCACCGCGCGGCGTACTGCCGGCATGTATTCCGGCGCTCTCAGGGCATCGTCAAATCGCAGGCGCAGACCACTCGCCCCCTCGGCCTGCGGCGCAAAGGCCTGCACGTCAGCCAGCGCCGCCAGGGCCAGCGTGGAATCGTGATCCTGTATGCCGGCTTCGAAAATGCCCACCAGCGTGAACACCCGCAGTCGCGGCTCCGGCGGCGCGTTGGCGCTGGCCACAGGCACCAGAATAGTGACCTGATCGCCGACGCCAACTCCCAGCTGCTCAGCGAGCGCCGCGCCCATGATGAGCGCCTGTGAACCGGCAGTGAGTGCGGCGTAATGGCCCGCGACCATGAGCGATTCGATATCCGTCACCTGATGCTCAGCGGCCGCGTCGATGCCACGCAGCGTCAGCGGCAGCATGTCTGGCCGGTGCACGATGAGCGCCTGCAGATCCATATAGGGCGCAACCCCCGCCACCCCAGGCAGAGCACGCAAACGCCCCGCCAGCGCCACATTGTCGACCCGCTCGGCGGCGCCACTGGCCACCACCCGGGCATGAGCGCTCAGGGCCAGCAGCCGGTCGCGCAACTCGCCTTCAAAGCCGTTCATCACTGACAGCACGACGATCAGTGCGGCCACGCCCACGGCGACGCCAGCGAGCGACACCCAGGTGATGAAGGAGACAAAGAACTTGTGCTGGCGGGCGCGCACATAGCGCAGGCCGACAAACAGGGACAGGGGTTGAAACATGCGGCGGCGATTAAAACATGAGCTTGCTGTGGACGGAAATCACAGTTCCGCAACCGGGTGGCTGGCGACATGGGGAGGCTGCGCGGCGGCAGTGTTATGATTTGCCGGTGGCGGTATCGGTCCGCCCGTATCAATCAGTGGAGGCAGGCAATGAAATTACCCCTGTTGAGCCTGTCGCTGGCCCTGGCCAGCTGCTGGAGCGTGGTGGCGCTGGCCGAGACCATCGTGGTCGACGACCAGGTGATGGTGCGTGCGTCTGCAGTCGCGCGCCCGGCACGCGGCCTGACCATGAGTGCCGTCGAAGCGCAGTTCGGCGCCCCCGCCAATCGCTCGGCCGCCGTCGGCGCACCACCGATCACGCGCTGGGACTATGCTGGCTTCGTGGTCTACTTTGAGAACGAACGCGTCATCGACGCGGTAGCCATCGCTCCCTGAGCGCGTACCGCGGCTAACGCGGCGGCGCTGCCGGATTCGGCTCGCCTGCCGGTGCGGGTGGGGTAGCCTCGGGCTGCGATTCGCCCGGCCAGCCCCCGTGCATGCGCTCGTACATGTGCTCGTGCATCCCATGCGTTGGGCACATCCCGTGCATCGCTCGCATGTCGCCGCAACGGCCACCATGAGCCGCGGCGAATATCGCCCCCAGAACCACCAACCCGGCCAGGGTGAAGGCCCAGAAGCCCAGGTACTTCCCCAGTTTCTGGAAAGCGCCGGTCGAGCGGTTGGCCAGGTAAAGTACAAAATATCCGGCAACGCACATTGCGGTGGCCGGAATCAGTGCCAGAAAGTAAATCATGGACATCCCCTTGGGCTTGAGTTCGTGTGCGCCGCGCCGCCGATTACAGGGTGCCGGCCGGTTTCATTCTACGCTCCCGCTCCCGGGTGGGGGCGCTCAAGGGCGCACACTGACGTACTTGTAATCGCGTATTGGCACGCTAAGCTCGCGCGCCGTCCCTGAAACCTGATTGCATGGCCAATTTGATTCGACCCGAGCTGCCCGCCCAGGGCGCCTGCCAGCTGCACTGGCACGCGCTGCACGCCGGCGCGCGCGCGCTGGCTTTGGTTGAGGCCGTGGCAGCCGACTCGCGCGCCTGGGCGGTGGTCGCGGCCGATGCGCGCGAGCTGGAGCGGCTGGCGGCGGAGCTGCGTTTCTACGGCGGCCCGGAACTTGAAATTCTTACACTCCCCGACTGGGAGATTCTGCCTTACGATCAGTTTTCACCGCATGCGGACATTGTTTCCGAACGGCTGCGCACGCTGGAGCGCTTGCAGACATTTCGTCGCGGCTTCCTGCTGCTCACCGCCGAGAGTCTGCTCTCGCGCCTGCCGCCGGTCAGTTACATCCATGCGCACAGTTTTGATCTGCAGCGCGGGGCGCAACTGTCGATCGAGCCGCTGCGCCAGCGATTGGTCGCGGCGGGCTACGCGGCGGTCAGCCAGGTGCGCGGCCCCGGGGAATTTGCACTACGTGGTTCGCTGTTCGACGTCTGGCCGATGGGCACCGAGCTGCCGGTGCGCGTCGACCTGCTGGATGACCGGATTGATTCGCTACGGCGCTTCGATGCCGAATCGCAGCGTTCACTCAATGCAATCGAGGCGCTGCGCCTGCTGCCGGCGCGCGAGCTGCCGCTGGATGCGGCATCAGTGCGTGACTTCAGGCGACGCTTTCGCCTGCGATTCCCGGGCGATGTCGCGCGCATGAGCGTCTATCGGGGGGTCAGCGAAGGTCTCGCGCCACCCGGCATCGAGTTCTACCTGCCGCTGTTCTTCGAGGCCACCGCCAACCTGTTCGACTATCTGCCCGCCGACCTGGTGCTGGCCACGGATCTGGACCTCGAAGCCGCGCTGCACGGCGCATGGAGCGCGATCGGCGCGCGCTATGAAGAGCATCGCCACGACATCGAGCGTCCGTTGCTGCCGCCGGCAGAGGCTTTTGTCAGCGCCACCGAACTGGCGGCGCAACTGGCCGGCCATCCGCAGGTGCAGATCGAACGCTTCGGTGCTGCGGACGCCGTCAGCGCATCGCCAACGGGCGTGGCTCACGCGGGCGCAGCGCTCAGCGACGCGCCACCGGGCGCCAGCCTGCTGCCACGCGGCTTTCGGCTCGATGCGCGCGCCACGCAGCCGTTGGCGCCGCTGATCGAGTTCCTCGATGAGTATCCCGGCCGCGTGCTGATCGCCGCGGATTCTCCCGGGCGGCGCGAGGTCATCAGCCAGATGCTCGGCGCACACGGGCGCTCGCCGCGCGCCGTAGCCGACTGGCCGCAGTTTGCCAATGGCGATGCCCGTCTGGCGATTACCCTGGCCGGCGAGATCGGCGGCCTGCAACTGCGCGATCCGGCACTGCTGCTGCTGACCGAATCGCTGCTGTTCGGCAATCGTGCGCGCCAGGAACGGCGCCGCCGGCGCAGCGCCGCCGACCCGGCCACGATTCTGCGTAATCTGCAGACTCTCGAGCCCGGCTCACCGGTGGTGCACGAAACCTATGGTGTCGGTCGCTATCTCGGACTCGAAGTGATGGAAATCGGCGGCGACGTCGGTGAGTTCCTGACCCTCGAGTATCGAGATGGTGATCGCGTCTATGTGCCGGTGCATGCCCTGCACCTGGTCAATCGCTACACTGGTGGCAGCCCCGAGGCCGCGCCGCTGCATAAGCTGGGCACCGATCAGTGGGCCAAGGTGCGCCGGCGCGCGGCCGAGGCGGTGCGCGATGTCGCCGCCGAGCTGCTCGATCTGTACGCACGACGCCAGGCGCAGGTGGCGCCGGTGCTGCAGGCCGGCGAGCTGGAATACCAGACCTTTGCCAATGCCTTCCCCTTCGAAGAGACGGCTGATCAGGCCGAGGCGATTGCCAAAGTCAAAGAGGACATTGGCCGGCCCACGCCCATGGATCGCATCGTCTGCGGCGACGTGGGCTTTGGCAAGACCGAGGTGGCGATGCGCGCCGCGTTCATCGCGGTGCAGTCCGGCCACCAGGTGATCGTGCTGGTGCCCACGACGCTGCTGGCCGAGCAGCATCTGCAGAATTTTCGCGATCGCTTCGCCGACTGGCCGGTGCGTATCGAGGCACTGTCACGCTTTCGCTCCGGCAAGGAGAGCAGCGCGGTGCTGGCGGGCTTTGCCGGCGGCCAGGTCGATATCCTGGTGGCGACCCATCGCCTGCTGCACGCCGACGCACACGCGAAAAATATGGGCTTGCTGATCATCGACGAGGAACACCGCTTCGGGGTGCGTGACAAGGAACGCCTGAAAACCTGGCGCGCCGCCGTGCACGTACTGACGCTCACGGCGACGCCGATTCCACGCACCCTGAATATGGCGCTCGGCGGCCTGCGCGAGCTCTCGCTCATCAGCACGCCGCCCGCCGCGCGGCTGGCGATCAAGACTTCGGTGTGTGAATGGCACGGCCCGACGGTGCGCGAGGCGGCGCTGCGCGAGCTGCGGCGCGGCGGCCAGATCTATCTGGTGCACAATGAGATCCAGGGCATTGACAGACTGGCGGCGGAATTTTCCGCGCTGGTGCCCGAAGCACAGGTGCGCGTCGGCCATGGCCAGATGCGTGAGCGCGACCTCGAGCAGCTGATGGTCGACTTCCATCATCGGCGTTTCAACGTGCTGGTGTGCACGACCATCATCGAAAGCGGCATTGACGTGCCGACCGCCAATACCATTCTCATCAATCGCGCCGATCGACTGGGGCTTGCACAGCTGCACCAGCTGCGCGGCCGCGTCGGCCGTTCGCACCATCGCGCCTACGCGTATCTGATTGTGCCCTCGCGGCGCGCGCTGAGCGGCGATGCCGCCAAGCGACTGGAGGCGATCGAAGCGATGGAAGAGCTGGGCGCGGGCTTTCTGCTCGCCACCCATGACCTGGAAATTCGCGGTGCCGGTGAGTTCCTCGGTGAACAGCAGAGCGGCGAGCTCTCGGAAGTGGGTCTGAGCATGTACCTCGATCTGCTCGAGCAGGCGGTCGCTGCCATGCGCGCAGGAAAAACCCCGGCGCTCGAGCGACCGCTGGCCGCGGTCAGCGAAGTAGAGCTGCATGTGCCGGCATTGCTGCCTGAAGACTTTGTGCCTGACGTACAGCTGCGCCTGGCGCTGTATCAGCGCCTGGGCGCGGCCTCGGCGAGCGAGCTTGCCGACATGAACGGCGAGCTGCTCGATCGCTTCGGCCCCTTGCCGGCGCCGGCCGACAATCTGCTCAGGGTCGCCGGGCTGCGCCTGCGCGCCCGCGCCCTGGGGCTGCGGCGGCTGGACCTGGGTCCGCAGGGTGGCAGTGTGCAGTTCGATGCCCAGCACGGCGTCGATGCCGACGCCGTAATTGATTTGCTGCGCAATGAAGCGCGCGTCTATCGAATGGACGGACCGGCAAAGCTGCGCATCAGCTGCCCGTTGCCACAGCCGGCAGAGCGCCTCGCTTTCGCCGCCAGGCTGATGACGCGGCTGACGCCCAAATCCCGCTGACGCCGCTGGCACACTGACGCCACGCGACGACAGCTGCAGCGTCGCGCCCCGCCCGCCTGCTAACATAGAGCCATGAGCCCACTGCGCACCCTCACCTGCCTGACGGTCCTGTTGCTGTGGCAGCCAGCGGCACTGCCCGCCAGCGCCGCTGCCATCAGCGCGTATCAGGTCGAAGTCATCATATTTCGCGCCGTGACGCCTCCGGCTGGTGAAGATCTGGCTGCGGCGGCAGAAGGCCGGGGCTTTGACGGTGTGCTTGCGCCGGGCGCCCCGGCGCCGACCGTATTGCGTCAGCTCGATGCCTCGCAGATGCAGCTGGGCGGGCTCGCTGCGCGCCTGCGCGCGGGCGGCACCTGGCAGGTGTTGGCGCATGCCGGCTGGATACAGACCGCGACCGATTGGCCCAGACATGCTGGCCTTGAACTCGCGGAGCTGGGCCTGGCAGCGCCGGACTTGCACGGCAGCATTTTTCTGGAGCGCGGCCAGCAATATCTGCATCTGGGCGTCGATCTGCAGCTGGGCAACAACCCGAGCTGGTCGCTGCGCGAACTGCGCAAAGTGAAATTCAACGAGAAGAATTATTTTGATCACCCGGGCTTCGGCGTCATTGCCATCGTCAGCCCGGTGCGCCGCGCCGTTCCGTGACGCAGTTGACATCCACCGCCATGCAGGATGGCGTGCTGGCAGCCGATAACCCGTTCCTATGGAACACTATGACGTCATCGTAATCGGCAGCGGACCGGCCGGCGAAGGCGCCGCCATGATGGCGACCAAGAGTGGCAAGCGCGTGGCGGTGATCGAACGCCACAGCGAAGTGGGCGGCGGCTGCACCCACTGGGGCACCATTCCGAGCAAGGCGCTGCGCCATGCCGTCAAAACGCTGCACGATGCGCGCCGCGATCCGCTGCTGCGCTCACTGCGCGCCAGTCTGCAGATCGAGTTCCCGCAACTACTGGCCTCGGCCGGCAGCGTGACTACGGCCCAGGTCGCCAGCCGCCGGCGGTTTTATGATCGCAACCACGTTCCGGTGTACGGTGGTTCAGCCTGGTTCGTCGACGAGCACACCCTCGAGGTGCGCACCAAGGCCGGCACGGCCGAGCGCATCAGCGCTGACTACGTGGTGATCGCCGCCGGCTCGCGTCCGTTTCGCCCGCCCGAACTCGATTTCAGCAACCCGCGGGTTCGCGACAGCGACACGGTGCTGCATTACAACGCCAGCCCTTTCGCGGTCACCATATTCGGCGGTGGCGTCATCGGCTGCGAATACGCCTCGATATTTCTGAATCTCGGTTGCAAGGTCACGCTGGTCAACACCCAGGAACGACTGCTGTCATTTCTGGATGACGAGATCGCCGAGGCGCTCTCCTATCACCTGCATGAGCAGGGTTGCGTGATCCGCCACAATGAAAAATTCGCTGGCCTCGAAGCCCGTGCCGACGATGTGGTGTTGCTGCTGGAGTCGGGTCGGCGCATCAAATCAGATCTGCTGCTGTGGACCAACGGCCGTGTCGGCAACAGTGACGCCATGAATATCGAGGCTGCCGGCGTGGCGGCCACGCCGCGCGGCCAGATCACCATCAACGAGCACTACCAGACGGCGCGCCCGCATATCTACGCGGTCGGTGATCTGGCGGGTCCGCCGGGGCTGGCCAGCGCCGGTTACGTGCAGGGTTGCCACGCTGTACAGCATCTGATAAACCCGGAACGACAGGCGATACGACTCGACCTGGTGCCCAGTGGCATCTACACGCTGCCGGAGATTTCCTCGGTCGGACTCACCGAGCGCGAACTGCTGGCACAGAAAATTCCCTACGAAGTCGGCCAATCCAGCTTCAAGAACCTGGCGCGCGCGCAGATGACCGATGAAAAGATCGGCATGCTCAAGCTGCTGTTCCACACCGAGACGCTCAGGGTGCTGGGCGTGCATTGCTTCGGCGACGGCGCTGCCGAAATTGTCCACATTGGGCAGACCGTCATGGCCAGCAATGATCTGAACAACCTGCGCTACTTTACCAACGCGACCTTCAACTATCCGACCATGGCTGAGGCGTATCGGGTGGCGGCATATAACGGCCTGAATCGGCTGAGTTAGTCGGCCGGCAGGCGTGCGCCGGGCGTAGCGTCACACAAAATCTTTTTCGGTAGCGAACACCACCGCGCCCTCTGACTTTACGCGGCAGCGCGCCAGCGCGCGACTGGCAGCCTGCAGCAATGCCTCCGGTTGCAGCTTGGGACCCGGCATGATCATGGCCACGGCGACACTGATGGTCACATATTTTTCCGGCGCCGCACGTGGGTGGTGGATGCGTTGCTCAAGCACCCGCTGCACGATGCCCTCGGCAAAATCCTTGACGGCGTCGCGCTCGGTATTGCGCGCCAGCGCGCACAGCGTGCCGCCCTCCCAGCGCGCCACCAGGTCGGAGCCGCGGCGGAACGCTGCACTGATAACCCCGGACAGACGGCGGATGCAGGCATCGCCCGCCGGACGACCGAAGGTGTCGTTATAGGCGCCGAGGGCGTCGATGTCGAACATCAGCAGGGTCAGCGTCCGGGTCTCGCGCTGCGCGCTCTGCCAGTCGTGGCGCAGCAGCTCCTCGAAATAGCCACGGGCGCACAGACCGGTAAGCCGGTCTTCTCGCATCCAGGTCGGCAGCCCGGCCACGGCGCGCACGCCACTGGCGCGCTCACGCTCGCCGACCGCGCGCTCGCGCTCGCCGACATCGCGATAGAAGCCGATGACGTGCGTGACACTGCCGGCCGCATCGCGCACCGGCTCGATCCGAAGTTCGATCCAGAACTGCGTGCCATCCTTGCGATAGTTGCGCAGCAGCACGCGTGTGCTCTCGCCACGCTCGAGCGCCATACGGAGCGGTGCGCGGCCTTGCTGTTCGCGATCGCTTCCCTGCAGCAGGCGCAGATCAGTGCCCAGCAATTCGCTGGACGAATAGCCGCACAGTCGCTCGAACGCCGCATTGACGTACACCACCGGATGCTCAGCGCCGCGTGCGGCGCAGATCACGATGCCCTCGGGCGCGGCCTCCAGCACGGCGCGCAGCAACGGTACGGTCCACTCACTCATGCCTGCACCGGCGCCATTCATGCTGACGCACCGCCGTCGAACTCCAGCTGCGCCGGCGCCACGCAGCGTTGCAGGGCCGCGCCACATTCCTGCCAGGCCGTCGAGGCCAGCAGCGCCGCGCGCTCCGGGTGATGGCGGGCGCGCAGACGAGCCAGGCGCAGGTGTGCAGCAGCGTCCGGCGCTACCTTGAGGCGGTCGAGCAAAGCCACGACACTGGCGCGCGAGTTGCACACCGGCAGCACATCGCAACCCGCCTGCAACGCCAGGGTAGCGCGGGCGCAGATGTCACCGAAGGCCGCCGCCCCCGCCATCGATAAATCGTCGGCAAACACCGTGCCCTTGAAGCGCAACTCACCGCGCAGCACCTCGCCGATCCAGCGCCGCGACAGACTGGCCGGCAGCTCATCGATCCGGGGAAACAGCACGTGCGCGACCATCACGGCCGGCAGACCGTTGTCGATCAGGCGTCGATACGGCGCCAGATCAGCATCGAGGTCGACCAGGGCGCGCCGATCAACCGGCAATGCCAGGTGCGAATCCGCCACGACGGCGCCGTGACCCGGAAAATGCTTGGCGGTGGCTGCCATGCCGGCATCGCGCATGCCGTGCATATAGGCCACGGCGAGCTCGGCCACAATCTCGGCACGGCTGTGCAGGGCCCGATCGCCAATCACGCTGGAAAGCCCGTAGTCGAGATCAACACAGGGCGCAAAGGAAAAATCGAGGCCGCAGCAGAGCAGTTCGGAGGCCATCAGCCAGCCGTGGCGGCGCGCCAGATCAAGTCCCACGGCATGTGACAGATCGTACTGATGGCCGAGCTGACGCAGCGGCGGGAGCGCCGTAAAGCCAGTGCGGAAGCGCTGCACCCGACCTCCCTCGTGATCGACGGCCACCAGCAGCGCCGGATTGCGCAGCGCGTGAATCTCGGCCACCAACTGCGTGAGTTGCCCGGGGTCGGTGTAGTTGCGTGTGAACAGGATCACACTACCGACCAGCGGGTGTGCCAGCAGCTCGCGATCCTCGGCGTTGAGCGAGGTGGCGGCGATATCGACCATCAGTGGTCCGAGGCTCATATTTCTTGCATGCAGCGGCGCGGGTAGCTGCCCGTCATGGGCCCATCATAAGCGCATGCGGGGTGCGGCTTCCCGTGCGCGCTTCTCAAGACCCGCCAGGGGGCGCCAGCACGGCAATGGATTCCACATGGGCGGTCTGCGGAAACATGTCGGCCACGCCTGCCGCCAGCAGTTCGAAGCCATGCGTGTGCACCAGCTCTCCCAGGTCGCGCGCCAGGCTGCCGGGATGGCATGAGACGTACACCAGGCGCTGCGGCGCCAGGCGCGCCAGCAATGGCAGCACTTCGCGGGCGCCAACCCGGGGCGGGTCGAGCAGCACGTGGGTGTATGGGCCGCGCGTCCATGCGCCGGCGACCCCGGTTGGCGCCCCTGCTGCCCCGGCGAGTTCGGCACTGGCGAGATTGGCGCTGATGAAGGTCGCGTTGGCAATGTCATTGCGGGCCGCGTTGTCGGTGGCCCGCGCAACCAGGCCGGCATCGCCCTCCACGCCCACCACGCTGGCCGCGCGGCGCGCCATTGCCAGCGTAAAATTTCCCAACCCGCAATACAGATCAAGGACCCGCGCCTGCGCATCGAGCTCGAGCAATTCCACGACGCGACTGACCAGGGCACGATTGAGCGCGGCATTGACCTGGATGAAATCGCTGACCCCAAACTGCAGGCGCAGGTTGAACTCCGGCAGTGCGTAGTCGAGTACTGCGGCGGGCTCGCGCAGTGGCTGCACGGTATTGAGGCCGCCGGGCTGCAGGTAGATGCGAAGCTTATGGGCGGCTTCGAATTCCAGCAGGCGCTGGCGATCGGCATCGCTGGGTGCGTCGAGCACCCGCAACACCAGCACTACGCACTCATCCCCCACCGACACTTCGATCTGCGGCAGGCGCTCGCGTATCGACAGGCTGGTGAGCAGCACACCCAGTGGCTCTACCAGTTCACCCACCGGTGCGCTCAACACTTCGCAGCGCTGCAACTCGGCCACATGCGATGACAGGCGTTCGCGAAATCCGACCAGCGAGCGCTCCCGGGTGCGGACGAAACGCGCACCGAGCCGGGCGCGGCGCCGATACTGCCACGGTGGTCCGGCGAGCGGCGCCAGCCAGCGCTGCGGCGCTACCTTGCCCAGGCGCTCGAGCGTCTCGCGCAGCTGCTGCTCCTTGATTTCCAGCTGCGTGCTGCTATCCAGGTGCTGCAGCGCGCAGCCACCGCACACACCAAAATGTGCGCAGCGCGGCGTGACGCGCGCGGCGGAGGGCTCGAGCACGGCTGCCAGTTCGGCTTCGTCATACTGGCTATGGGCACGGCGGCGCACGAAGCGCACCAGTTCGCCGGGCAGCGCACCAGCGACGAAGGCAGTCTTGCCATTACGCACTACGCCTTCGCCATCGTGATTGAGTGACTCGACGCGACCGGTTTCGGGCGCGGTGGACAGGCGCCGCTTCAACCCGCAGCCTCCCAGGCCTGCAGGAATTGCCGCGGATGCGCTGCCGTGGAGGCGCGCCGCAGTGTGCGCAGCCGCGCCAGTTCCCCGTCGCAGGCGCTACGCGGCAGGCGTGTCATCGGCGCACTGCGCGGGTACGCTTGACGGTCTGGCCGCGCGTGACGCGCTGAGCGCGAGCCGGGCGTGCGCCCGGCGGCGCGGCGCGGCGGCGCGGCGCTTTCATCAACACCGCGACGGCGACGATCAACCCGGCTTCATCGGTCAGCGTCACGTGACCATCACCCACGCCGAGCCTGCGGCGCAGGCGCTCGCCACGCGCCGAGTAGATGACTTCAGGTTTCCCCCAGGCATTCTGCTCGATGCCCACATCGCGTATCCACATGCCGTGCGCGAAGCCGGTGCCCATGGCTTTGACCAGCGCCTCCTTGGCGGCAAAGCGCATCGCCAGAAAGCGCTCGGGGCGCTGCGTTTTCGCCATTTGTGCGTGCTCGGCCGGCAGCAGCAGATGGCCGACAAAACGTGCGCCAAAACGCTTCCAGGCTGCGGTAATACGCGCCTGCTCCAGCACATCGACACCGATACCGTAAATCATGGTGGCATCAGGCGCGCGCGGCGCGCATCTGGGCGTGCATGCTGCGCACCGCCTCTGGCAGCCCGGTAAACACAGCCTGCGCGATGATGGCATGGCCGATGTTCAGTTCGCTGATCTCGGCGATCGCCGCCACGGCGGCGACGTTTCGATAGTTGAGCCCGTGACCCGCGTGCACCGCCAGGCGCCGCTGTGCGCCGTGGCGCGCCGCCACGCGCAGGCGTTCGAGCTCATGGGCCTGGCGCGCACCGCTGGCCTCGGCATATTCGCCGGTGTGCAGTTCAATGACGCCAGCGCCACAGTCGAGCGCGGCATCGATCTGTGCGGGATCCGGATCAATGAACAACGCGGCCCGGATGCCGGCCGCGTTCAGGCGCTCACAGGCACGGCGGATATCAGCCTGGGCGGCACGCACATCAAGTCCGCCCTCGGTGGTGAGCTCGGCGCGACGTTCCGGCACCAGACAGCAATCGGCAGGTTTCAGCTCGCAGGCCAGCGCCAGCAGCGCTTCGCTATTGGCCATTTCCAGGTTCATGCGTGTCGCCAGCAGACCGCGTAGTGCCCGCACGTCGCGTTCCTGGATATGGCGGCGATCTTCACGCAAATGCAGGGTGATGTTGTCGGCACCAGCCTGCTCGGCCAGCAGCGCCGCGTACACCGGATCCGGGTAGCTCGTGCCGCGCTGCTGACGCAGCGTGGCGACGTGATCAATGTTCACGCCCAGTTCGATCATGGCTGGCTTTGGTGCAGTGCTCATCCGCTGACTCGCTCCATTCTGGCGACCGCCCGCGCCACCGTGCGCGTGCGCAGTTCGCGACCTTCAAGACAATGATCGAGAGCGGCGCGCAGCAGCGTGCGCGCCGCGCGCTGCCCCTCAGGGTCGGTGGGCAACTCACCATCGGCCAGCATCAGCAGCAGGCGCCCGGATATGCCGCTGCCGGCGCTCTCACGCACGCCCTCGCCGGCCGTGAAATGATAATGCGCGTCAGACCGCACCGCGCGCCCGGCAGCGCATTCGCGCCTCAGCTCCATGCCAAAGCCCAGCAGCTCCAGCAGGCGCAATTCAAAATGTCGCAGCACCGTTTCGAGCGCCACACCGGCGCGCATGCGCTCCAGGGTGGCCGCATACTGGGCATAGAGCTGCGGCTGCGGATCATGCGGCACGGTCAGCTTGAGCAGCAGCTCGTTGAGGTACCAGGCGCTGAGCAGGCTCGCGGGCGCCATGGCTGCCGGCGGCGCGCCATCGCCTTCGGCACCGGTCAGCGACGGTGCTTCACCGCGCCCGCTCCACGATAACAGCAGCGGCCGGAACGGTTGCAGCCCGGAAAAACGCGTGCGCGGACCGCGCGCCGCCCGGGCAAAGGTGGTCAGCCGGCCGAAATCGGCGCTGAACACCTCGATGATGAGGCTGCTATCGCGCCACGGGCGCTGATGCAGGAGGTAGCCACGCACCAGCTCCACGCGTTGGCTGGAGCGCATCATTCCAGTTCCAGTTGCTGGAGCGCGCGCGCATCGTCAGCCCAGTTCTCACGCACTTTGACGAACAGCGTGAGGTGGTGGCGCCGCCCGAATATATGATTCAGTTCCATGCGCGCGCTGCGGCCCACACGCTTGAGGCGCTCACCGCCGGCGCCGATGACGATGGGTTTTTGCCCGGCCCGATCGACCCAGATGAGGGCACTCACTTCACAGCGGCCATCCGCGGTTTCGGTCAGGCTCTCGACCTCCACGGCGATGCCGTAGGGCAGCTCTTCAACCAGTTCGAGCGTGAGTTTTTCGCGGATGCTCTCGGCAATACGGAACTTGTCGCTGCGATCGGTGATCTGCCCGGGCGGAAACATGCGCTCGCCCTCCGGCAGCGCCGCCAGGATAGTGCGCCGCAGATCATCAAGATTGGCAGCGCGCAAGGCTGAGATCGGCACGATCGCCAGGAATTCGGCGCGCCCGGCCAGCTCTTCAATGTAGGGCAGCAGGCGCTCGCGCGGAAACACACGATCGATCTTGTTGACCACACAGATCACCGGGTGCCTGGAATCGAGTACGCGTTGCAGTGCGAGTTCGTCTTCGTCGGTCCAGCGCAGCGCTTCGACCAGCAGCACGGCGACGTCGGCATCGCCCAGCGCCGAGGTCGCGGTGCGGTTCATGGCGCGGTTGAGCGCGCGTTGTGGCCCGTGATGCAGGCCTGGCGTGTCGACCAGGGCGATCTGGCCCTCGCTCGACTCGATAATGCCGATCAGCCGATGGCGCGTGGTCTGCGGCCGCGGCGTCACGATGCTGAGTTTCTGTCCGAGCAGTGCGTTGATGAGCGTCGATTTGCCGACGTTCGGCCGACCCACCAGGGCGGCAAAACCACTGCGATAGGCGCTCATGACCGCCTGCTCATGCGGGCAACTGCAGCAGCAGCGCCTGGGCGGCGACCTGCTCGGCGCGACGACGACTCAGGCCGGTGCCGGCAGCCTGCAGGCGCAAGGCCGCAATCGTGCAGCTCACCTCAAAGACCTGCGCATGCGACTCGCCTTCGGTTCTGGTAACACTATAACGTGGCAGTGCCAGGCCGCGCCCCTGCAGCCACTCCTGCAGGCGCGTCTTGGCATCCTTCTGCTCATCGACATCGCCGGCGGCGGCCGGCTCAAGCGCGGCCAGCGCCGGGCCCAGGACGCGCAGCAGCACCTCGCGCACCGTGGCGAAGCCGGCCTCGA
>Ga0315271_10000647_pt1 | contig 19837 bp, 15 predicted proteins | sample C3_top_MG_FD_204664 | JGI IMG/M metagenome (GOLD analysis project Ga0315271, IMG submission 204664) | Sediment microbial communities from Yellowstone Lake, YNP, Wyoming, USA - C3_top | ecosystem: Environmental > Aquatic > Freshwater > Lake > Sediment | place: USA: Wyoming | collected 2017-08-01
CGGATCCTTCTCCAGGCAGCGGGCGACGATGCGATCGAGGCGGGCCGGATACGCCTCGTTGAGGCGAGTGGGCGGTACGGGAGCGTCGCGCAGGATCGAGGAAATCAGCGCGGCCGCGCTGCCCCCTTCGAAGGGACGCCGGCCGGTGGCCATCTCGTAGAGCACGGCGCCCAGCGAGAACAGGTCGGACCGGACGTCGACCGGCAATCCCTCGACGCACTCAGGGGACATGTAGGCGAGCGTGCCCACCACCCGGTCGTCGCCCGCCTGGGTCCGGGTTGGCAGATCGCTTTTCTCCGGGGCGGCGGTGGGGGACGGGGCTTTGGGCGACTGGGCGAGTCCAAAGTCCAGCACCTTCACCGAGTCCTTGCTGACCATGATGTTGCGGGGCTTGATGTCGCGATGGGTGATGCCCCGGCGATGCGCGGCGGAGAGCGCTTCGACCACGGCGTGGGCAATCCGCGCGAATTCGGGGAGGGCGAAACCCCGGCTCGGGATGAGTTCGGCCAAGGGGCGGCCCTCGACCAGTTCCAGGGTCAGGAAGCGCCGGCCTTCCGCCTCTTCGATCGAGTGGAGAGTGACGATGTTCGGGTGGTTGAGCGCCGCGATGATCCGGGCTTCGCTCTCCAGCCGGGCCAGGCGTTCGGCGTCCTGGCTCAGTTCGTCCGGCAGCAGCTTGAGCGCCACCTCGCGGTCGAGCGAGGTATCGAGCGCCTTCCAGACCACGCCCATGCCGCCCTCGCCGATCTTCGCCAGGAGGCGGTAATGGGACAACATCCGGCCAGGCTCAAGAGACATACGACGCCTCCCTTGGGGAGTCTAACTCCGGGAGACCGTGTTCTATGGGACCAGCGTGTCGCAGACCGCGCCGCCGGTCAGGACGCGCACCTCGATCTCCCGTAACTCGCCATCCCCCAGGGCACGCCAGCGCTCGGGATCGATGTCGCATCGCCATCTCTTGCCTCGGTCCGCCCGCCCGCGCAGGGCGGCGGTGAGCACCTCCCGGCGCGCCCCCTCTCTCTCGCATCCGAGACAATCGCCGCCCCGCAGCCACACGGGCGGCCAAGAGGGCTCGGGGCTGAGGCCGGCGCCGGTGTTCCGTGCGGTGCGATCGAGGCCCCAGCGGTCGACGGTGAAGCGGCAGCGGTCGTCGTAGACGGATTCGCTGCGATATTTCGTGCTGCATTCGCGACTCGTGCTGAACGTCCCGTCACCGTTGTCGCTCCGGACATCGTGGCATTCCTCCCCGTCCGCCACCTGCCGCGTGCTGCGCTCCTCGCGCGAGCGGCTGACGTTGTAGGCGTCCCCCGGCATCGAGTCGCACCAGGCCGAGTCCGAACGCGCCGCCATGCGCTCGATGTCGATCTCGCGAACCCATTCGTGGCGCTCCACCACGACCTCGACCTTCTCCTTCCACAGCATGGCCAGGGCGAAGAACGCGAACAGCAGCGCTCCAAACCCGGCGACGATGCGCCCCATGCGATTGGGCGCGCCGCTTCCCGCCGCCTGCTCGGCCGCGTCGGCCTCGCGGGTCTCGGCCGCGAATCTGAATGACGGGGCGGGCCGGAGGCCACCCGGTTCGGCCAGCGGCCCCGCGGTGGCGTTGTCGCCGCCCTCCTTCGCGTCCCCGTCCGTCACCAGCCGCACGTCCGCGCTGCCTTGTCTGGGGTGTCCGCAGTTCACGCAGAACTCGGCCGCGCGGCTGTTGGGAGTCTGGCACGCACCGCAGTTCCAGTCCATGCCCACGAACACGTGGCCTTCGACCGGCAGCTCCTCGCCGGGGGGAGGGAAGTAGCGCTTCCTCGCATCCTGTGCCGCGCCACAGTTCGGGCACCGGCGGTGGCTCTTGCCGAGGAGCTTCTTCGTCCCGCAGGAGCTGCAGTCCCAGAGCATCTCGTAGGTCGGCATCGCCGCGATGGTACCCCGTCCCGCGCGGCTCCCAGGTCGCCATGAACAAGGACGAATCCTTGCTAGAGTAAGGATATGTCCAGGGTGACGAGCAAGCTCCAGGTGACCCTGCCCAAGGCGATCGCCGATCGCTACGGCGTGAGCCCGGGGTCGGACGTGGTGTTCGAGCCGGCCGGCGACTCGATCCGCGTTCTCGTGGCCCGCGAACCCGGCCTCGTCCAGTCATCCGCCATGTCGGTCGCCGACAAACAGGCGCTTTTCGATGCCGCGTCGCTTCGTCAGGCGGTCCGGAATCGACGCTATCGATTGGCGCGCACCACGGCCGTTCGAAACTTGAAGTCCGGCGGGGCGGCGAAGCCGGTCGGGCGCGGCTGGACGCGCGAGGAGCTCTACGGCCGTGGCCGCGCTCGTTGATACGAACGTCCTCGTCTATCGCTTCGATCCGAGGTTTCCGGAGAAGCAGGAGCGGGCGACGCGGCTGCTCGAGACCGCAGTCCAGCCGGGCTCACTGAGCCTTCCTCATCAGGCGCTCGTGGAGTTCGTGGCCGCCACGACCCGACCGCTTCCCCGGACCGGACCGCTCCTGTCACGCGACGAAGCACGCGAGGAGGTGGAGTCGATGCTGCTGACCTTCGACGTTCTCTACCCGGACGCGGCGCTCGTTCGCACAGCCCTCAGGGGCGCGGCCGCCTATGGTCTGTCATGGTTCGACGCCCACCTGTGGGCGTACGCCGAGCACTTCGGATGTCACATCCTCTACTCCGAAGACTTCCAGCACGGACGCGTCTATGGCTCGGTACGAATCGTGAATCCGTTTCTGAAGAAGGTCGCGAGTTAGGGGCGCGTCTTCTATCGCTTCGGCGTGCCTTCCTTCGCGAGGTCGATGATGAGCCTCACCGCCTCCCCTGGCTTCACCACGACGCTGCGTCGGAGTTCTTCGTACGCCGGATGGCGCAGCAGTACCACGTGGGCGCCCGGTTCGAGGGTCATTTTGTCGAGCGGGGTTGTGCCCATGACGCGGCCATCGACCACGACCTCGGCCCAGGGACGCACCGCGACCTGAAGCTGGCCCGGTTCCGCGGCCGGCGTGGGCGGCGGAGGTGATGTCGGCGTGGACGCTGGGAGAGGAGCGGGCGCTGCCGTCACAGGCGAGGGCGATGCCGCCGGAACCGGCAGGCCGGCCGGACGCGGGGCCGGGGTAGAGCGTCGCGCAGGCGTAGCGGTTGCGGCCGGTGTCGGCGACACATCGGGCGCCGCCGCGACCGTGGGCGTCGGTGTGGCTGGGGGCAGGGGTGTGGCGGTGGGCGCTGGCGTGGTCGAGGGAGCGGGCGCCGGAACGAGCGTCGGCGCGACGGAACTGAGACGCAGGGCCAGGCCGACGACGGCAAGCAGGGCGATGGCGCCTGCGCCTGCGACGATCCAGGGCTGCGGGCGCCTTGGCGCGGCCAATCCCGGGTGCGCCAGGGTTTCTGCCTGGAGCATCGCCGTCGGCATGTCGTGCTGACGCCGGCTCGTCGCGCGCGCCTCGCGCAGCGCGTCCGCGAACGCGCGGGCGCTCGGATAGCGATCCCCGGCGTCTTTCGCGAGGGCGCGGCGCAACACGGGCCGCAGCGCGTCGGGCACGCGGGCAGCGTCGACGGGCGGAGGGTCGTGCAGATGCTTCAGAATGGTCGAGATGGGCGTCTCGCCGCGGAAGGGAACGTCGCCGGTGAAGATCTCGTAGATGACGATCCCGAGGGCATAGACGTCGCTCCTGAAGTCGACGCGCTGCCCCTGGGCCTGTTCGGGGCTCATGTACTCCGGCGTGCCGAGGATCTGGCCCGTGGCCGTCGCGGCTTCGCCGCCTTCCTGCCGCTTCGCTATCCCGAAATCCATCAACCGCGCGACCTTTTGCGGGTCGACCATGATGTTCGGCGTCTTGAGATCGCGGTGAATGATTCCCGCGTCATGGACGGCCTGCAGGCCCTCGGCGATCTGGATCGAAACGTCGAAGGCCTCTTCGAAGGGGAGGGCGCCCCGGTCCCGCAGCACGCGCTTCAGGTCGACACCCTCCACGAGCTCCATGGAGATGTAGAGGAGACCTCGCTCCTCGCCGTAGTCGTGGATCACGCACACGTTGCGGTGGCGCACTTTGCGCGCGAGCTTGATCTCCGAGCGGAAGCGCCCGGCCATCGTGGGGTCCTGCGCGAAGTCCGGGCGCAGCACCTTGATCGCCACCGTCTCGTCGAGGGTCTTGTCGTGGGCGCGATAGACCATGCCCATGCCGCCCCGTCCGAGTGGCCCGAGGAGCTCGTAGCGGCCATGGAACAGCGACCCCGGGGACAGATCGACGCTTACGATGACCGCGGTGGGCGCAGTCGGAGTGGGAGGCGGGAGCAGCGAGGCGCCGCAGTTCACGCAGGTGGTGGCGATCGAGTCGTTCTCGCCCTGGCAGAGCGGACAGGTCACGCGGCTGGCAAGCGGCGACTCAAGGAACCCGAACCACGAGGGTATAGGTGTCCACCGTCCCGGTGTAGTTGTTCGGACAGACGTCGTAGGTCTTCTGCGTCACCGCCACCGTCAGTGCCGCCGTTGTATTCGAGGTCCGATTCGAGGTGCCCGCACATGCCGTGTAGGGAGGGTCATGCTCCTGGCAACCGATGCCCAGCGCGAGTTGTCCATTGGTCCAGGTCATTTGTGCTTCCATCGTCCCCGGCTTGGTGGCGACTACCTGCTTGCACTCGGAGGACACGTCGCCTTGAGGCAGCGTGCCCGTGAAGTTGAGCGTCTGAGTCGTGGGCGTCGTCGACGTGCTCGCAGACCCTCCACCCGAGCCGCCGCCAGCCGCCGCGGCGATTCCCCCCGCGGCCGCCAGCCCGCCCACGATGAAGATTGCCTTGCTGCCGCCCTTCTTCTTTTCCGGCGCGGTCATCGGTGCGGCCCCGTTCGCTGCCGTCGTCGGAGGCGGAACCGACGTCTCTCTCGCCTCCTCCGCCTTTGCGGCCTCGAACAGGTCCACGACCTTCGGTGGGAACTTGTCGGCGGAAAGCGAGAGCGTCTTGATCTGCGCGACCGCCTCGCGGAACTTGGCCTTGGCCGCGGCGTCCCGCCCCTTGCCGATGTAGGCGATGCCCAGATACAGATAGGCCTGAGCCAGGTCGTTGGTCTTTGCCTTGTCCGCGGTCAATCGACGCGCCGCGTTGTCGAGGGTCAGGATGGCGCCGTCGTAGTCGCCATCATCAACCTGAGAGATGCCTTTCCGGACATCGACATCGAGATCCTGGGCCGCGACCGGGATCGTCGCGGTTGCGAGCACGAGGACCATAGCGAGGGATAGAACTTTTCTCATGGACCGACCTCCAGGAAAGCTTGCAGGCAGCTTACGTCAGATCCCCGGCCCGGATGGGCAGCCGGCGCACTCGCTTGCCGGTCGCCGCGAAGACCGCGTTCATTACCGCAGCAGCACAAGGCGGCAGTCCCGGCTCACCGGTGCCGGTGGGCGCCGCTTCGCTCGGGACGAAGTGAACCTCGATCACCGGCGCCTCGTCGATGCGCAGCATCTCGTAGTTGTCGAAATTGCTCTGTTCGACGCGCCCCTTGTCGATAGTGATGGCGCTCTTGAGGGCCGCGGTCAGACCGAAGTTGATGCCGCCCTCGATCTGCGCCCTGGCTCCGTTGGGATTGATCACCCGGCCGCAGTCGACCGCCGCCACCACGCGATCCACCTTGACCACGCCCTTCGTGACCGTCACCTCGGCCACTTCAGCGACATACGTGTCGAACGAGAAATGGCACGCGAGACCGCGGCCGCGTCCCCTGGGCAGCGGCTTTCCCCAGCCGGCCTTCAAGGCCGCGAGTTCGACGCAGGCCCTCAGACGGCTCGTGTCCAGGGTGGATTCGTTGTCGGGCGGAACACGCACCAAGCGCTGCTCGGCGAGAAGACGCAGGCGCAGCTCCAGCGGGTCGATCTTTCCGGCGGCGGCCAGTTCGTCGAGGAAGCACTCGGTCACGAAGCCGTTGGTGGAGTGCTCGACCGAGCGCCACCACATCACCGGCACGCCCGACTTCGCGGGCGCGTATTCCATGCGCAGGTTGGGGATGGCGTAGCCGAGGTTCGCGGCACCCCCGACCTCGCTGCTCGCGGGCTTGGCCTTGTCGGGCGGCGTCCAGTACTGGTCGATCGACACTGAGCTCATGAGGTGCAGCCACGCCGAGGGCTGCCCCTTCGCATCGAGGGCTCCGCTCAGCTTGTGAAGGGACGCCGGGCGATAGAAGCCGTGCTGGGTGTCGTCCTCGCGGGTGAACACGACCTTGATCGGCGCGCCGGTGGCTTTCGAGATCTGCGCGGCCTCGGCCACGAAGTCGGCGTGATAGCGCCGTCCGAAGCCGCCGCCCAGGAGGGTGGTGTGGACGACCACCTTGTCCGCGGGCAGGCCCGAGATCTTCGCGATGGCGTCCTGGCCCCATTCCGGACCCTGACTCGGAAGCCACGCCTCGGCGCCGTCCTTGCGTATGTGGACGGTCGCGTTCATCGGCTCCATCGGCGAGTGATTCTGGAACGGCACTTCATACGTGGCTTCGATCCGCGAAGAGGCGTTTCCCAGCGCCGCCCGGGCATCGCCGTCGTTGCGCACCACCGTGCCATCGGTTCGGGTCAGCAACTCTTCGAACTGCCGCCGCAGCGTGGCGCTGCTCTCCGCCGCGTGTTCGCCCTCATCCCATTCGATCACCAGGGCGTCGCGACCGCGCATGGCCGCCCATGTGGTGTCGGCGACCACCGCGACCCCGCCCGCGGTATGAGCTTCAGGAAGGGCGGGTATCTCGACGACGTGCCTGACCCCGCTTACCGCGTTGGCCTTGGCCGCGTCGAATCGCTTCACCTTGCCGCCGAACACCGGGCAGCGCGCGACCACCGCGTACAACATGCCGGGCACGCGCACGTCCATGCCGAAGACGCCGCTGCCATCGACCTTGCGCGGGATGTCGGCGCGCGGAACGTCCGTGCCGACGATCCTGAACTCCTTCGGGTTGAGGAGCGTCACCTTCGAGAAATCCGGGACGGGCAACTTCGAGGCGGCGGCCACGAGCTGAGCGTAGGGGAGACGCTTGATCCGAGGGCCGTGAACGATCGCACCCGCCTCGGCGTGACACGTGTTGACGTTCACCTGCCACTGATTGGCCGCAGCCTGCACGAGCATCTCCCGGGCTGCCGCACCCGCCTGCCGCAGGGGCAGCCAGGAGGTCCGTATGCTGGCGCTTCCGCCGGTTCCGTGGTCGTAGACTTTCGGGTTCGTGGGCGCTTGCTCCACGCTCACCTGTTTCCAGTCGATGGCGAGTTCCTCGGCCAGGATCATGGGCAGGCTGGTCGTGACTCCCTGACCCATCTCCGATTTCGCCAGAACGAGGCGCACGCGCCCGTCCGCCTCGATATGGACCCAGGCGTCGAACGGGTTGATGAGCTTCTTCTCCTGCGCTTCCTGCGCGAAGGCGTCGTCCGACCAGCGGAAGCCGATGACGAGGGCGGCGGCGCCGGTGGCGCCCGTCTTCAGGAAGTCGCGACGGGCCCGGCTCTTCGGGGCGCTCATTTGGCGGCTCCCCTGGCGACCGGCTTGGGCGCCGGCTTCGGGGCGGCCATGGCGGCGGCGGTCTTGATCGCCTTGCGGAGCCGCGGGTAGGTCCCGCAGCGGCAGATGTGGCCGCTGATCGCCTCGTCGATGTCGGCATCGGTCGGTTTGGGCTTGCGCTTCAGAAGTTCGGCCGTGGTCATCAGCATGCCCGACTGACAGTAGCCGCACTGGGGGACCTGCTCGGCGATCCACGCGAGCTGCGCGGGGTGAGAGCGATCGGCCGACAGGCCCTCGATGGTGGTGATCTTGCGGCCTTGCACGTCCTCCACCGCGGTGGCGCACGAGCGCGTCGCTTCGCCGTCCAGATGCACGGTGCAGGCGCCGCATTGGGCGATGCCGCAGCCGTACTTGGTGCCGGTCATGTTCAGGGTGTCGCGCAGGACCCAGAGCAGCGGGGTCTGCGGGTCCACGTCCACGGCATGCGCCTTGCCGTTGACGGTCAGGGTGATCTGGGCCATTACGTTCTCCTCGAGTTGTGGCGATTGTAGCGGCAGGAGTCGGCGGTCGGGCTATTCCTCGTCGACCGGTCCGCCGCTCGACTTCGCGACGTCTTCCTGTTTGACCCGATCGACGTTGAACTTCGAAGCACTCGCGATGATCTTGTCTAGGGTTTCGTCGAAGTCGAACGAAGTCGCCTTCGAGAAGCGCGTGTAGTTGACCCGCGAGACCACGAACGGTTTGAGGTAGGGGCTCGTGAGGCCTTTCGCCTTCAGCTTCTCCACCGCGGCGGTCACCGCGTCATCGAGCTTGAGGATCTTCTTCCCGCGACGCTCGCGCTCCTTGATCGCCTGCGACATCGGCTCGTCGAGGAACGTGTCGACCCTGCGCAGGATCGACTGATAGGCGCCGCCGGAGAGGCGCGGGCGTTCCTCGTAACACTTGCCGAGGGTCAGGAACGCGGGCTGCTCGAACTCGAAGGCGAAGGCCGATTCGGGCTGGTCGCGGTCGGGCATCTTCGCGAGGGCGCGGGCCATGCGGATGGTCTCGATCGACTTCTCGCGGAGGTTGTGCGCCTTCTCCGTGTTCAGGGCCAGGATCTTGAAGGCCACGGTCGCGTCGGGCACGAGAAGGGCGATGACCGTCTTCACTCCCAGCTTCTTGAGTGCCTGCAGCCGGTGGTTGCCATTGGGGGTGAGGTACTGTCCGGCTTCACGCACGGCCACGATGGGATCGAGGAAGCGGCCGATGGTTTCGATCACCCCCATCAGGCGCTTGACGTGCGGCTCCGAAGGGTCGCGCTGGTAGGGGGTCGGCTCGACGCGGTCGATGGGCAGGGCCACGAGGAGCAGCGGCGTTCCGCCGAAAGGCTCGCTGTAACGTCCCACCACGGCGCCGCCGTCTTCGACCACCTGTTCGGCGAGGCGATCGAGCTCGCCGCCTTTGACCACACTCGTTTCCGCGGGGCTCAGGCCGATGGATCCGGCGGCGACCTTCTTGCGGCGGACGGTTTTCTTTCGAGGCGCAGGCATCCAGAGATGATATTCCCGAGCCTCAGCCGGTGGATCGGGCCGCGCGGATGACCCGTCCGCAGCGCCAGGCGAGGTAGGTCACGAACATCCAGAAGTTCCGGAACGCGGGGTTTCGGGTCTGGCCCTGCTGATACCGGTAGTAGATCTGCTGCGCGATCGCGGCCAGGCGGAAGAGTCCATACACCTCGTAGAAGGCCCAGTGGTCGGTGCCGCGGCCGGTTCTCCGCGCGTAGTACTCGACCACTTCCCGGCGCGTGAGCATGCCCGGCAGATGGGTGGGCTGCCTTCGAAGCGAGCGGATGAAGAAGTCGTCGTCCGCCTGAACCCAGTAGGCGAGAGCGTTCCCGAGGTCCATCAGCGGATCCCCGAGAGTCGCCATCTCCCAGTCCAGCACGCCGACGATGCGGGTCGGATCGTTCGGGTCGAGCACGACGTTGTCGAAGCGGAAGTCGTTGTGGATGAGACAGGTCGCCCCATCGTCCGGAGTGTGAGCGGCGAGCCACCGCATGACCCCCTCGAAACGCGGCACGTTCCAGGTGCGCGCTTTCCGGTAGCGGTCGGACCAGCCTTCGATCTGGCGTCGCGCATAGCCTTTGCCCTTGCCGAGGTTGGCGAGACCGGCGGCCTCGACATCGACGCCGTGCAGGGCGATCAGGGTCTCGACCAAATTCAGGCAGAGTTGCCGCGTCTGGTCCGGGGTCAGGGCGGGATCGAGGGGCGGGTTCTTTCGCAGGATGATGCCGTCGAGGCGGCGCATCACGTAGAACTCGCAGCCGATCACCGAGGCGTCGTCGCAGAACGCGATCATCTCGGGTACCACGGGGAACACGGGCCCAAGCGCCTTCTGGATCCGGTACTCGCGGCCCATGTCGTGAGCGGACTTCGCCTTGGTTCCTTCGGGCGGTCGGCGCAGGACGAGATCGTGGGAGTCGTATCGCAGGCGATACGTCCAGTTCGAAGCGCCGCCGGGGTACTGAGTGGCCTCCGGCGTGCCCGTGATTCCCGCCACCTGCTTCCTCAGCCAGGCGTCGACCCTCGCGACATCCAGTTCCTCGCCCGCCCGCATCGAGGCCACGCGCGTTCGGGCCCTAGGCCTTGCGGGGTTGCGCGTCGATCAGGCTCTTGTACTTGCCGAGTTCCAGGCGCGCGATCACCCCGCGGTGGACCGCGTCCGGCCCGTCGGCGATGCGCAGCGACCGGGCCATCGAGAAGAGAGCGGTGAGCGGGAAGTCGCGCGACACACCCGCGCCGCCGTGCATCTGGATGGCTTCATCGACCACGCGCTGGAGAACGTTCGGGGCCACCACCTTGATGGCCGAAATCTCGGTCATGGCGCCGAGCGCTCCCGCGTCATCGATCTTCCATGCGGCATAGAGGGTCAGCAGCCGCGCCTGGTCGATGGCCATGCGCAGGTCGGCGATGAGTTCGCGGTTGCCTCCAAGATTCATGAGCGGCCGGCCGAACGCGGTCCGCGTGATGCCGCGCCGGATCATCAGTTCGAGCGCCTTTTCAGCCGCGCCGATCGCGCGCATGCAGTGGTGGATGCGGCCGGGGCCGAGGCGCATCTGCGCGATCTCGAAGCCGCGGCCGGGGCCGAGGAGCAGGTTCGGCTTCGGCACGCGGACGTCCTCGAACCAGACCTCGCCGTGGCCATACGGCTCGTCGTAGTCGCCGAACAAGGTGAGCATCCGCTTGACCGTCACGCCGGGCGCCTCCATGGGCACGACCACCATGGCGTGGCGGTGATGCCGATCGGCCTCGGGGTTCGAGACGCCCATGAAGATGAGGATCCGGCAGCGGGGATGGCCGAGGCCCGTGGCCCACCATTTCTTTCCGTTCAACACGAGATGGTCGCCGTCTTCCGTGATGGTCGCCGCGATGTTGGTGGCGTCGCTCGAGGCCGTGTCCGGCTCGGTCATGCAAAACGCCGAGCGGATCTCACCGGCGAGAAGCGGCTTCAGCCACGTCTCCTTCTGCTCGTCGGTGCCGCAGTGCCACAGCACTTCCATGTTGCCGGTGTCGGGCGCGTTGCAGTTGAAGATCTCGGGGGCGAGCAGGCTGTGCCCGGTCGCCTCGGCGACAGGCGCGTAATCGAGAGTCGAGAGGCCGGCGTCGAGGTCGCGATCAGGGAGGAAGAGGTTCCACAGACCGGCCGAGCGGGCCTTCACCTTGAGGTCTTCGATCAGCGGAGAGGCCACCCACTTCGTCCAGTCGCCGCCGCGGTTCTTCGCGATCAGGTCGGCGAAGTAATCCTCTTCGACCGGAGCGATGTACTCCTTGATGAAGGCACGGGCCCGGGAGAGGTAGTCCTGCGATCGCGGGGAGGGAGTGAAGTCCACTGCGGCGCATCATAGAGCCCCGGCCGACCTGCAACCCCCGGCAAGGATCCGTGATGGCGAGAGAAACTCCCGGCCGCCAGCGACCATCTCAGCGCCCGCCCCGCTCCGTCTCTAGGTCCAAGTGCCGCTTTCGCGAAACCACCTGAGAGGAGACGGGCTCGCGCGGGCTTCCCGACCTCCGTCACCCCGGCGGAAGCCGGGGTCCAGGCGGATCGAAAGGTACCGAATACGGGGCGCTTGTGGGGTTGTTTCTTGGCAGGAGGCCGACGGAGGGAAGCCGACGAAGCGATCCCGCGGCTTTTGGCTTCTCAGGGTTTGGAGCGGTGCGGCAGTTGGGAGGACTCTCCGTTTGGGATCTCAGCAGCTATGGCCGCCGTCCCCCCGGTACTTCGTGTCCGGATGCGAGCGTGACTCCGAGCCTGGTCAGTTCTTGGTGAAGTCGCGGAATTCGAGTTCCGTCGGGCTTTCCCGTTCAGCAGTCTTCGTCGTTCCGATCACTGGGCTGGGATCCCAATGACCATTACACAGGGAGCGTCGGCTACTTTGCGGACCTGGAAAAGCGCGTCGTTCCAGACCCCTCCATGGCCGGTAAACCCACGGCCACTACCCGGCCGGCCGCGCCACGCTCGAAATGGATCGGCGTCTCGTCAAACTCCAGAACGAATTCATCGTGACCGATTGGAATGAGTTCGGCCCGGCGCACATCTGCGCTCCACGCCTTGCGATCAACCCGCTCGGCGTAGAGCGCAGAGCGTTCGAGCACGATGTGGTAGCTGTTCGTGGACTCGCCGTACGTTCCGGTGTATTCAGCCAGTTGATCCGGCGTGATCGACGCGCGGCGGGCCAACCAGGTCCCATGGAACCGGGCGAGGCGCCAAGAGCCTTTCAGGCGCCGCGCAAACCCCGTCTCGATCCCGGTGAACGTCGTCTTGTCGCCAGCACGCCAGGTGAGCCGATATTGAAACTGGGCGATGTCGCCCGCGACTTCAACCCGGAGGTCGTCGAACGCGTATTTCTCTGTTCCCGGATCTTTCACGTCCATGGTCTCTGTGAAGCGAGCGAAGTCCATGGGGTAGCCATTCTCGATCAGTTCGAAATCGTCGGTGGTCAACTGCCGGAGCGACTCGCGATTCTGGGCGACATATGCGTCGAAATACGCGTGGAGGGCCTGCCGGACGTCCTGCTGTGCTTGACGCGTGTCAGTGCCGGCAGGTTGGCCGCACCCCCAGGCGGCACCAGCGATTACGCCCAAGATAACTGGCACAAGCCATGACCGAGCGCGCGCAGTCATTTGGTCTCGCGTGTTCCGGACCTCTTCCAGACGAGGGTGCGGACCACGCGTTGCCCAGACGCGCCCGTTGTCTCGAACCAAAGGCGCAGATCCTTCTCGGACACTTCGAAATGTCGTGTCAGCGTCTTCCCGATGTCCCCAGGCAACAGGGCTCCGAGAAGGTGGTGCGTCACCACGTGTGACCCCACTTCAAGTGTGTACGTCCCGAAGTAGGCATCATAGCCATCGATCGAGCCGGAGTTGTCCAGGTTCTGTGGAGCCGAGGGCGTGGGGGCGGCGGACCTCGCGGGGCGCGACCGTCGCATCAACTGCGCCGCCACATTGCCCGCGCGGTCGTAGACGAGCAGGCCAAGCGCATCAGACCCCAGATTCGGCTCCGGGACAACGCCTGTGTCTGCAGTTCGGTCTTCACGCGACACGAGCACCCAGGAGCCGATCAGCAGCTCCCCGGGGGGAATTACAGCACCCGACGGAACTTGATTGCCAGCCAGGCGCAACACCAGCGCCACGATCACGCTAATCATGGTTTCTTCTCCTCAGCACGCCCAACGATATGCCGCTCAGTCCCCAGGTCCAACCGCCATGGCCGGCCTCAAACGGCACCGTACGAGTGGGCCCGGCAACTCGGCGTCAAGATGGTCCACATCGATCCATGCGTCAACCACACCGCGGCGCACCTGGGCGGCAAATGGGTTGCCGCCTCCTCCTCGCCGGCCCCTGCGCCCGGCAAGCCTGATCGCACGGGGCTGGCCGACAGATACCGCCCGGGCGGAACTTCTGGCCCGCACCTTGCCCCGGGCAGGCTTCGCGCTCGCGGTGGACGTTCTCACTTGCTCCAACTGTCAGGGGCGTATGAGGCTGCCCCGCTTGTTTTACCTACAATCACGCTCCGAGGGGCGTGCTAATTTTGTGGTTTTCCAGAGACAAGGGGCCTTCCATGAGACTCATCGCCTTTCTATTCGTCGCGCTCGCAACCGGCGGCAGCAGCGTAGCCCAGCCACCCATCGACGCGCTGGACGTCCGCTTCTATCCCGGTGGTTCGCTCTACACCTACGAACTGGACAATGCGCACGGCGCATCCAGCCTTCTGATTCACAACATCGCCGTCATCAATCGCGGTCCTGCCTCGGTCGATATGAAGTCGGTCGAACTTGAGCTCCGCTCCGGCGGCCGCGTGCTCGACCTCCGCACGCTGAATGGGGACGATCTCCGCCGCTCGGCCATGTCGGGATCGCAGATGCAGGCGGCCGGCATGCTTGAGCCGCTGGCATTCATGTTTGGCGGCGACCGGCTGTTGCCCGCGGGCACGAAGCTCCCCGCGTCCACCACGCTGGCGCCCGGCGAGGCGATCCTGATTTCCACCCAGCTGTTCGGGTATCGCGGAGCGCGTGATGAACTCGTGGTCCGCGCCATCGGCGCGAACACCATGCGCGAAGTGAAGCGACCGATTTCATCGAAAAGCTCGGCGACCGTCTTCGCCCTGCCTTTGCACGGCGTCTGGTTCGATGCCGCCGGCTCCAGCCTGCACTCGCCGCATCGCTGGGTTCCGATGGAACAGTTCGCTCACGATCTCATCCGTCTCGGTGGTCCGGGCCAGAAGTCCTGCCGCACGGACGGCCAGTCCTTCGCCGACTATCTCGCTTACGGTCAGCCTGTTTACGCCGCCGCCGCCGGAACCGTCGTCGCGATGGCCGACACCGAGGTCGAAGACCTCAACGCCATGCGCCGCAAGGGCGAAGCCCTGGAGGCCTACTTCCAGCGCCTGCAAGGGGATCAGATGGCGCGCCTGTCGAAAGGGCTGCTGGGGGTCGTGGGCAATTACGTGATGATCGACCACGGCAATGGGGAGTACTCGCTCTATGCCCATCTCAAGCCGAAGAGCGTCCGCGCCCGTATCGGCCAGAAGCTTGCCTCAGGCGATGTTCTCGGCGCGGTGGGCTCCACCGGAAACTCCACTGAGCCGCACCTCCACTTCCAGGTCTGCGACAAACCGGATCCGCTGATGTGCGCTGGGATCCCGCCCACCTGGCGCGGCCTCGCCTTCTCGATTGACGATTTCCCACGCGCGCCGCAGTCCGGCGACATGATCTACGACCTGAAGACGCCGCAAGACTTATAGAGCCCGGCGCGCGACGTGATCGGCTAACGGTCGCGCCGCGCTACGGCTTCTTCGCGCGCGCGCCCGGCTTCGCCGGCCCGACCCGCTCGGTGAGCTTGATCGTGCCCGCTTTTTCCGCCGCGCGCAGGTAGTTCATCAGGTCCTCGAGCGGCACCGGCTCGAACTCGCCGGTGAGAAAGTCGCGGATCTCCATCGCGGTCATCTTCCGCCCGAGCAGCGGATTGATCTCCGACCTCATGTGCTGAGGGATCTTCTGCATCGCGGCGGCCACTTCGCGGTTTTGCGGACCCCCGAAGCCTCCTCCGCCGAAGCCGCCGCCCGGCCCGGCCGCGGCGCCCGCGGGCGGGGGAATGCGCTCCACGATCAGGCGGGCGGCCTGCTTCTCGAGGTCCGTCGGCGGGGGCTCGGTCGCGGGCGCCTTCCAGGTCGCCGCCGCCAGTTTGAACGTCGCCTGCACCTCGTTCATCAGAGCGGTCGCGCGTGCCTCGATCAACGGCTCGTAGGCCGCGAGCTGCTTCGTGCCGGCTTCGGGGCTCGCGAACAGCACGCCGCCCGACTTCACCACCGCCTTCTCGATATTCGCCTGATGCCGCACCGTGGCCCTCGCATCCTTGTAGGCCTGCGCGAGCTGATCCGCGGCCGTGATGTCGGTGATGTAGGCGAGGCCTTTGCGCTGGTTGGCGGCCATCCGTTCGGCGCCGCGGCCCAGGGCATCCGCGGCCACACGAAGCGCCATGGGATCGTCCGCCCCGGCGAGCACCGCCATGGCGCCGACACTCACCACCGCCGCGCGCTTGAACATGGTGGAGTCGAGCTTCTCCGGCGTGTCCTGGCTCGAGTGATACCAGGGGTCCGGCCAGGTGTTGAAGATGACCGCGGGGATCCCATGCTGCAGGTAGACCGCGTGATCGGATGCCCCGTAGTACTTGTCGACCTTGATGTAGAAGGCGTCGCGGCTGCCGTTCGCTGACACTACGGGATCCACGGGCGCGTAGCCGTTGGCGCGATAACGGACGCGTTCGCGCGCGATCTCCGCCACGTACTCCATGAAGTTCTGGGCCACATCATTCAGAAAGGACGGGAAGGTGTCGGGCGTGCGCATGAGCAGCCAGGTCGCGCCGCTCAGGGTGAGGCGCAGCCCTTCCATGTCGTAGTTGAGATCCGCGATGACCCGCTTTTCGATGTCCTTGTGCGCATTGAGCCACGCGTTGGTGCCGCTGATCTCCTGCACCCAGAGGAAGTGGATGGTGCGCCGCGGCTTCGGAAGGAGGCCCTGCTTCACGAGCTCGATGTAGGCGCGTCCCATCTCGAGGGTCATGGCCGCCCCCGAGTTGTCGTCGTTGGCGCCCTGCTTGATCAGTCCCTCGTAGACATGGGCCGAGACCACGACGTCCTGTTCGGTGCTTGAGTCGCCCGCGATGGTCGCGTGGATGACCTCCTGCCGGCCCGGAAACGTTTGAGCCTCGACCACCGAGCGCAGCGTGACCTTCTGTCCGGAGAGGAGGGTGGTCTGAAGCTCACGCGCCGCGCGCGCCGAAATGGACCAGCCGAAGCCCGCGGAAGCGCCTTCCGGCGCGTTGGCGCTGATGCTCGACGCGATGAACTCGTCGGGCTGATCCTCCGCGCGCATCAGGCTGTAGGCGAGGACGCCGACGGCGCCGCGCTCGAAAACCGCGAGACGCTGCAGCGCGTTGGTGCTCGCGAAACCGAGGACGATCTTGCCCTTCACATCCTTGCCGGCGTAGTCCTCGGCGCGCCCGCCGTTGCCCACGTCCACCACGTCGGCGGTGACGTCGCCATTCGCCGAGTTGGAGGCCAGGGCCACCGGGGTGTCGTAGATGTCGAAGAGCTTTCGCGGTTTCGGCGATGTGATCCAGAGCTGGCCCTTCGTGGGCTGGTACAGGGCGCCGCCTCCGGGGAACGATTCGACGTCGACCGTGGAATAGCCGTACTCGCGGGCGAACCGCGCCATCACTTCGCTCTCGCGGAAGTGGCCGTCCGGGCGGTACTCGGCCAGAGGCCGCACGCGCTGGTACGGCACGAGCTCGAGCAGGTGGTGCATGGCGCGCTCGCCCGACGCTTCGTCGATGATGGCGCGCATCTGCTTCCAGTTCAGCAGCGTCCGATCCTCGGCCTCCTGGGCGGCGAGCAGGGCCGGAAGCAGAAGGAGGGCGAGAGTCGAGCGTCGGGCGAGGGAGGAGGTCGTCATGCGCGGAGTCTAACGATCTGCGCACGGGCTCCGCCGCTCCGTGTACGCTTCCCGTCATGAAGATGCTTCGACCTTCGGCTCTGACCCTCGCCTGCGGCCTCCTGATCCACGCCCCGGTTGCCCAGGCCGACACCTACCCGCGTCAGCCCGGCGTGGACATCGTTCATTACGCGTTCCATCTGACTCTCAGTGACGAGACCGATGTCATCGAGGGAGAAGCCGCGATCACGTTCAGGGTGGTCCACGATGGAGTCACGACTCTGGCCCTCGATCTCGTCCAGCCAAAGTCCGGAACACCCGATCGCGGCATGACCGTGAGCGCCGTGACCGAGTCGGGCAAGCCGGTGACGTTCGAGCACGCGGGCGACCGCCTGACCCTGCGTCTCGATCCTGCCGGACGCGCGGGCGAAACGAGGACGGTGGTCGTGCGCTACCGCGGCATTCCCATAACCGGCCTCCTCATCGCGCCCAACAAGCACGGCGAGCGCACCTTCTTCAGCGACAATTGGCCGATCAAGGCGCGCCAGTGGCTGCCGACCGTCGACCATCCCTCCGACAAGGCCACCACGGAGATGTTCGTGACCGCGCCTTCCCGCTATCAGGTGGTATCGAACGGCCTCCTGGTCGAGGAAACCGACCTCGAGGGTGGCCGCCGTCTGACTCACTGGAGCAACTCTGTTCCCATCGCGACCTGGCTCAACGTCCTCGGGGTGGCCCGCTTCGCGGTCGACCATCGTCCGGCCTGGCGCGGCCTGCCCATCGACACCTGGGTCTATCCCCAGGATCGCGACAAAGGCTTCGCGGTCTTCGCCGGCCCGACCGCCGCCGTGCTCGACTTCTACTCCGAGAAGATCGGTCCCTTCTCCTACGAGAGGATGGGTCACGTCCAGGCGAACGGCGTCCGCGGCGGCATGGAGGCCGCGACTTCGATCTTCTACGGCGACGATTCCGTCAACGATCCCGGGAGCCCGCGGTGGCGCAACGTGATCATCCACGAGATGGCCCATCACTGGTTCGGCGACGCCATCACCGAGAACGATTGGGACCATGTCTGGCTTTCCGAGGGCTTCGCGACCTACTTCACGCATCTGTTCATCGAGCACGCCTACGGTCGCGACGAATTCATAGCCGGCCTGCGAGCCGATCGCGACACCATCCGGGAGTTCGACAAGAAGAACCCCGACTACCGCATCGTCCACGACAATCTCTCCGACATGAGCCAGGTGACGTCCGGCCCGGGCACGTACCGCAAGGGCGCCTGGACGCTGCACATGCTGAGAGGCCTGATCGGCGACGACGCCTTCTGGGCGGGGATCCGCGAGTACTACAAGGAGTACCGGGACACAAACGCCTCCACCTCGGACTTTCGTCGCGTCATGGAGAAGGCGTCCGGAAAGGAACTCGGATGGTTCTTCGACCAGTGGCTCACGCGCGGCGGCTTTCCCAGGCTCCGGGCCCGGTGGTCCTACGACGCGGTCGCGAAGCTCCTGCGACTCGACGTCGAGCAGCTCCAGCCCGGTGCGCCGTTTCGGATGCCGATCGAGGTGAGTCTCGAAGTGGAAGGCGAGGTCGTGCCGCGAACCGCGAAGATCGAAGTGCGGAGCCAGAAGGAGAGCCTGACCATCCCCCTCGACCGCGCGCCGAAGAATCTGACCCTTGACCCGCGCACGTTCGTCCTGATGGACGCGGACGTGGCTCGGGTGGAAGTTTCGCCGGTACGCCGTCGCTGAGGCTCGGTTGGCCGCCGCTGAATTGGATTCCCGTTCCCGTCATCATGACCGTGGCCGTCAACTTCCGCGCTAACTCTCGTACTCCGTCCGGCGCACCTTCCGTCCGCCTTCGAGGCTCACGTCCCACTCGACGCCCTTCTCCTTGAGCTCCGCGGTGTAGATCGACTCGGGGTTGATGGCGCGGGAGACCGCGGCCGCGACCGCGGTGGCCACCGCGAGGGGCAGCACCACCGCGTAGTCGCCGGAGACCTCGAAGGCCAGGACCGCCGCCATCAGGGGCGCGTGGGTCGAGGCCGCGACCGCCGCGGCCATGCCCACGAGGGCGTAGCTCCCGACACTGCCCACCGAGGCGCCGAGCAGGTGGGTGAGGCCCTGTCCGAAGAGCGAACCGACGCAGCCGCCCATGAGCATGGAAGGTGTGAACACACCGCCCGGGCTGCCGGAGGCGACGCTCGAGGTCGTCGCGAACGCCTTCGCCGCGAAGAGCAGGAGCAGAAAGCCCGCGGCGAACCGGCCGTCGAGCACGGCCTTGAGCGGCTCGTAACCGTTGCCCGCGACCTCGGGGACGACCGCGACCACGAGGCCGGTGATCAGGCCTCCGATCGCCGCGCGCCAGGGCAGAGGCAACGAGGGTCGATGGAACAGGTCTTCACCCGCGGACAGGAGCCGCATGAACCCGCGGGCGGCGAGGGCGGAGACCACGCCGAGGAGCGCATAGGCGATGAGATCCGGCGGAGCGGAGAGAGCGAAGGTGCGGTGGCCGTAGAGCGGCTCGTCGCCCGCGACCACGCGGGTGAGTGCCGTGGCGATGGCGGCGGCGATGAGAGAGGGCACGATGGCGTCGAGGACGAAGACGCCGGTCACGACCTCGAGGACGAAGAGAATCGCGGCGAGAGGGGTGTTGTAGGCGGCCGCGAAACCCGCGGCGGCGCCCGCGGCGATGAGGAGCTTCATCGAGTTCGCGTCGAGGCCGAGACGGTCGCCCGCGAAACTTCCAAACGCGCCGCCGAACTGGATGAGCGGACCCTCGCGGCCGACCGACCCTCCGGTGGCGATGGCGAACCAGGACCCGAGGGACTTCAGGAGCGTCACCCGCATCGAGAGGCGCACGCGGCCGAGGATGATCGCTTCCATCACGTCGCCCACCCCCTGACTGCCCTCTCCGC
>Ga0315271_10000648_pt1 | contig 19834 bp, 19 predicted proteins | sample C3_top_MG_FD_204664 | JGI IMG/M metagenome (GOLD analysis project Ga0315271, IMG submission 204664) | Sediment microbial communities from Yellowstone Lake, YNP, Wyoming, USA - C3_top | ecosystem: Environmental > Aquatic > Freshwater > Lake > Sediment | place: USA: Wyoming | collected 2017-08-01
TGGTGCTCGACGCGCCGCCGTCCTTCGGCCTGCTCAACCTCAACGCCCTGATGGCGGCCAACGACCTGATCATCCCGGTGCTGGCCGACTTCCTCTCCTACGACGGCCTGCGGCTGCTCTTCGAGACGGTGCAGGGGCTGGAGACCGATCTCTCGCACCAGCTCGAGAACATCTTCATCGTCGTCAACGCCTTCAACCAGACCTTCCGCATCGCCCGCGAGGCGCTCGACGCCCTCAGGACGCACTACGCGGAGTACCTGCTGAAGAGCGTGGTCCGGCAGTGCACCAAGTTCGCCCAGGCTTCGAGCGAGGGGTGCCCGGTCTTCGGGTACGACCCGGACTCGAAGGGCGCGAACGACATCGAGGCGCTCCAGGTGGAGATCCTCGGCCGCATCGGCGTGCTGGGGCGATCCCGCCCGGGCGCCGCGGGAGCGTGACCATCATGCGCAAGGCCTTCGACGCCAACGTCCCCAAGCTGAAGCCCCGCCTCAAGCCGGCCGGCCCGCTGGCGAGCCTGGCGCTCGAGGAGCGGGTCGACGACGCGCCGGCCAGCGTGCGCGCGCCGGTGGCGCCCTCGACCATGGCCGGCATCGCCCGCGCCGCGGAGGCCCGCCTGGAGCAGGCGGCCGCGCAGGCGGAATCGGCCGCCCCGGCGGAGCCGGTCGCCGAGGCGGCGGCCGCGCCGAGGGCCCCGGCCGCGGTGGTGGTCCAGGCCCGCCCGGCCCCGGCCGCCGCGCCGCCGCGCCAGGTCGAGCAGGTCGACGACCTCGAGGCCCGCCGCGAGCGGCTCGACAAGATCAAGCGGCGCGTCGCCGAGGCCTCCCGGCCCCGCCTCCGCTCCGAGCCGGCGCCGGGCGATCCGGCCCGCGCCGCCGAGCAGGTGCTGGGGCTGGCCCGCGACCTGGAGGCCGAGCTGGGCCACGTCCGCGAGCGCGAGGCGGCGCTGCGCAACGACCTCGACGCCACCCGGGCCGAGCTGGCCCGCGCCGCCGGGGAGGGGCGCGAGGCGCAGGCCCGCGCCCTGGCGGTGGAGGGCGAGCTCGAGGAGAAGCGGCAGGTGCTGGCCGAGCTGCTGGCCGAGATGAACGCCCTCGAGGCCGAGCGCGACGAGGCGCTGCGGCGGGCCCAGGCCATGGCCGCCATCGACGAGGAGCGGGCCCGGCTGCTGGAGGAGGTGTCGCGCCGCGCCGACGACGAGGCGGCCGGCCGCAGCCAGCAGGCCGCCGAGGTGGAGCGGCTCACCGAGGAGCTGCGCGACGCCGGCTCCGACGCGGCCCGGCTCAGGGCGGCGCTGACCGAGACGGCGCGCGAGCGCGACGGGCTGGCCGCCGAGCTCGAGTCGCTGCGGCGCGACCGCGAGCAGCTCGACGCGGCCAAGCGGGCGCTCGAGCAGGTCCACTCGGCGCTCTCCCAGGCGCGGGCGAGGATCGGTTAGACCATCGTTGGTGAATCGCGATCAGTGAGCGCAAGCCGCCGGCGTGGATGGGCCCGAACAGAGGAGCTGGTCCCGTTCGATCCGCCGTCCCATGCCGCGCGACGGCGCCAGCCGCGGTCCCGGCGGTTCGGCGCGCCTTTCCGCCCGGCGGCGCCGGCGGGCGGAGGGCTGTCACGCTGCGGCCCGCGGCCTGCGCGCGCGGTCGGTTGCTCCACGGCCTCGGCGCGCGACGAGGTGTGGGGTGCGGGGCGCGCCGGCAAGGGTCGCCTCGCTTCAGGCGGCCTGCGGCGTCTGGCGACCGGCCCCGGGCGAGGCTCCGTTGCCGCCGCGCGCGCTGCACCCGGGCGCGCCTCGGCAGCGCTTCCTCGGGGGCGTGCTCGGCGAGCGTGCCTTCGCGCGCCAGCCCCGCCCTGCCGGAGCGCCTGGGCTTTCTGACGCCGAACCGCCGGGACCTCGGGCAGCGTGGCCTTCCGCTGGCCGACGGAGCCGCCGAAGGGCGAAGCGGCCGGATCGCACGCGGCGAGCGGAGGGAGCGTGCCGGTGCTGCGCCGCTCCAGATCGGACCGCCCTGCAGCAGGCGTGACAGCCGGGCGCCGGACCCGTCACTCCCGATGCGCCAGGCTGGCGCGTCAGCCGCTGCGGCGGGGTCTTGCGATCGGAGCCGTCACTCCACGCTTGCCGGCCAAGACTCCCGCAGCCGCCGCTGCCGATCCGACCGCGTAGCCCGCTCGCGGCGGCGCAGACCCAGGACCGGCGCTCCCGCCTGCGGAGCCCCGAGCCAGCGCGGCCGCTGCATCCGAAGCACGACCGGTCGTTCAGATCCCCTTCAGCTTCTCCAGCGCGTCGAAGGCGGCGTACTTGAAGGCCTCGCCCAGCGTCGGGTAGTTGAAGACCGCCTGCTCGAAGTAGCCGAGGTCGCCGCCCAGGGCCATGACGGCGTGGCCGAGGTGGACCAGCTCGGAGGCGTGCGGCCCGATGACGTGGACGCCGAGGATCTTGCGGTCGCCCCGGCTGGCGAGGATCTTCACGAAGCCGGTCGCCTCGCCGATCAGGTTGGCGCGGGCGTTCCCGACCAGGCTGGCCTTGCCGGCCACGTAGGGGACCGACTTGGAGGCCAGCGACTCCTCGGTCTCGCCGACCGAGGAGACCTCGGGGATGGTGTAGATGCCGACCGGCAGCAGGTCGGAGAGCCGGCTCCGCCCCGCGCCGCAGGCGTGGACCATGGCCATGCGCCCCTGCTCCATCGAGGCCGAGGCCAGGCCAGGGAAGCCGACCACGTCGCCGGCGGCGTAGATGTGCGGCACCTTGGTCTGGTAGTTGGGGGTGACCTCGAGGATCCCCTTGTCGGTGGCCTCGAGCCCGGCGGCGGCGAGGTTGAGCGCCTCGACGTTGCCGAGGCGCCCGCCGGCCACCAGCACCTTCTCGGCCACGATGCGCGAGCCGGTGGAGAGCGTGACCAGCACGTCGCGCTCGCCCGGCTCGATCACCGTGGCGCGCAGCCGCTGGTGCAGCTCGATGCCCAGCTCGACGAAGGCCTCCTGCATGGCGATGGAGAGCTCGGAGTCGAGCCAGGGCAGCAGCCGGTCCTTGGAGTCGACGATGTGGACGTGGACGCCCAGCGCCGCGAAGATCGAGGCGTACTCGCAGCCGGCCACGCCGCCGCCGAGGATGGCCAGCGAGCGCGGCACCCGGTCGAGCAGCAGGATCGAGTCGGAGTCGTAGACCCGGGCGTTGTCGAACTTGTACTGGGGCGGGTGGAAGGGGCGGGTGCCGGTGGCCAGCAGCACCACGTCGGCGGTCACGTCCTGGGTGCTGAAGCCGCCCGGCGAGTTGATCTTGACGGTGTGGGGGTCGACGAAGCTGGCCTTGCCGCGGAAGTACTCGACCCCAGCCCGGCTCAGGCCGTCGCGGATGCGGCTGTGCTCGCGCGCCGTGACCAGGCCGCGACGACCCATCAGCTCGGGGACCGTGACCGTGTCGGAGACCTTGAGCTCGATGCCATGGGCGTCGCGGTTGCGCGCCTGCTTGATGGCGAGCGCCGTCTCCCGCAGGGCCTTGGAGGGGATGGTGCCGGTGTTGGCGCAGGCGCCGCCGGGCACCGCCTCCTTCTCGACCAGCGCCACCTTCTTGCCGAGGGCGGCCGCCTGGATGGCGCCGTTCTCCCCGGCCGGACCGGAACCGATCACCACCACGTCGTAGTGCAGCATGTCTGGGCTTATAGTGCGTTTCCGGGCGCTTGGGCATATCCTCGACGGGACGTGCGCACGCCCCCGAAGAACCCGGTCCTCGGGCAACTCCAGCCCAACCTCATGGTGGCGCTCGACGAGCGGAAGGCCCGGCTGCGCGCCGAGGGGCGCCGCCTCTTCGACTTCGGCCTGGGCGACCCCCGCGAGCCGACCCCGGCCTTCCTGCGCGAGGCGCTGCGGGCGGCCGTGCCCGAGGTCTCCCAGTACCCGAGCGCGCTCGGCACCCCGGCGCTGCGCCGCGCCGTGGCCGGCTACCTCTCGCGCCGCTTCGGCGTCGCCGTCGACCCCGACACCCAGGTGGTCCCGGCCACCGGCGCCAAGGAGACCATCTTCCACCTGCCGCTCGCCTTCCGGGGCGACCCGGCCCGGCCGCTGGTGGTGATGCCCGACCCCGGCTACCCGACCTACGAGGTGGGGGCCCGCTTCGCCGGCCTCGAACCGGTCAAGGTGGCGCTCACCGAGGCCAACCGCTTCCTCGTCGAGCCGGACGCGCTCGGCCCGGAGGTGCTCGACCGGACGCTGCTCTTCTGGGTGAGCTACCCGCACAACCCGACCGGCGCCATGGCCCCGCGCGACTACCTGGAGCGGGTCGGCGCGGCCGCCAGGAAGCACGGCTTCGTCGTGGCCTCCGACGAGTGCTACGCCGACGTCTACTTCGACGAGCCCCCGCTCTCCATGCTCCAGGTGCAGGTGGAGAACGTGCTGGCCATCCACTCCTGCTCCAAGCGCAGCGGCATGACCGGCTACCGCTCCGGCTTCGTGGCCGGGGACGCCGACCTCGTCGCACTCCTCAAGCGGCTGCGCGCCCACCCGGGCGTGGCCTCGCCCGACTTCGTCAACGCCGCGGCCACCGCCGCCTGGGGCGACGACGCCCACGCCGCCGCGCGGCGCGCCGTCTTCAAGCAGAAGCGCGACCTCTTCGCCGCCTTCTTCCGCGAGCGCGGCCTCGAGGTGCGCGGCAGCGAGGCCACCCTGTACCTCTGGGTGAAGGTGCCGGCCGGGCTCGACTCGGCCGGGTACGCGCTCAGGCTGCTCGAGGCCGGCATCGTGGTGGCGCCGGGGACCGCCTTCGGCGCCGGCGAGGGGTACGTGCGGGTGGCACTGGTGCCGACGCTGGAGGAGTGCCAGGCGGCCATCGAACAGTGGAGGAGGGTTCCGACATGAGCGAGTGGACGGGGACGCGGGCGCTGGTCGAGGCGGCCTTCGCCGACCGCAAGAGGCTGGAGGACGCGGCGGCGCGGATGGCGGTGCTCGAGGCCATGGCCGGCCTCGACCGCGGCGCGCTGCGGGTGGCCGAGAAGATCGACGGCGAGTGGACGGTGAACGCCTGGCTGATGCAGGCCGTCAACCTCTACTTCGGCATCACCGGGATGGTGGTGCACGACTACGGCCCCTTCCAGGCCCGCGACAAGATCCCGCTCAAGCGCGACCTCGAGGCGGCCGGGGTGCGGCTGGTGCCGGGCGGCGTGGTCCGCTACGGCGCCTTCCTCGAGCCGGGCGTGGTGGTGATGCCCGGCTTCGTCAACGTCGGGGCCCGCGTCGGGACCGGCTCGATGGTCGACACCTGGGCCACCGTCGGCTCCTGCGCCCAGGTCGGGCGCAACGTCCACATCGCCGGCGGGGTCGGCATCGGCGGCGTGCTCGAGCCGCCCGGGGCCAGGCCCAACATCGTCGAGGACGGCGTCTTCCTCGGCTCGCGCTGCATCCTCGTCGAGGGGGTGCTGGTGGAGGAGGAGGCGGTGCTGGGCGCCAACGTCTGCATCACCGCCTCCACGCCCATCATCGACGTGACCGGCCCCACCGAGGTCGTCCACAAGGGGCGGGTCCCGGCCCGCTCGGTGGTGATCCCCGGCACCCGCCCGAAGCAGTACCCGGCCGGCACCTGGCAGATCCCCTGCGCGCTCATCGTCGGCAAGCGGAGCGCCTCCACCGACAAGAAGGTCTCGCTCAACGAGGCGCTGCGCGACTTCGAGGTGCAGGTGTGAGCGAGGGGCCCGGCGACGAGGCGCTGGCCGAGCGGCTGGCGGTGCGGACCGCCGCGCTCTGCGAGCTGCTCACGCCCATCGGCGAGGAGCGGGCGCTCTGCGACCAGGTGCAGGCCTGGGCGACGGGACGCTTCCCGCACGTCCGGCGCATCAGGGACTCGCTGGTGGTGGGCGTCGACGGCGCGGCGGCGCGCGACGGGCGACCGCTGGTGGCGCTCTGCGGCCACCTCGACACGGTGCCGGTCCACGCCTCGGACCGCGGCGGCCCGCGGCGCGAGGGGGGGCGCCTGACGGCCCCGGGAGCCTCCGACATGAAGGGGGGGCTGGCGCTGATGACGGCGCTGGCCGAGGCGCTGCCCGCCGAGGAGCGCTTCTGCGACCTGCTGCTGGTCTTCTACGCCCGCGAGGAGGGGCCCTACCTCGAGAACGAGCTCGAGGTGGTGCTGGCCGAGGCGCCCGAGGTGAAGCAGGCGGCGCTGGCGATCTGCCTGGAGCCGACCGACAACGTGGTGCAGCTCGGCTGCGTCGGCTCGATCCACGCCACCGTCACCTTCCATGGCCGGGCGGCCCACTCGGCGCGGCCGTGGCAAGGCGACAACGCCGTCCACCGGGCCGGGGGGCTGCTGGCGGAGCTGGCGGAGCGGCGGCCGCGCGAGGCGGTGAGCGGCGGGCAGCCCTTCCGCGAGGTGCTCACCTGCACGCGCATCGAGGGCGGGCAGGCCCGCAACGTGGTGCCGGAGCGCTGCACGCTCAACCTCAACTTCCGCTTCGCCCCCGACAAGTCGCTGGAGCAGGCCGCTTGGGAGTTGATCGCGCTCGGCGAGCGCCACGGCGCCGAGGTGACGCTCACCGACCGGTCGCCGGCCTGCCCGGCCTGGGGCGACCACCCGCTGGTGCAGCGGCTGCTCGCCAGGACCGGCGTGGCCGCCGAGCCGAAGCAGGCCTGGACCGACGTGGCCCGCCTGGCCGTGCACGGCGTGCCGGCCGTCAACCTGGGGCCGGGCGCCAGCGCCCAGGCCCACCAGCGCGGCGAGTGGATCGAGGAGGCGGCCCTGGCGCGCGGCTACCGGCTGCTGGAGCGCTTCCTCCGCCGCTGATCCCCCGTGGTTCCGCGAGGTTGCCGGCGGCTCCCGAAAGGGTCCGACGATCCGCTTGCGCCGGGCGGCGGCGCCATTAGATAGACGCTCATCGATATGTCGATGAACGCACCACATGCCCGGGTCGCCGGCGTCGCCAAGGCCCTCTCCGACCGGACCCGGCTCGAGCTGCTGCTCGCCATCGCCATGGTCCCGGAGCACTCCTGCGCCGAGCTGGTGCGGGCCTTCCCGGTCTCGCAGGCCACGGTCTCGCACCACCTGAAGATCCTGGTGGCGGCCGGGCTGGTGACGGTGAGGCGCAGCGGGCAGTTCCACCACTACCGGGTGGTGCCGGGGGCGCTGGCCGACTGGGCGGGCGAGCTGATCCGGCTCTTCGCGCCGGCCGGCCGGGCCATCCTGGCGCGCCAGCGCAGCGCTCAGCGGGCCCTGTCGGCCCCGTCGGCCCGGCGCATCGAGGCCAAGCCATGACACGCCAGCCGGTCCTCTTCGTCTCGCACGGCGCGCCCACCGCGGCGCTCGACACCGGCCCCTACGCCGCCGCGCTGCGACGCTTCGGGGACGCGCTCACCGGCGAGGCGCGCCCCGCCGCCATCGCCGTGGTCTCGGCCCACTGGCAGGCGCGCGGCCCGGTCGGCGTCACCGGGGTGGCCCGGCCCGAGACCATCCACGACTTCTTCGGCTTCCCCGAGCCGCTCTACCGGCTGCGCTACGATGTCCCGGGCGATCCGCGGCTGGCGGCCACCATCGCCGCGACGCTCTCCGGGGCCGGCGTCCCGGCCGTGGTGAGCCCGGCCCGCGGCCTCGACCACGGCGCCTGGGTCCCGCTCCGGCTGGCGTTGCCCGAGGCCTCCATCCCGGTGGTGCAGGTCTCGCTGCCGGCCGCGCCGCCCGAGGCGTTGCTCGGCCTCGGCGAGGCGCTCCGCCCGCTCCGTGACCAGGGCGTGCTGGTGGTGGCCAGCGGGGGGCTGGTCCACAACCTCGGCGACCTCGACTTCACCCACCCCGACGCGCCGCCGGCCGGTTGGGCGGTCGACTTCGATCGCTGGGCCTGGGAGCGGGCCGCGCTGCAGGAGCGCGAGGCGCTGGCGCTCTGGCGCAGGCTGGCGCCGCTGCCGGCGCGGGCCCATCCCAGCACCGACCACTTCGATCCGCTGCTGGTGGCCGTCGGCGCCGCCTGGCCGGGTGAGACGGCCGAGTCGATCTACGAGGGCATTGCCTACTCCACCCTGAGCCTCCGCACCTTCGCATTCCGCCCGGCCGCGGCCTGACCGGGCGTCACGCAGTCCAACCCACGCAGTATCGAACGCAACCGCAACCGCAGCCAAAGGAGCAGCACCCATGAACCGCACCCTCCGCAGCCTCGCCGTCGCCGTCCTCGCCCTCCCGGCCGTCGCCTTCGCCGCCGACACCTGGAACATCGACTCCTCCCACACCCAGACCGGCTTCAGCGTGAAGCACTTCACCATCTCCAACGTCCGCGGCGACTTCGACAAGACCGAGGGCAAGGTGGTCATCGACGAGGCCGACATCACCAAGTCGACCGTCGAGGCGACCATCGACGCGGCCTCGATCAGCACCCGCGACGCCAAGCGCGACGGCCACCTCAAGTCGCCCGACTTCTTCGACGTCGCCAAGTTCCCCACCATCACCTTCAAGTCGACCAAGGTGGAGAAGGCCGGCGAGAACCTCAAGGTGACCGGCGACCTGACCATGCACGGCGTCACCAAGCCGGTGGTGCTCGACGTGACCGGCCCCTCCAAGGAGATGAAGGACCCCTACGGCATGACCCGCCGCGCCCTCTCCGCCACGGGGAAGCTCAACCGCAAGGACTTCGGCGTCAGCTACGGCCCCGACGCGGTGGTGAGCGACCTGGTCACCATCACCATCGAGGCCGAGCTTGTGAAGGAAGCCCCCGCGGCCAAGTAGCAGGCAGGCGGTCGTCACGTCGAACGGTCCGGCCACCGGTCACCCGGTGGACCGGGCCGTTCCGTTTCCGGAGCGGTGCTGGTGAGGGTCGAGGGCGTCCGCGACGCGGTCGGCCCGGGTCGCGCCGCGGCCGCCGGGCTGGTCCGCGAACGACTCCGGGATGGGAGAGGGTGGTCGCCGCCGATTACTCTCGGTCAGGTACAAGGCGAGGAAGGGCGGGCCCTTGGCCGCCACCGCCCCGGCCCAGCAGGCGCCGCGCCGCCGCACCCGGGACGGCACGCCGGTTGCTCTGCTCCCGTCCGATGACCGCCCCCGTCCCAGTCACACCGGTGCTGCCCCGTGAGCGGCTGCTGGCCGAGGGACCGCGCGCCCTCTCCGACGCCGAGCTGGTGGCGCTGGTGCTCGGCGCCGGCCGCCGACCGGCCCGCGCCACCGCCCTCGACCTGCTCGAGGCGGTGCCGCTCCACGAGCTCTCGTGGGCCCCAGCCGACGCCATCGCCGCCTGCCGGGGGGTCGGCGCCGCACGGGCCGCCGCCGTCGCCGCAGCCTTCGAGCTGGGGCGCCGGGGCGGCTGGGCGCCACCGCGCCGGGGCGAGCGCTGCCTCGATCCGCGCCGGGTCCACGAGCTGATGCGCCACGCCGCCCACGCCGAGCGCGAGGGGTTCCACGTCGTCCTGCTCGACGTGCGCGGTCGGCTGCAGCGCGCCCTGCAGGTGGCCGAGGGGTCGCTCTCGCAGTGCCCGGTCTCGCCGCGCGACGCGCTCCGGCCGGCGGTGCGCGAGGGGGCCCACTCGGTGGTCTTCGTCCACAACCACCCGAGCGGCGATCCGGCCCCCTCGCCCGAGGACGTCGACCTGACCGAGCGCCTGCGCGCCGCCGCCGAGCTGGTCGGGGTGCTGGCGCGCGACCACGTCATCGTGGCGGCGGGCGGCTACTACTCCTTCGTCGAGGCGGGGCGGTGGCGGTGAGCCCGGTTGCCCGCAGCATCCAGGAGCTGGCGTGAGGCGCCAGGCCCGCTCGGCCTCCTGGTCCGGCTGGTCCATTGAGCGCCCCGGGCCGGTCCCGCGGCTGCAGCTCTCCGCGCCGCGCCACCTGTTCGTGACCGACCTCCAGCACGCGGCGCTGGGGCATTGAGGGGCGCTGGGGGGCGCGGCTACTTCTTCCCCTTCTTCGGCGGCGCCTTCTTCGCCGGGGCCTTGGGCACCGCGGGTGGCTTCTTCGCGGCGGCCAGGAGCCGCCTGGCGTCGGGGTCGGTCGGGTCGAGCGCCAGCGCCTGCTCGAGGGGGGCGACCGCCTCGGCGGCGTGACCGCCTGCCAGCAGCACCTGGCCGAGGCAGCGCGGTCCCTCTGGCGCCCGGGCGTCTCTGGTCATGGCCGCGCGGCAGGCCGCCTCGGCCTCGGCCGGGCGCTTCGCCGCCAGCAGCGCCTCGCCGAGCGTGGCCTGCGCCAGCGCACCGGCCCCGCTGGCGGCGGCCAGCTTGGTGAGCAGCTCCACGGCCCGCTCGACCCGGCCCTGGGCCAGGTCGGTCCGGGCGTACCAGGTGGCCGCGTCGGCCGGCATCTTGCCGTCGCGGATGGTCCGCTCCAGCGCGGCGCGGGCCTGCTCCTGCCGCCCCAGCCCGTGCAGCGCGATGCCTCGCTCCAGCCAGACCGGTCGGCCGTCCTGCCCCTCCAGGGCCTGCAGCGCCGCGGCGAAGCGGTGAGCGCCGTTGCGGGCCCGCGCCAGCAGCACGCGGTGATCGACCTGCCCCGGCCCGAGACGGACCGCCTTGGCGGCGGCGGCCTCGGCCTCGCCCCAGCGCCGGGCGTCGAGCAGCAGCTCGGCGCGGACCGCCTCCAGCCTCGACGAGTCGCCCAGCGCACCGGCCGCCAGCGTGAGCCGGCGCAGCGCCCCGGTCAGCTCGCCGGTGGCGGCCAGCACCCGAGCCCAGGTCAGCTCGAAGCGGAGCCGCTCTCCGATGGGCGGCGGGCTTGCCGGGTCGGCCTCGACGGCGGCCAGCTCCTTCAGGGAGGTATCGAGCGGCCGGGCCAGCGCCAGCCGCGCCTCGGCCGCGCCCATCACCGAGCGCGGGTGGGTGGCCTGGGCCCGCAGCGCCCCCTCGAAGAAGGCGAGCGCCCGCTCGGCGTCGCCGGCCTTCAGGTAGCTGTCGCCGAGCGCCGCCAGCGCGGCCAGCTGCGGCGGCGTGGCCCCGGCGGCCTTCTCCAGCCGGGCGCGCCCCAGCTCGAGCTCGCCGCGCGAGACCAGCACCTCGCCGGCCAGGCGGTGGATGATCGGCTCGGGCGTGGCCCCGGCCGGCGTGGCGAGGAGCGCCCTGGCGGCCTCGGCCTTCTCGGCGGCGCCGGGGGCGACCAGGTAGCGGGCGGCCAGGGCGCCGTCGCCGGCCTCGCCCACGTCGGCCAGCTCGAGTGCCAGGGCGCGGGCGGCGGCGTCGCCGTGGTCGGCGGCCAGCACGGCGTTGACCTGCGCCACCAGCGAGAGCAGCCGCGCGTCGCGGGGGGAGGAGGCGCGCGCCTTCTGCAGCACCCCGGCCGCCATGGCCAGTGCGCCCCTGGTGTCCCGCGCCAGGCCGATGCGCGCCTCCTTGAGGCTCCGCTCCAGCTCCTCGGCGCGCGACTGGGCCCGGAACCAGGCGAAGGTGGCGCCGGTGCCGGCCACCACCGCCAGCAGCGAGACCAGGGCGACCAGGCGCCCGCGCCTCGAGGGGGTGGCCGCGTGGGCCTCGGTGGAGGCCGCCTTCTCGCGGAGCTCCTGCTCGTAGGCGGAGGCGACGCGGGCCGCCTCGGCGGCGTCGGGAACCGAGGCCGGCGCCGGGGTCCCGGGTGTCTCCGACCCGGAGGGAGGGAGGATGCCGAGCAGCGTGCGTGGGCCGGGCAGGCCGCCACCCCTGGGGCGCGGGACGGGAGGCGGAGCCTCCGTCGGGACCGGGTGATCGGCCTCCGCCGGCAGCTCATCGAAGTGCATCCGCAGCGTCATCTCGTCGGTGGGCGCGTCATCGGTCGGCGCCTCGGGGCCCGTCGCCGCGAGGCCGGGTGGCGGTGTCTCCAGCACCGGCTCCCGAGCCGCCGGGATGCCGACCCTGGTCGGGGCGTTGCGCCGGGCCGCCAGCGCCGCCGTCGCTTCGGGCGAGCCGGGCGCCTCGCCAGCCCGCGCCGGGCCGGCCCCTGGGTCGGCCGGGAGCGCCGCGCCGGCGGTCTCGGTCGCTGCCGGGATGGCCACCGCCGTGCCACCGCTGGCCTGCCGCTGGGCCTCGGCCAGCCGGTGCCTGGCCTGGGCGTCGGCCGGCTGGAGCTCGACGGCGCGGGTGAGCACCGGCAGCGCCTCGCGGAAGCGGCCGGCGGCCACCAGCGCCTCGCCAACCAGGTTGTAGCCGTAGGGCGTTCCGGGATCGATGCCGATGGCCACGTCGAACTGCTCGCTGGCCCCGACCGCGTCGCCGGCCGCCAGCAGCGCGCGCCCCCAGGTGACGCGCCCGAGGATCGACTTCGGGTGGTGCTCGAGGCCGGCCCGGCAGATCTCCATGGCCCGCCTCGAGTCGCCGGCCGCCAGCAGCGCGCGGGCCAGCTCGACGAAGATGCGAGAGCGCGGGTCGGCCGCGAGGATCTGCTCGTACTTCTCGATGATGGACGGGGCCACGGGCGAGCGCCACGTTAACACGCAGTCGCGGCCTGGCCAGATCCGGGGCGGGCGGGCCCGCCCGCGGCTCGGTTCCGGGGGCCGGGTTCAGCCGGCGCGCCGCCCCAGCGACCCGATCCGCTTCCACTGCGCCGCCGTGAGTGGCAGCACCGAGAGGCGCCCCTGCGTGAGCAGCGGCGAACCGGCGAAGCCGGACTCGCCGCGCAGCGCCGCAAGCGTCACCGGGGCGGCCAGCGGCCGCACCGGCGCCAGCTCGACGGCGACCCGCTTGCCGTCCTTGTCGGTCGGGTCGGGCCGGCCCGCGCCGGTCACCACCGCGGTCCCGACCACCGCCCTCTCACCACCGGTATGGTAGACGGCGACCTGGTCACCCACCTTCATGGCCCGGAGCTGCAGCTGGGCCTGCGGGTTCTTCACGCCGCTCCAGAGCGTCTTCCTCTCGGCGATCAGGTCACCGAAGGCGTAGGCGGACGGCTCGGTCTTCACCAGCCAGCTGGCCATGGTCTCACCTCCGGAGGTCAGGCGTCCCCGCGCAGAATGGGGTCGAGCTTCCCCTCGCGGTCGAGGGCGTCGAGGTCGCTGAAGCCGCCGAGCGAGCGCTCGCCGGCGAAGACCTGCGGCACGGTCCGCTGCCCGGTCTGCTCCACCAGCCAGAGGCGCCGCGCGTCGTCGCCGTCGACCGGGATCTCCTCGAAGGCGATCCCCTTCCTGGTGAGGAGCGCCTTGGCCCGCACGCAGTAGGGGCAGTAGGAGGTGGTGTAGACGGTGATCCTGGGGGCGGCCATCAGTTGATCTCCCCGCCGTGAAGCAGCGAGTCGAGGCGGACCACGAACTGGCCGCGGGTGAGCACCTCGTCGACGCCGGCCGCGCGGGCCTCGGCCATGAGCCCCTCCTGAAGGTGGCCGAGGAAGCCGATGACACGGACCGGGCCGGCCGCCTTGACGGCGCGGACCTGGTCGATGAGCCCCGGCTCGCCGACGTCGGCCAGCACGGTGGGGTGCTCGATGCCGCCGATCGCCTCGGCCAGCGTCGAGCCGCGCGGGGCGAGCCGCAGTGGGACGCCCTGCCGCTCGGCCGCCGCGTGGATCTTCGACCTGAAGACCAGGTCACGGACGGCTACCACCAGCGGCTTCATCGGGGCTCCTTGCCGGGCCGGCCGGCCCGGGTCCACATGCCGCAGCGTTGTAACATGCCCCGCGCCCTCGGCTCGACGTGCAACTAGGGAGCCACCGACGCTACACTCCCCGGGCCGGCCCCCGGTGCGCGGAGGCCGCACGGGAGTCGAGATGGACGATCGTCGCTGGCGGGTGGGCATCGTGGGGACCGGATGGTGGACCGGGCTGGAGCACCTGCCCGGGCTCCAGTCGAGGCCCGACGTGGAGGTGGCTGCCCTCTGCGGACGGGACCCGGAGCGGCTGGCGGCACTGGCCGACCGGTTCGGCGTGGCGCGCCGCTTCGCCGACTGGCGGGAGCTGGTGAGGATGGACGGCCTGGACGTGGTGGTGATCGTCACGCCCAACGCCCTCCACTTCCCGGTGGCAGCCGCAGCCCTCGAGGCCGGCGTCCACGTCATCTGCGAGAAGCCCCTGGCGCTCGACGTGGGGCAAGCGCGGGAGCTGGCGGCCCTGGCGCGGGCCACCGACCGGCGCACCCTCACCTTCTTCACCCACCGGGCCCTGGCGGCGGCCGGGCAGGCGAAGCGGCTCGTCGACGCCGGCTTCCTGGGCCAGCCGCTCCACGTCAGCGCCTCCTACTTCAGCGCCTCCCACCTCAAGCCGGGCAAGCCGGCGGCCTGGCGCATGCGGCGGGCCGAGTCGGGGACGGGCGCGCTCGGCGACATCGGCTCGCACCTGGTCGACATGGTCCGCTGGTGGCTGGGAGACGTGACCAGGGTGGCCGGGCAGTGGCAGACGCCGCACCGGGAGCGGGTCGGTGGGGCGGTCGACGGCGACGAGGCTTGCGCCTTCCTGGCCAAGCTCTCCTGCGGGGCGCAGGGGGTGTTCCAGGCCAGCAAGCTGGTGGCGGGACGGGCCAACTACCAGCGCATCGAGCTGCACGGCGACCGCGGCAGCCTGGTCTACGAGGCCGAGCCGGGCATCGACGCGAGCTGGACGGGCAGCCTGCTGGCCGGCCGGCCGGACCGGAACGGCCTGGTCCCGGTCGCGCTCGATGGCGACCTCGTCGAGGGGCTCGACGGCGCCGATCTGGAGGCCGGGCGCCAGGCCGCCTACCGGCGGCTGACCGACCCGTTCTTCGCGTCGCTCTCGGGCGCGCCGCCCTCCGGCCCCGACTTCGACGATGGCGCGGCGGTGCAGGCGGTGCTCGACGCCGTGGCCACCTCGGCGGAGGAGGGGCATTGGGTCGACGTCCAGTGAGGCGCTGGGCGCCAGGGCCAGGTGGTGGGCGCTAGCGCTTGCGCTGGGCCATGTCGACCCATACCGCCAGAAGCAGGATGAGTCCCTTGATGACGTACTGGTAGGTGATGTCCAGGTTCATCAGGCTCATGCCGTTGTCGAGCGAGGTCATCACCAGGGCGCCCACGATGGCGCCGAAGATGGTCCCCTCGCCGCCCAGCAGCGAGGTGCCGCCGATGACCGCAGAGGCGATGGCATCGAGCTCGGCGTTGCTGCCGGCCGAGGTGGTGGCGGCGTTGAGCCGCGAGGTGTAGACGATGCCGGCGATGGCGGTCATGAGCCCCATCAGCATGAAGAGCGCGAAGGTGTGGCGCGGCACGTTGATGCCGGAGAGCCGTGCGGCGTCGGGATTCCCGCCGATGGCGTAGAGGTGGCGGCCGAAGGTGGTGTTCTCGGCCAGGAAGGAGAACGCCACCATCAGCGCCAGGACGAAGACCACCGACCAGGGGATGCCCAGGTAGATGACCATGATGAGGCCGAACGCCAGGATGATGGCGGAGATGAAGGCCTGCTTGAGCGCCTCGGCGTAGGCCGGCAGCACCTCGAACCCGTACTTCTGGCGGGCGCTGCGGCGACGCCACGACCCGATCACGTAGACGAGGATGATGCCGATCACCACCAGCAGGCTGGAGTCATGAAGCTTGCCCTCGGCGGCGACGCCAAAGGTGGGAAGGTAGCCCTGGCCGATGAGCTTGAAGGCGCTGGCGGTGGTCTCCGAGGCCATCTCCAGACCCTGGGTCTGCCCGCCGGTGAGGCCGATGATGAGGCCGCGGAAGGCCAGCATCGACGCCAGCGAGACGATGAAGGCCGGGACCCGCCGGTAGGCCACCCAGAAGCCATGCCAGGCGCCGATGGCCAGGCCGACCAGGAGCGTCACCGCCACGGAGGGGACCACGCCCCAATCGGCCTGGATCATGAGCATGGCGCAGACCGCGCCGGTGAAGCCGAGCACCGATCCGACCGAGAGGTCGATGTGGCCGGTGACGATGACCAGCACCATCCCGATGGCGAGGATGGCGGTGGTGACCGTCTGCACGAACAGGTTGGAGAGGTTCCGGGGCGTGAGGAACACGTTCTCGGTGAGGAAGGAGAAGGTGACCCAGATGGCGATGAGGGCGAGGAACATCGTGTACTGCTTGGAGTGGTGGCGTATCGAGGAGATGAAGATCTCCTTGAGACCGCGCTCCTGGGGCGCCTGCGCCACGTCCTGGTTTGCCGCCGTCGTCATCCCTGGCTCCTTCGACCTGGTGCGGTACGTGATCTGCGGCTACCCGCCACCCGTGGCGCAGCGCATGATCCTCTCCTGGGTGGCCTCGGCGCGCTGGAACTCCCCGGTGAGCCGCCCTTCGTGGATCACCAGCACCCGGTCGCTCATCCCGAGCACCTCGGGCAGCTCGGAGGAGACCATCACCACGCAGACGCCTTGGTCCACCAGGTCGTTCATGATGTCGTAGATCTCCACCTTGGCCCCGACGTCGATGCCGCGGGTCGGCTCGTCGAGGAAGAGGATCTTGGGGGAGGTGAGCAGCCACTTGGCCAGCACCACCTTCTGCTGGTTGCCCCCGGAGAGGTTGCCGACCTTCTGCTCGAGGGTCGGGGTCTTGGTGCGAAGCTCCTTGGCGTAGTGCCCGGCCCGCTCGATCTCGCGGTTCTTGTCGATCACCCCGAGCCGGGAGAAGCGGAGCAGGCTGGCCAGGGTGGAGTTCGCCGTCACGTCCATGCCCAGCACCAGGCCGTAGCGCTTGCGGTCCTCGGAGACCAGCGCCAGGCCGGCGCCGATGGCCTGGCCGGCGTCGTGGATGGCGACCGGCCGGCCATCCAGCACCAGCTGGCCACCCTCCCGCTTGCCCCAGACGCCGAAGAGGCTGCTCACCAGCTCGGTGCGCCCGGCACCCATCAGGCCGGCGATGCCCAGGATCTCGCCCTGGCGCACCTGGAACGAGATCTTCTCGCAGCGCAGGTCGCCGGTGACCGGGTCGCGCACCGTCCAGTCCTTCACCTCCAGCACCGTCTTCCCCGGCGTGTGCGGGCGCCGCGGGTACATGGTGGTGAGCTCGCGCCCCACCATGGTCCGGACGATCCGCTCCTCGGGCATGGCGGCCTTGTCGTCGGTGAGGATCGACTGGCCGTCGCGCAGCACGGTGATCCGGTCGGCGATGCGGGCCACCTCGCGCAGCCGGTGGGAGATGTAGACGCAAGTCACGCCCTTGCCCCGCAGCGTCTCCAGGATGTCGAGCAGGTTGTCGGCCTCGGTCTCGGTGAGCGCCGCCGTGGGCTCGTCGAGGATGAGCAGCTTGGCGTTCTTGGAGAGCGCCTTGGCGATCTCCACCAACTGCTGCGAGCCCACCCCCAGGTCGATGACGCGGGTGCCTGGGCTCAGGTCCAGGCCGACCTCGGCCAGCACCCGGCTGGTCTCCTGCCAGGTCTTGTTCCAGTCGATGACGCCCGGTCCCTTGGTGAGCTCGGTTCCGAGGAAGATGTTCTCGGCGATGGTGAGCTGCTTCACCAGCGCCAGCTCCTGGAAGATGATGGCCACGCCGGCGCGCTCGCTGTCGCGGATGGTGCCGAAGCGCTGCACCTGCCCCTCCAGCACGATGTCGCCGCCGTAGCTGCCGTGCGGGTAGACGCCGGAGAGGACCTTCATCAGCGTCGACTTGCCCGCGCCGTTCTCGCCCACCAGCGCGTGGACCTCGCCGCGGCGGACCTCGAAGGTCACCCCCGCCAGCGCCTTCACGCCGGGAAACTCCTTGGTGATGCCGCGCATCTCCAAGATGAGGTCGCTCACGGTCGCTCCCTGCTAGACTCCGTCCCGCGGGAGGCCGCGGGATGCGTATCGAGCACGTCGCCCTCTGGACCAGTCGACTCGAGGTGCTGGAGGAATTCTACTCCCGGTTCTTCGGCGCGCGCACCGAATCTTCGTACCGATCGACCACCAGGCCCTTCGAGTCCCGATTCCTCGCCTTTCCATCCGGTGCGCGCCTGGAGTTGATGCGCCTGCCCGAACTGGGACCGGCTGCCGGCACCGCGCCTCGGGTCGGACTCTCCCACCTGGCCTTCTCGGTGGGGAGCCGCGCCGAGGTGGATCGCCTCATCGCCGTGCTGCGCCATGCCGGCGTGGCGGTCGAGGGAGCGCCTCGCACCACCGGGGACGGCTACTACGAGAGTGTCATCCTCGATCCCGACGGGAACCGCGTCGAGATCGTCGCCTGAGGGAGGGCGGCCCACAGGGGCCGCCGTACCCTGCCGAGGCTCGCCTACTTCTTGTAGACCTTGTCCTTGCTCAGGTAGCCGCTGGAGATGAGCCGCTCTTCCAGGTTGTCCTTGGTCACGATGTACGGGGTGAGGAGCACCGAGGGCACGTCGCGCTTGCCGTTGTTCACCACCCGGCCCTGCGTGTCGACGGGCTTGCCGTTCGCGAGATCGACGGCGATCTGGACGGCCCGCTTCCCGAGCTCCCTGGTGTCCTTGAAGATGGTCATGCTCTGGGTTCCCTGGACGATGCGGATGGCGCCGGAGAGCTCGGCGTCCTGGCCCGTGATGGGCACCTTGCCGGCCAGCCCCTGGGCGGCCAGCGCCTGGATGCAGCCACCGGCGGTGCCGTCGTTGGGCGCGAGCACCGCGTCGATCTTGTTCAGGTTGGCGGTGAGCGCCTGCTCGCAGAGCTTCTGGGCCTCGGAGGGCTGCCAGTCCTTCACGAACTGGTCCATGACGATCTTGATGTCGCCCTTGTCGGCCAGCGGCTTGATGAACTTCATCGCGCCCTCGCGGAAGAGCTTGGCGTTGTTGTCGGTCGGCGAGCCGGCCAGGACGATGTAGTTGCCCTTCGGCATCTTCCTGGTGATGAACTCGCCCTGCAACTCGCCCACCTTCACGTTGTCGAAGGACAGGTAGTAGTAGTCGAGCGGCGACTCGGTCACGAGCCGGTCGTAGCTGATGACCTTGATGCCGGCCTTGGCGGCCTTGTCGATGATGACCGACGCGCTGGAGGCGTCGTGCGGGGCCAGGATCAGCACCTTGATGCCCTGCGAGATCAGGTTCTCGCACTGGGCCACCTGCTTGCCGGCGTCGTTGTCGGTCACCTGCACGCGCAGGTCGATGCCGAGCTTCTTGGCCTCGGCCTCCATCACCTTCTTGTCCTTCACCCAGCGCTCCTCGCGCTGGGTCGGGAGCGACAGTCCGATCTTCAGTTCGGCAGCCCGAGTGAGAGCCGGGAAGACCAACAGGGACGCCATGACGATCGACGCGAACGAGATCAGCCTCTTCATCGGGACCTCCACCACGGGGGGAGTCAGCGGATTCTTGATCCTCGCACCAGTGCGACCAACAGTTCGTATTCGAGGAGGTGTAACGGGGCTCGAGGCCGCGCGCACCTGAACGAAGGCGGGTCATAACGCAGCGCACGATGGACAGGAGCCCAGGAACGCCACCGCTGGCGCCACCGTGCCAGGCGGGAGCTTAGTCGGGACGAGCCCCTCCACCGGTAGTCCCGGGAGGGGCCCGCCTCACAACGGTCGTGTGGCGTTGGGCCGCAGCGAAGGAGGCCGTGGCCCCGGACAGGCAGGCCCCGGGCGCGATCCCTAGAAGGGAATGTCCTCGTGCCCGCCGCCGCTTCCGCCGCTGCTCTCGTCGAACCCGCCGGGAGGGCCGCCCTGGTCGTCGGGGCCGCCCTGGGGAGGACGCGCGCCGCCGGGGCCACCAGGGCCGCCCGGACCGCGGCCGGCGCCGGCGCCGCCACCGCCGAGGAAGCGGACGGTGTCGGCCACCACCTTGACCCGGTACTTCTTCTGGCCCGAGGCCTTGTCGTCCCAGGCGTCGGTCTTGAGCCGCCCCTCGACGTAGACCTGCCGCCCCTTGGCGAGGAACTCCCCGCACTGCTCGGCCTGCTTGCCCCAGACCTCGACGTCATGCCACTCGGTCTCCTCCTTCTTCTGGCCCGACTGCTTGTCGGTCCAGGAGCGGGAGGTGGCGATGCGGAGGTTGGCGACGGCCTGGCCGCCGGAGGTGTAGCGGACCTCGGGGTCCTTGCCGAGGTTGCCGACCAGGATGACCTTGTTGACCATGGGTGGTGCCTTTCGAGTGCGTGGCCGGCGTGAGCCG
>Ga0315271_10000649_pt1 | contig 19827 bp, 19 predicted proteins | sample C3_top_MG_FD_204664 | JGI IMG/M metagenome (GOLD analysis project Ga0315271, IMG submission 204664) | Sediment microbial communities from Yellowstone Lake, YNP, Wyoming, USA - C3_top | ecosystem: Environmental > Aquatic > Freshwater > Lake > Sediment | place: USA: Wyoming | collected 2017-08-01
TGGCAGGGGCAGCGCCTGGTCAGCACTTCTGCCGCCGGAAGCACCACCTATGCGTTCAAGGCCAATCTTCCCGGCGGCACGTGCGGCTATTACGGCTGCGCGTCCAGCCCGACCGCCAACCGGCGGGTGCTGGTCGCGACCGCGGGATTCGCGGCGCTGGGCCTCGTCGCGCCGGACTTCGTCGTTCCCAACGGATTCCTCGCCATGGGTGGTGGGACCCTCAATTACGCGTCTGTCGATCAGGTGACCTACCCGGCGCTGCCCAGCGACGGTGTCACGGCCCTGGCCCGGGATGGAACCACGCGGCAGAACGTCGCGACGAATTTCAACGGCGTGACCGCGTCGGTCGTGGCGGGTCCGCCGACCGTCCGGGTCGTCGAGTATCACAACGCCGTCTTCGATCACTATTTCATCACGCCAGTTCAGGACGAAATCGACCTGCTCGACGCCCATGCGCCTCCGTTCCAGGCCTGGGCGCGTACCGGGTTCTCATTCAACGGCTATGCGAAGACCGGCGCCCCGGCGGGCGCGAACGCCATCTGCCGCTTCTTCAATGATCACTTCGCGCCGAAGAGTTCGCATTTCTACGCGCCGCACGGCTTGGGATGCGAGGCAACACTCGCCCAGTTCCCGGATTGGCTGCTGGAGGACGACAACCTCTTCGACGCCATGCTTCCGGATGGTGGCGGTGCATGCCCGGCGGGCACCGTTCCCGTTTATCGCATGTACAACAACGGGATGGGCGGCGCGCCCAACCATCGCTTCGTCACCAGCCTCACCGAACGGCAGAAGATGATCGACCTGGGCTTCGTCGCCGAAGGGGCCGGCATCGGTGTCGGCATGTGCGTGCCCGGTTAGCGACCACAGGTTGGAGCGGCCGCAGCGCGTGGGAATGGAAGTGTGTCGAGGACTGTTGTCCAGACCAGGGGGTCCTCAGGAGGCAACATGCGATTTGTGCGAGTGGTGTTGTGCATACTGGCCGCGGCGTTGGCCTTTCCGGCCTCTGCTTCGTTCCATACGTTTGCGCTGAAGCAGTTTTATTCCAACGCCGACGGCTCGATCCAGTTCATCGTCCTGACCGAAGTGTCGGACTCCGATAACCAGGAGTTCCTGAAGACTCGTTCGATCACGGACACCCAGGGCACAACCCAGCACGCGGTCACGTTTCCCAATAACCTTCCGAACAGCAGCACCGCCAGGCGATCTTTCCTTATCGCCACGCCGGGCTTCGCGGCGCTCGGTCTCGTCACGCCGGACTACGCAATGCCGGCGGGATTCCTGTTCACCGACGGCGGGACGGTCAATTATGCCGGTGCCGACCAGGCGACCTACGCCGCGCTGCCTACCGACGGCGTCAACGCCCTGTACACCGACGGGACGACGCGCCCGAACCTCGCGACCAATTTCGCTGGCGCGACGGCGACGGTGACAGCCGGGCCGGCAACAGTCACCGTCGTCGAATATCACCACGCGGTGTTCGACCACTATTTCATCACGCCGGTGCCGGATGAAATTGCGCTGCTCGACGCGCACGCGCCGCCGTTTCAGGACTGGTCGCGGACCGGTTTTTCGTTCAACGCCTATGCCAAGACGGGCGCGCCCGCGGGTTCGAACGCCATCTGCCGATTTTTCAATGACCACTTTGCGCCAAAGAGTTCGCACTTCTATGCGCCGCATGGCTTCGGATGCGAGGCGACGCTCGCCCAGTTCCCCGATTGGCGGCTGGAAGACGACAACCTCTTCGACGCGATGCTTCCCGATGGGACCGGTGCCTGCCCCGTCGGCACCATTCCTGTCTATCGGATGTACAACAACGGGATGGGCGCGGCGCCCAACCATCGCTTCGTCACCAGCCTGGCCGAGCGGCAGAAGATGATCGACCAGGGCTTCGTGGCCGAAGGCGCAGGCATTGGCGTCGGCATGTGCGTGCCGGGGTAGCGGGACGAGGGCTGCTCGCGAGTTAGCGAAACAGAACCTGCGATTCCGGTGTGTTCGCCTGCTGCATCGCGTGCACCCACTTGACGAACGGCAGGTCGTAGCGCTCCTTCAATTCGGCGGCGCGGTTCCGCAACTGCGCCGCGCTCGAGGCGGCAGGCGGGTCCGCGAACGCGCTCACCAGCACGTTCTTCGAGTCCGGTGACGGCAGCAGCACGACGCCGGTTCCGAACACGTCGCGGAAGTGCCGCTTGGTCCGGCCATGCCCATGCACGCGTCCGAAGACGTTCGACACCAGCACGCCCTGAGGCGCGAGCCGGGCATGACAGGCCCGGTAGAACTCGAGCGACTCGAGCTTGCCGGCGCGCGCGCGATGGTCGTAGCCGTCGACGAGGATCGCATCGAATGCGAGTTTCGTCTGCTGCACGAAGTTGACGCCGTCGCCGACCTGGACGTCGAGGCGGTCGTCGTCCTGCGGCAGCCGGAAGAACTGATGCGCGGCGGCGATCACGTCGCGGTTGATCTCGATGACGGTGAGGTGCGTCTTCGGCAATGCGTGCCGGAACCAGCGCACCAGCGACGCGGCGCCGAGTCCGACGATCAGGACACTGCGCGGCGCCGGGCGGAACAGCAGGAACGCCAGCATCGCCTGCGTGTAGGCAAGTTCGAGGCGGTGGGGCTTCGACAGGCGCATCGCGCCCTGCACCCAATCCGTGCCGAAATGCAGGTACCGTATCCCGGCTTCCTCCCGGATGTCGATGCTGTGGCCCATCGGCAGTCGGTCCGGCTTCAGGCCCCCGTGCTCTTGATGATCAGGCGAACCAGCATGAGCAGCGAAAAGATCACGAACGCCGCGCCGATGAGGCCGGCGACGATGAAATGCTGCGGCTTGATGTTCGACGCGTCGGCGAGGAGGTCGCGGCCCTTCCGGACGCCGAAAAAGCTCCAGAACACGGCCAGGACGACGCGCAGGAAACTCGGCGCAGGGCGCGGCTCGCCGGGCTTAGGCGTGGCATTGGGGTCGGCTTGGGGCATGGCGCGTGGTCGGATTCGGGTTGGTTGCAAGATTGCCTTTCCCCGAGCTTAACAGCAGCCAATCAGGGTCTTTCATACCCGTTGAAAGCGAAGGGTTATCGCCCCATATACCTGATAATTCCGAATTGAAGGGGTTCTCCATGCGCTTCGACAAACTGACGACCAAGTTCCAGCAGGCATTCGCCGACGCCCAGAGTCTGGCCCTCGGCCACGACAACGGCTTCATCGAGCCGCAGCATATGCTCGCGGCGTTGCTCGCGCAGGAGGACGGCGGCACCACGTCGCTGCTGGCGCGCGCGGGCGTCCAGGTCCCCAAGCTGCAGTCGGCACTCAAGGCATCGATCGACCGGCTGCCCAAGGTCGAGGGCCAGGGCGGCGAGATCACCGTTTCGCGCGACCTCAACAACCTCCTCAACCTGACCGACAAGGAAGCGACCAAGCGCGGCGACCAGTTCATCGCCAGCGAACTCTTCCTGCTCGCGCTGACCGGCAAGGATGGCAAAGTCGGGGACGACACCGGCCGCATCGCGAAGGATGCAGGCCTCAACCGCAAGGCGCTCGAAGCCGCCATCGAGGCGGTGCGCGGCGGCGCGGGTGTGAATTCGCAGGAGGCCGAAGGCCAGCGCGAGGCGCTGACCAAGTACACGATAGACCTCACCGCGCGGGCACGCGAAGGCAAGCTCGACCCGGTGATCGGGCGCGACGATGAGATCCGCCGCACCATCCAGATCCTGCAGCGCCGCACCAAGAACAATCCGGTGCTGATCGGCGAGCCAGGAGTCGGCAAGACGGCAATCGTCGAAGGGCTGGCGCAGCGCATCGTCAACGGCGAAGTGCCGGAAACGCTCAAGAGCAAGCGGGTGCTGTCACTCGACATGGCGGCGCTGCTTGCGGGTACGAAATATCGCGGTGAATTCGAGGAGCGCCTGAAGGCCGTGCTGAAGGACATCGCGGCCGACGAGGGCCAGACGATCGTCTTCATCGACGAACTGCACACGATGGTCGGCGCCGGCAAGGCCGAGGGCGCGATGGATGCCGGCAACATGCTCAAGCCCGCGTTGGCCCGCGGCGAGCTGCATTGCGTTGGTGCCACCACGCTCGACGAATACCGCAAGTATGTCGAGAAAGACGCCGCGCTCGAACGCCGCTTCCAGAAGGTGATGGTTGACGAGCCGTCGGTGGAGTCCACTATTGCCATCCTGCGCGGGTTGCAGGAGCGCTACGAGATCCACCACGGCGTGGACATCACCGACCCGGCCATCGTCGCCGCCGCGGAACTCTCGCACCGCTACATCACCGACCGCTTCCTGCCGGACAAGGCCATCGACCTGATCGACGAGGCCGCCGCGCGCATCCGCATGGAAATCGATTCCAAGCCGGAGGCGATGGACAAGCTCGACCGCCGGCTGATCCAGCTGAAGATCGAGCGCGAGGCCGTCAAGAAAGAAAAGGACGAGGCATCGAAGAAGCGCCTGGCGCACATCGACGAGGAGATCAAGAAGCTCGAGCGCGAATACGCGGACTTCGACGAGGTGTGGCAGGCCGAGAAGGCGCAGGTCGCCGGGTCGCAGCACATCAAGGAGGAGATCGACAAGATCAAGCTCGCGATGGACGAGGCCAAGCGCCGTGGCGACTGGCAGAAGATGTCCGAGCTGCAATATGGAAAGCTACCGCAGCTCGAGGCGCAGTTGAAGAAGGCCGACAAGGCGCTCGCCAATGAGGAGGCGAAGGCGCCCAAGCTGCTGCGCACGCAGGTCGGCGCCGAGGAGATCGCCGAGGTCGTCTCGCGCGCCACCGGCATCCCGGTGTCGAAGATGATGTCCGGCGAGCGCGACAAGCTGCTGGCGATGGAAGACAAGATCCACACGCGCGTCGTCGGGCAGGACGAAGCCGTGCGTCTCGTGTCCGACGCCATCCGCCGCTCGCGTTCCGGGCTGTCCGATCCCAACCGTCCGTACGGATCGTTCCTGTTCCTGGGACCGACGGGCGTGGGCAAGACCGAATTGACGAAGGCGCTCGCGGAGTTCCTGTTCGACTCGGACCACGCGCTGATCCGCATCGACATGTCCGAGTTCATGGAAAAGCATTCCGTCGCGCGGATGATCGGCGCGCCGCCGGGCTACGTCGGCTACGAGGAAGGCGGCTACCTGACCGAGGCCGTGCGCCGCAAGCCGTATTCGGTGATCCTGCTGGACGAGATCGAGAAGGCGCATCCGGACGTGTTCAACGTGCTGCTGCAGGTGCTCGACGACGGCCGCCTGACCGATGGCCAGGGGCGCACGGTGGACTTCAAGAATACGGTGATCGTGATGACGTCCAACCTGGGCTCGCAGCGCATCCAGCAGATGACCGACGCCGGCGACGATCCGGCCATGATCAAGATGGCCGTGCTGGCCGAGGTGAAGACCGGCTTCCGTCCGGAGTTCGTCAACCGCATCGACGAGATCGTCGTGTTCGCGCCGCTCGACGAGTCACAGATCGCGAGCATCGCGAAGATCCAACTGAAGGCGCTCGAAGCGCGGCTGGCGAAGATGGAGATCAAGATGGTGGCCACCGACGCCGCGTTGAAGGTGGTGGCGCAGGCCGGCTTCGATCCGGTGTACGGCGCGCGGCCGCTGAAGCGCGCCATCCAGCAGCAGATCGAGAATCCGCTTGCGAAGGAAATCCTGTCCGGCGTCTACGGGCCGGGCGACACGGTCCACGTCAGGGAAAAGGGCGGGCAGATCACTTTCGCCAAGGCCTGAACGCGTTCGTCCCAAGACAAAAGCGCGCCCTCGGGCGCGCCTTTGGTTGGAGACGCAAGACTGGCCGGGTCAGCCTGCGGCGCCGAAAATCGTCACGACGCAATAACCTGAGGGGTTGACCGGAACGCCGACCGTGCATTCGGGCGCGACGAATTCCAGGGCGGCGCCCGGCACGACAGTCGGCGGACCGCCGACGCTGCACGGCCCCAATCCGGTCACCGTGACGCCGCGAATGGTCGTCGCATGGCCGGTGGCGTTTTGAAACAGGAAAATGTTCGTGGCAGACGGGCAGGACAGCGGCGAAACGATGGCTGGGCTCTTCACGAGCGGGATCGTCGCAAGCCCGGCGTCAGCGGGCGGCACCGGGGGAATTACGGCCAGCACGCCGCCGGTGGCAATCAGCAGGCACCACTGGGCGAACCCCGATGCGCCCCTGCGGCGCAGGAACGCCAGCGCGCAGGCAGCAATGATCAAGGCTATCGCGACGCTGGTCCACGGGCTCAATGGCACCGCGAAATTGTCGTCGAAGGCAAGGATCAGCGACTGGCTGGATTGCGCAAGCGCGGCCGAACTCAATCCCAATAGGGCAGCGATGCCGACGCACCAACGAAGCGGAAACAAACGATGCAGATGAGACATGGCGTGGTTCTCCGGTTGGTCAAACCGTTCGATGGTGCGATAAGAAGTCCGGCGCTGCAAGCGTTGCGACGCGCCGGCAAGCCATGCAATGACGTTGTCATGACGGAGACGGCGCGCGGCGCGCGTGGGCAGGGTGCGATCATTACAATGCGAGATCTGCACAGGAAAGCACCGGAACCCGCCGCATGAACGCACGCAATTTCCCCACGACCTTCGGCAGCGTCGCCCGCGCATTCCACTGGGGCATGGCGCTGCTGATCCTCGTCTCGCTGGCGATGATCGAGTTGCGCGGCTGGGCGCCCAGGGGCAGCGCGCTGCGCGGGTCGTTGCGCGACTGGCACAGCCAGGCGGGCCTCGTCGTTCTAGCGCTCGTCTGGTTCCGGCTGGCCTGGCGCCTGGTCAATGTCGAGCCCGGAATCGTTCCGCCGCCGGCGGCGTGGCAGCGCCGTGTGGCGCACACCGTCGAATGGTCGTTCTACGCGCTGATGGTGGTGCTGCCGGTACTGGGCATCGTGATGATGCAGGCCGACGGCAAGACTGTCTCGCTACTCGGCGCCTCGCTGCCGCTGATGGTGGCGGTCGACAAGGTATGGGCGCATCGCCTCGAGGACATCCACGAGTGGTTCGGCAACGCGATGATGGTCCTCATCGGCGCGCACGTCGGTGCGTCGCTCTGGCACCGTTTCGTCCATCGCGACAACACGCTCGCGCGCATGTGGTGACGCCGGGCGCGACGGGCGGACGTTGCCTGCGCGCCGGCATTCTGGCGGACTCCTTTCAGAAGTAGGGCACGACGCCGCGCAGCGGAGTCGTCAGAAAAGCGGCGGCCGCGTCGCGCATCCGCGTCCAGGGCGACCGCGCGCTGACGCTGCGCGTGGCGACCAGCGTTTCGAGGCGCCGGCCCATGACGCAGAAGACCGCGTCGTCCTGCGCCTGGACGACCGTCAGCCCGTTGCGTTCGACCACCCAGTTGTCGCCGGCGCGCAGTACGACGTCCTGCGGATCGTCTTCCTGGGTGACCCAGAGCGTGCCGCGCGTCACGCGCAGCGTGGCGCTGCGCAGGTTAGGCAGCGTCACGACATCGCTCGCTGCAAGTTCGACGATCGTGCCGTGCTGGAAGCAGGTCATGGCGGTTCTCCTTTCACATGCGTAAAATGCATCCCTGGTGACCTAGGGGCGGTGTGCCCCGTCGGCCGGCCGGCGCGGTAAACTGGCACCGGATGGAACGGATTCTGCGATCCGCCCGCCGCGGGCACAAACGCCGAATGGGAATGTCTCGCATGAATTGCAGGAATGCATAAAACGCTGCGCCGCCTGCCGTCGCTCGATTTCCTCCGCGGCTTCGAGGCCGCCGGGCGCAGGCTCTCGTTCACGCTGGCCGCCGAGGAATTGTTCCTCACGCAGTCGGCGCTCTCGCGGCAGGTGAAGGCGCTCGAGGATGCATTGGGTGTGCCGCTGTTCGAGCGCAGGCATCGCGCGCTGGCGCTCACGGCGGCCGGCGCGGCATTCCATCGCAACGTGTCTCTGCAATTGCGCGAAATCGCGCAGGCGGCCGATTCCGTTCGCGAAGGCGCGCGCGAACCGGGCCTGACGGTGTCGACGACGGTGTCGTTTGCCGCGCTGTGGCTGATTCCGCGCCTGGCGTCGTTCCGCGCCGCGCAGCCGGACGTCGAAGTCTATGTTTCCGCGGATGACCGGATGGTCGATCTTTCCCGCGGCGACGTCGACGTGGCCGTGCGTTATCTGGCGGACGACGGCGCGCCGCCGGGCGCCGTGCGCCTTTTCGGAGAACGGCTGCTGCCGGTGGCCAGCCCGGCGCTGCACAAGCGTGGCGGCACGCCGCTCAAGGCGCCCGCCGATCTCGCTCGACACGTGCTCATCCACCTCGACGATCCGTCCGGCGTCATGCCCTGGCTCAATTGGCCGGCGTGGCTCACGTCGAACGGGCAGCCGAACCTGAAGCCGGCCGGATCGTTGCGGTTCTCACTTTACGACCAGGTGATCCAGGCGACGCTGGGCGGGCAGGGCGTGGCGCTTGGCCGCATTCCGCTGATCTCCGAGTTGTTGCGCGAAGGGAAATTGATCGCGCCGTTTCCGAAGCGCTACGACTCGCCGCGCGGCTATTTCGTCATCCGGGCGCCGCATGCGGTGGATCGTCAGGACGTCGGGGCGTTTGCGGAGTGGCTGCAGCGCGAAGCCGCCGCGCAATCGCACGCTGACGCTTCGCCGGCTGCGCCGCAGCGGGCGTCCATTTCGCCGGCACGCAAGTCGCGCCGGAAAGGAAACTGATGAGCATGCCAGCGAATCCACACTCCGGAATGGCGCCATCGCCGTGGATCGCGCGCTTCGCGTACTTGGTCCCCGCCGGCGCGCGCGTTCTCGATCTCGCCTGCGGGTTCGGCCGGCATGCGCGCTACTTCGCCGCACGAGGCGCGCAGGTTCTCGCTGTCGACCGCGACGCGGCGGCGCTCGCGACGTTTGCCGAAATTCCCGGCATCGACATCCTGCAAGCCGACCTCGAGGGCGAACCGTGGCCGTTGGGCGGGCAGCGCTTCGATGCCATCGTGGTCAGCCACTACCTGCACCGTCCGCTGTTTCCGAACCTGCGTGTGGCGCTCAAGCCGGACGGGACGCTGCTGTACGAGACGTTCGCGCAGGGCAACGAGGCGCATGGACGGCCGTCGAATCCGGATTTTCTGCTCCGTCCCGGCGAACTCCTTGCGTTTGCGGCCGCTGCGCCCGGAGCGCTGACGGTGGTGGCCTTCGAACAGGGTCTGGTCGAACTGACCGGGCGCCCCGCGGTCATGCAACGGATTGCCGCGATCGGGCCTGCGCGCGCCTGGCCGCCGGTCCTGGACGCGAGTCCCGCCGCTTAGGGAACGCGCAGGCGCTCTCGCGGTCGAAGCCCGCGAAGGCGTGCACCGCGCCATTGGGGTAAAATGCGCAATTTCGCTGGCGTAAATCAATGCTGACCGGAAGCCTCGTCGCGATCGCGACGCCAATGGAGGAGGGCGGTGCCCTCGACCTGCCGGCGCTGCGCAAGCTCATCGATTTTCATATCGCGAACGGCACCGCCGGCATCGTGGTGGTCGGCACGACTGGCGAGTCCCCGACGGTCGATGCCGACGAGCACTGCCTGTTGATCAAGACTGCCGTCGACCACGCTGCCGGACGCATTCCGGTTATGGCGGGTACCGGCGCCAACTCCACGGCGGAGGCCATTTTCTTCGCCGAATATGCGGCCGACGTCGGCGCCAACTATCACCTGTCGGTCGTCCCGTACTACAACAAGCCGACGCAGGAAGGGATGTACCGGCACTTTCGCGCGGTCGCCGAACGCACGCAGCTGCCGATGGTGCTGTACAACGTCCCCGGCCGCACGGGCGCGGACCTCTCGACCGAGACGACGCTGCGACTGGCCGACGTGCCCGGCATCGTCGGCATCAAGGACGCCACCGCCGACGTCGGGCGGGGCAGCGAGCTCATCAAGGCGCTGGCGCTGGCGGGTCATCGCGACTTCGCGGTCTACAGCGGCGAGGACATCACTGCGCTGCCGCTCATCCTGATGGGCGGCCACGGCGTCATTTCCGTGACTGCCAACGTGGCGCCCAAGCTGATGGCGCAGATGTGCGCGGCCGCGTTCGCCGGCGACGTCGTCACCGCGCGCGAGCGCAACAACCGCATGCTCGGCCTGCACCGCAAGCTGTTCATCGAATCGAATCCCATCCCCACCAAATGGGCGCTGGCGGAAATGGGAATGATCAAGAATGAACTTCGGCTGCCGCTGGTGCAGCTGTCGCCGCAATATCATGAGGCCGTCCGCGCTGCGCTCCGCGAAGCCGGCTGCCTCGCCTGATGGAAGAGGTCACGCGATGAATCCGATGTTGAAACGTGAAGTGACAACTGAGTCCCGCAAATCCGGGGTCGCGCCCCTGCTGTTCGCCGCGCTGGCGCTGCTGCTGGCCGGCTGCTCGTCGAACAACATCGCGCTGACCAAGCGGATCGACTACAAGTCCGCGTCGAGCACGCCGTCGCTGGAACTCCCGCCCGATCTCACGACGCCGCGCTACGACGACCGTTACCAGGTCAACTCGGCGTCCGGCCTCGCGGCGGCCAACTCCAGCAAGAGCGGACGCGGCGACCTGTTGCCTACCAACCCCGACGCCAAGATCGTCCGCGGCGGCAGCGAACGCTGGCTGGTGGTCAAGGCCACGCCGGAGCTGGCCTGGAACACCGTCCGCAATTTCTGGCAGGAAAACGGCTTCTCGATCGCCGTCGACCAACCGACCAGCGGCGTGATGGAAACCGATTGGGCGGAAAACCGCGCGGCCGCGCCGCAGGACTTCCTGCAGCGGACGCTTGGCAGCTTCACGGACGTCATCGGCGGCACATACAAGCGCGACAAGTTCCGCACGCGAATCGAGCGCGGCGTCGAGCCGGGCACCGTCGAGATCTTCATTTCCGTACGCGCCATGGAGCAGGTGCCGACCACGACGATCGACCACGCCGGCGCGGCGTTCGTCTGGGCGGTGGTGCCGCCCAGCCCCGAGGTCGAGGCGGAAATGCTCACCCGGATGATGATGAAGTTCGGCACGCCCGAGAATGCGGCGCGCACCGCGGTCGCGCAGTCCGGCAGCCTGCCCGAGAAGGCGCGCGTCGAGAAGAACGCGGACGGGTCCTTCAAGCTCGTCGTCGACGACCAGTTCGACCGCGCATGGCGCCGCGTCGGCCTGGCGCTCGACCGCATCGGCTTCACTGTCGTCGACCGCGACCGGTCGCGCGGCGTGTACTTCGTCCGCTTCGGCGATCCGGACAGCGCGCCCAAGTCCGACGACAGCCTCTGGTCGAAGCTGCAGTTCTGGAAGACCGACGACAAGGGCAAGCCGGAGCAATACCAGATCATGGTGGCCGAGGCGGCGCCGATCAGCGTCGTCAGCGTGCAGGATCCGGGCGGCATTCCCGACAAGACGGCGACGGGCGAGAAGATCCTGACGATGCTCAAGGACCAGCTCAAGTAATGCGGAAGACGTAGTGCGCTTCTCTTCGATCGGCAGCGGCAGCGAGGGCAACGGACTCGTTGTCGAGGCCGGCTCTACCCGTATCATGATCGACTGCGGGTTCGGCGTGCGCGACACCGCGGCGCGACTGGCCCGCATCGGCGTCGAGCCCGATTCGCTCGATGCCATCGTCGTCACCCACGAACATTCGGACCACGTCGGCGGCGTGCCGGCGTTTGCCGCGCGCCATGGCATTCCGGTCTGGCTCACGTTCGGAACGCTTACGACGGTCGGCGAGCGCTTCGCTAACGTGCCGCACGTCTACGGTTTCGACAGCCACGATCGGTTCGTCGTCGGCGACTTCGAGGTGCTGCCGTTTCCGGTGCCGCACGATGCTCGCGAGCCCGTGCAGTTCGTGGTGACGGACGGCGCATGGAAGCTGGGCGTGCTGACCGACCTCGGCGTATCGACGCCGTATGTCGAGGCGAGCCTGACCGGCTGCGATGCGCTGGTGCTCGAGTGCAATCACGACCTCGGCATGCTGGAAGGGAGCGACTATCCGCGCGCGCTCAAGGACAGGATCAGCGGTCGGTTGGGGCACCTGCATAACGAAGGCGCCGCCGCGCTCTTGTCGGCGCTCGACACCAGCCGGCTGCAGCACATCGTGGCCGCGCACCTGTCCAAGCAGAACAACACGCCGGACATGGCCCGGGCCGCGCTCGCCGGCGCGCTGGGGTGTTCGACGGACTGGATCGGCATCGCCAACCAGGTGGAAGGCTTCGCCTGGCGCGAGCTCGCGTGACCCTAAGTCGCAAGGCAAACATCAAATGGGAGTGGGGATGGAAAAACGTGACGAGCTCTACCGCGGCAAGGCCAAGACGGTGTACGCGACCAGCGACCCGCACCGCCTCATCATGCATTATCGCGACGACGTATCGGCCTTCGACGGGGCCAAGCTCGCCAAGCTCGATCTTAAGGGCGAAACCAACAACCGGATCAACGCGTATGTGATGGGCAAGCTCGAGGCGGCCGGCGTGGCCACGCACTTCGATCGCATGCTGAACGAGCGCGAGTCGCTGGTGAAGGCGATGAAGATGATCCCGGTGGAGTGCGTGGTGCGCAATGTCTGCGCCGGGTCGATGGCGAAGCGCTATGGCATCGAGGAAGGCACGAAGCTTCCCGAGCCCATCTTCGAATTCTTCCTGAAGAGCGACGCGCTGCATGACCCGCTGTGCAACGACGACCACATCCGTGTGCTGGGCTGGGCCAGCGTCGCGGAAATCGCGCAGATGAAGTCGCTGACGCACCGGGTCAATGCCGTCCTGCAGCCGATGTTCGCTGCTGCGGGCATCGACCTCGTCGACTACAAGCTCGAGTTCGGCCACCCGACGGACGCGCCCGGCGGCGAACTCGTGCTGGGCGACGAATTCACGCCGGACGGTTGCCGGCTGTGGGATGCGAAGACCGGTGAGAAACTCGACAAGGACCGTTTTCGCCGTGACCTTGGCAGCGTGATCGAACATTACCGCGAGGTGGCCAAGCGTATCGGCGTGCCGCTGTAACCACAGCTGCTGCGGCGTTTGGTACAGGCAACAAAAAACCGACCCGCGGGTCGGTTTTTTGTGGGTAGCGGGAACGCTTACTTCTTCGCGTCCTTGGTCGCTTCGTTGACCATGTTGGCCTTGCCAGCATCGGCCGCGGCCTTGGCCGGGTCGGTGGAGACGGGTGTATCGGCGGCCTTCGGCGCATCGGCGGGCTTCATCGCATCCGTGGCGGGCTTCATGGCGTCGGTCGCCGGCGCGGGCGCCGGGGCAGGAGCGGGTGCGGGAGCAGCGGCGGGTGCCGGCGTCGGCGCGGCCGGCTTCTTGTCTTCGCTGCAAGCCGTCAGTGCGACCGCGACCATTGCCGCGACCAGGATCGATTTGTTCATTGTCTGGGTCCTTGGAATATGAAAGTTATCGGCGCAGGGTTCTGCGCCCTCGGTTCGCACTCACACTAAGTATGCAAATTCAGTCCGACCGGATGCTCAGCAGTGCAGCAACCTTGGGGACGTATCGTACCACAAAGGCCAGTCAATTCAAAGGGGTGGCAGCGCCCGCACGTTTGGTTGCAGTGCAACCCCGCAGTGCATCCCACTAGAGTCCAAGCACCGTGCCCGGCACGCCGGGCTCCCCGGTGGCCCAGATTTCCTCGAAGCGGGTCGCGAGCGGACCCGTCAGTTGCGGATTCTCGATCACCAGCGACGCGCGCGGCTGGTCGACATGGAAGCGGTGCAGGAAATGCTTGCTATCGGCGATGACCAGCGGATCCATTGCAACGCGCGCTTCGGGGCCGGTCTGGTAGACGGTGATTGCGGAGGAATAGCGCCGCACCAGGTCCATCAGGCGCGGGCAGGACCGCTCCATCCAGCGCGTGTCGTGGACGATCAGGTCGAAGCGCACGGCGGGCGCCCGCCGCAGGAACGCGGCCAGGTTGGCAGCGCGCGTCGCCGTGTCCCATCCTGTCTGAGACAGGTCGATATCGAACACCTGCAGCTTGTGCTGCGCCAGTCCGATCAATTCGTCGATGGCGGCGGCCTGCGCCAGGACGGTGTCAAGGCGGTCTTCGCGGGGAACGGGTCCCGCGGCGGTTTCAGGCGACGTGGAGGAATCCATGGCGGTATCCGTCGTGAAGCAATTGTAGCGCTGCGGGCGGGAGCGCCGCGGCCTCGCGTGCGGGGAGGCGGCGTGCATTGGCCAGTTCGGCCAGACCCGCGCGCGCTCCTGCCGGCCATTCGCGCGCCTCGCCGTTGACGTAGATGCCGGCATCGTCGTAGAGCCATTGCGTACGCCGGTCGAGCGCGACGCCGCGCCGGGCGATGGACTTCGCAAACGCGGCGAGCGGCAGCGCGCGGCTTGGCGCATCGAAATAAACGTCGGGCTTGGGCTCGGACAGGAAGATGCCGAGAAAGCGCGCCGTGCCTTCACGATTCCATCTGATATCCCGGAGGATCGCGTCGACGCGCCGCTGCATCAGTACAGCGATGCGCGCGGGCTCGCCCGATGCTTTGAGGTCCGGGTCGCCGTAGCGGCCGTCGAGCGCCAGTTCGTCGCGCAGGTGATCGAGGAATGCCTGCGCGAACTCGTTGTGGGACGCCGCGCGAAAGCCGATCGAATAGGTCGTACACGCGTCAACTGCCACGCCGTCGTGCGCATACGAGGGTGGCAGATACAGCATGTCGCCGGGTGCCAGCACGTCGTCCAGCTGCGGCGTGAAGCGGCGCAGTATCTTGACGGGCAGCCCTGCCTTCAGCGAAAGGTCGGCCTGACGGCCATAGCGCCAGCGGCGCCGGCCCTCGCCTTGCAGCAGGAACACGTCGTAGGAATCGAAATGGGGACCCACGCCGCCGCCCGGTGCGGCGTAGCTCACCATCAGGTCATCCAGGCGCGCGTAGGGGAGGAAGGCAAAGCGCCGCAACAGCACGTCGGCGGCATCCGAATGCAGGTTGACTCCCTGCACCAGCAGCGTCCAGCCGGTCGCGGGCAGCGCCTTCCAATCGGCGCGGCGGAACGGCCCGTGCTTCATTGTCCATCGGCTGCCACCGCGCACGATTACGCGCGACTCGACGTCGTCGCGCCCGGCCAGCACGAACAGTTCGTCGCGGCTGAAAAGCCCCGTGAATCCGGGCACCGCGCCGCGGACCAGATGCGCCTCCTTCTGCCAGAACCGGCGCAGGAATGAAGGTGGCGCGTGGCCGCCGAGCAGGATCCGGGCAGTTGCATTCGAGCGAGGCATGCGCGCGAGGTTAGCACCGGACGCAACCGGGAGGAACGATCCGGTTACAATCGCGTGCCGCCACCCTGGTGCCTGCCGGGAGTCGCGGCGTCTCCCCAATCCTCCTGCCGCGAGCCCGACGATGAACATTGGCAACAACTCGGTAGTCACCATTTCCTTCAAGCTTTTTGATTCGGGCAACCAGATGCTCGAGGAGTCGCCGGAGCCGGTCGTCTACCTGCACGGCACGCATTCGGGCATCTTTCCCAAGATCGAGGACGCGCTGGATGGCAAGAAAGTCGGTGACTCGATCTCCATCACGCTGGAGCCGGTGGACGCGTTCGGCGAATACGATGCCAAGATGATCCGCATCGAGCCGGTCGCGGACCTGCCGCCCGACATCGCGATCGGCGGCTATCTGGTCGCGGAGCAGGATGGCGCCGAGGTCGTGTGGCGCGTCACGGGCATCGCGGATGGCAAGGCGGTGCTGGACGGCAACCACGAGCTCGCCGGACAGCGGCTGCGCTTCGACTGCAGCGTACTCGGAGTCCGTGCCGCGTCGGCCGACGAGGTCGCGCACGGCCATGCGCACGGGCCCGACGGCCATCACCATCACTGATTCGCGCGGTCAGCCCTCAGCGAGTTTCTTCAGCGCATAGAGGGCGTCGAGCGCCTCGCGCGGCGACAGCGCGTCCGGATCGAGCGCGAGCAGTCTTTCCAGCACGTCGGCGGCGCGCGGGTCGGCCGGGGCCGCTGTGGTGGTTACCGGAGGCGCCGCGCTGCCGAACAGGTCGTCCTGCGCCGCGTTGCGTGCCGAGAACTGGTCGAGCCGCGCAAGGTAGGCCTTGGCCTGCTTCACCGTCTCCGCCGGAACGCCCGCCAGTTTCGCGACCTGAAGGCCGTAGCTGCGGTTGGCCGGACCTTCCGCGACCGCGTGCAGGAACACGATGCCGTCCTTGTGCTCGGCCGCGTCGAAATGCACGTTGGCGCAACCCTCGAGTTCCGCCGCCAGCGCGGTCAGCTCGAAGTAGTGGGTGGCGAACAACGACAGGCAGCGATTGCGCTCGGCCAGCCGGTGCGCGATCGCCCACGCGAGCGCCAGCCCGTCGAACGTCGACGTGCCGCGGCCGATCTCGTCGATCAGCACCAGGCTTTCCGGCGTCGCGCGATTCAGGATGTACGCAGCCTCGGTCATCTCGACCATGAACGTCGAGCGGCCGCCGGCCAGGTCGTCCGACGCGCCGATGCGCGTGTAGATCGCGTCGATCGGCCCCAGCGTCGCCGCGTCCGCCGGCACGCCGATCCCGCAGTAAGCGAGCAGCGCCACCACGGCCGTCTGCCGCATGTAGGTCGACTTGCCGCCCATGTTGGGTCCGGTGACGATCAGGAGTCGCCGGTCCTGCGCCAAGACAACGTCGTTGGGGATGAAGCTCTCGACCTGCTTCTCGACCATTGGATGCCGGCCGCCGCGGATCGCGATGCCGGCTTCCGTGGCGAACGCTGGCCGCGTGAGCCGCAATGCCTCGGCCCGTTCGGCCAGGTTGGCCAGTACGTCGAGCGCGGCCAGCGCCGCCGCCGCATCCTGCAGCACGGGGATCGCGGGCGCCAGGTCGTCCAGCAGCCGCTCGAAGAGGAATTTTTCGCGCGCCAGCGCGCGTTCCTGAGCCGACAGCGCCTTGTCCTCGAAGGTCTTCAGCTCCGGCGTGATGTAGCGCTCGGCATTCTTGAGCGTCTGGCGGCGCCGGTAGTCGTCGGGAATCTTCTCGACGTGCGTGTTGGTGACCTCGATGTAGAAGCCGTGCACGCGGTTGTACTCGACCTTCAGGTTGGCGATGCCGGTGCGCTCGCGTTCGCGCGCCTCCAGCGCCACGAGGAACTCGCCGCAATGCGCGTCGATCGCGCGCAACTCGTCCAAGTCGGCGTCGAAGCCCGTGGCGATCACGCCGCCATCGCGCACCAGCGCGGCCGGCTCGGGCGCGATCGCGCGCGCCAGCAGCGTGGCCCATTGCGCGTCGATGTCGAGGGCGCCGGTGGCCGCTTGCAGCAGAGGAGCCTCGATGGTTGCCGCCGTCGCCCGCAACTCGGGCAGCCTGGCCAGCGTATCGCGCAGGCCAGCCAGGTCGCGCGGGCGCGCGTTGCGCAACGCGATGCGGCCGACGACGCGCTCGATGTCGATCGTCTTCTTCAAACCGGCTACCAATGCGCGGGCAGCCGGCGCATCAACGCGCAGCGCGTCGGTGGCGTCGTGGCGGGCCGATGCGTTCGCCTGCGACCGCAGCGGCTGCGTCAACCACGTGCGCAGCAGGCGGCTTCCGGCCGCCGTTGCGCAGCCGTCGAGCAGTGAGAACAGCGTCGGCGCGACGTCGCCCGACAAGGTTGCCGTGATTTCCAGGTTGCGGCGCGACGCGGGGTCGAGCGACACGAATTCACTGGCCGTCTCGACACGAAGCGCGCGGATGTGCGCCAGCGCCGACATCTGCGTGGTGCTCGCATAATCGAGCAGCGCGCCCGCAGCGCCCACCGCCAGCGGCGTTTCGGCGACGCCGTACGCCGCGAGGTCGAGTGTGCCGAGCTGCTTCGCCAGCGCCTTCGCGGCGGCGGTTGCGTCGAATTTCCACGCGGCCAGCGAGCGCACCGGCGGCATGCCGCCGCGCAGCGCAGGCGCCGGCGCTTCGTCCGGCAACAAAAGTTCGGCAGGTCCGATGCGCTCCAATACGCCCGCCGCCTCGGACAGCGGCACTTCGGTCAGCGTGAACGCGCCCGAGGCAAGATTGAGCCACGCGATCCCGGCGCGCTTGCCTTGCGGGAGTAGCGCGGCCAGCAGGCAGTCGCGCTTGGCGTCGAGCAGGTTCGCGTCGGTCAGCGTACCCGGCGTGACGATGCGCGCGATCCGCCGCTCCACCGGCCCCTTGCTCGTCGCCGGATCGCCGAATTGCTCGACCACGACCACCGATTCGCCATGCTTCATGAGCTTGGCGAGGTGCGGCTCGAGCGAGTGGTGCGGAACGCCCGCCATCGGGATGGGCGCCCCCGCCGATTGCCCGCGCGTGGTCAGCGTGATGTCGAGCAGGCGCGACGCGTGCTCGGCGTCGGCGTAGAACAGCTCGTAGAAGTCGCCCATCCGGTAGAAGACGAGCTTGTCCGGATGCTCGGCCTTGGCACGCAGGTATTGCTGCATCATCGGCGTGTGGGCCGAGAGCGGGGCGTCGCTGGGCATGCGGGCGTTCATCGGGTTGGATTATAAGGGCGTGCCCGACTGCCTGACCGGTGTCCACCGGCGCCGGTCGCGCGAAAGCTCTAGCGAATCACCTGGTCCGCCCGCGCCAGTACCGACGGCGGGATCTTCAAGCCCAGCGCCTCGGCCGACTTCAGGTTGACTACCAGTTCGTACTTCGTCGGCTGTTCCACCGGCAGGTCGGCCGGCTTCATGCCCTTGAAGATCCGGTCGACATAGCGGGCTGCCTGCCGGAAAAACTCGCTGTAGACCGGGCCGTAGCTCATGAGGCCGCCCTCGATCACGTCGTCGGGCGTGGAGTACATGGTTGGCAACCGGCCTTTCAATGCGAGCGTCGCGATCTCGCGCTTGTAGCCGATGAACAGCTGATCCACTGGCACGATGACGGCCTCGATACGCAACTCGGAAGCACGGCCGAATGCGCGCTGGATGTCCTCCAAATTGCGCGCGTCGAGTTCGACGACATCGACGCCGATCGCGCGGCCCGCGGTTTCCACGGCATTCCGGACGCTTGCGTGCGATGGATTGCCCGGATTGACGAGCAAGCCGACCCGCTTCAAGTTCGGCGCGACGATCCGCAGAAATTCGAGGTGCTTGGGGCTGATGTCGACGGTGTTGCGCGTCAGGCCGGTGAGATTGCCGCCGGGGTGCGCCAGGCTTTTCACGAATCCGGTGGCGTCGTTGACGATCGCGAACACGACCGGCGTCGTCGCGGTCGCCTTTTGCACGGCCTGCGTCGCGGCAGCGCCCGTGGTCACGATGACGTCGTAGTTGCCACGCACGGTTTCCTGCGCGATGGCGTCGAGTTCCGAGTACCGCCCGCCAGCGTAGCGCGACTCGACCATGTAATCCGCCTGCTCGCGGTAGCCGGCGTCGCGCATACCTTCGACAAAGGCGCGCGCCGCGCCGGAGTCCTCCGCCGAAACCTTCGAACTACCCCAGAGAAACCCGATGCGCCAGACCTTGCCGCGCGACTGCGCATAGGCGATACGCGGCGCGGCACCGAGTGCAAGGAGGGCCAGCAGCGCATCGCGTCTGTTCATTGGGTTCCATTGTATGCCTCGCTTTCCCGCCAGGAATTCGGCATCATTCACGGCGCGTCGCAACCTGGCCGGACGCCTTGCCCGTACTCAAAAGCGAATCCCATGCCGCGCATCAACGTCCATTCCATCCTCCTTTCCACACTGCTGGCGGGCTGCGCGGCCGGCGGCGACCTGGTCCCCATCGGTGAGAACGCGTGGCGCGTGACGACCATCGACAACACGGAGGCCGAGGCGGCGAGGATAGCCATCGTCCAGGCCAATTCCTTCTGCGCGAAGATGGGCAAGTCCCCGATCTATTCGGTAACGCGCATCTACAACGACATGCCTGCCCGGTACAATTCGACGATGGAATTCCAGTGCGCGCCGCGCGGCAATTCGCCGGAGGCGCAGGCCGAAGCGCGCATGCTGGGTTACCGGCGCGATTGCGCGATCGCCGGCTTTGCGCT
>Ga0315271_10000650_pt1 | contig 19773 bp, 20 predicted proteins | sample C3_top_MG_FD_204664 | JGI IMG/M metagenome (GOLD analysis project Ga0315271, IMG submission 204664) | Sediment microbial communities from Yellowstone Lake, YNP, Wyoming, USA - C3_top | ecosystem: Environmental > Aquatic > Freshwater > Lake > Sediment | place: USA: Wyoming | collected 2017-08-01
AGACCACGATCGACTACCTCGACGTCGGCTACGGCTCGACGCTGGCGGTGTGCATGTTCGTGCTGTCGCTGTTCGTCACCGCCTTCTATCTGAAGCGGATCGGGAGGAACGCGTGATGAAAAGCATATGGGACGCCAAGAGCCTGCGCCTGATCGCAGCCGGCATGGTTGTGATCAACGGCTTCTTCCCGGCGGTGTGGATCCTGCTGACCTCGCTGAAGACGGAAAGCGAGCTGGTCAGCAAGCCCATCACCTACTGGCCGCATAACCCGACGCTGGCCAACTATGTGCAGGCCTTCAGCGACCAGCCGCTGCTCAAGTACCTGGGCAACAGCCTTGCCGTGGCGTTGAGCGCGACCGTGTTCTCGCTGCTGGTGTCGGCACTCGCCGCCTATGCCATCGCGCGCCTAAACCTGAAGCGTCGCCAGTTGATCCTGACCTGCATCGTCGCCTCGAGCATGTTCCCACTGGTGACGCTGCTGGTGCCAATCTTCGAGACCATGCGCACGCTCGGCTTGCTGAACTCCTACACCGCGCTGGTGCTGCCCTACATCGTGCTGAATCTGCCGGTCTGCACGCTGGTGCTGGTGAGCTTCTTCCAGAGCATCCCGAAAGACCTGGAAAACGCCGCGATGATTGACGGCTGCACGCGTATGGGCGCACTCGTCAAGGTGGTCATTCCGCTGGCCGCACCGGGCGTGTTCACGGCCGGCATCCTGGCCTTCGTCAATTCGTGGGACGAGTTCCTGCTCGCGCTGTCCTTGAACAGCAACCCGAACTTCCGCACGCTGCCGGTCGGCATCACGCTGTACCAGGGCGAGTTCAGTTTCCCTTGGCCGATCATCTCGGCCGCACTCATCGTGGCCATCGTGCCTATCGCAGTGCTGATTGCGATCTTCCAGGAGCGCGTGGTCGGCGGTCTAACGCAGGGCGGCTTGAAGGGTTGAGAAGGTCATGAGCAAGCTCCGCTACGGCATCATCGGCTGCGGCAGCATGGGCCGCGAGCACATCGAGAACCTGCGCGCGACGGGCGGCACCGAGGTGACTGCCATCGCCGACCCTACGGCCGCGAGTCGCGAGCAGGCTGCGGTGCTGCTCGATGGCCAGGTGCAACTGTTCGAGCGGCATGCCGATCTGCTGGCCAGCGGCCTGTGCGACGCTGTGGTGATCGCCAGCCCGAATTTCACGCACATCCAGGTCATGCGCGATGCGCTGGCCACCGACCTGCACATCCTGGTCGAGAAGCCCCTGGTCACCAAGGTGGCCGACGGGCTCGAGATGATCGAACGCGCCAAGGCCAAGAAGCGCGGCATCGTCTGGGTCGCGCAGGAGTACCGCTACATGCCACCGGTCGCCGAGATGATCCGCATCGCGCACGAGGGCGGCGTGGGCCGCATACACCAGGTGGCGATCCGCGAACACCGCGAACCGTTCTATCCGAAGGTTGGCGACTGGAACCGCTTCAACGCCAACACGGGCGGCACCCTGGTCGAGAAGTGCTGCCACTACTTCAACTTGATGGACTTCATCCTGAAGGAAAAACCGCAACGCGTGTTCGCCTCAGGCGGCCAGCGCGTGAATCACCTCGACGAAAAGGTCAACGGCAAGACACCCGACATCCTCGACAGCGCCTTTGTCATCGTCGAATACCCGAGCGGCGCACGCGCCAGCCTGGACCTGTGCATGTTCGCCGAGAACTCGGTCGACAACGAGCATGTCGTGATCGTCGGCGCCGAGGGCAAGCTCGAATCGCTGCTGCCCTCGGGCGTGCTGCGCTTCGGCCGGCGCGAGGACTGGGGCCGCCGCGCGGTCTGGGGCCAGGCCTCGGGCAGCGCCAAGGGCGTGGCCGTGCGCCAGATTCGCGATACCAATATCAAGTACCTGGGACAGCACTTCGGCGCCAGCTACATCGAACACCAGAAGTTCGCGCACGCGGTGCGCAACGGCCTGCCGGCCGAAATCGGGCTCGAAGAGGGCCTGCGCGCCGTGGCCACGGGACTGGCCGCACACAGGAGCATCGACGAAGGTCGTGCGGTGGGCCTGAACGAAGTGCTGCCTGCCGGCTGGTGAAACGGTGCAGGCCTTCTGGCCTTACGATCGGCAGGCGCCGCAGCCGCGGGCGTACCAACAAACTCGCCACGGAGCATCATGACTGCAGCCCCCCCCACCCCGGCACTCGAACTGCGCGCCGGCGCACTGCGCCTGGCCTTGCGCCCTGACCTGGGCGGTGCCGTCGCCGGCTTCTGGCACGAGGCGACGCCCGTGTTGCACAGTTGCGAGCCGGCCGAGTTGCTCGCCTCGCGACCCTCGGCCTGCTTTCCGTTGGCGCCGTACTCGAATCGCATCGGAAATCGCAAATTTCGCTGGCTTGGTCGCGACTTCAGCACCGCGCCAAACTTCGATGCCGATAACCCGCATTCACTGCACGGCACGGTCTGGCAGGAGCCCTGGCGCACGACCGGCAGCAACGCCACGCAGGTCGAACTCGCCGTCACGCATGTGGCCAACGCGCACTGGCCGTTCAACTTCGATGCGACGCAGAGCTTCGAGCTCAACGACCACTCGCTGACACTGCGCATGACGCTGACCAACATCGACGCCCGCACGCAACCCGCCGGCCTGGGCTGGCACCCGTACTTCCCCAAGCGCTCGCGCAGCCGCCTGCATGTCGAGTGCAGCCAGCGCTGGGAGTGCGATCCGGGCACGCAGTTGCCGACGCGTCGCGTCGCGCAGGCCGGCATCGACGGAGAGGTGCGGCATCTCGACTTCGACAACTGTTTCGAAGGCTGGAGCGGCGCGGCCAATCTGCGTGACGAAAAGCTGGCCCTCAAACTCACTTCATCGCTACCCTACCTGGTGGTCTTCACGCCGCCCACCCGCGACTACTTCTGCGTCGAGCCAGTGAGTCATGTCAGCAACGCGATCCAGATGGCCGACCCCACCGCGCATGGCCTTGTCGCGCTGGCCGCCGGTGACACGCTCGAAGCGTGGATGACGATCGAGGTGGCCAGGGCGTGACCGTCGATGCTCTGGCCGGCGTGCCGCCCAGCCGGCTTGGCGAATCGCCGCTGTGGCACCCTGGCGAAGCGGTCCTGTACTGGTGCGACATTCCCGGCCGCCAGCTCATCCGCTTCGATCCCCTGACCGGCGCCCACCGGCAATGGGCGTTCGATACCGAGGTGGCTTGCTGCGCGCCGCTGCAAGACCGTGGCCTGCTGCTGGCGCTGCGCGCTGGCCTGGTGCACTTCGATACTGTGACCGGCACATCGACAACACTGGCTTTGGCGCCCTACGACGTTGCGCACGAGCGCTTCAACGACGGCAAGGCCGATCCGCAGGGCCGCTTTTGGGTCGGCACGATCTACGAGCCACGCGACCCGCCGCGGGCCGCGCTCTACCGCTTCACGGGCGGCCGGCTCGACAAGATGGCCGGCGACATCACCGTCAGCAACGGCCTGGCCTGGAGCCCCGACGCGCGCACCATGTATTGGGCCGACACCAAGGCGCATCGCGTCGACGCGCTGGACTTCGACGTCAGCGACGGCAGTCTTTCCAGGCGCCGCGTCTTTGCGCAGTTTCCCGTCAAGACGCCGGACCAGCCGCTGGCCGGCTACGGTGGCCGCCCCGATGGCGCCGCCGTCGATGCCCAAGGCGGCTACTGGGTGGCAATGTTCGAAGGTGCGCGCCTGCTGCGGTTTGCGCCCGACGGCACGCTGTCGCGCGAAGTCACGCTGCCGGTTCGATGCCCGACCATGCCCTGCTTCGGCGGGCCGGACCTGAAGACGCTGTACGTCACCACCGCGCGCGAGAATCGCCCGGCCGATGAACTCGCGCGCGAGCCGCTGGCCGGCTGCGTGCTGCAGTTGCGCGTCGAGGTGCCAGGCTTGCCGGCCAATTTCGCCCTGATCTGAGCCTGTCCATGACCATCACACGCTATACGCAGTACGCTTCCTTGCGGGGCCGCGTCGTCTTCATCTCCGGCGGCAGTTCGGGCATCGGTGCCGAACTGGTGCGCGCCTTCGCTGCGCAGGGTGCGAAGGTGGCATTTTGCGGCACCAGGCCCGATGGCGGCAATGCCTTGATCGACGAGGTGAAGGCCTCCGGTCACGCCGCGCCATGGTACGCACCTTGCGACGTGCGTGACGTCGTCGCCTACCAGGCGCTGCTCGCTCGTGCGGCCAAAGAGCTGGGCCCCGTGCGTGTACTTGTCAACAACGCCGGCCGTGACGACCGCCACGCGATGGAAGACGTGACGCCCGAGTTCTGGGACGACCGCCTGGCGCTGAACCTGAAGCATTACTTCTTCGCCATCCAGGCGGTTGCGCCGGGCATGGCCGCAGCCGGCGGCGGCAGCGTGATCAACATGGGCTCGGTGAGCTGGATGCGCGGGCGGCCCAACCTCGTGGGCTACACGACGGCCAAGGCCGGCATCCTCGGCCTGACGCGCACCCTGGCGCGCGAATTGGGCCCGCGCAGCATCCGCGTCAACGCGCTGGTGCCCGGCGCCATCGTCACCGATCGCCAGACCGCCCTGCACCGCGACCCGCTCGCCGATCAGCAGTTCCTCGACGCGCAGTGCCTGAAAATTCGCCTGGACAGCGGCCATGTCGCCCGCGCCACGCTGTTCCTGGCCGCCGACGACAGTGACGGCATGACGGGCCAGCACATGCTGGTCGATGCCGGCATCGCGCAGCAGTCGGTGGTCACGTGAGCCCCCCCGAAGCGGCTTCGCGGCTCCCACTCGAGGGGGCAATGCCAGACACGACGCGCGCGCATCTGCTGGCTCTGGCGCAAGCCCAACGAGTGTGGGACCTGGCCGTCATCGGCGGCGGCGCCACCGGGTGTGGTGTCGCGCTCGACGCGGCCGCGCGCGGCTTCTCGGTGATCCTTCTCGAGGCCGGGGACTTCGCCCAGGGCACCAGTTCACGGGCGACCAAACTCGTGCACGGCGGCGTGCGCTACCTGGCGCAGGGCAATGTGGCCCTGGTTCGCGAGGCCTTGCACGAGCGCGCCACGCTGCTGGCCAACGCGCCACACCTGGCGCAGCCGCTGGCCTTCGTCATGCCGGGTTACCGCTGGTGGGAGCGCACCTTCTACGGCACCGGATTGAAGATGTACGACGCGCTGGCCGGCTCGCGTGGCCTGGGCCCGACCGAGTTCCTGTCGAGTGCGCAGGCGCAGGAGTTGCTGCCCACGGTGCGCGTGCGCGGATTGTGCGGCGGTGTGAAGTACTGGGACGGGCAGTTCGACGATGCGCGCCTGGCGGTGACGCTGGCACGCACTTCTGTCGCGCAGGGTGCGGTGGTGCTCAACCATTGTCCGGTGACGGCGCTGGTGCGCGAGGCAGGGCGCGTGCGCGGCGTGGTTGCGCGCGACACCGAGAGCGGCGCGACGCTGACGATCGCCGCCAAGTGCGTGGTCAACGCCACCGGCGTCTGGGTCGATGATCTGCGCCACATGGACCGTGACGAAGGTGCGCCTGAGAAGCCCGCCATCGTCGCGCCCAGCCAGGGCGTGCACCTGGTGGTCGACCGCTCCTTCCTGCCCGGTACGCACGCCTTGCTGGTGCCCAAGACGCAGGACGGCCGTGTCTTGTTTGCCGTGCCGTGGCTGGGCAAGACAATCCTGGGCACGACCGACACGCCGCGCGATGACGTCGTGCGCGAGCCGGCGCCATTTGCCGAGGAGGTCGAGTTCATCCTGCGCGAGGCGGGCCGCTACCTCGAGCGCGCGCCGACGCGCGCCGACGTGCGCTCGGTCTGGGTCGGGCTCAGGCCCTTGGTCAAACCCGGTGGCGACGACGGCGACGACACCAAGCAGTTGTCGCGCGAGCACACCGTGCTGGTTGGCCGATCTGGCATGGTCACCGTGACCGGAGGCAAGTGGACCACCTACCGCGCGATGGCCGAAGACGTGCTCGAGCGCTGCTTCTCTAGCCATCTGCTGGCACGCCGCGCCAAGGGCGTGACCGCCAAGCTGCCGCTGCTCGGCGCTTCGCGCCGAGTGGGCGTGTCGCTGACCCAAGCGCCTGGCGAGCACCTCTACGGCAGCGAGGCCGCGCAGTTGCATCGACTGCCGGGCGCGGCGAACTGGCTCTGGCGCGACGCCGAAACGGGTCAGGCGTCGCTGAGCGAAGCAATGGTGCGTTTCGCGGTGCGCTTCGAGATGGCGCGCACGGTCGAAGACATGTTGGCACGGCGTTGCCGCCTGCTCTTCCTCGATGCGGCCGAGGCCGCACGCCAGGCCGGCGCAGTGGCCGCGATCCTGGCCGACGAACTCGGTTCGGGGTTCGATGCAGCGGCCTCGCGGCGCAGCTTCGAGTTGTTGGCCAAGCAGTATCGAACGCTGCCCTGAAATTCAGCCGTCCGCATACTTCACCGAGCATCCGTAGGGGCGCGTCTGCGCTTGCGCGACCGGCTTGCCGGCAAGCACGTCGGCCAGCGCCGCGTTGACCAGGTTCTTCGCGCTCTTCACGTCGGCCGGGTTCGCGCTCGGCCTGTCGTCGATGCCGCCGGCATAGACCAGCGTGCCGGTGGCATCGATGACGTACATGTGCGGCGTAGTGCGCGCACCGTAGGCCCGGCCGATCTTGCCTGCACCGTCCATCAGCGTGGCGGTCGGCACGGCGCCTTGTTGGCGGGTCCAGGCCGTCATTTCGACCGGCTGCTTGAAGTCGACATGGCCGGCATGGGTCGAATTCACCGCCAGCCAGACCACGCCCTTGGCGGTGGCCGCCTTCTGCGTGGCCTGCATATTGGCGCTGTCGTAATGCTTGCGCACATAGGGGCACTCGGGGTTGACCCATTCGAGCACCACGGTGCGGCCCTTGAAGTCGGCCAGCGAGACGGGCTTGCCGCTGGCATCGGTCGCAGCGAAAGCCGGTGCGGGCTGGCCGACGCTGGCGGCGATCGCCGTGCCTGCAACGAGCGTGAGGGCGAGCAGCGTGAAGGCGGTCTTCATATCCAGTCTCCTACGGTTGGGCCAGCGCATCGCGCAGCAGTTGCGGGCTCAGCAACTCGGGCAGCAGGGTCGGCAGGGCTTGGCTGGGTTTGTAGATCGCATAGACCGGCACGCCGTTGCGACCCAGGCGTGTCAGCTCGGCGCTGATGGCGGCGTCGCGGCGCGTCCAGTCGGCCCGCAACAGCACCACGCGCCTGGCGTCGAGGTCGGCCAAGACGTCGGCGTTGCCGAGCGTCGTGCGCTTGTTGACCTGGCAGGTCACGCACCAGGCGGCGGTGAAATCGACGAAGACCGCGCGGCCTTCGGCATTCAGCGCGGCCACGCGCTCGCGGCTCCACGGTTGCCAGCGCGCGTCGGCCGTGCTGGCGGGGGTTGCGGCATTGGCCTCGCGCCAACTTGGTAGCGCCCACGCCAGCGTCATGCCCAGCAGCACCACGCCCAGCGCGCTCCAGGCCACCCGCGCGAAGCGCCCGCTCTCGATGCGACCCCAGGACCAGAGCGCAAACGACAGCGCCACCAACACGGCCAGCAATGCGGCCACGCCGTCGACGCCGGTTTGCTGGCCCAGCACCCAGGCCAGCCAGACCACGGTGGCCAGCATCGGGAACGCCATCGCGGTCTTGAAGGTCGCCATCCACACGCCGGGCCTGGGCAACGAGCGGGCCAAGCCTGGCCAGGCGCTCGCCGCCAGGTAGGGCAAGGCCATGCCGACGCCGAGCGCGGCAAACAGGCTCAAGGCCTGCAATGGCGGCAGCGTGAACGCCAGCCCGAGCGCGGCGCCCATGAACGGCGCGGTGCACGGCGAGGCGACGGCCACGGCCAGCACGCCGGTCAGGGCCGAGTCGGCCAGCGGATGGCGCAGCCGCATCGAGGCCATGCCGCTCGGCAGCAGCGTGCCGAACTCGAACAGGCCCGACAGGTTCAGCGCGATCAGCGTGAACAGCACGGCCAGCAGCGCGACGAACAGCGGCGACTGCAACTGAAAACCCCAGCCGATCTGCTCGCCGCCCGCTCGCAACACCAGCAACAGGGCGGCCAGCGCGACGAACGACGCCACTGCGCCGGCACTGTAGGCCAAGCCTCCCGCGAGCAGTGTGCGCCGGCTGTGTGCGTGCCCGGCAAAGCCGAGCAGCTTCAACGACAGGATCGGGAACACGCAGGGCATCAGATTCAGCAACATGCCGCCGATCACGGCCAGGGCCAGCGCAAGCCCCAGCCCCATCGGTGGCGGCGCGGGCAAGGCCGGCAGGGCCGTTGCGGCGGGGTCGGCAGCCGGCGCCGCCAGCGCCGGCCACATGCCGCCGATGGCAAAAGCCACCTGCACGCCGGCCGCCGCACCGGGGGCCAGGAGCACGGCCTTCATCTGCGACGGGCTCTCGAAGCGCTGCGCCGAGATCGGCACCTGCGCGTGCCAGGTGCCGCCGTCCCAGCGCGCTGTGTGGCGCGCCGACGGGTCGACCACGCCGGCCGTTTCGGCCAGAAACGCCAATTCGCGGCCACGTAGCGCGATGGGCAGGCCGCTGACAGCCACGTGCAACGTCCTGGCATCGTCGACCAAGGTGGCCTCGGCCGTCGCGCCGGGCGCAGGCTGCGGCACCGCCGCAAGTGCGGCATCGAACGCCGCGCCGACCATCGCCGTGCTGGCCCGAACCGGAATGCTCAGCGTGAATTCACCTTGCTGCGGAATGCAGACGTCCTTGCACACCAGCCACTGCGCCCCGAGCTTGATGTCGAGCGTGTCGCCGCTGAAGGCCGGGCTCACGGTGACCGGCACCGGCAACAGCAGCTGGCCCTCGTAGCCGTAGTTCATCAACGGGCCGACTGGCAGCTTTTTCGGCGTCGGCCAGGCAATGTCGTCGGCCGAAACGCCGGCGGGCAGTGTCCAAGCCAGCGTGGTCGGCAGGCCCGAGTCGCCGGGGTTCTTCCAATAGGTGTGCCAATGCGGCTGGTGTTCGATGCGCAGGCCCAACCACAACGGCTTGCCGGGGCCGACGCCATCGGGCGCATGGGCCACCAACTCGGCACGCACCTGCTCGGTGCTGACGACGGCCGATGCGCCGGCGGCGTGAGCCAGCCACGGCGCCATGACGGCGCCGAGGGTCAACAGCAGGCGGTTCAGATACGACATGGCAGCTTGGTGTGACTGAAAGGCTTTGGGTTCAATCGCCCGACGGGTCTGATTGTGCTGCCGGGCCATCAGGCAGGGTCAGACCGGTGCGGGTATGCCCGTATAATCGCCCGGCTTTGCCGGACGCATTTGTGACTTCGACCACGTCAAACCGGGGGCTACGCACCGACCCATGGGTCGACGCAGACGAGGCTGGCATGGCGCCGATCAAGCGCCTGACGCGACAAGAGGCCCAGGCCCTGGTGGCAGGGTCACCGCAGCGGGTGTCGCCTTGGTGGGTGATTGCGGCGCAAGCGGGGATTGGCGTGTTGGCGGCTCTGGGGACCGGGCTGTTTGGAACGGCGGAGGGTTTGTTCTGGTCGGCGTTGTATGGCGCCGCAGTGGTGGTCGTGCCGGGAGCCTTGATGGCGCGTGGCATGACCAGCCCGCTCACCAGCGTGTCGCCAGGCGCCAGCGCCTTGGGCGTGATGTTGTGGAGCATGGTGAAGATTGGGGTTTCGGTGGCCATGTTGATGCTGGCCTGGAAGCTGGTGCAGCCCCTAAGTTGGCCGGCGTTGCTGGCGACGATGGTGTTGTGCATGCAGGTTTACTGGTTCGCGCTGTTGAAGCGCAGCCGTTGAGAACAAGATCGGACGGAACGGGATTCCATGGCAGCCGAAGGTCACGCGCTCACATCCGGTGAATACATCGTTCACCATCTGACCCATCTATCGACCGGCAAGCCCAAGGGGCTGGTCGATTTCTCGGTCCTCAATTTCGATTCGATCGTGCTGTCGGCGCTGATCGGGGTCATCGGCTGCTTCCTGCTCTGGAAGGCCGCGCGTGCCGCGACCTCGGGCGTGCCGGGTCGCTTCCAGGCTGCGGTGGAGATCCTGGTCGAAATGGTCGAGAGCCAGGCCAAGGGCATCGTGCATAACGCCCACAGCCGGCGCCTGGTGGCGCCGCTGGCGCTGACGGTGTTTGTCTGGATCTTCCTGCTCAATGCGATGGACCTGTTGCCGGTCGATCTGCTGCCGCTGCTCTGGCAAGGCGCCAATTCACTCGCCGGCCACGACCCCGCACATGCCTACTTGCGCGTGGTGCCCACCGCCGACCTGTCGATCACGATGGGCCTGTCGGTCGGCGTGCTGATCACCTGTCTGGTCTACAACGTCAAGATCAAGGGCCTGGGGGGCTGGATCCACGAGCTGTTTGCCGCGCCGTTCGGCAACCATTGGGCGCTGTACCCGTTCAACTTCGCGATGCAGATCGTCGAGTTCGTCGCCAAGACGGTGTCGCATGGCATGCGGCTGTTCGGCAACATGTATGCCGGCGAGTTGATCTTCCTGCTCATCGCGCTGCTCGGCGGCGCGTTCACGCTGACGCTGGGCGGCTTCGCGCTGGCCGGCCTGCACATCGTGGCCGGTACCGTCTGGGCCATCTTCCACATCCTGATCATCACGCTGCAGGCGTTCGTTTTCATGATGCTGACGCTGGTCTATGTCGGCCAGGCCCACGACTCGCATTGATCACGATTTCCTTTCCCTCTCACAGCTAATTTCCAACAGGAGTCATCATGGAACTCATCGGTCTCGTCGCGCTTGCCGCTGGTCTCATCATCGGTCTGGGCGCCATGGGTGCTTGCATCGGCATCGGCGTCATGGGCAGCAAGTACCTCGAATCGGCCGCGCGCCAGCCTGAATTGATGGGCGAGCTGCAAACCAAGATGTTCCTGCTCGTCGGCTTGATCGACGCCTCGTTCATCATCGGCACGGGCATTGCGCTTTGGTTTACCACGGCCAACCCGTTCCTGGCCCAGCTGGCCAGCCTGCCAAAGTAACCAGCCGGTCGCCTTTGCCGCCGCTGGCGGCGGCTTTTCGTCCACTGCCGAAGGCAATATGAGCATCACCGCGACATTCATCATTCAGATGATCGTGTTCCTGATCCTGGTCGGGTTCACGATGAAATATATCTGGCCGCCGATCATGTCCGCGCTCGACGCGCGGGCGAAGAAGATCGCCGACGGCCTGTCGGCTGCCGACAAGGCCAAGGCCGAGTTGACGCAGGCCAATCAGCGCGTCGAGCGGCAGCTCTCGGCAGCGCGCGACGACGCTGCCAAGCGCCTGGCCGATGCCGAGCGCCTGGGCCATTCGATGATCGAAGAAGCCAAGGGCCGGGCCAGCGCCGAAGGGGCCAAGATCGTCGCCGCGGCCAGGGCCGAGGCCGAGCAGGAAGCCAGCAAGGCGCGCGAAGCGTTGCGCGACCAGGTGGCCGCGCTGGCCGTCAAGGGCGCCGAGCAGATCCTGCGCAAGGAAGTCAACGCCAACGTGCATGCCGACTTGCTGGGCCGCCTGAAAGCCGAGCTTTAAGCCATGGCAGAACTCGCCACCATTGCCAGGCCGTACGCCGAAGCGTTGTTCAAGTCGGGCCGCACAGCCGGGGCGGTCGAGCAGGTGAGTGCGCTCGCCGCTGTGGCTGCCGACCCGCAGTTGCGCCAGTTCGCAGGCAACCCGAAGGTCGATGCGGCGCAGGTCTTCGAAGTGATCGTCGCGGTGGTGGCGACGCCGTTGTCGACGCCGGTGCGTAACTTCCTGCATGCCGTGCTCGACAACGGCCGCCTGGACGCGCTGCCGGAAATCGCCACGCAGTTCCATGTGCTGGTCAACGCCCAATCCGGCGTTTCCGACGCCACGATCTACAGCGCGTTCGCGATCGACGGCGCCCAGCTGGCCGAGGTGTTGGTTGCGCTGGAGAGGCGTTTTGCCAGGAAGCTCAATGCCAGCGTGGTCGTGCGACCCGAGCTGATCGGTGGCATCCGTGTGGTGGTCGGCGACGAGGTGCTGGACACCTCGGTAAAAGCCCGCCTCGAACAAATGAAGGTCGCGCTCACCGCTTGAGCCGAGGGCCGCGTAGGCGGCCCCCGCCTGAGACACAGGAGAAAAGAATGCAACTCAATCCCGCAGAAATTTCCGAACTTATCAAGAGCCGAATCGAGGGCCTGTCGGCCTCAGCGGACATCAAGAACCAGGGCACGGTGGTCTCGGTCACCGACGGCATCGTGCGTGTGCACGGCCTGTCTGATGCAATGGCCGGCGAAATGCTCGAGTTCCCGCCCACCGCGAGCGGCCAGCCGACCTACGGCCTGGCGCTGAACCTCGAGCGCGACTCGGTCGGCGCGGTGATCCTGGGCGAGTACGAACACATATCCGAAGGCGACACTGTCAAGTGCACGGGGCGCATCCTGGAAGTGCCGGTCGGCCCCGAGTTGATCGGACGCGTGGTCAATGCGCTCGGTCAGCCGATCGACGGCAAGGGCCCGATCAACGCCAAGATGACCGACGTGATCGAGAAGATCGCTCCGGGCGTGATCGCGCGACAGTCCGTGGGTCAGCCGGTGCAGACGGGCCTGAAGTCGATCGACTCGATGGTGCCGATCGGCCGCGGCCAGCGCGAGTTGATCATCGGCGATCGGCAGACCGGCAAGACCGCGGTGGCGATCGACACGATCATCAACCAGAAGGGTCAGAACATGACCTGCGTCTACGTCGCGATCGGCCAGAAGGCGTCCTCGATCAAGAACGTGGTGCGCGCGCTGGAGCAGCGCGGAGCGATGGACTACACCATCGTCGTTGCTGCGTCGGCGTCGGAGTCGGCGGCCATGCAGTATGTGTCCCCCTACTCGGGTTGCACGATGGGCGAGTACTTCCGCGACCGCGGCCAGGACGCGCTGATCATCTATGACGACCTCTCCAAGCAGGCCGTGGCGTACCGCCAGGTGTCGCTGTTGCTGCGCCGCCCGCCAGGCCGTGAAGCGTTCCCCGGCGACGTCTTCTATCTGCACAGCCGCCTGCTCGAACGCGCCGCGCGCGTGAACGCCGAATATGTCGAGAAGTTCACCAAGGGCTCGGTTAAGGGCCAGACCGGTTCGCTGACCGCGCTGCCGATCATCGAGACCCAGGCCGGCGACGTGTCGGCCTTCGTGCCGACGAACGTGATCTCGATCACCGACGGCCAGATCTTCCTCGAGTCATCGCTGTTCAACGCGGGCATCCGCCCGGCCATCAACGCCGGCATCTCGGTCTCGCGGGTGGGTGGTGCCGCCCAGACCAAGCTGATCAAGGGCCTGTCGGGGGGTATCCGCACCGACCTGGCGCAGTACCGTGAACTGGCCGCATTCGCCCAATTTGCTTCCGATCTTGACGCCGCCACTCGCAAGCAGCTCGACCGCGGCGAACGCGTGACCGAACTGCTGAAGCAGGCGCAGTATTCGCCGCTGCCGATCAGCTTGATGGCCGCCACGCTGTTCGCGGTGAACAAGGGCTTCACCGACGACGTCGAAATCAAGAAGGTGCTGCCATTCGAGAGCGGCTTGCACCAGTTCCTGAAATCAAGCTACGCGGATCTGCTGGCCAAGATGGAGCAGGACAAGGTGCTCGACAAGGACGCCGAGGCCAAACTGAACGAAGCGCTCACCGCGTTCAAGAAGTCCTTCGCCTGATCATGTTGGCCCTCGAGCTCACTCGGTTCGCTACCCCAGGGACACCGACGGGGTCCCTTCGTGGCGCCTGGGGCCGTGGCCAGCTTGGGGCGGCCCGGCGCCGGCCGGCCCCTGCCCTCGAATTGGAGACCTGACCCATGGCAGTCGGAAAGGAAATACGCGGCAAGATCAAATCGGTGGAAGGCACCAGGAAGATCACCAAGGCCATGGAGATGGTGTCGGCGGCGAAGATGCGCAAGGCGCAGGAGCGCATGCGCCAGGCGCGGCCATACAGCGACAAGGTGCGCAACATTGCGGCCAATCTGTCGCAGGCCAACCCCGAGTACAGGTCGCCCTACATGCGCACGGGAGGCACGGCCAAGGCCGCGGGCCTGATCGTCGTCACCACCGACAAGGGCCTGTGCGGTGGCTTGAACACCAACATGCTGCGCGCGGTGACGGCCCGCATGCGTGAATCACAGACTGCAGGCTTGAGCACGCTGACCGTGGCCATTGGCAACAAAGGCCTGGGGTTCCTGAACCGCCTCGGCGTCAAGGTCATCAGCCACGTCGTCCAGGTAGGCGACGCGCCGCCGCTCGATCGACTGATCGGCCCGGTCAAGGTGATGCTTGACGCCTTCGTCGCGGGCGAGGTGGATTCGGTTCATCTTTGCTACACGCGTTTCATCAACACGATGAAGCAGGAGCCGGTGATCGAGCAGTTCCTGCCGCTGTCGGCCGAGCGCCTGCAGCAGACCAAGGAAGAGAAGGCGGCCTACGGCTGGGACTACATCTATGAGCCCGACGCGGTCAGTGTCATCGACGAGTTGCTCACGCGCTACGCCGAGGCGCTGGTGTACCAGGCGGTGGCCGAGAACATGGCCTCAGAGCAGTCGGCGCGCATGGTCGCGATGAAGGCGGCAACCGACAACGCCGGCAACCTGATCGGCGAGCTGAAGCTTATCTACAACAAGACACGGCAGGCGGCGATCACCAAGGAATTGAGTGAGATCGTGGGCGGCGCGGCCGCGGTCTGACAACGAATCAAACTACAGAGGTTATTCACCATGGCGAATGTTCAGGCGCAAGGCAAGATTGTTCAGTGCATCGGCGCGGTGGTCGACGTGGAGTTTCCACGCGATCAGATGCCGCGTGTCTATGACGCACTGAAGCTCGAAGGCACAGCGCTGACGCTCGAGGTAGAGCAGCAGCTCGGTGACGGCGTGGTGCGCACCATCGCGCTGGGCTCGTCCGATGGCCTGCGCCGCGGCCTGATGGTCAGCAACACCGGCGCGGCGATCACCGTGCCGGTCGGCAAGGCGACGGTCGGCCGCATCATGGACGTGCTGGGCAACCCGATCGACGAGCGCGGCCCGGTTGACCGGACCCTCACCGCGTCGATTCACCGCAAGGCCCCCGCCTACGACGAACTGAGCCCCTCGCAGGAACTGCTCGAAACCGGCATCAAGGTGATCGACCTGATCTGCCCCTTCGCCAAGGGCGGCAAGGTGGGTCTGTTCGGCGGCGCCGGCGTCGGCAAGACAGTCGCCATGATGGAGCTCATCAACAACATCGCCAAGGCGCACAGCGGCCTGTCCGTGTTTGCCGGCGTGGGCGAGCGCACCCGCGAGGGCAACGACTTCTATCACGAGATGGCCGAGTCGGGCGTCGTGAACCTCGAGAACCTGGGCGAGTCCAAGGTGGCAATGGTTTACGGCCAGATGAACGAGCCCCCGGGCAACCGCCTGCGCGTCGCACTGACCGGCCTGACGATTGCCGAGAGCTTCCGCGACGAAGGCCTCGACGTGCTGTTCTTCGTCGACAACATCTACCGCTTCACGCTGGCCGGTACTGAAGTCTCGGCGCTGCTCGGCCGCATGCCCTCGGCGGTGGGCTACCAGCCGACGTTGGCCGAGGAAATGGGGCGCCTGCAGGAGCGCATCACGTCGACGAAGGTCGGCTCGATCACGTCGATCCAGGCTGTCTACGTGCCTGCCGACGACCTGACCGACCCTTCACCAGCCACGACGTTCGCCCACCTGGACGCCACCGTCGTGCTGTCACGCGACATCGCGTCGCTGGGCATCTACCCGGCGGTGGACCCACTGGACTCGACCAGCCGCCAGGTCGACCCGAACGTGGTCGGTGAAGAGCACTACACCACCACCCGTGCGGTGCAGCAGACGCTGCAACGCTACAAGGAACTGCGCGACATCATCGCCATCCTGGGCATGGACGAACTGAGTCCCGAAGACAAACTGGCGGTGAGCCGCGCGCGCAAGATCCAGCGCTTCCTGAGCCAACCGTTCCACGTCGCCGAGGTCTTCACCAACTCGCCGGGCAAGTATGTGCCGCTCAAGGAAACCATCCGCGGCTTCAAGATGATCGTCGCTGGCGAATGTGATGCCCTGCCCGAGCAGGCCTTCTACATGGTCGGGACGATCGACGAGGCCTTCGCGAAGGCCAAGACGATCCAATAAGCGAGGTTGATGATGCCTACCATTCACGTCGACGTGGTCAATCTGCGCGAGAGTATTTTCTCCGGCGAGGCGAAGTTCGTTGCGCTGCCTGGCGAGATGGGTGAACTCGGCATTTACCCACGTCACACGCCGCTGATCACCCGCATCAAGCCCGGCGCGGTGCGCATCGTGCGAGCCGACAACGACGAAGAGGAGTTCGTCTTCGTCGCTGGTGGCATCCTCGAGGTCCAGCCGGGCACCGTCACCGTGCTCGCGGACACCGCGATCCGCGGCCACGACCTCGACGAGGCCAAGGCGGTGGAGGCCAGGCAGTTGGCCGAAGAGGCGATGAAGAGCGCCAAGACCGACATCGATTTCGCGGCCGCGCAGGGCGAGTTCGCGACGATGGCCGCACAGCTCGCGGCGATCCAGAGGTTGCGCCGCAAGTAGCTCGGATTCGCGCCGGACAACCGGCCTCAGACACCCACCGCGGCGCGCAGCCCGCGACCTGCGACAATACGCTCATGGCCAAAGTCATTGCTACCCGACTCTCCCAAGACGGCCTTCGCTACGGCGCCAAGGCGCCGGGCTCGCCGTTTCTCGGCAGCGGCAACACGCGCTCGTGTTTCCTCTGCGGCAAACACAGGCAACAGGCACAACTCCAGTCCAAGCGCGTGCTCGGGCGTTCGGAGATGGTCTGCGCGCCAGCCTGCGCCACGGCCGCCGAGCGCACGACCTGAGCCGAACGCTGTTGCCGGCATGGGCCGGATGCGCTACAGACGGCATCGGGCTGTTGCCTGAACACGTCCTGGCCCGGGAGCGTCGGGTCGATCCAGCGCAGGGCCTCGGGCGTGCTTGGCCGCGCAGCACGTGGATCACGCCTTCGAGCGCGCCGCGGTGGTGTGCGCCAGTGTTGGCACTGTCGCGGATGTGCACCGCGCGCCGGCCCATAGCTTCTGCCCGCCGGCACGCCCGGCGACTCGGGTCGCACTGGGCCACGTTGCGGCCGCCGCGCGCGTTGCGCCTTGACCATCCGACCTATCGTTTACCCGTATCGATGACGCCGCACCCTGGCGCCGGCCGCCGCCGCTGCCGACCTGTTGTGCGCAGTTGCAATCAGGCAGAGCTAACCGCAATGGCGCTCGCGCGATTCGCGCATTAATGGGCCGTGTTGCTGGTGGCCATGTCGTTCACGGTGCGGGCGTTGCGCGCGGCGCTGGCCGGGCTGGCGCTGCTCGGGCTGTTGCTGGCTTGGCGTCGGCGCGGTGGTGCAAGATGGCGGGTTCTGGAGGGGCACTCATGAACAGCATGGATGTCGAAGTCCTGCGCAGCGCGCTCGATTGGCAGGGTCGCGGCCACCGTGTCACGCTCGGCACGGTGGTGCGCACCTGGGGCTCGGCGCCGCGCCCGCTGGGCTCACTGATGGTCATCCGAGACGACGGCCAGGTGGCCGGCTCGCTGTCGGGCGGCTGCATCGAAGACGATCTGATCTCGCGGGTTTCGCGCGGCGAATTGGCGGTTCGCCTGCCGCAGCTGACGACTTACGGTGCCACGGCCGAGGAGGCACAGCGTTTCGGCCTGCCCTGCGGCGGTACGGTGCAGGTGGTGTTGGAGCCACTGTCGCCGCAGTCGCTGCTGCGCGAGTTGCTGGCGGCGATCGAGGCCCACAAGCAGGTGGCGCGGCGGCTGGATCTGGCCACCGGCCTGGTCCAGCTCGGCGACGCCGTGGACGGCGACACGCTGCGCTTTGACGGCGCGACGCTGGTGACGGTGCATGGGCCGCGGCTGCGCCTGCTGATCATCGGCGGCGGGCAGCTCTCGCGCTACCTCGCGCAGATGGCGTTGATGCTCGACTACCGCGTCACGGTCTGCGAGCCGCGCCAGGAGTACCACGAGGGCTGGTCGGCGATCGGCGGCGTGACGCTGTCGCACAGCATGCCCGACGACCTGGTGCTGGCGATGAACCTCGACGCCAACAGCGCGGTGGTGGCCCTCACGCACGACCCCAAGCTCGACGATCTGGCGCTGATGGAGGCGCTGCGCACGCCGGCCTTTTATGTCGGCGCGCTCGGCTCAAGGCGCAACAACGACGCGCGGCGTGAGCGGCTGCTGCAGTTCGAAGTCAGCCGCGAGGAGTCGGCGCGCCTGCACGGCCCAGTGGGCCTGCGCCTGGGCGGCCTGACGCCGCCCGAGATCGCGATGAGCATCGTCGCGGAGATGACGGCGGCGCGCCGTGGCGTCGACCTGACTGCGCCGCTGGCCGACTGGAGCGCTTCGGCCAGCGCCTGCCGCGCTGCGGTGTGAACCCGGCGCGATCCGCGACACACCAGCGAGGCGTACACCAGCCATGGCCAAGAAAGATAAGAGCAGCAAGCAGTTCGCCGCCGTTGGGGGCCAGCCCGACAAGCTCGGCAAAGCCGATTACCTGGAGCGGCTCGCGCTGCTGCAACTCGAACTCAACGGCATGGCGCGTTGGCTGCAGGCCACGGGCCGGCGCCTGGTCGTGGTGGTCGAAGGCCGTGACACCGCTGGCAAGGGGGGCGTGATTTCGGCGATTGCCGAGACCCTGAATCCGCGCCAATGCCATGTCGTGGCGCTGGCCAAGCCGAGCGAGCGCGAGCGCACGCAGTGGTACTTCCAGCGCTATGTGCCACACCTGCCGGCGGCTGGCGAGATCGTGCTTTTCGATCGCAGCTGGTACAACCGCGCCGGCGTCGAGGCGGTGATGGGCTTTTGCACGCCGGCCGAGACCGCGACGTTCCTGGCCCAGGCGCCACAGTTCGAAAAACTGCTGGTCGGCGACGGCCTCCTGCTCTTCAAGTACTGGCTCACCGTTGACCAGGCCCGGCAGGAAGAGCGCTTCGCCGAGCGCCTCGAAGACCCGATGAAACAGTGGAAGCTCTCGCCGATCGACCTCAAGGCGCGCGAGAAGTACGCTGAATACGGGCGCGCACGCGACGCGATGTTGGCCGCCACCCACAACAAGCGTGCGCCGTGGACGCTGGTGAATTTCAATGACCAGCGGCGGGGTCGGCTGGCGCTGATCCGGCATCTGCTCGATCACTTGCCAGACACCCAGGTCGCGGCCGAGGCGATCGAGATGCTGGCGCTGCCCGGCAAGCCGTTGAAGGAGAGTTTTCGCGGGCCGCTCAGGCCGATCTGATCACCGCTGGGCTCAGTCGCCACGCTGCGATGAATGCGCGCTGCGCCTCGGTTTCGGGTGTCAGACGCCCGCTGTGGCTCTGGCCCGCGGCCTGGAACTTGTGCTGCAGCAGCGCCAGCGCGTCGTCGGCCGCCAGGCCCTGCTCGACGAGCCAGCAGCCCGCCACCGTGCCGGTGCGGCCGACGCCGGCACGGCAGTGCACATACACACCCTCGCCGACCGACAGCGCCGCGGCAATGGCATCGAGCGTCGCACGCATGGCGGCCGCGCTCGGCAGGCCGAAGTCGTCAATCGGGAACGACAGCCGGCGCGCCGCCAGCGCGGTGTAGGGCGGCAGCGGGTCGGCCGACGTGGTGAGGTCAATGAAGCAGCCCACGCCGCAGGCCTGCAGCGCGCGCAGCGTTTGCGCTATCTGCGTTGCATTGCCGCGGGCGCCGGGGTGTTCGCCGGCCAGCACGCGCCCGGGCAGCAGCCAGTAGCAGTGCGGGTGAGGCAGCGCCAGCGCGTCGCCGGCGGCCTGCAGATCGGCGCGTGCGATGCCCAACTGGGTCGATGCGTCAATGCGCCAGGATCTTGGACAGGAAGTCCTTGGTGCGAGCGCTCTTCGG